>Ga0209800_10000126_pt1 | contig 165039 bp, 131 predicted proteins | sample Higcelweek8metaG_FD_187174 | JGI IMG/M metagenome (GOLD analysis project Ga0209800, IMG submission 187174) | Freshwater pond sediment microbial communities from the University of Edinburgh, under environmental carbon perturbations - High... | ecosystem: Environmental > Aquatic > Freshwater >... | reverse complement strand
GCTCCGGTCGGATGCATTCCCGAAACTGAGAAAAATCGCGCTAGACCAGTTGGCAATTTTAAAGGCTGCATAGGTAAGACTGACATTGTATAGGTTTTTGAATTTACACACAAAAATGGACTTGACCGTAATCATTGACAAAGGACGAGTCCTGGTCCGCTTTATTTCCAATTTTCCAATATCGGGGGCCGTCGAAAGAGCCGGCGCACATACGAAATCCCGGTTGGAAGCACATTTCGTATGTGCATTGCGTTCCAGAGAAGGCACCGCGAAGCCCGGCGCACATACGAAATTACAAAGATAAAGCCTTAGTCAATTCAAAAAACCGGGGGCTACCTCGCAACTCTCGTTTTGAGATAGCCCCCTATTCATCTGTTATCTTCAACAAACCCGTTATCGCCTGTTTCGCATTCCGAGAAGCCGGATCAGCGTGATGATGGCGGCGGCCGCTGCGGCAACGTAGGTCATGGCAGCCGCGGTAAGAACACTTCTGGCACCGGAAAGCTCGCTTCCAATGAGGATATTATCCTCCTTAAGAATCTTCAGAGCGCGGTGGCTGGCGTTGATCTCCACGGGAAGTGTGATCAGATAGAAGACCACGGCAAAGAAGAAGAACAATATGCCGGCGTTAAAGAGCAAATCGCCGAATCCGGTTGCGCTTTTGGGCATGCGGTATGTAATGATGACACCGATAATCGCGAGGTACGGGCCGAAACGGGATCCGATATTGGCGACCGGAACCAGAAACGAGCGGATCTTGTTCGGAATGAATCCCGAGGCGTCCTGAATCGCATGACCGCATTCGTGGGCCGCCACACCGATTGCCGCGACAGAACGGCTGTCGTATACGCTTTCGGACAGGTGCAGCACCTTATCCTTCGGCGAGTAATTGTCCGTGAGATTTCCGGATATTTTCTCGATCGATACCGAATACCCATAGCCGAACTTGCCGGAAAGCTGGTGCGAACTTAAGATACGCTCGGCGACGTCGCGCCCGGTCAAGCCGCTCTGAGAAGCGATCTTGCTGTACTTGTTGAACGTTACCTTGGTCCAGATACTTGCTCCGATCGAAAAGAGCATCGCAAGCAGCGCAAGAGGCCAGCCGTAACTGTAAAAATAGAAAAGTCCCATTTGAATTCCTTTCCTTGTCTCCGGGTGCGAATCGGCGCCCCTCGTGAACAGGAAGGGATCTCCTTGCCGTTCATTCCGGGACGCCGATTATTAAGATTTACATAAGTCCGATACGTCTATCCGCACTTTAAGCCCGGATCAGGCGTTGCAGATCGCCGCAAAGTCGGGAGCCTTGAGAGAAGCGCCGCCGACAAGGCCGCCGTTGATGTTTGCCTGCGAGAAGAGACCCGCGGCAGACGTGGCGCTGACAGAACCGCCGTACTGGATGGTAAGAGCGTCCGCATCTTCCTTCGTGTAAAGGTCTGCGATTACGCTGCGGATGAAGGCGCAAACTTCTTCGGCCTGCTCGTCGGATGCAACTTTACCGGTTCCGATTGCCCAAATCGGCTCATAGGCAATCGTGATCTGGCAGAGCTTCTCCGCCGGAATGTCCTTGAAAGCGCCTACGATCTGACCCTTGATCCAATCAAAGGTGACACCGGATTCGCGCTGGTCGAGGGATTCGCCGCAGCAGACAATCGGCTTAAGTCCCCATGTGAGGGCAGCCTTAACCTTCTTGTTCACGGTCTCATCCGTCTCTGCGAAATACTCGCGTCTCTCGGAATGTCCGAGAATAACATAGGTAACGCCGAGCTTGGCAAGCCATACCGGAGAAATCTCGCCGGTATAGGCACCCTTGTCGTTGAAGTGGCAGTTCTGAGCGGCAATCTTGATGTTGGTGTATGCCGTGGCTTCGAGAGCTGCGGGAATCGCCATGAAAGGAACGCCCAGAGCGATCTTCGAGGTCGCGTCCTTGACGAGAGGCTTCAACGCTGTGATCAGCTTAACGGCCTCGTCCGGAGTACCGGCGTTCATCTTCCAGTTGCCGGCCGCAAACGTACGGCACGGAACCTTGTCAAGAAGGCAGTCAATACCGGGAAGAACCTTGCCCTCGAGGAATTCGAGAGAGGCTCCGCCGCCGGTGGAAATGTGCGTGACCTGGTCGGCATATCCGAGCTTCTCAACAGCCGCTGCGGAATCGCCGCCGCCGATGATGGAAATTGCGGAAGAGTCGGCTACGGCCTTGGCGACCGAACGCGTGCCTTCGGCGAATCTGTCAAATTCGAAAACGCCCATAGGTCCGTTCCATACAACCGTCTTGGCGGTAGCAATGGTCTCGGAGAAAAGAGCGATCGTCTTGGGTCCGATATCGAGGCCCATCCAGCCGTCCGGCATCTGTGTGGAGTCAACTGTCTGTGCGTTGGCATCGGCGGAGAAAGCGTCGGCTACGACGTTGTCAACAGGGAGAAGAAGCTTGACGCCCTTGGCGGCAGCCTTCTCGAGAAGACCCTTGGCAAGGTCGAGCTTGTCGGCTTCGCAAAGGGAGGTTCCGATGGAATAGCCCTGTGCGGCAAAGAACGTATATGCCATACCGCCGCCGATGATGATCGCGTCGGCCTTTTCGATCAGGTTGTCAATAACGCCGATCTTGTCGGAAACCTTGGCACCGCCTAAGATCGCGACGAAGGGACGTGCCGGCTCAGAGAGAGCCTTGCCCATTACGTCAAGCTCCTTGGCAATCAGGTAACCGGAAGCAGAGGGAAGGAAATTCGCAAGGCCCGCTGTGGAAGCGTGTGCGCGGTGAGCCGTTCCGAAAGCGTCGTTGACATAGAGATCCGCAAGAGAAGCGAGCTGAGCCGCGAAAGCGGGATCGTTCTTGGTCTCTTCCTTGTGAAAACGGACATTCTCAAGCATCAGGATTTCGCCGTCCTTGAGAGCCGCGGCCTTCGCCTTGGCATCGTCTCCGATTACATCGGAAGCAAGGATAACAGGCTGTCCGAGAAGCTCGGCGAGACGGTCGGCGGCAGGCTTCATGGAGAAAATAGCCTCCGGTCCGTTCTTCGGGCGTCCGAGATGGGAAACGAGAATAACTTTGGCATTATTTTTTACGAGATAGGATATTGTGGGAAGAGCGCCTTTGATACGCTTGTCGTCTGTGATTGCTCCTGTCTTCTTGTCCTGAGGAACGTTAAAATCCACGCGGACGATAACTCTTTTACCGGAGACTTTCAGATCTTCAACATTTTTCTTGGGAACCATTGCCATATAATTCACACTCCTTGTATTTTATAGCCTTGAAGGGCTTGGGATCACATCGGGCAAATACCTTCCGCCGAGAGCTTTCACGGCATCAGGCGGTTATTATTATAACGGTTAAAGCAAGGCGTTTCAACGAAAAAAGCGTGAATATCAAGTAAACTGCGTGGTTTTGCCGCGGGAAAAGTGCTGCAAATCCGCGCTTTTCGTGGAACGGACGTCATATGTAAATGACAAATCCCGTACCGAGCGGCTATAATAAGCATGCCTAACTTTTAAAGAACCTTGCACAGTCCGTTCAAGACCGTGCAAACGAGAAAGGTCTTTTCGCGCGAAAATATGATTATCGTACTTGTGGCAGATACAATAGGCGGCGATCGGGGCGTTCCCGGCATCGCAGAGAAAACGGCCTCGCTTCTTGTTGCGGCCGGTCACGAAGTGCGCGTCCTGTCCTGCTGCCCGGGCGACGGTCCTTTTGCTGTCCGGAAAAGACATCTCCTCTTCAAATCCGCTGCCGCTGCACGTCACGGCATTTCGTACGGGAAGCCGGACGAAGAGATCATAAAGAAGGCGCTTGCCGGCGCGGATCTCGTACATGTCATGTATCCTTTTGCGCTTGAAGTCAAGGCGGAGAACATAGCGAGGCGTATGGGGATTCCGGTAATTGCGACCTGTGGCATGACGGCGCGGGAATATATGTCTGTCTGCGGCCCTTTCCGCATGCATCGTCTTGTTCCGTCGGTCTATCGCTTCCTGCAGTATGACTTCTACTATAAATTCAAGCATATCATCTGCGTTTCGGATGACTTAAAAGAGCTTCTTCCAAGTTACGATTGTACCTCGAGGCTTCATGTGATCAAAGATCCGGATTCCGCGGAGGAACTCGAAAAGATATACGTCCGGGCCATAGCGGACGACAGAATCATGTACGAGAGCGGGCACGTTCCGCTTTTCCGGCGCAACCTGGCCTTCATGAAGTCGAGCATCGATGTTTCGGATCCGTACCGGAAGAAGAACAGGATTTCCCGCGCCCTCTATACCGCCTGTTACTATCTGATCGACACGATAGCCGTCGCGGTCGTCTATCTTTCCTTCGGGTTCAAGGTCGAAGGCCGCCGGAATTTGAGGAAAATCAAGGGCGGGGCGATCACAGTCAGCAATCACATACACGGGATGGACGGGCCATTCCTCGCGGTGAGCCTGTATCCGTCCCGGATCACCTTTACGAGCATTGAAGGCAATTTCCGTCTTCCTCTCGTACGCTGGCCGGTTAAATGGGTCGGTGCGGTGCCGATACCGGCCTCGACTCACCTTCTAAAGGACTTCTTCGCCCTGACGGTCGAGCAGCTGAAAGTCGGAAGGAAGGTTCATTTCTATCCGGAGGGTTCGCTTCTCAAGAACGCCGAAATCATCCGGCCGTTCAAGAAAGGGGCCTTTCACATGGCGGCCGACGCCGGTGTCCCGGTCATTCCGGTCACACTCGTCCGCCGTCCGGCGACCGGAATCTACCGGCTGTTCCGGAGAAAGGCCTTGTATACCGCCGTGATCCTCCCCGCCGTGTATCCGGATTCCGCGTTGTCCGGCGCGAAACAGATCGAAGATATGAAAGACCGCGCTCACGGGAGTATGAGCGAAGCCCTCGCGAGCAGACTTAACGTCTGATCGACCCTTTTTCGCGAACAACCTGGCATGAAATTCTAAGAAAGAAACCGCCGGAACCCTTATTTCTAAAGGATTCCGGCGGTTTTTGCGTACATCTTAATGAAATGAATCAGACCTTTACAGCTCCATCGTCTTCACGGAAATGTCTCCGAGTGCCTCGATTTCGTTCTGCATTTCTTCGACTTCATCGTCGCTGCTCTCCGTAAACGTCAGAAGAATATACCCTTCGTTGCTGCAGGAGGTTGCTGATGCTTCGTGAAAGCCGAGGCGTGTGTTGATGATACAGCCGTGGCGGGAAAGAATATCCTGAAGTGCTTTTGCCGTTTCGATTCTCTGACTAAGCTTGATTCCCATTACTATCTTTGCCATCTTAAAATCCCTGCCTTTCCTTCGTATGGAGGTACACTCTTATTGTATCCGAAATTCCTGTTAGCAGCGACTTAAATCCGCGCATCAGACGCGCATTATACGGCCGGGACCGGCTCCGGCTCATCAGCGAATGGCTTATTGCCGAGGATCAGGAGAATGATCGGTTCCGCAAAGAGAATCAGCGCTCCGAGTATGGTGTAGAGTACGGTGTTCCCTTTGAACAGCTTGAACACACGGTACATTGTAAAAATCCGTACGACCGTAATGATCAAATACACCACAAGTGCGATGAGCGAAGCGGTCAGAGAGGTTAAACTCGACGCCATCGATTGGCTGTAATTTGAGATCTGCTCCAGCGAAGTTAAGGAAGAGTATTGCACAACATTCTGGATCAACCCGGCCAGAAAACTTCCGCCGCAGATGATACCGACATAAATCCACGGATACTGCGGAACCGTCACATTGCCGATCTTCACATTCGTGCCGATCAGTTCCGCATACAGGTAAGTTTGCCCAAACGGTATCCAGGCCAGAAACGCATGGTCGATTCCTCTTCTTTTCGCGATCCTGTAAACAGCAATAGAGGTCAGGATGTAGTTTATGATACCAACGAGAAAAATGACGGCAAGCAGCACAATCAGGAAAACAGTAAACATCACCAAACCAGTGCCTAAATTATTCTCTTCGTACATTGGATCCTCCTAATCTTCGTAAATATGTTCCTCAAAAAGGGTTATGCGGCAGGAACTTGCTGAGGCCCTTCCACGAATGGCCTGCCCCCTAGAACCAGGAGTATGACCGGTTCCGCAAAAGGGATCACCGCTCCGAGAACGGTTAAGAGTACCGCATTTACTTTAAACAGCTTGAACACACGGTACATCGTAAAAATCCGTACCGCCAGAACGACGATTAGCAGAAGGAGTCCTATGATTGTTCCGGGCAGATTGGCGAAGTTCACCGCAGGAGTCTGCCCTTCTATGTAATTTAGAATCTGCCCCAGTAAAGTGATTAGTGAGAATGGCGAAAAGCTTTGAATGTAATTTGATATTGTACCCAAAAGGACAAGAATACCCGTATAAATCCATGGGAACTGAGGAATGGTTGCGTTGCCGATCTTAACGTTTGTGCCGATGAACTTCGCATAAAGGTAGGTTTGTGCAATCGGAATCCAGGCGAGAAACGCATATTGGGTCCCTCTTCTTTTCGCGATCCTGTAAACGCCGATTGCGGTCAGGATATGGTAAATAACGGCAATTACTGTAATAATTGCCATGCATATCAATGCGAAAATAATGCCCATTGCCAGCACGCCCATAAAGGCCATCTAAATCCACCTCGTATTCGATTCTTTAAGCGGAGTACGGAGCCGGAACTGCCTCCGGCTCATCGGCGAATGGCTTTCCGCTCAGTACCAGAAGAATAATCGCCGCCGCTATCGGAAAAAGTGCGCCAAGCACGGTAAAGAGTATGGCATTATTGCCTTTAAACAGCTTGAACACACGGTACATTGTATAGACCCGTACGACCAGAATGATAAGGCCTACTAATCCTGCAATGAGTGTGGCAGCCAGAGATCCCATGCTCGTCGCCAGATTCGCTCCGGCTTCCATAACGTGGTCCGCAAATTGTTCCGTGGAAGCATATGTCGCGTAATTTGAAGAATACTGAATAATACTTGTTATAGAGCTGCCAAGGCAGATGATACCCGTATAAATCCATGGATACTGGGGAATCGTCACGTTCCCGATCTTTACGTTTGTGCCAATGAGTTCCGCGTACAGGTAGGTTTGCGCAATCGGAATCCAGGCCAGAAACGCATGGTCGATTCCTTTTCTTTGCGCGACCTTATAAACGGCGATTGCCGTCAGGATATAGTTTGCTATAGCAAACAAAAAGAGTGCGGCAAATATTGCAATTAAAAAAACAAATATCATGGCTAAAACTTCCATCTTCTTACCTTCTCTTCCTTATATTCGTGACCGTGTTCTTCAAGCAGGGTCTGCCGCCGGTCTCGTCTCCGGCTCTTTATCTTTAAGACTTTGAATGATGATCTGCAATTCAAAGATCCTCTGTCCGTTCTTCAGGATAAACCGGTTGATCAGACCACTGGTCTCGGTAATCTCGAAGCGCTTGCCGTAATCCACGCTGATACCCTTGATATGGGAAATCGGAAATTCCTTTCTGATTACAGGTGCGTCATCCAGTCTCTTCCTCGCTTCTTCGCAGGCACGCCGTACCTTGTCCGATTTGCGTTCCTTCTTATTGTACGGCAGACCTTCTTCGACCGGTACGGAAGTACCGATATAAACGACCCGGTTGTTTTCGATCCGGATCACTCCGCGGCCGACATCACGGTACTCATAATCGTCATACAGAAGTAAAAGGCGCGCCTCCTCCTCGAAAACAAAATCCTGAGACGCGATCTTGTCCTTTAATCTCTTCCGCTCCCAGTTCTGCCAGAGGTGCAGATCCTCGAAAACTTTATCGCCCTCTTCGACCGGATGAAAGAAGCCGCTCTCGTCCATTCTCGCGCGGTTGCCGCACGCCGTGCAGCGAAGCGTGTCCTTTTCCGAGACGATCTTGTTCTCAGCCTCACAGCGCGGACAGACATACGCGATGTTTTCCGCGCCGGATGCGATCGCCTTGTTCTTAAAGGATCGGGGATTCTTGCGGAGCCAGTCATATTCGTTGTAGGTAAGGTTCTCGAGCATGACCGCATGGAGCTCGTCGACGGTCATCGCTTTCACTTCCTCGACGGTATACGCTTTTCTGACACATCCCTCGATGCGGCCGCGCCGGATCGAGCTGTTGCTCCATCTGGGCCATGTCATATAGGCACCGTGCGATTCGATAAAGCAAACGGCACTGTCGGTCTTCTTAACCAGTTTGGCCAGCGCGTTGTCAAAGGTCACGTTGGTCCCGTCTACAAAGCGCGTCGCCTCGGGAAAAATGCCGAGCGTTCCGTTCCTTTTCAGAACCGTAAGCATCGCTTTAACCGCTACGGAATCCGAGCGAAACTGCATCTTCGGTATACATCCGCCCTTGGCAAACAATGGCCCGATGATGCGGTTTCTGAACAGATACGCACCGGCGACAATATTGATCTTCCGATCGAGCAAAACCCCGGCCATTACGAACGGATCCAGAAAGGAAGGGTGATTTGCCATACAGACCATTGGCCCCTCCATATCACAGACAGCCTTGTCCTTCTTCACATGAATCCCGTATCGAAGCCGTGCATAAGTCAGCACGACACGGAGTCCACAAAAATTGTAAATGAATCCGTTGGGGACGGCCCCGATTTTTAGTTGTCTTTTTCCGGACATGCCAATATACTCCTCTTAGCATAAATATTTACGTCACAATAAAATGTACGTATTTTGTGGATTTTTATGACACAAATTGATAACATCTGTTTCGTATTATACAGGAGTGATGTGGGTTTGGCACGAAGGTTATCGGATTTCGTGCGATGTATTTTTGGGGGAGGAAATATCGTAAGATGGCAAGGTATTGTTTCTACTGCGGTCGCGAATTGGCCGCCGGTGAACGTTGTCGCTGTAAGGATACGGGCACCGGAGCTTCAAACGCAGGCAGCGGTTCGGCAAGCTATGGCTCGGCGGACAGAACCGGAACAACAGGGGCGGCATCCGGTTCAAACGGCAATCCTTCGGTAAAAGATCATTCCAAGCGCAAAAAGCAGGGTAAGAGTTCATGGAAGCGCAGGAAAGAACGAGCGGCCGAAGACTTTATCGAGAAAACCGGCCGTTTTAATGCGCGCCGTTTTATGCGTCTGAAGACGTTTGCCGATCAGGCGAGAACGCTCTTTCCGACTTTTGCCATGGGATTCAAGAGTATTTTCGAGTACTTTTCGCGTCCGGCAACCAAGATTCGCCAGGAATCCATGAAGACCAAGCGGCCTTTGACCTATTTCCATTTTCTCTTTGCTTCTCTTCTGACGGGCGTTCTGGCCCTGTTGATGTGTCGTTCCGGCGCACCGCTTTTTACCGAAATCATTCGCTTCTTTATTGGTTCGGATATCGAGAACGTCTATTCTCATCCGCTGCTCTCATTTTTTGCATTCTCGTTTCTTTCGTTCCTGTTCATCATGACCATGTGTGTGACCTTCTATATCGCCGCGCGGTTCAGCAACCGGAAGCCAACCTTCCGCAAAATCGCAGATCTGGTATCCATATCCCTGGTTTACCTGCTCGTAATGGAGATCTTTCTTCTTCTCACCATTCTGATGGGAAGCCGGGGGTCACTCTCCCTCATCCTGATCAGTTTGCTGCTGATGGGCGTCACGCATCTGCTCTCGTTCCGCAACGCCCTTGGCCTTTCCGAGGACACCGTCTTCTATTTTCTGTTTTTTGTCTATATCTTCTGCTACGTGCTCTTCCAGCTCTTCCTGAACCTGGCTGCAAGAGCAATCGCACTCTTCTGAAGAACGCCTCATCCTTTATTTCGCGAAAAAGCGGCTGCAAAATGAACTCTTCGTTCAGAATGCGGCCGCTTCTTATATCTTGATTCTTCTTTGTTCCGACATACCGGAGTTGTGCCTGTTCGCGAGAGCTTACGGCTTAGCCTTCTTCGGCTTCACTTCGTCCCCCGGCTTCCCGTTCTTGTCGGGGCCTGCCGGGCTCTCACCGGATGCCGAGCTTTCACCGGATGCCGGGCTCACCGCGCTTTCGGGACTCTCTGCGGATCCCGCCTTCCCGTCGGATTCCAGCGTCGCCTCCCCTGCGGGCTTTACAGCACCTTTCTTGCAGATGACAATCTCTCCGTCCGCGACGTCGACTAATGCCGTATCGCAGGTCTCGACAACGTGGTCGAGCAGGGCCTCGGAGAATTTATCCTCAACGAGTGACTGAATCGTCCTCTTAAGAGGTCTTGCACCGTACTGCGGATCATAACCCTTTCTGGAGAGGAACTCTTTGGCATCGTCCGTGATCTCCATACTGATTCCCATATCCGAAATGCGCTTCGACAGCGTTTTCATAAGCAGATCGACAATCCGGAGAATCGAAGTCTTGTTGAGCATTCTGAAGAAAATGATCTCGTCCACACGGTTGATAAACTCGGGATTAAATGCCTTCTTCAGCTCTTCCATAACAAGGGTTTTCGCCTCGTCGTAGGTCTTTCCTCCGTAAAGATGCTCTTCGGATGCCTCGTCTATCGTCACGAAATTCTTGCCGGTCTTCTCATCCGTATTCGTTACCGGTACGGAAAATCCGATTCTGCGGCCGGCGGCGGAAGTCAGAAGGCGGGCTCCGATATTCGAAGTCATGATGATGATCGTGTTGCGGAAATCAACCGTCCGGCCCTGACCGTCCGTAAGCCGCCCGTCGTCCAGGATCTGCAGCATGGAGTTGAAGATCTCCGGATGTGCCTTCTCAATCTCGTCGAAAAGCACCACAGAGTACGGACGCCGCCTTACCTTCTCGGTCAATTGGCCGCCTTCTTCGTATCCCACATATCCCGGAGGAGACCCGATCAGCTTGGATACGTCGTGCTTTTCCATGTATTCCGACATATCCACCCGGATCAGAGCGTTCTCATTCCCGAACATAACCTCCGCAAGAGCACGGGCCAGCTCGGTCTTGCCGACACCGGTCGTTCCGAGGAAGATGAAGGAACCGGAAGGACGCTTCGGATCCTTAAGACCCAGACGGCTTCTGCGAATCGCTTTCGAAATCGCCGTGACCGCTTCATCCTGTCCGATGACACGCTTTCTCAATTGATCCTCAAGAGTCCTAAGTCTCTCGGCATCCGTCTCGTTGATCTTCGCCACCGGTATTCCCGTCCAGCTCGCCACAATATCGGCAATGTCGTCGGGGGTTAAGGCCTCGGGCATATCCTTCTTCTTCTTATCGATCTCCGCATGGATCTCTCCGAGCTTCTTTTCGAGTTCAAGCTCTTCTTCCCGCAGCTTCTGAGCTGTTTCGAAAGCCTGCTTTTCGACTGCTTCGTTCTTAAGCCGGACAATCTCGTTGATCCGTTCGCCGATCTTCTTATTCTCCTCGGGTTCCTCTGTCTTTTTCAGGCGAAGCCGGGATGCGGCCTCGTCAATCAGGTCGATCGCCTTGTCCGGAAGAAAACGGTCAGTGATATACCGGCTCGACAGAATGACAGCGGCGTCGATCGCGTCGTCCGGAATCCGGATGCGATGATGCTGCTCGTACTTCTCGCGGATTCCTTTCAGAATGAGGATTGTATCCGTCGTGCTCGGTTCGTTCACCATGACCTGCTGGAAACGTCTGGCAAACGCGGCATCCTTTTCGATGTGCTTCCTGTACTCGTCAATCGTCGTGGCGCCGATAATCTGCATCTCTCCCTTGGACATGAGGGGCTTCAGAATATTCGCTGCGTCCATGGCACCTTCCGCGTTGCCCGCACCGACAATCGTATGCAGTTCGTCGATGAAGAGAATGACATTGCCGGAGGTTCTTGCTTCTTCGAGTGCCTTCTTGAAACGGTCCTCGAATTCACCTCTGTATTTGGAACCCGCGATCATACCCGCGACATCGAGAGATACCAGTCGCTTTCCCTTCAGGATATCCGGAACGGTATCCGATATGATCATCTGTGCAAGGCCCTCGGCGATCGCCGTTTTACCGACACCGGGCTCGCCGATCAGGACGGGGTTATTCTTGGTGCGGCGGGCCAGAATCTGCATGACCCGGTTGATTTCGGTCTCACGGCCGATAATCGGATCGAATTTGCCCTGTTTGGCCAACACCGTCAGATCACGCGAGTATTTGTCGAGTGCGGACGTCTTACTCTTTCCGGCCCTCGTCTCGCGCCGATCTTCGCCGGGTGCGGAATTACCCGCCTCCATATCACTGCCAAAGTCCGCATTGTCTTCCTCCGCGCCTTCGAAAGAATCGTCGCCGTTCATATTCATATCTTCTTCCGAGAGATTTTCCGGATTCTCGGCCTGGTTCAAGAGGCCCTTGACGATCTCGTTGCCCGAGATCCCGAGTCCGGCGACAATCCGGTAACCGGTGCACTGTCCGTCCCGCATGATTGCCATAAGAATATGCTCGGGCTCGATGATGCTCTGATGTACGCGCTTCGCCAGGAACTCGGCCAGATAAATAATCCGCTTCGTCCGGTTCGTGCACATCGCGAAAAGTTCATTCGGGTTCATCGGCGCCTCTTCGAACTCGGCCGGATCGTGACCCGCAATTTTCGCGATTTCACGAAGTACGTCTTCCTTTTCCAGACCGTAGTCGCGCAGGATTCTGGCTGCGGAGCCATCCCCTTCCAGAAGCGCGAAAAGAATCTCTTCCGTGCCGATGTAGTCGAGGCTGAAAGCCGACGAACACAGATACGCTCTGTATAATGTTTTGATTGCTCTTTCCGAAATATTCATGTTTTCCTCCTGTCCTCCGTCATGTATGTCATGCACGGAATCTGTGCTGTTACACTTTCTTGTGACCGTTTTTCGATCCGTTTCTGTCATGTTTAAGTAGCGAACGGATCTTCTCCGCCCGGTTAATTTCCTGCTGTCTGGGCGAGAGCATCTCGCCCGAGTCTTTCTGTATACTGGCGCTTCCGATGTACGTCGAAAGTTCCGCCATTTTCTCTTCCGTTTCGTCCGGGAAAATACCCAGTGCGATTCCGAGCCTCAGGTCGCTTATGCGCCGCATGGCTTCGACATCCGTCATCATTCTGGAATACAGAAGCTCTCCGTAAGAACGGTACACGCGGTCCGTAATCTTCATGGGGTTACTCTCATAGAGCTCCTTCCGAAGCTTCCGCTCCACATCGAGAACCTCTTCGACCATTCTTTCGAAACCCGACAGAATGTCCGCCTCCGAAATTCCGAGAGTTATCTGATTGCTCAGCTGATAGATATTGCCGTCCGCCTGACTGTGCTCGCCTAAGTAACCCCTGACGGCAAATCCTGCCTGTGTAAGTCCGTCGATCAGCGGTTTCATCCGGCCGGAACTTGTAAGAGCCGGCAAATGGACCATTACGGATGCCCTAAGTCCCGTCCCGGTATTGGTGGGACATGCCGTGAGAAATCCGTATTTCTCCGAGTAGGCTATGGGCAGCGCCTTTTCAAGAGCCACGGCGATCGTTTCGGCCTTTCCGTAGACTTTTCGCAAAGAGAATCCCGCATCCATAACCTGTATGCGGATATGGTCCTCTTCATTAACCAGAATAGCGACGGACTCGTCCTTCGAAATACACACGGATCGCCCCGGGCCGCCTTTCGCGAGATCGTCACTGATCAGATGCTTTTCGACGAGCGCCTGACGGTCCGCCTCGGGAAGGAGGTCCATGCTTAAGGTCACAAACCGGTCCTCGGCTTTGTCATTCAGATTCTGAATCACGCCGACGACACGTTCGCAGAGCTTGACCCGCTCCTTGTCATCGAGCCGGTGAGGAAATGCAAATCCCGTAAGATCTCTGGCCAGACGGACCCTGCTAGACAAAACGACATCCCCGTCGGGCCCCTTCGATAAATACCAGCTCATACTCCTCACCCCTCTTTCTTTCCGGTTAGATCCGCGATCTCGTCGCGAATTCTCGCGGCCGTCATGTAATCTTCCGCCGATACGGCCTTCGCAAGCGCCTCTTTCTTCTCTTTCAGAAGATTCTCGAGATGCTGCTTTTCGAGAGCAATCAATTCCTCGGACTCCTCCGCGGATATATCCGGAACCTGTGCCTTGGCAGCTGCTTTTCTTTTCTTAGCGCCGCTCGCGGGGACTTGACCGGTGACAGCCGCTTCGGATTGACTCTTAGTCCTCATCGTCACGTCCGCCCCGGAAGATCGTTTCTCTTTATCGTCTCCGACACCCTTATCCGATTTGTGCGCAAGTTTGCGGCCCATATGCTTCTTACCCATCTGCGTCCTTACGAAAACCGGATCCAGCAGATGCGCAAACGCCTCATAGCATCCCGGACAGCCAAGATATCCCGACTTCCTGAAATCCTCGAAAGTCAGACCGCACTGGGTGCAGCGCTCGGTCTGCTTTGTATTTATTTCGTCGGCTCCGAACCCGAAGTTCGACTGGAATACATTTCCCATCGCGGCAAACGGATTGGTTGTCATTTTGCCGATTTTAGGAAAAGCCGGCATGGTAATTCCGAGCTCTCTCGCACAGACTTCACATAGGTAAAAGGTCTGTGCCTTTTTACCGCCGATCTGCTGCATAATTTGAACGGTCGCCTCGCGTTCCTTACATCTTTGGCACTTCATTCGCCGTATCCTCCGTAATCGTTTGTTAAGAAATTTCCCTCGGTCAAGAGACTGATCAGCATGTTTTTGAAAATATCCATCCGTACAATCGCTTTCTTGTCGGCCTCGACGGCCACAAGCGCCTTGTCCGAAAGCGCCGCCTTCATAAGCTGCGCCTGTTTGATCTGGACGATCTTATAATCGAGAAAATTCTGCAAATAAATCTCGGCCTGCTGCTGTGAAAGATCCTCGCCGAGAGAATTGATTGTGTGCATCAGGTAATCGGCGATCGAAACCCTCTGGATGCGCGCTATGCGGATCTGTCCGCCTCCGCCGCGCCGGCTCTCAACCAGATAGCCCTGACCGTTGGTAAAACGTGTCGAAAGTACGTACGTGATCTGCGAAGGCACGCAATTGACCCGCTCCGCCAGAACGCTTCGGCTAATAACGGCGGAACCGTTATTATCTTCGATCATCTGCTTGATCATGCATTCTATTATGTCGCTCAATCTAGCCATTTCCGGTCCCTCCTGTAAGGTCATTATAAATGTCACAAATAATTTATGAAATACGAAAGTCAAAAACGAGCCGCCTCTATTCACTGACTTTGACTTTCTTTGACTTACCTTTATTATATTCCGGTCGCCTTTCTTGTCAATAGGTTTTCCACCCTATGCGGGAAAAGCCGCGAAAAGGTTGCGCCCCATGGCAGAGCCGCCGGTTTATAGCCGATTTTTGAAAGCATCCGAGCAAGCTGCGTGAATAAGTCCCATTTTTTCGGGTTCTAAGGAACCCGATATTTCATTTGTAGCAAAGAAATAGGGACTGTCTCTCAACTTTCGTTTTGAGGCAACCCCTTTTCAAAAACGGCTTTGTAAAAATCGCGACCGGAACAAGTCAGATTCAGGCAATGATTCTTCGTATGCTGACGATGGGATACATATCAAGGCTGCCGTATTCGACCTGATCTCTCGAAGAAGATGCATGAATGACCTGTCCGCCTCCGACATAGATTCCGACATGCTCGACGGTATCGGAAGAGCCTCTCATGTCCCAGCACACGATATCACCGACAGCAATGTCGGAGCGGCTGATGCTGACACCGCATTTCACGAGAGAATTCGACTGATGCGGAAGGCCGATGCCGATCTGTCTGTAAGCGTAAACCACCAGACCCGAGCAGTCTACGCCGTCTCTCGACTCGCCGGCCCAGTCATAAGGCACGCCGAGCATGGAGACGCAGATATTCACGATACTCTCTCCGTTGACACCGGTGATCGTCGGAAGCTTAGACGTGTCGCCCGTCGTTTTTCCCGAGCCTGACTTTGTAGAAGATGACGAAGAACTGCTCTTCTTCGGCACGGGTGTCGGAGTAGGCGGCGCCGTTCGTGTCGTATACGCGACGTAAACATATCCTACGGTGCCTTCCACGACGACCTTATACCATTTGTCGGAGATCGCCGAGCATAGGAGCTTCGTATCTTTCGACAGGGTCTTCAGAACTTCGGCATCCGTTGACGGCGAAGCGCGGAGCTTAAGACCGTCCGCATCAACCCATACCGTTCTTTCGATCGAGACAAACACCATGTTCTCCTGCAGATTGTCCTGCGGAAGATATCCTTCCGTGCCGTCCTCCAGGCGAACCTTGGCCCATGTATCGCCGATGCCGATGCGGGTTACCGCTTTTCCGGTATTGATCGTCGCAATCGTAACCGCTGCCATATCCGGCTGGTCCTTAAGGATTGTATCGGATGTCTTCACATACATAGTGGTATCGTCGGAAAGGAAGGTCTCCGGCGCGAGAATTTCAATCGGGCGCCCGTCCGTGTCGTCGTGCTGAACGATTGTCGCTGTCAGGATACCGGAATATGGATCCTCCATCTGTGCGGCAGGTTCGGAACCTTCAAAATATGAGGCAGAAACCGTCTGGCCCTCTCCAATCTCTATGATACCGCCGTCGAGCGAAAGTGCGCCTTCCGAATCCGTAGAAGTCTCCTGTGTCCCGGTCTGATCCGGCGCGCCGGTCGTCCCGGGCCCGGGTGTAATAGTGGCCGTCTCCGAAGAATCGGCACCCGGTGTAACGGTCGCGGTATCGGGAGAGGAGCTTCCCTCTTCGAGACCCATGACCGACTGTGAACCGGTAATGGCCCATTTCTCGACAAGGACTGTCTGCTTCGTGGGATCATACGGATATGCGGCCGCATACGCCCTGTTGACGACAATATAGGCGGGTGCTCCGTCACGGACACCCACGGGTAATAAAAGAACAGGCAGTGTGACCATTGCACTTACCGCAACGGTCAACACTGCCGTGATTTTAGATGTTCTAAATGAAAAACGAACGTGCATCAGGCCTCCGAATACGTCAGATTACTCTGCCGAATCCTGCGCCGCAACAAAGTCGTTTTCAGGATTCGACAAGAACTCATTCCTCTCCAGAATATCCCTGTTCTCAGGAATATTCGGTACTGCTGTTATGTTGCGGTAACGCGCCATTCCCGTACCTGCGGGAATCAGCTTACCGATGATGACGTTCTCCTTGAGACCGTACAACGGATCTATCTTACCTTTAACGGCTGCATCTGTCAAAACACGCGTTGTTTCCTGGAAGGAAGCGGCGGACAGGAATGAATCCGTAGCAAGAGAGGCTTTCGTGATACCCAGGAGAGTACGCTTGCCCTTGGCGGTTATGAGACCCGCCTTTTCGGCTTTGACATTCTCGCGTTCGTAATCGAAAATGTCCACCAGGCTTCCGGTCATAAGATCGGTGTCGCCCGGATCGTCGATTCTGATCTTGCGCATCATCTGACGGGTAATGACCTCAATATGCTTGTCGTTGATGGTAACACCACCGCTCTTATAGACCTTGATGACTTCGCTGATGATGTACTTCTGAACGCCGCGGACACCCTTGATCTTCATGATCTCCTGAGGGCTGACCGTACCGTCGGTAAGAAGATCACCTGCTTCAACCGCATCTCCGTCCTTAACCTTTGCGGTCGCGGAATACGAGATCGGATAGCGTCTCTCATCGAGTGTTCCGTCGGGAAGCTGCGATGCCGTTATAACGATCTCGCGCTTGCGCTTGCTGCCTTCTTCGATCCGGACAATACCGTCGATCTCAGAGATAATGGCCTGGCCCTTAGGCTTTCTCGCTTCGAAAAGCTCCTCGACACGGGGAAGACCCTGTGTGATATCTTCGCCGGAAGCGATACCGCCGGTGTGGAAGGTACGCATCGTAAGCTGTGTTCCGGGTTCACCGATGGACTGAGCGGCCATGATGCCGACGGCTTCTCCGCCGATTGTCGGCTCGCCTGTCGCCAGGTTGACACCGTAGCAGTGAGAACATACGCCGCGATGGGATCTGCAGTCAAATACGGAACGGATGGCAACCTTCTTAAGACCGGATGCCTCGATCGCGTTCGCGATATCCTGTGTGATCAGTTCATTCTTCCCGATCAGGACTTCGCCTGTTGCGGGATGAACAATCTCACCTGCGGAATATCTTCCCGCAAGACGCTCGTTCAGGTTCTTGATGACATCCTTCTTGTCGTTGGCGATAACAGCCAGCTCCGTAACAAAGGTAAAATCTTCGGTTCCGCAATCTTCTTCGAGGACAATAACATCCTGTGCTACATCGACCAGACGGCGTGTCAGGTAACCGGAGTCGGCCGTCTTAAGCGCGGTATCGGAAAGAGCCTTTCTGGCACCGTGTGAAGAGATGAAGAATTCGAGAACGTTCATGCCTTCACGAAGGTTGGACTTGATCGGAATTTCGATCGTCTTACCGGACGTATCAGCCATGTTTCCGCGCATACCGGCCAGCTGCTTGATCTGGTTGATCTGACCACGGGCGCCGGAATCCGACATCATCTTGATCGGGTTATACTTGCCGAGGTTCTTCTTAAGTTCCTCGGTAATCGCATCGGTCGTTTCATTCCAGATTGCGATAACAGCCTTGTAGCGGCCTTCTTCGTTCAACATACCGCGGTGATACATCTTGTTGATGTGTTCAACCTTATCCTCGGCTTCGTGGATCATTCTCTCCTTGACTTCGGGCACGATCATGTCTTCGATACCGATCGAAATACCGCCGCGTGTGGAGTACTTGTAACCGAGAGACTTTACTTCGTCGAGAAGCTTGGCCGTCGGCCCGATTCCGTGAATACGGATCGCGCGGCTGATGATCGCTTCAAGCTGCTTCTTGCCGACAAGGAAGTCGCACTCGAGTACGAGCTCGTTTCCGGGAATGCTGCGATCGACATATCCGAGATCCTGCGGAATGATTTCGTTGAAGATGAAACGTCCGAGAGTAGACTGAACCAATCCTGTCACTTCAACTCCGTTAACGATACCCGTTCTGCGGATCTGAATCGGAGCGTGCAGTTCAAGCTCATGCTCGTCGTATGCCATAATGGCTTCGTCAAGCGTGGAAAAAGACATCTTCTCGCCTCTCTCGCCCTCTTTATCGATGGTGAGATAATAGCAGCCGAGAATCATATCCTGTGTCGGGACCGTTACAGGCTTTCCGTCCTGAGGCTTCAAAAGGTTGTTGGAGGAAAGCATGAGGAATCTGGCCTCAGCCTGAGCTTCGGCAGAAAGCGGTACGTGTACAGCCATCTGGTCACCGTCGAAGTCTGCGTTAAACGCCGTACAAACGAGCGGGTGCAGCTTAATGGCACGACCCTCAACGAGAATCGGTTCGAAAGCCTGAATACCGAGACGGTGAAGCGTAGGAGCACGGTTCAGCATAACCGGATGATCTTTGATAACGCCTTCGAGAATATCCCAGACGACGTCGGTCGCACGGTCAACAAGACGCTTGGCTGTCTTGATGTGCTGCGCATAACCCTCGTTTACAAGACGCTTCATGACGAAGGGCTTGAAAAGCTCGAGAGCCATTTCCTTGGGAAGACCGCACTGATGCATCATAAGCTCGGGGCCGACGACGATAACGGAACGTCCGGAATAGTCGACACGCTTACCGAGAAGATTCTGACGGAAACGACCCTGCTTACCTTTGAGCATGTCGGAAAGAGACTTAAGGGCACGGCTGGACGCTCCTGTAACGGGGCGGCCTCTTCTGCCGTTGTCGATCAGGGCGTCAACCGCTTCCTGAAGCATGCGCTTTTCGTTCCGGACAATAATCTCGGGTGCACCAAGCTGAAGCAGCTTGCTCAAACGGTTGTTGCGGTTGATAACACGACGGTACAGGTCGTTCAAGTCGGACGTCGCAAAACGGCCGCCGTCAAGCTGAACCATAGGACGAAGCTCCGGCGGAAGAACAGGAAGTACATCCAGAATCATCCACTCCGGCTTGTTGTTGGACTTTTTGAAAGCCTCAACAACTTCGAGTCTCTTGATGATACGGGCTCTCTTCTGTCCGGTAGCCGAACGGAAGTCCTCGTGCAGGTGCTCGGCAAGCTCATTGACATCAATCTCATGAAGAAGAGTCTTGATCGCTTCGGCACCCATGCGGGCAACAAACGCGCCCTTACCGTACTGCTCGATCGTATCGCGGTATTCCTTCTCTTCGATGATCGCGTTTTTCGCGAGGTTCGTCGTGCCGGGATTTAAGACGATATAGGCTCCAAAATAGAGAACCCTCTCAAGATTTCTGGGTGTGATGTCCAGAATCAATCCCATGCGGCTCGGAATTCCGCGGAAATACCAGATGTGCGATACGGGTGCGGCAAGCTCGATATGGCCTAAACGCTCGCGGCGCACTTTGGAACGGGTTACCTCTACTCCGCAGCGGTCGCAGATAATACCCTTATAACGGATTTTCTTATACTTTCCGCAGTGACATTCCCAGTCCTTCTGCGGCCCGAAGATACGCTCACAAAAGAGGCCGTCACGTTCCGGTTTCAGTGTGCGGTAATTGATCGTCTCCGGTTTCTTAACTTCACCGTGTGACCATCCTTTGATTGTCTCCGGTGAGGCCAGTCTGATACCAATGGATTCGAAATTATTCATTTCAAACATATTTCTGAAGTCTCCTTCCAATACGGCGCGTAAGGATCAGTCCGACCCAATCTTAATATTGCTCGTCCCCGGCATCCGGTTCGGCTTGTATCGCCGGATATTCGAGGTCGTCCAGTCCGGGCTCGAAAATATCATCAACAATGATATCTCCATCCTCGGAAAGCTCGCCCTCCGTGTAACCGGCTCCGGAAAGTTCCCCTTCCTCGGGCTGCGATGCATATCTGGATATCAGATCGGGATCGGGCAAAGGCAGATCGATGTCTTCCTCGGCCGCATCCTTGAGCTTTAATTCCTCGTTCTCGCCGGCATAGATATGCACGTCGAGCGCCAGTGACTGAAGTTCGCGGACAAGAACCTTGAACGATTCGGGAATGCCCGACTCGGGAACGCTTTGACCCTTAACGATCGATTCATACGTCTTGGTACGTCCGGTGATGTCATCGGACTTGACGGTAAGAATTTCCTGGAGGGTATGAGCGGCGCCATAAGCTTCGAGAGCCCAGACTTCCATCTCTCCGAAACGCTGACCGCCGAACTGTGCTTTACCGCCCAGGGGCTGCTGTGTAACGAGAGAGTACGGTCCGATCGAACGGGCGTGAATCTTATCGTCAACAAGATGGTGAAGCTTCAGATAATACATGACGCCGACCGTAATACGGTTCTCAAAGGGCTGACCTGTACGGCCGTCATACATAATTGTCTTACCGTCGTCGTCAATACCGGCCTTGCGGAAAGCATCAACAATGTCTTTTTCGTTTGCGCCGTCAAAGACGGGGGTCGCAATTCTCCACTTCAGATCACGGGCCGCGCGTCCGAGGTGAACCTCAAGAAGCTGGCCGATATTCATACGCGAAGGAACACCGAGAGGATTCAACACGATATCAAGAGGTGTGCCATCCGGAAGGAAAGGCATGTCTTCCTCGGGAAGAATGCGGGAAACGACACCCTTGTTGCCGTGACGTCCGGCCATCTTATCTCCGACGGAAAGCTTTCTCTTCTGGGCGATGTACACGCGGACCAGCTTGTTAACGCTGCCCTTCAAAACATCGTCGTTCTCTTTGGTAAACGTCTTAACGTCGACAATGATACCGGATTCGCCGTGCGGAACACGTACGGACGTATCGCGGACCTCACGGATCTTCTCACCGAAGATCGCGCGGTAGAGGCGTTCTTCCGCCGTAAGCTCCGTCTCGCCCTTAGGCGTGACCTTACCGACCAGAATATCTCCGGCTCTAACTTCCGCACCGACGCGGATTACGCCGAACTCATCCAAGTCCTTCAAGGCTTCGTCGCTGACGTTCGGGATTTCACGTGTGATCTCTTCGGCGCCGAGCTTGGTGTCACGGGCTTCGCACTCATACTCTTCAATATGAATGGACGTATACACATCGTCGCGGACGAGTCGCTCGTTGATCAGAACGGCATCTTCGTAGTTATAACCTTCCCAGGTCATGAATCCGATCAGAACATTCTTGCCGAGTGCCAGTTCGCCGTTTTCGGTCGACGGGCCGTCTGCAATAATCATGTCCTTCTCTACCATCTCGCCCATATGAACCAGCGGACGCTGATTGATGCAGGTGCTTTGGTTGGATCTCTGATACTTGATCAGGCTGTAAATATCTTTCTTGCCCGTCGTCGTTGTGACCTCAATACGGTCGGCAGATACAAACGTAACCTGGCCGGCATTCTTGACAACCTTGCATACGCCGGAGTCTTTTGCCGCACGGTATTCCATTCCCGTACCGATGATCGGAGCTTCGGGCTTAATAAGCGGAACGGCCTGACGCTGCATGTTGGAACCCATCAGTGCACGGTTGGCATCATCGTTTCCGAGGAAAGGAATGAGCGCCGTCGCGACCGAGACAAGCTGTCTCGGAGAAACGTCCATCAGGTCAACGCGTTCGGGATCCACTTCGACAAATTTATCGAGATAACGGCATACTACCTTCTTATCCAGGAATTCACCGGTCTCGCTGATCGGTTCGTTGGCCTGGGCAATATAATAATAGTCTTCTTCGTCGGCTGTCATGTATCTGACATCGCGGGTAACGACGCCCTTCTTCTTGTTGTATACACGGTAAGGCGATTCTACGAAACCGTAAGAATTGACTCTCGCATATGTGGCAAGGGAGTTGATCAGACCGATGTTCGGACCTTCAGGTGTCTCGATCGGGCACATTCTTCCGTAATGGGAAGAGTGAACGTCACGGACTTCGAAGTTGGCGCGCTCTCTGGAAAGACCGCCCGGCCCGAGGGCGGAAAGTCTTCTCTTGTGCGTGAGCTCGGCAAGGGGATTCGGCTGATCCATGAACTGCGACAGCTGAGACGAACCAAAGAATTCCTTAACGGCTGCACTGACCGGGCGTGTATTGACGAGTTGAAGAGGCGTAACCGTGGAAATATCGGGAACCGCTCCCATACGCTCGCGAATGTTTCTCTCCATACGCGAAAATCCGATGCGGATCTGGTTCTGAAGAAGTTCACCGACAGAGCGGATACGACGGTTGCCGAGATGGTCGATATCGTCGATATTTCCGACACCGTATTCAAGACCGATCAGGTAGCTGACCGTGGAGATAATGTCCTCGACGGTAAGGTGCTTCGGCATAAGCTCATACACTTTAGTGGCAAGAGCGTTCTGCAGTACGGCAGCGAAATTCGCCTGACCGGACATACGCGCATCGGCGATGATCGAACGCAGAACCTGCGTGCGGACCTTCTCGTTGACGGGGGTATTGCGAATGTCGAATCCTTCAAGCTCTTCCGCAGAGAAACTCGCGCGGATAAAGTCGTCAGCATTGACACGGGCGTTGCCGATCACCTTGAGAGGCTTATCGGAAATCTTAACGGTATCACCGGTAGTAATAATCGGAAATACAAGAACTTCATTGATGCCGGAAGCCTCGATGGCATGAGCCTGTGCTTCTGTCAAAATCGTATTGGCAGCAATGACCAGCTCGCCATCTTCGGTAACGACATTCTCAACGGTCTTGTGTCCCTTAATGCGGTTCGCAAGAGAAAGCTTCTTGTTTAACTTATAAATACCTACACGTGCCAGGTCATAACGCTTCGGATCAAAAAACATGCTGTTCAGAAGAGTCTCGGCTCCTTCGACGGAAGCAGGCTCACCCGGACGAAGCTTGTGATACAATTCGGAAAGACCTTCCTCACGGGAATGCGAGGGATCCTTCTTGATTGTCTCGTTGAGACAGCGCTCGTCGCCGAACGTGTTTCTCAGCTCTTCGTCGGAACCGAATCCGAGGGAACGCAAAAAGACGGTAAGCGGGAACTTCCTGGCACGGTCAACGCGCACATAGAATACCCCGTTGGAATCTGTCTCATATTCAAGCCAGGCGCCTCTGTTCGGAATGACCTGTGTCGCGAAAAGAGAATTATCCGACTTGTCCTTGGATACGGAAAAATAAGATCCGGGAGAACGCACCAGCTGGCTGATAATTACGCGCTCCGCACCGTTGATAATAAAGGTACCGTTCTCCGTCATGATCGGAAAATCTCCGATAAAAACGGACTGATCTTTAATGACATTGTCCCGCTTATTGTTAAGCCGAACCGTAACCTTAAGGGGTGCTGCGAAGTTGCAGTCCTTTTCCTTACATTCTTCAATAGAGTTCTGCGGCTTCTCAATATCGAATTCTTTCTCAATGAAAGAAAGTTCGATGTCTCCGGTGTAATCCGTGATCGGAGATACTTCCCGCAATACCTCCATTAGTCCCTCATCCAAAAACCATTGATATGAGTTCTTCTGTATCTCTATCAAATCCGGCATTTCTATGACTTCATCGATACGAGAATAGGACATTCTCTCTGCTCTTCCCAGTTTGACGGGACGCACCATTACACATCACCTCACGAATGTTCTGGCCGAAGCCTAGCTATCGTGCCGGATCTTGAGTCCAACACGTTTTCTCCTATTGCAGCGCAGTGAAAAACACTACTCTGCGGCAATCAACAGGCAACAGGCGACAAGCCTCCACCTTATGACGCGTTATAAGATGATAGCATTACTTTCGTCAAGTGTCAACGAAAATTTCCTTAATATGTTGCAAATTCTACATTTCCCAGATTCAGAGTGTAGCCGTTTTCGGCTTTGGCTGTCAGCGCGGCATACCATTCATTATACTTGGCGGTAGCGTTGCTCGAAGCGAGTGTTGCTTCCCATGCCGGAACCGATTCTTTGAAATAATAGAGGGCGATAGAATCGATGTTCTCGATAATGATCATATCGCCGGGCTTGCGGTCCGCGGAAAGAAGCCAGTCAGACAGAGACTTCTCCACTTCAGTTGCAGAGTCGGACTTGTATGTGTCGACGGTTACGCCCTCGGTAAGGCCGCCCGTGAAGGCGATCGTATCGTCCGAGTACTTCTTGACAAGATCGACGAAAGAATTCTCATCCGTCACCAGCTTCTGATATCCTTCAAGCTTTGTTTTACCCGCGGCAAGATCAGACTGAGCGAGAGTCAGCACACGGTAAGAAACGGTCGCAGTCGTATCGAGCTGACGGCTCTGGAAGAATACGGCAAAGGAGCCGGACTCCGTGTCGATGACCGCGGTGTCGCCCGCCTTGCGGTCGGCGCCGAAGACATACTCGGCAAGATCCGAATTGACGTTGCTGGTAAGATCGGCTTTGGTTGCATCGGCGGCAAGCGTCGGATCGGCTCCGTCCGCAAAGCTGCTTGCAGAAGCATCTCCGGCCGCTGTTTCACAGGCGTCACGGAAAGAAACCGCATCGGTCGCCGTATCGATGACACCCTGTGCCTTGGCTTTCGCGGCCGCTAAGGCCAGCTGTTTCTCCGCATCGGTTGCCGTAGAAGCGGCATCGCTGGCGAAGAAGAATGTATTAAAAGTTACCGTGTCATAATCCTGAGGTGCCGCATCATAGACAGCCTTCATTTCGGCTTCTGTCATAGGATACGCTGTCTGCTTAAGGTATTCGGCATATTCGGCAGCCGTATACTTGCGGGTAAGAATCTCTTCGAGAACGCGAACCGTAACACCGTTCCCGTACTGCATCTTAAGAATCTTGTCGGCTGTCGTGCCCTGCTGATCCGCATAGGCGCGAATGCTCGCTATATCGGAATCCACGCGGCTTTCTGCGGTCTGCGACTTAAATCCGGCCGCCTTCGCCTCGTCACACAGGATATACGTGCTCTGAAGATTCTGCGCCGCCATCTGGTAAAGCAGATCCTTATATGTGGTACCGGTCGTCTCATCATATACTTTGTCGAGATCAGCCTTGGAAGTAATACCCATATATTGCCCGATCTGGTTGTATTCAGAATAGAACCAGTAATCCAGCTCGTTGACCTTAACGTCATGACCTGCAACGGTCGCGCCAGTCATCACCATCGCGGGAAGGTCCATTGTCGTAACAGCAAATCCTCCTGCGATAATAACTAAAAAGGCAATACCTGCACCGATGATAATTCTATGCCAGACTTTTGCCGGAATAAAAACTTTCTTGTTGTTTTTCTTCTGTGAAACTGCCTTTTTGTTGTTGTTCATATGGAAGCCCATCCTTCTGATATGTACTGATTTGTTCGACACAGCACGCCTATTATAATTCTGTGTCTGAAAGAATGCAAGAAAGGTCTGTCAGTCGTTCAAGCCAATATTTAGGTTTTTCTGCGGCAAGATCCTCTTTAGGCATATATGTCCAGTTTACGGCCGCCGAATCCATACCGGCATTCGTCGCACAGCGCAAGTCGTGAACACTGTCGCCGACATACAGCACGCGGCTTACGTCCTCTATTCCAAGATTCTTCATACCGAGAAAAAGAGGCTCCGGATTCGGTTTGTGAACACTCGTATCTTCGCGGGTAACGATCGTGTCAAAATACACGTCAAGGCCAAACTGGCGCATACTGATTATGGCCGGTTCCCTCTGCTTCGACGTAACCACGCCCTGCCGGACTCCCATTTGCTTCAACGCGGAAAGTCCTTCCTCCACTCCTTCGAAAGAGCGTACGGCTGTCTTAATGAGGCGTCTGTTTGCCAGAGTGTAAGACTCCATCAGCGCCTTCTGAACGTCCGGCTCATAATGCGCGAAAGCCTTGGCAAGAGGCAGACCGATCGTAGACAGAAGATAGTCTTTATCTTCTTCGTGCCCCGTCACCTCCATAAAAGCGATGCGGAAGCTTTCCATAATCACAGGAACCGTATCAAGAAGTGTTCCGTCAAAATCATATAGGACGACGTCGTATTTCAAAAAGCAAACCCTCCCCGGTTTTTATGTCATTCCTGTCCAGGCGTTTTCGCGCGGAAAGATTGGCCGCAGACCGTGCTGCGTTCTTTCAGTCGCTCGCCGACACGTTGTCCTGGTTCTCCTCTTCGAGCTGAGGCAGTACGTGAATGCGGACTTTTGAGATCCAGTTGTCCTCGACCGACGCCACACTGATCACAAGATTCCCGTAATTGACCTCCGGTTTTTCATCTTCCTCCGGTATACGGTCGAGAAGATGAATGACAAATCCGGCGATCGTATCATAATCCTCGTCGGGAAGATCAATTTCCAGGATGTCCTCAAGATCGCTTAACGTCGTGTCGCCCGAAACCAGCAGATCCCCGTTATCGAGATGCACGACCTGCATTTCCTCTTCGTCAAATTCATCGACGATATTGCCTACAATCTCTTCGAGCATGTCCTCGATCGATACAATACCGGCCGTTCCGCCGTATTCGTCGACAATTACCGCGAGCTGCATGCGGCCTTTCTGCATCTCCTTGAAAAGAGACGAAAGATTCTTTGTTTCCGGAACAAGAATCGGCGGCCGAAGAAGGGATTTAAGACTGAAAGGCTCTCTTGTATGATCGTGAAGCGAATACCCGAGAAGATCCTTGATATGAAGAATTCCGACTATATCGTCGATCGTATCGCGATAGACGGGAATTCTTGTGTACTTCTCGTTCGTCGCGATATCAATTACTTCTTCGTAAGTCGCATCGATCGGAAGAGAGACGATCTTGGTGCGGTGCGTCATGATTTCGGATACTTCCTTGTCGTTAAACTCGAAAATATTCTCGATCATTTCTTTCTCGTTGTCCTCGATGCTGCCGGACTCACTGCCGACATCGACCATCATCCGGATTTCTTCCTCGGTGACGTTCTTATCGTTGGCATTCGGATCGATTCCGAACATTTTCAGGACGAGATTCGTCGAAAATGTAAGAAGCTTCACAAAAGGACTCAGGATCACATCGAAGACACGAACGATTTTTACCGCGGCAAAGGAGACGCGTTCCGGATACTTCTGCGCGATCCGTTTCGGGGCAAGCTCACCCATGACAAGCGAGAAATAGGACAGAATCATCGTAACAAGGATCATGCTCAGTGTCTTCATAAAGGAAAGCGATCCGTCCGGATCAATCGCCTGGGCGATTCGAGTCGAGAACTTGTCCGACGCAAATGCGGAAGACAAAAATCCGGCAAGCGTGACGCCGACCTGAATGACAGCCAGAAAACGGCCCGGGTTATCGATAAACTTAAGAATTTTCCTGGCCGGCTTATTGCCGTCGTCCGCCATTTTTCTGATTTTGTTGTCGTTCAGGGTAATAACCGCCATTTCCGTGGCGGAGAAAAACGCGTTAATTAAGATGAAAAATAAAACAATGACTAGATCAATTATTATTTGGCCGATACTGTCGTCTGGCACAGTTCTTCCAGTCCTTCCTTCCCGAGCGAGCGAAAAAGTTCTTTCGCAGATATCGCCTGCCTTACGTCTGTAAATTGCGTCCGGCATCGGCATCTATGAAAGAGAATATAGCAGATTCTCCCGTGTTTCTCAAGACTTGCTCTTAAGTAAGGCAAGACGGGCCGTCAGCACGTCGCGCACTACCTGCGGATCGGCCTTGCCGCGAAGGGCTTTCATGGCCTGTCCGATCAGGAACTGAAAGTTCTTCTCGTTCCCGGCAAGATACTCGCCGACTGCCTTTTCGTTGGCGGCAATCACCTGGTCAATAACCGGCTCAATCGCGCCCGTATCCGATACCTGCATAAGGCCGTTCTCTTTGACATACGCCTTGGGGTCCGTATCGTTCTTAAAGACCTCTTCGAAAACCTTGCGGCCTGTATTGCGGTTGATTACGCCGTCCGACACCATTTTAAGAATGATTCCCAGGGAATCCTTCGAGAAAGCAAGATCCTCCGGCAGCTTCTGCGAGTCGTTCTGCATCTTCAACAGATCTGTAAGAATCCAGTTGGAGGCGTCTCTCGGGCTTCCGGAAATTTCCGCAGCACGCTCGAAATAGGCCGCCAGATACTTCGAACCGGTAAGGATGCCCGCGTCGTATTCGGGCAGCCCGAATTCTTCGACATAGCGAAGCTTTTTCGCTTCGGGAAGTTCGGGAAAAGAACTGCGGATTCCGGAGATATAGGCATCGTCGATCTCGATCGGCAGGAGGTCCGGTTCCGGGAAATACTTATAGTCCTGCGCGTCCTCTTTGGAACGCATCGCATAGGATTCGCCCTTTGTGTCGTCCCAGCGTCGGGTCTCCTGAAGAACCTTTCCGCCGTCGTCAATCAGATCGATCTGCCGCGCCGATTCTCCCTCGATCGCACGGGAAATCGCTTTAAGCGAGGCCATATTCTTCATCTCCGTGCGGGTTCCGTATTCTTTCTGCCCGACGGGTCTTACGGAAAGGTTTACGTCCGCACGCATGGATCCTTCCTGCATCTTGCAGTCGGAAACACCGAGATACTGCAGTGTGGCCTTGAGCTTTTCGAGATACGCGATGACTTCGGCGGCCGAACGGAAATCCGGCTCCGAAACGATCTCGATCAGCGCAACGCCGCACCGGTTGTAGTCGACAAGCGTACAGTCCTCCCACTCGTCGTGAACAAGCTTGCCCGCGTCCTCTTCCATATGGATTTCATGAATGCCGATCGCTTTCTCCCGGTCGCCGACGCGGATATCGACATGTCCGTTCCGGCAGATCGGCAGATACAGCTGCGACACTTGATATGCCTTGGGAAGATCGGGATAGAAGTAGTTCTTGCGGTCGAATTTGTTGTACCGCGTAATTTCACAGTTCGTCGCAAGACCGGCGCGGACGGCAAACTCGACTACCCGTCGGTTCAGCTGCGGCAGCGTACCCGGCATGCCCGAGCAGATTTCGCACACATGCGTGTTGGGTGCTCCGCCGAACTCCGTCGTACAGCCGCAGAAAATTTTGGATTCGGTGGATAATTCTACATGGACCTCAAGACCCATGACAATTTCATATTCTTTCATCTGTCACACCTCATATAACGGGCTTCTTCAAATGATAATCCGTGGCGCGCTGGTAAGCGGCGGCACAGTTGATGATCGTCTGCTCCGAATTGTGCGCTCCGATCATCTGAAGACCGACCGGGAGTCCCTCGCCGTCAAACCCGCAGGGAATGGTCGCCGCGGGAAGACCTACGATATTTACGAGAACCGTATAAATGTCTCCTAAATACATTTTAAGCGGGTCGGAGAGGCTCTCGCCGATCCGAAGTGCCGTCGTAGGCGCAGTCGGTCCGAGAATCAGGTCGTACTTTGCAAAAGCATCGTCAAACGATTTCTTGATCAGCGCTTTTGCCTGCAGCGCCTTCTTGTAGTACGCATCGTAATAGCCGGAAGAAAGAACGAAGTTCCCGAGCATGATACGGCGTTTTACCTCGAGCCCGAAGCCTTCGCTTCTGGTCTTTTTGTACAGGTCCAGAAGATCCTCTGCCCCGTCGGCGCGATATCCGTACTTGATGCCGTCATAACGCGAAAGATTCGAACAGGCCTCCGCACTGGCAATAATATAGTAGGTCGGGACGGCATATTCGACGATCGGAAGACGGAATTCCTCGACGGTTGCGCCCATCGAGGCGAGCTTTGCGGCAGCCGCCATAACGCGGTCCTTAACATCCGGATCAATTCCTTCGCCGAAATAGTCGAGAGGAATACCGATCTTAAGACCGGCAACATCGAAAGAGCGGGCTTCATCCAGATTGACGGCAACGGTTTCCATCGTTGTCTGATCCTTCGTATCGCGGCCCATGACGATATTGAGAGCCGCGGCGCAATCCAGAATATCCCGGCCCATCGGCCCGATCTGATCGAGAGACGAGGCATAAGCGACGAGTCCATAACGCGAAACCGATCCGTAAGTCGGCTTGATGCCGCTGACACCGCAGAAAGAACACGGCTGGCGTATTGAGCCGCCTGTATCCGAACCGAACACATAGAAAGCCTCTCCAGACGCAACCGATGCCGCCGCGCCGCCGGACGAGCCGCCCGGAACACGCGTTACATCCCAGGGGTTCTTCGTAACGCCAAAGTGCGAGGTCTCCGTTGTGGAGCCCATCGCGAATTCATCCATATTGAGCTTGCCGATAATGACCGCGCCGGCTTCTTCAAGCTTTTGAACCACGGTAGCGGAATAGGGAGGTATGAAATTCTCGAGTATCTTCGATGCGCAGGTGGTCGGGCGGTTCTTGGTGCAAATGTTGTCCTTGACCGCCACGGGAACACCGGCCAGCGGTGAGCTTAGAAGACCGGCATCGATTTTCTCCTGAACGGCCTGCGCCGTCTCCATCGCTTCTTTCTCGAAAACACGGATGAAGCAGTTGTATTTCGGATCCTTTTCGGAAATCGATTCCAGCATAGCCGAAACCGCTTCGGGGCTTGTTACTTTCCGATCCCGGATGGCCTGGCCCAGCTCGAGTGCCGTCATGGCCATGATCTGTTCTCTATCCATATAGATGACCCTTCTTTACTTATTTTAAGATGCTGTACCGGATGTTATTCGAACGTTCTGGGAACTTTAAAGCAGCCATCCTTCTGGTCGGGTGCGTTCGCGAGAATGGCATCCCGCGAATCGGAATTGGTCACGATATCCTCCCGAAAGACATTCGTCGTCCGGAAAGCGTGCGAAAGCGGCTGAACGGAATCCGTGTCAAGCTCGTTCAGCTTGTCGATATAACCCAGAATGGAGCCAAGATCAACCTTAGCCTTCTCCTGTTCTTCTTCGGTCAGGGTAATTCTTCCGAGTTTTTCCAGATACGTGATAAGTTCCGTCGTAATTTCCATATGTGTTCCCCCATAAAAGGACCTCTGAACAAATTCTTAAAAATTCTATCACGGCCGGCGGGCCGGCGCAAGCAAAGGCCGCTGCCGCCCGGAGTCACGGTCTTCTTTTAGGAGGCTCATTGTCGGATTCCATGACTTCCTCTGAAAAATGAACGCCGCCGTGCTTGAGCTTGCTGACCGCTTCGGTGGTTCTCGATACTCCGAGTTTATGCAGAATACTTCGGATTTGTGACTTAACGGTACTTTCCGATTTGTTGAGCGTCTCAAGAATCTGGGTCCGGCTCGCATTCTGAGACAGCTGCTCGAGCACCTGATACTCCTGATCGGTCAGGGATCTGGCAATGTTTTCACGCCTTAAAGAAGCGTAAGACTTTGCGAGAATGGTTCCCGGCGAGAATTCCTTGTTCATGTGGCGGATAATCGCCGGAAGCAGAAGCTCGCAATTGCTTTTCTGCAGATAATCAATGGCACCCGCAGAAATAGCGTCCACAACATCTTTATCCGATTCTGTCGCAGTAAGAACGATAACATCGGTTAAAGGTGAAGCGTCAAGAATGGCGATCATAGCCGAAATGCCTGTCTGGTAGGCGTGTCCGAGATTGATGTCGACGAGGAAAAGATCGGGTCTCTTTCGGACGGCAAGTTCGACCGCTTCTTTCTGTGATCCGGCCGATCCGACGATCTCAATTTCCGGAGCTCTTTCCAGGAGCATCACAATGGCTTCGATCCACACCGTCTCGTCGTCAAGGATGGCGACCTTGTACTTCTTCTCCATAATCAATCATCCTTCCTTACACGGGATGCCGGAAAAAACAATTCCGCGACGGTATACCCTCCGGGAGCGGAACGCAAATCGAAGTGGGCATCGTGCATCTGAACGACTTTCTTTACATAAAACAGACCGAGACCATAATGATTTTTTCCCGTCTTCGTCGTGAAAAGCGGAATCCCGACATTCTTCCACTGCTTCTTCTCTATACCGCATCCGTTGTCGGAAATCTGAATCACAAGGCGGCCGTGCCGCGAATGTGTAGACAGACTGATCTTTCCGGTCCCGTCTTCGCTGATCGCTTCCATAGCATTGTTGATCAGATTCAGAAGTGCTTCGTGCATATGAACCGGATCACAGTAAAGACTGGGGGCGAATTCCCAGTTCTTCTTGATTTCTACAGTCTTATTCGGATAGGACGAAAGGCTCTGACCGGCGGCATCTTCAATAATATCAATGATCGGCGTTTCTTCCGGATTCATCAGAATCGGTTGAAACTGAAGATGTATACGGTCCAGAATCGCCAGTGTATGTTCGCAGGTCTTCAGCGCAAGGTCGATATCTCTCGTGACCACCTCTTGCTGGAAGTCTTCCTGTACCGTGTGATACTTTGCGTTTTGAAGAGAAAGCCGGGTCGTCAGAAGATTGTTTTTGAGCGCGTGATGAAGAACGCCCGAGCTCTGAATGACCGCCTCCTGCGTTTGCACGCGCGAGGCATTTTCCTGGCGCAGATGAAAGCCCATAACACTCTTTCGGATCCCGAAAAAGACAAACATTGCGGAAACGGCAATGATGATAACGATATTGACTTTCCAGGCATCGATCACACCGAAACTCGGAATCAGGTAGCTGGTCAAATACAGACACAAACCGGCCGGCACAAGAAGCAGGCAGTTTATGGCACGCTCTTCCCGCAGAATACGATCCCTCTCGATTAGCCAGCCGATGATCAAAATCAGGATTGTAGCCACAAAGTACGGCGTTATCAGGAAGTTCATGCTTCTTGTATAGGAAATCCTCTCCGCGACCGTGTGCTTCCAAAGAGGTGCAAACATCCGGAGCGCCGGAAACACAAAGTAAGCGGCTTCGGCCGGTGCCATCATGAGCTGAAGGAGCAGCAGTTCCGCTATTCTGTTTTTCGGCATTTTCATCGTGGAATATAAGGCGTACATCAAAAAGGCAAAAGGCCCCCAGAAATACATGCAGGAAGAAAAGAGCGCTACAAGTACCTTCGCCCAAACATAGGGAAGCTCCAGATCGTAAATCAGAACCGATACACCGCCGCAGCCAAAGAGAAAGAACGCACAGCCTCCCCAGAAGTTCGTCCGGTTGCGATCTTCATTGATCCACAGAAAGATTGCGATGGTCCAAAAGAACAGAAATACCAGAAACAACGTGCTTCCCCCTTCCCCTTTAAGTACCCCCCATTCTTTTTATTATACGGGGTAAATATCAAAAAAACCGAAGCTGCATTTGATTTACACACATATTTGCGATATTTTCGAGCGAATAGACCGTGCTTTTTTCTCTCTTGTGGATCATAACAACCGTTTCTATGAAAAAAAGGGCTGCGGGATTCATTTATCCCGCAGCCCCTGTTGACATGTCTGTTATGGTTTTCTTTAAGATTTTACGATGGCAAACTGAGGAAGTGCTTCCTGCGACTTGATGAAGTCGGCATACTTCGTGCTGGTAAGAGCGGAGATTGCATCGGCCATCCAGTCTGTTTCCGTGCCGACAAAATACATAACGTGATACCCGTATTCCGTCTGAACAATTCCGGTATCACCGGCCTTGCGGGCCGTGTCAAAACACCAGTCCTCAAACGCGGCAACCATCTGATCCTTGACGACTGTGTACTGCGTCGCTTCGACGGCCGAGCCGTCGGCAAGAGCCGCGTCGCCGACCGAGATCATCGTATCGAGAGACGTTATCTGGGCGAGCGCCGCGTCGGCCTTCGCCTTGGCATCGGTCATCTCCTGGTCGGTAGCATCCGTATAGCCGCTGACGCCCTTGGGCGCAAGGAACAGGATATGACGGACTATCGGAAGCTCCTCGCCGGTAAAAGAACCGGGATTCTCTTCATGATATGTATTCAGCTCTTCATCGGTAAACGTATATCCGGATTGGAGTTCGCTCGTGTACTGATTCGCAAGAAGATACTTGGTGATAATCGGCTTAAAGTCATCCTTTGTCATTTTCTCGCCGTACATCGACTTAAGGTAATCGTCTGCAGTCATATTGTACGTCGCTGCGCTCGAATCAAGGCTCTCGTAGAATGAATCGATTGACGCTTGATTGTCGGCGGAAAGAGTCGTTCCCGCCTGCTCAGCGAGGTAAGACAGAATGCAGATATCCTGCATCTGGAGCTCGGCCGAATCCTTGATATATTCGCCCCAGGTCTTGTCCTCGTATCCGGAGAAGGTACAGAGGGCCGAAAGATCAAACTGACCGTCGGCGGTGGTCGGCATATAGCCGTAGCTGACATAAGCCGAATAATTCGAATAAATGAGATAGTAATAGAAATCGTACTCGGCCGCGGAGATGGTTTTCCCGTTAATCGTAACGGTTCCGGTCGCGACGCTCGGAAGAATCTCGAACGGAGCCGCAGTAGCGTTGGCGGCCGTTTCTCCGGCAGCTGAAGTCGCTCCGGCTGTGCCGTCAAATACATAACCAGATGTTTCCGCACCGGTCTTCGCCTGGTTACATCCGGCAAGAAGAGGGATGCCGGAAATCAGCAAAGCGGACATAAGCACCGCCGCCAGCTTTTTTGTTACATTCTTAATCATTGAAATCTCCTTCAAATATCTGCCGTGCAGCTCTTGATCAGCCATTGAGACCCACTTAAGTCATCTGCACTTTAAGCATTACATGAAGGCATTATATCACAGGTTTTTCGCTTTATATGCCCGAAAAATACGGCAAACCAAAGGCAAAATACCGTATTTCAGACCAAATCGAGGACAATCGGACAGTGATCCGAGCCTGTAATACTGTCGAGCATGCCGGATTCCGACACACGGCCGCGCAGAGATTCGCTTATCAGAAAGTAATCGATACGCCATCCCGCGTTCCTTCTTCTGGCAAATGTCCTGTACGACCACCACGTATAAGCGTCGGCTTTATCCGGGTAAAGCAATCGGAAGGAATCGATAAGACCGCTCTTAGTAAAGGTGTCGATCCATGCTCTCTCCTCCGGGAGGAATCCCGACTTATCCGCATTTTCCGCCGGATTGGCGAGGTCGATTTCCCGGTGCGCAGTGTTTACGTCGCCGCATACGACAACATTTCTGCCCGCTGCCATCTGGGCAGTCACTTTTTTTAAGAAACAGTCATAGAAGTCCAGCTTAAAAGCAAGTCTCTCCGGACCCATTCCGCCATTCGGAAAATAAATATTGTAGAGAATAAAGTCTCCGAAATCCGCTTCAATCGTACGCCCCTCGTGGTCGAACCGGTCTTCACCCAACCCGAACGAAATCTTCTCCGGCTCCCGTCTGGTAAAAAGTGCCGTTCCCGAATAACCTTTCCGGTCGGCGCAGTGAAAATAACTTCTATATCCCGGAATCTCCGTCAGATCAAAGGTGAGTTGATCGGGTGCGATTTTCGTTTCCTGCAGACAAAGAACATCCGCGTCATACGATGCAAGACTATCCGGCCATCCGTTTTTGGCCGCAGCTCTGATCCCGTTGACATTCCAGCTAATCAGTCTCATATTTACCTCATAGGAGCATCGACAAATGACCCGATTTTTGTTTTCATTATAACAAAGGAATAAATATTTGTCCTGCGAGGTGATTTATATGAGTACACGAAAACAAACGGCTGCTGCAGAGCGATTGTCCCCGGAAGAAGCCGCGGACCTATATGAGACGACCCCTGTCGATATCGCGATCATCGGAGGCGGACCTGCCGGTTTTTCGGCCGCCGTCAACGCTCTAAACCGCGGCAGAAGCGCCGTCGTGCTGTCGGGCGATTATCGCAACAGCTATCTTTACAAAGCGACCGAACTTAATAATGTTCCGGGTCTTCCCGGCGTAAGCGGCAAATCGCTTCTTGAACAGTACTCCTCCCATGCGACAGAGATGGGTGCCGCCCTTATAACCGGCCGCGCACTCATCGTCATGCCGTTCGATTTCGGCTCGAAAAAGACCGGCCCCATGCCCGGATTCCAAATAGCCTACGGAAGCCGCATCCTGCTGGCCCGTACGGTAGTACTCGCGGTCGGAACGTCTGCGTTCACGCCTTTTCCCGGCGAAGACACATTTCTGGGGCGCGGCGTAAGTTACTGCGCGACCTGCGACGGCATGCTCTACCGCGGCCGGGACGTCGCCGTTATCGCCAAATCGGAGGAAGCCGTCGAAGAAGCGGAATACCTTGTCCGCATCGGCTGCCAGGTACACCTCTATGTGAATCCCGCCGACCTGAAGCGCTGGGGAATGACGCTTCCCGAGAAAACCTTCAAGAGCGTCGGCCACGCCGCATCCTACCGCATCGACGGTGCGGATTTTGTGGAATCACTGACAGCCGGCGAAGACACAACCCCGGTTGCCGGCGTCTTTATCCTCCGGCCTTCCATCGCACCGGAAGCCCTTCTTCCCGGGCTCGCTCTCGACAAGAACTCCATCCTCACCGATAAACAGCAGGCGACCAACATCCCCGGCGTATATGCCGCCGGAGACTGCACGGGGAAGCCTCTCCAGGTAGCCAAAGCCTTGGGTGAAGGCCTTGTAGCCGCACTCTCCGCAGATGCGTATCTGACGAAACAGACCGCGGCGCAAGCCGCTTTTGCGGAGGGCGCGAAATGACGGCAACGCGCCCCTTAAGTGTGCTGGTTGTTTTTACCGGCGGAACCATCTCCAGCCGCCTTTCCGGAAGCGCGTTCGAATTAAGCGACGCGCCGTACCGGCTTCTGGAACGGATTTCTCCGGATGAATTTGTTTTCGAGACCTTCGAAGCGATGCACATTTTCAGCGAGAACATGACGCCCGACAGTCTTCTCAAGCTCTTTGGCGCAATTCATGACAGGATAGATGATCGTATCTTTGACGGGATCATACTGGCCCACGGGACGGATACGCTGGCTTATACCGCGCAGCTCGCCGACATTCTGCTCTCGGGTCTCGGCTGCCCCGTAATCGTCTTAGGCAGCAAGCATCCTCTCGACAATCCCCGGAACGACGGAATGTCCAATTTCCGGAATGCTCTTGTCCTGATCCGGGAAAAGCTGTCCGGCGTATTTGTCGTTGGCCGGGCAGAAGACGGCACCGATTATGTCCATTCCGCCGGAAAAGTAATGCAGGCTTACGCCGGGACAGATGATTTCCAGAGTTACCGCGGACAGATCTACGGCGTGATCCGGGATGGCGTTCTCGAAGAGAATCCGGACTTCAGCCGGAGCGTTCCGACGTATGCCTCATGTGAATGGCTGTCACGCACAGCCGCGCTCAGGGCCGATCCTCCCGAAACGACGGTCATCGTACTCGATGCCGCCGTCGGATTTAACTATCAGGTACTTGACCTGACAAGACAGGACTACCGGTATATCCTTCAGAAGACCTATCATTCCGGCACCGCCTGCACCGCCGCGAAAAGCTCGCCTTACTCCCTGTTATACCTTGAGGACCTGTGCCGCCAGAACTTTAAGCGGCTCTTTCTCGCGCCCGTCGATTCGAAAAGAACACCCTACACCACCGCAAACGAGCTTGCGGAAGCCGGTATCACACCGGTCTATGACAGACCGGTCGAAGCCGTATGGGCGGGACTTCTCCTCTGCACATGGCTCGGCCTCGACCCGGACGATTTTTTCGAAGATAAATAATCGCGGACAATCCCGATATCTTCTTATATCCTATTCGACTGTGCCGGCAAGCCATGCCAAGACATAGTCAAGCTCGTAATCCTTTTTCTCGTCGAACAGAGCATGAACGGCATCTTCGCTGATCGGGATCTTGATATCCGGTTTTACTCCGCCGTTTCCATTTGCGTCCGCGTCAATCATGACGTGCCCGTCTTCCTCAACACACGCAATTCTCGGAAACAGTACCAGAAAATTATCCGGCATAAGAACGAATCCGTCTGATATCGTGCCGAAGCTTCCATTGGTACCCATCATACCGGCGACCGAAACATTGGGGAGTTCCGCCATATTGTAGGCAAAGCCCTCCGCGGCGCTGGCGCTTCCGGTGTTTACAAGAATAATAATCTTCCCGGTGAATCCCGACGCGTTCGGTGTGACACGAATTGTGTTCTCCGAGGTAAGTTCTCCCGTCTCACTGTCAAGTTCGCTTTCGGTCAGATAGAAGTCCTCTTGATCCGTAAAGAAACCTTTCAGAGCGGCACCGAAAGTATCCTCGCCGCCGCCGTTCTGGCGCAGATCGATGATCAGGTTTGCTGCGCCGCTTTTCGCAAGGGCAGCTAAATCCGATTCGATTCTCTCCAGCATGGCCGGCTCGTCGTCATACATCATCGTGGCAATTCGCATATATGCCGTACTGTCCTCGAGCATGGTAAATGAGTACAGCTCATCGGCCGTCGCAGGTTCTGCACGAAGAACCGTGCTGAAAGTCTCGGCCAACGAATCGAAGTCCTTTTCCAGGGCTGTTATGGATATTTGTGATGTGCTGCCGTCGTCCGCCAGGAAGGCGATCGCTGCCTCTTTTCCGACGGGACATCTGCCAAGCATCATGTACTGCATCAACAGACGGTTCGTCGCATCTGCCCCTCCCTGAGGAGCAAACACAAGCGGTATCACCGAGGCGGCTTCCGCGGGGGTTTTCCCGTCAATCATGAGAATCTCCGTTCCGTTTCGAATACCGGCCGCATATGCGGCGCCGTTCTCGTCAACCGCAATCGCAAGAGCCCGGCCGTCGTCCGCACGGAGAACGGAAAAACCGAGATCACCGCCGAAATCGCCGTCTCTCCACGAGACGATTTCGCCCAGCGTAAAACGAAGCCCCAGAAATGCCTCCGCAGGGGCAGCAGCGATGTGCGAGTCGTGAAAAGAGGCTATGTAAGCGCAAATAGCGTCATAGTACGCCTTTTTATCACCGTTCTTCTCCGCCGCTTGAAACAGCGGAAGAAACTCCGTGTATTTTGCTGTAAAGTCGATTTCTTTATGGGCTGCCAGAGGATAGGTATCCCTGAAATATGTATTCAATCGCGCAAAGGAATCCGTGTAGGAGAACGACGCATAATTCTGCATGTTTTCCATAGCCGGCAGCGCCAGAGACGAAGCGGCAAAGACCGCAGAGAGGAGATACACGGGAATGAATGTCCACCAGCGCTTGCGGGCCGGATATAAGAGAATAATGAATACGGCTCCAAGCATCAGCGGAATCAGGAACAAATTCAATCCGCATACGAGCAAATGAATAAGGGACAGGATTAGCGGAGTCAAGTAGAGAAAAAAGCCGTACTTAAAGGTAATTTTCTTAATTTTGGCAACAAGGGCAAATACTAGAAAAGCAAAAACAGCCGCAAACAGAATAATATCAAAAATCGCCATGGGAACCCTCCTTATATCTTTATCAACATAGTACGGAGGGTTCATTAACGAGAAACAGGATTATCCTTTCGATTATCTTAAAATGATTTCAAGTCCCGCCTTAAATTGCCCGGCGAAGTGCCTCGAGCTGTTCCGCCAGTTCAAAAATTGACTTCACCTCGGCATCGGGCCTTGCAACAGGCTTTTCCGGGAGTCCCTGGCACAGATAATCATTCCACACCGCGAAAATTCCCGCCGTCTGCGCGCCGCGTACATCCCAGTCGAGATTATCGCCGACCATGATCACGCGGTCGGCCGTCACGTCGAGCCGTTCCAGAGCCAAATAATAAATCGCGGGATCCGGCTTACTCACCCCGACCTCCTGATCGATCAGAATCTCTGTGAAATAGGCCTCGAGCCCGAACCGCCGCAGTTTTTCGCGCTGGATCTGCGAACCGCCGTTTGTGATCAGCGCAAGCCGGATTCCCATCGCGCGCATCTTTTCGAGCGCCTCAACGGATCCCTCGAACAGGTGCATCGAGTCCCAACGGATTTGCGAATACTCATCCGCCGCCGCATTGCCGGCCTCCGTCTCCGAAAATTGAAGAGCCGTGAGTGTATTGCGCATGATTTCGCGCCGTGCACGATTGATCTCTTCACGTCCCGATTTGTGACGGTCCGGATCACCCCAGTACCAATCGCGGCAGACAAGAATCTTCTCGTAGAGCTCGTGCTCGTCAAACGGAGGCTGCCACTCTTTACAAAATCGCGATGCGACGAGCGCCCAGGCCTCGTCCGAGCCCTCATTAAAAGACAAGATCGTATCGTCCAGATCCAGAAGCAGCACTTCGGGTACGAAAAGCGTCGTTTTCTTCGTCATATCGCCCTCTTCGAAACATATTCTGTGTTATTCACGCCTTTCTATTATATAACGAAATCCAAACTGCAAAGCCGGCAATCCTTTTTATCAATTGGCTTCCATATTTTCCCTAAATTGGTGGTTTTTTTCGTGAATATCGCGATGTATTCTGTAATTGGTTGCAACCAATGGAGGTGCTTGAGATGCGTATCGAAATTGACCGGGGCCGCAAAGCTCCCGCTTATCGCCAGATTTATGAGCAGATCGCCGCCAAGATCCGAATCGGAGAACTTCTTCCGGGTGATTCTCTCCCGCCCGAACGCAAATTGGCGGAGACGATCGGCGTCAACCGGACCACCGTTCTGAATGCCTATCGCGAGCTGAAGGCCGACGGCCTCCTCGATTCCCGCGTCGGTCACGGCACCTTTGTCGCGGACAGAATGGCAGGTTCCGATATGCGGCTTACCGGGAGTCCGAAGCCCATGTATACACATTCCGACGGGGGTGAACTCCCCTGGCAGAGGCTCTTTTCGGAGTCGTCCGCCGCTTTTGAGTCGCACCTCCTCAAGGATCTTCTGACGCTTGCGAGCCGCCGCGACATCATCACGTTCGCGACTGGCATCGCCTCCCCGGATTCCGGCCCGTCGGAGATCCTCCGCGGCCTCGAGGACAAGATACTGGTCGAGCACGAACTCCGCGGCCTTCTTCATGCGCCGGCCGAGGGATTCCTCTCCTTTCGCACCGCACTGTGCCGCATGATGCGGCGCCGCGGCGTCGAGGCGGTTCCCGATGAAGTGATGGTGCTCTCCGGATCGCAGCAGGGAATCGATGTTCTGGCCCGTGTTCTCATCGATCCCGGCGATGTTGTTGTCGTCGAGGAACCGACGTATTTTCCCGCGATTACGGCTTTTCGCGCGGCGGGAGCGCGAGTTGTCGGTGTGCCGCTCGACGCGGACGGTCTTAGAACCGATATTCTCGAAGAGATTCTGCAGAGAAGCCGCCCGAAGTTCGTGTATACGATGCCGTCCCACCAGAACCCGACAGGAATTGATATGTCCCTGCCGAGACGCCGCGAGTTGCTCGCTCTCGCCGCGAGATACCGTGTACCGCTGATCGAAGACGACGCGTACGGTGAACTCTCCTACGATCACGCCCCCCTGCCGACGCTCAAGTCCATGGATCGCGACGGGCACGTCATATACTTGAGCACATTCTCGAAGGTTGTTTATTCGGGCCTTCGGATCGGCTGGATGATCGGGCACAAGAAGCTGATCAAACGCGCCATATCGGTTAAACAGACGGCCGACCTTCACTCCTCGAGTCTTTCGCAGTATCTTCTGGAGCCTTTCCTCGAACAGGGTTTTGAGCGCCATATCGAAAAGATGCGCATCGAATACCGCGGGAAGCGCGACCTGATGTGCGACTCGCTCGAGCGGTACATGCCGGACGGCGTCACCTGGGATCGCCCCGTAGGAGGCTACTATATCTGGGCCCTGCTTCCTCACGGCGCAGATATGGCACTGCTCCTCCGGAAGGCAGCCGGGCAAGGTGTCGCCTTCGTGCCCGGCAGCGCCTTCTATCATGACGGCCGTGCCTCCGAGACGATTCGGCTGAACTTCACCGGCGCATCTATGGCTGAGATTCCGGAAGGAATCCGCCGACTCTCGGAAGCCCTTCGGGAGACCCTTAAGGAATCCATTCCGCCGGCGGCCGGCGACGATTTCGAGCTGCGTCCGATCGTCTGATCCTATATTCTGCGAACCCGGTGAACACCCGCCGGACGTCTCCCGCATCACCGGAGAGGCGCCCTCTGATTTCCGATACCCGTTTTTCACGAAAGGAGAACACACATGCAATACACGTACGCGAAAAGAATGCGCGATGTCAGAGCTTCGGAGATCCGCGAGCTCTTAAAACTCACCGAAAGCCCGGAGATCATATCGTTCTCGGGCGGCCTTCCCTCCCCTGATCTCTTCCCTGTAGAGGATCTAAAGAAGGTAAGTCTTTCCGTTCTCGAAAAGAGCGGCCGTACATCCCTTCAATACACGACAACCGAGGGTTATGCGCCGCTCCGGCGCTGGGTTGCCGAGCGCATGAACAGGCGGCTCGGAACCTCTTTTTCAGAGGATGAAGTCCTTCTCACGCACGGCTCACAGCAGGCGATCGATCTGTCCGGCAAGGTTTTCCTTGACGAGGGCGACGTCGTCCTTTGCGAGAGTCCGACATACCTGGCGGCGCTCTCCGCCTTCCGGTTATTCGGATGCCGCTTCGTCGAAGTGCCGACGGATGATGACGGTATGATCCCTGAAGCTCTTGAGGCGATTCTTCGCGCCGAACCTCGGGCCAGGCTTATCTATACGATTCCGGAGTTCCAGAATCCGACCGGCCGCTCATGGTCGCTCGGACGCAAGAAAGCCCTGGTTAAGATGGCCGCTGAACACAACGCTGTCGTTCTTGAAGACAACCCTTACGGCGAGCTTCGTTTCGAAGGCGAGAGCCTTCCTTCGGCTGCAGCCTTCGATACGGACGGCAATGTTCTCTGCCTCGGTACGTTCTCCAAGATCTTCTGCCCCGGCTACCGGATCGGCTGGATCGCCGGTCCGCGTGAAGTGATCGACAAGTATGTACTGGTCAAGCAGGGGACCGATCTGCAGTGCAACACGGTCGGGCAATACCAGATTGCCGAATACCTGAAGACATGCGACATCGACCGCCATATCGAGCGTATCCGCGCTGATTATCGCGCGAAAAGAGACATCATGCTCGAGACAATGGACGCTCTTTTCCCGGAAGGCGTGCAGTATACACGCCCCCAGGGCGGGCTTTTCGCGTGGGTAACGCTGCCGGAGTATCTCGACGCCCGGGAAATCCTTGCCGAATGCCTGAAAGAGAAGGTTGCCTTCGTCCCCGGCGGGTCGTTCTTCCCGAACGGCGGGCATCAGAATACGCTGCGGATCAACTTTTCCTTTGCTGCAGCCGGCGAGCTGCGGGAAGGTATTGCGCGGATCGCACGCGTGCTCGAGCGGCATATCAGGTAAGGTCTTCTCCCGACTTGGTAAAGAAAGCCTTCCCGGGTCTGTATGAACCGCGCACGCTTCGTGTTCTCTCTGCGAACCCGAAAAATGCGCCTCCTGATGTCGGACGTTTCGTCTGACTCCCGGAGGCGCATTTTGTACTTTTTTCTAAGATGGGCTTCCTATAGAGCCCGATTCGGCACTTGATCAGAGTGCTTTGTACCGGAAATAGGTGAAGTCCGCATATCCCGTGTGATCATAGAGGTCAAAGGCCGCCATGCCGACATACGCGCCGGTAAATCCGAAGATGTGATCGTCCGACAGAATGGTCGCGTCGATCTCATACTCGAGACCCGTGAAGTTCACGCCGTCCATGGAATAAGAGAACTTCGCCGACGCCCCGCGAGCCGTCAGGCGCATCCAGACCTCGTCGCTGTCGAGTGCAATCTCTTTGCCGCCGAGAGGATACGTGCAATTTCCGTCAATAACGGCAATGATTGCGAGCGTCTGTTTCCCTATCTTCTCGTCGTACGCGATCTTAAGAAGGAACTGGTGCTCCTCGTCATACCGGTAAAGGAGACCGGCAAACTGCTGATACCGGTGAAACGGCAGGGTGACGCATGTCGTCGCTTCAAAATCAAAATCGGTCTGTCGTCTGACAAACATCGACTGGTTCTGGTTCGAATACGGCGACTCGCCGCCATAAATCCGAAGGGTATTGTCAGGACCGATCTGGTGTTCTGTCCGAGCACGGAGCGAATTGAAATTCAGATAGAAATCGGGCGTACCGAAGATAACCGGCTCGCTTTCGCCGGGCAGTTTCTCCCCGTAACCTGTGAAATACTCGTCCGCCAGCAGCGTTTCATTCTTCAGATACGGCCAGTCGTTGATCCAGACGAGCTCGTTGATGCCGGTCTCACGGCCGAGAATACAGTTCGTACCGTCAACAGGTCTGCCGCAAAGGAACGCCAGGAACCATCTGCCGTCGGGGCCCTGGCACCAGCTGGTGTGGCCCGTCTTCTGTATCGGATGCTCCGGATGTCCCTTGACCGAGCAGATATGCTTATTGGGATGGACTTCATACGGCCCGAAAATATCCCTCGAACGTGCGACCGTAGCCGTATGCTCATAGAACGTGCCGCCCTCCGCCGTCAAGAGATAGTACCAGCCGTCTTTTCTGTAGATATGCGGACCCTCGACGAGTCCTCTGTCGGTTCCCTCGAAGACCTTCTTCGGCTCCCCGATGAACTCGAGGGAGATCGGATCTACTTCCGTAATGAGAATCCCGGCGAAGGTCTCCTCGCCCGGCAGCCTAAAATCCCACTCCATATTGATGAAGTACTTGCGGCCGTCATCGTCGTGAAAAAGCGACGTGTCGAAGCCGATGCTGTTCATATAGACCGGTTCGGTCCACGGGCCGCGGATGTCGCGTGCGGTCACGATGTAGTTATGGGAATCCTTAAAGGGATAGGACTTCCACGCCTTGACGTCCGTGTAGACAAGATAGAAAATCCCGTCCGAATACGACAGGCAGGGCGCCCAGATGCCGCCGGAGCAGACATTTCCCGCCATACTGAGGAATCGCGTTTCCGAGAGGGGCGTCGCAACACACTCCCAGTTGGCCAGATCCTTCGAGGCGCTTATGCGAACGCCCGGAAAATACTCAAACGTTGAATTCGCAATGTAAAACGTGCCGTCAACACATATCATCGAAGGATCGGGATGAAACCCTTGAAGAACGGGATTCTTGATCATATTATTCACTCCTCATCTTTGCCGGTTCTCGCCGCGCGGACGAAACCGAAGAACAGCGGGTGCGGGTGGTTCGGGCGCGATTTGAATTCGGGATGGAACTGACACGCGACATACCACGGATGATCCTTAAGCTCGACCATCTCGACGATATGCTTATCCGGCGACAAACCGGCCAGTCCGAGACCGTGCGCCGTAAAGTCATCGCGGAAACGGTTGCTGATCTCATATCTGTGACGATGGCGCTCGAAAATAAGATCCTTGCCGTACACATCGTGAGCCTTGGACGTGATGTCGAGCTCGCAGGGGTACTGGCCCAGACGCATGGTGCCGCCGAGCATCGTGACATTCTCCTGATCCGGCATCAGGTCGACAACCGGATATGCGGTTTTAGGATCAAATTCGGCGCTGTTGGCACCTTCATATCCCAGAACATTTCTGGAGAATTCGATTACGGCAATCTGCATGCCAAGACAGATTCCGAAGAACGGAACCTTGTTCTCTCTGGCAAATTTTGCCGATTCGATCATGCCCTCGGTTCCTCTCGTTCCGAAGCCGCCCGGAACGAGAATTCCGTCGACATCTTCGAAAATGCACGCGGCCGTCTCCGGCGACACGTCGTCCGCCTCGACCCACTTAACCTTAACCTTGGTGTGGTTAAAAGCGCCGGCATGCGTCAGCGATTCGACAACCGAAAGGTACGCGTCGTGAAGGGCAACGTATTTTCCAACAAGCGCGATCGTCGTCGTATCCTTCGGGCAGGAAAGATTGTAGGAAAGAGCCTTCCATTCGACAAGATCCGGGATAATTTTCCCGAAACCGAAACGCTCACAGACAAGATCCGCAAGGCCCTGCTCCTCAAGAGCAAGCGGCACATCGTACAGTACCTTCAGCGTTTTGTTCTCGAAAACGCAATTCTTCGGAACGTTGCAGAACAGCGCAATTTTCCTTTTGAGCTCTTCGTTCAGGCCGATTTCGGTACGGCAGACGAGAATGTCCGGCTGGATACCCTGAGAAAGAAGCTCCTTGACGGAATGCTGTGTCGGCTTGGTCTTCTGTTCATCTGAAGCCGAAAGGTAAGGAAGAAGCGTAACGTGAATGAACAGGCAATTTTCGCGGCCGACGTCAAATGCGAACTGACGCGACGCTTCGATAAACGGCAGGGACTCGATATCGCCGACGGTACCGCCGATCTCAATCAGCGCCACGTCAAAATCGTCCTTGCCGGCCTTCATACGTTCCTTGATTTCATTTGTTACATGGGGAATAACCTGAACCGTACCGCCGTGATAATCGCCGTTTCTCTCTTTTCTCAGAACGGTATCATAAATACGTCCCGAGGTCACGTTGGAATTCTGCGTCAGGTTCTCATCGATAAAGCGCTCATAATGGCCCAAATCAAGATCCGTCTCCGCACCATCATCGGTGACAAAGACTTCTCCATGCTGATATGGATTCATTGTGCCTGGATCAATGTTGAGATATGGATCGAATTTCTGCATCGTTACCCGGATGCCCCTGCATTTGAGGAGACGGCCTAATGATGCTGCGGTAATACCTTTTCCTAATCCGGAAACTACACCGCCCGTTACAAAAATATACTTTGTAGACATTATATATCGCCTCCCGTATGATGACTTTTAGCACCAACTACGGGATTTAATTGTAGCAAAAGAGGCGGGGCATGACAAGACAAAAAAGCGTATTGGTGTGTCCGTTTCCGCCGATTGTCCATATTACACAAACTTAGACTCAGATATTTCACAGTTTGATAATCGCAAGGCTCTCTTCGACGATGCGCTCCTGCCGGTCGATCAATGCCCGTATTTCTATATGCGCTTCTCCGGACAAGGGAAGATCATTGAATTTCTCGAGGATGTCCCTGTTCTTCCTCGCGTCACAAAGCTCGCCAAGCCGATCGTGCGCGGTTTTGAGCTCCTCCTTCATGTTGCCGTAGTCCTTTCCGGAAATGGGTTCGATTAGTTCCAGCACATAGCGGAGCTTTTTCGCCTTGATGCGAAGCGCATGAGCTTCATCCTCATCCGCCCTGCCGAGACGCTTACCTTTTGCTTCGAATTTTGCATACATTTTCCGGAACCGCTCATCCAGAATCTCGCCCGCCGGTTTATCCTCTTCCTCCTTCTTCGTCGGAACGGGATGGTTAACCAGATACCGGATCCGCGCCAAAGAATTCTTGAATTCTTCGGTCTCCAGCACCAGGTACACCCTGTCGAGCTCCAGCTCATGCTCCTCTTTGATGACCCGGAAAACATCCGAGTCCTCCGACAGAATCTTCGGGTTCTCACGGCTGAACGTACCGCAGGCTTCGGCCAGAACATCAAGTTCTCTTAAATAGGAAAGATCCCGCAGAAACCGCCGGAAAAAGGCCTGCTCTTCCTTGTTCTGACCCTTATTCTGGTACGGAGCGATAAAAGACAGGAGCGATTTGAGCTTCCGGATCGAAACACGCAGCTTGTGGGTCGCCTCCGGATCGAGAGGATGATTCACAAAATCTTCCTGATTCGCCTGAATCTGTTTCATATACCCGGCAAGACCCGCACGGATATTCGACAGAATATCGTCCTCACGCTGCTCACTGAAATGCTCGCGCATCTGTTCCGGCTGTAAAAACCACTTGAACTCCGCCGTCGACAAGTCATTGCCGTGAATCAGAAAGCCCGCCGCCGCGCCCTTTTTGAAAGGAAGAATACGGCCTGACAGCGATTCGGACCATCCGCCGAGAAAAGGCTCGTGTCCGACGACCAGAATTACATAGCGTTTCTTCGGATCCAGCTTTTCGATCTCATTCTGAAAGCCTCCGAAATACCCCTCGCCGATAAACCCGAAACCGATCACCTCGCCGATTCCGAAAACATCCGATACTATCTGCGCCGTTTCCATCGCGCGAATCAAAGGACTTGTCCAAATGACCGCTTTCCAGCCCTTATTCAAAAGTGATTTAATATTCGGAAGCGTGCTCTTGAGCCTCGCCTCGCCATCCGGCGTTAGCCGCCTGTCAAAATCGGCCTGCCCGGAAGAGCGGTCTTCCGCGACGCCATGTCGAATAAAAACGAGCTGAATCGGCATAAAGAACACCTCCGTTTCGCTGTTTCGTCTAACACAATGATACTATGCATTTACCTGCGGTTCAACGTCCCGAAAAGAAAAGACCCGCCGTTCCCGGCCGGATTTGCCCCATTATCGCATCTTTCCTTTACTATCAAATCACGGTATAATCGCTTCTGAATCAATAACAAGGAAGAAACAGGTGTATATATGAGCGAAAACAAGGAAAAGATTAAGATAAACCCCGTAGACTGGGCGTTCCGGATCGTAAAAGGCGCATTGATCGGCGCGGGTGCCATCCTGCCCGGCGTCAGCGGAGGTGCACTCGCCGCCGTATTTGGCTTGTACGAGAGAATCATCGGCTTTCTCTCCGATATCCGCAAGGACTTCCTGAAGAACGTTCTGTTCTTCATCCCCGTCGGAATCGGCGGCCTCCTGGGCTTCTTTCTCGCCGCAAAGCCCCTCGCCTTCTTTATGACAAACTACGAGTTCCAGATTCTCTGGTGCTTTATCGGATGCATCCTTGGAACCCTTCCTTCTCTTTATAAAGAAGCGGGAAAACAAGGCCGCAAACCGCGCCATATCGCGATCACCGCCGTCACCGCCGTCCTCGCCTTTATCGGCCTTTGGACCGCGAGCCACTATCTGTCCGTCGCCGTACCCCAGAACTTCGCGACCTGGATCATGGCGGGCGCCATATTCGCCCTCGGCATCATCGTCCCCGGCATGAGCCCTTCGAACTTCCTCATCTACTTTAAGATGTACGAGAACATGAACGCCGGAATCAGCGGCATGGACTTCGGCATCATCATTCCGCTCGGACTCGGCGCCCTGATCTGCATCCTGCTTTTCGCGAAGCTGATGAAGAAAATTCTCGAAAAAGCCTACGCCGGCGTGTTCCATATCATCCTCGGCGTCGTAATCGCATCCACCGCCATCATCGCCCCTACCGATTACAGCAAGACGACACCCGCGATCTGGGTGATCAGCGCCCTGCTCTTCGTCGGAGGTCTCACACTCGGCCTCTTCATGGGCTGGCTCGAAAAGAAATACAAACCCGCAGACTAACAAATCTTTAATGAAAGCAAAGAAGGCCGCCGCCCGGGTGATTTGAAATCACCGGGACAGCGGCCCTTGTTTCATGAATATTATGTTGTTAGAATATCCTATAAGCACGGAATATTCCGGATTCGGCTTAAAAGCCTTACTAGAGGGTAAATATGGATTTACTTGTTGGAAATACCGGGTTTGTTGGATCGAATATTCTGCAGAGTCATGCGTTTGATACGGCTTACCATTCGTCGGATATAGAATCGGCCTATGGTTTGCAGCCTGATTTATGCGTCTATGCCGGTGTCCGCGCGGAGAAGTACCTTGCGCAGCATGATCCCGAGGCTGACAGGAAAGTTATAAATAGTGCTATTGAGAATATTCAAAAGATTCAGCCTCGAAGGCTGGTATTGATTTCCACGATTGATGTTTATCCCTCACCGATTGACGTAGATGAGAACTCTGTTATCGTCGATAATTCTATGAATGTATACGGAACGAACCGCAGAATTCTCGAGAAATGGGTTCAGGAAAATGTTGCGGACTATCTTATCGTTCGGCTTCCCGCGCTTTTCGGGCACAACATTAAGAAGAATTTCATTTATGACCTGATCCATATTGTCCCCTCGATGCTGAAAAAAGAAAAATATCTGGAACTAACCGCCCAGGATCCGGAAATAGCCGGATATTACAGCGAGCTGCAAAACGGCTTCTACAAATGCACGGCTTCGGGTGAAGAGGAACGGCTGCTGCGTCCGAGATTTGAGGCGCTTGGTTTTAGCGCGTTGAATTTTACGGACAGTCGAGCCGAGTATCAATTCTATGATCTGACTTGCCTGTGGAAACATATCGATACGGCTTTGGTCAACGGACTGAACCTGGTTAATCTGGCCGTTGAGCCTGTTAAGGCCGCAGAATTGTATAAGAATCTCCGGAATACCGACTTTGAGAACGAATTAGGTGATTCCTTTCCCCGCTACGATTTTAGGACGATTCACGCGGAACGGTTCGGAGGGCAAAACGGCTACATTTTCGACAAATCGCGCGTCATGGCAGATATCCGCAAAAGAATGCTGGATGAAGGAGCCTTGCTATGAGGTTATCAATTTCCAATATCGCCTGGGATGCGGCTGATGATTTGTCGATGTACAAGTATTTGTTTGCGAAGGGCGTTGCCGGTCTCGAGATTGCACCGACACGGATACTGCCCGATCAGCCGTATACGCACATTCCCGAAGCAATCGCATTTGCCAATGAAATCAAGACGAAGTATTCCCTTACCATATCCTCCATGCAATCGATTTGGTATAACCGGAGCGAAAGCATTTTCGGATCGGATACCGAGCGCCAGTTTTTGCTGGACTATACCTGTCAGGCGATTCTTTTTGCCAAGGCGATCGGGTGCGGCAACCTGGTCTTTGGATGTCCGCGGAACAGAAATCTGCCCGGCGAAGAAATGCGTCCGAAGGCCTATCCTTTTTTCAGGCAAATCGGCGAATTTGCAAAAGAGCATGGTGTCGTGATTGCACTGGAACCCAATCCTCCGATTTATAACACCAATTTCATGAACACCGTCGAAGAGGCTGTACAGTTCTGCAGAGAAGTCAATTCGGACGGTCTTATGGTGAATTGGGACCTGGGCACCAGCATTTACTATCGGGACTCGATTGAATATATCGCCGATAATATAGATGTCATCCATCATATTCACATATCCGAGCCGTGTTTGGCCAGAATAGAAAGAAGAGATATCCACAGACAGATCAGCCGGCTGGATTATGATAAATGGATTTCGATCGAGATGAAAAATCCGGGAAACATCCGCGATGTGCAATCGACAATAGACTATGTCTTAGAGGTGTTTTCATGAAGGAGTTTGAGGGCGTTTCAGGCGTTCCGCGCTTCAGCGCCGAAGAGTTTGCCGGGAAGTCATCCAAGTACTGCATCCTCATCCCCATCTTGAATGAACATGGCCGGATCGAGAAGGAGCTTGAACGCGCCGTTCTGCACGGCGTCGACCAACTCTGCGACATCGTAATCTGTGATGGCGGATCGACCGACGGATCAACCGATTCCTCTCTGCTGGAAAAATACCACGTCAACACGCTGCTCGTTAAAAACGATATCGGAAAACAGGGCGCGCAACTGCGCATGGGTTTTTGGTGGGCTGTTCAAAGAGGATACGAAGGTTTTATTACGATTGACGGCAATAACAAAGACAGTATCGAGGACGCATATACGTTTGTCGAGAAACTGGAGGCCGGATTTGATTTTGTTCAAGGCTCGCGTTTTATAAAGGGCGGAAAAGAAGAAAACACACCGCCCATCCGACATCTTGCCGTCAATCTGATTCATGCACCCATCATTTCTCAGACCGCCGGCAAACACTACACCGACACAACAAATGCCTACAGGGCTTACTCCAGAAAATACATAGTGCATCCCGAGGTGCAGATTTTTCGCGACATCTTCATGACATACGAGCTCCTGGCGTACCTCTCGGTAAGGGCCGATCAGCTGTCACTGATGACTTGCGAAGTACCTGTCTCGAGAGTATATCCCCGCAATGAGAAAACGCCGACAAAAATCAGCCCAATCAAGGGTTCCTTCTCTCTCCTGGCAATCCTTTTTCGCAACCTGTTCGGCAAATACCTGCCGGATACGGACGGGCAGGATAAAAACCGGGATGTAAGCTGGAAAACGGCATTGCTTTCCTTGTCATACGCGCTGATTCTTGCGTCGATTTGCCTCCCGTCCTTTGGTCCGGAACTAACGAAATTTAACAGAATACTCGGCAACAGCATCCAGTATGGAATTGATATAGAGAGCAGAATTCAAGGTCTCTATCTTTGGTATCTGGTAATCTTTCCGATTTTCTGGGGATTGCTGTATTTATTAATTCGAATTTCTCTTCCGCTAAAGTTTACGGAAAAATCGCGCATGGCCTTCGATTTTGCGGCAACGGTTTCCGTGTTATCCTTTATTCCGATCCTTTTCGGATTTGCAAGTATCGTTGACAGTGATCGTAACTCGATCATCCATTTCGGGTTGATGCTTGCTCTTTGCCTGTCGATCCCTTCGCTGCTGTTCTCCGTCCATGCGGAACGCATGAAAATCGATTTTGATGACGTAAAGTGGTCTCAGTTTATGGCAATTACCACATCCCTTCCCATAATCTTTATCGGAATGAATAACGCAAATTACGCAATCGCGTTCTTTGCAATTCTTTATTGTGTTCTCCTTCTGGTTATTGTAAGTTCCCTGGAATCCCTGAGGAGAAAAGACAAATTAAATAAGGACAACCTGAACAGATTCAAATCCATTTCCTGGATTATGTCCTTCAGCATGGCATTTGTATCGCTCTTTCTTGAGAGCTGCAACGTACTGAACCAGTATCAGATCTTTGTTTATGACCACAAACTGATTTCATTTATTCTAGTCGGCATTCTTGCCATTATATGCATAGCGGTATATTTTCTAACAAAGAAAGCATCCTTTCATGTGCGCGACTGGAACACCCTCGTACAGTTAGGGCTTCTTATTTCTTTCGCCCTTGTATATGTTCAAATTCCTCTTCAATCGATTGTTCAAACCGACTTATTCGAATCTGCAAATCATGGTTTGGTCGTCAGTGAATTCCTGAATTACGGGAAATTTCCAATAATCGAGACATTTGACGCACATATGCTTTCGCAAGGCTGGGGCGGCATCCTTTTTGGTCTTGTGAACGGTGACAGCGCAGGGGCCGTTTTCTGCTTATATTCGCGTTACATCGTTGTTATAAACGTTGTGATCCTTTATTTCATCATGAAGGAATTCTTTGATTCCGATTCTGCCTTCCTGTTTTGTTTATTGCTTCCCTTGTCACTGCCGATCCGGATTTTTGACTTTGCGATGATTGCGATTCTTTTTCTGCTGAAGGCGATCAAGAAAGATACGATTCGCTCTTACTTGTTTTTTTGGATTTCACTCGTTGTGATCTGTCTTTACCGGCTGGACAACGGATTCGCATATTCTGCAGCCACGACCATTTTCCTTTTGGCATACGTAATCATGAAACGCCGCTCTTCGCTGAAAAAGGTCTTCCTGACCATGGTCATAACGCTAACAGGCGCTTTCGCCATATTCGGCACAATATGCATGATCAGAGGAATCAATATCCCCGCAAGGATTAAGGAGTTCCTCGCGCTATGCATGTCAAACGTAAATTGGGCGTACAGCTGGATTGGCGATCCATCGACAATCGAGTTTGCGATCAGCTACATCTTCCTTCCCCTTTGCGTTATCACCTTCGTTATTTTCCTGCTCTATCGCATTGCGCATAAGACCTCGAACATGGGAACTTCTCAGATTCTTATCCTGACTTCTCTTTCCGCTGCGTATCTGTTCAATATTTCCCGTGCACTGGTTCGGCACAGCCTCAGCGAGTATTCCATAAATACGGTATTCTTCTCATCCGTTTTCTTTATATCTTTGGCCGTTTCCACTTTATCCGTAAAACGCCGGAAAGAGCTTTTCACATTTTCCATCATTCCAATGATCCTTCTATCCGGAATGATGATGGATACCCAAAACAACAACCCTGCGGGCATCGGAGACCGGTTTTATGCGGCGTGTACAGACAGCGGGTATTATGATCAGGTTTCGGATCACAAAGTACAGCGCGTCATCCCTTCTGATGCCATGAAAAAAAACTATATGCCTATCGTCGTATTCATAAACAGTGTCCTGGACAAGGATGATACCTATCTTGATTTTACCAATCAGACCCTACTGTATGCATTGTCCGGAAGAGAAAAACCTGTATATATCAACCAGTCCCCGGGATTGCTTTCCGGTGAATACACGCAGCAGCAGTTTATTCAGGAAATCGAATCAGCAGGAAATGTAAACTATGTGCTGATGCCGACATCGAGCTACATTCTGGATGGTCTCGCAAATCCGTACCGTTACTATCTGGTCTCCGAATACATCTCGAAAAACTATGTGCCGCTCTGTATCTGCAAGGATGCACCTTACACTTTGTGGGTTAAGTCATCTCAGTATGACGCTGCTTTGAGCCGTTTAGAAAACCAAAACGAAACGAAGCGCCGGTATTACTCTCTCGATCCAAATACGATTCAGACCTCCGGGAATGTACGCATGGAACAGACATCGAATGACTCTTCCTATACCTGCACGATATACTCCGGAACGGATGACCCGCATTTGGATGCATTTATATCAGACCGGATGATTCAGGATATGACATCGAACCCGGAATATTCAGGACAACTGGTTCTGAAATTTGACTATGCGACGGATATCACCGGCTATGTTAAGCTGTTCTATACAACGGAGAAAGACGAATCGTACAGCAGAGAGAAATCAATCGTTATTATAGCTTCCGAGAACACCGGCACCATGCAAATTACGGTTCCCGCGACAGAGTACACACACATTCGTTTTGATACGATCTCCGGAAGCACAATGACAGTCAGCAACGTTCTCCTAGGATATCCCGGTTCCTTCTATTCATTAACGGGATACAACTATGGCGCATGTGAAACGCTTCATACATATGATCTGGGAGAAATCCCGTTCATATGGGGAACTTACGATGAAAGGGAAGCGTGGAAGAACGATTGCCTACTGACATTGTCAGGCACAAGCAATAGCGTCTATCCTTTAGACGCATCATTCGTTCCCAGCGAAAATGGAAATTATATACTGCTGACGATAGACGCTGCAGAAGACGGCAATTGTTCGCTGTTCTTATCATCATACGATCCGTCAAAAGCAGACGGATTGCAGCCCGATCCTTCATCCGTACTGGCGGAATTTCAGTTCACAGTTCAATCCGGCCAAAACCGGTACATCATTCGCGTAAGCTCGGATTTCAACTGGTATTCCAATGAAGTTCATTCTATATTGATTTCGCCGGATATCGAAAGCACAATACAGGAAGCAGACGTATTGGAAGGAGATTAAATTCAGAAATGGAGTATGCGAAAATAATCATCGGCGCCGGATTATACGGATTATACTCCGCACTTTTCTGCGGCCGAAAAGGCGAGGAGGTTGTCGTTCTCGAGTGCGATCCGGAGCCTTTTATGCGTGCCACCTATATCAATCAGGCGCGTGTTCATATGGGTTATCACTATCCGCGCTCCTTATCGACAGCCACAAAATCACGTGCATATTTTGACCGGTTTAACAACGATTTCCGGTTCTGCATAAATTCGGAATTTCATCAGATCTATGCAACCAGCTCCCGCTTCAGCTGGACCAATGCGAACCAGTTCGAGAAATTCTGCCGGAATGCCAACATCCCCTGTGACGAAGTTCGAGTGACGGATTACTTTAATCCGGGGATGTGTGACGGCGCTTTTCAAACAACAGAGTACACATATGACGCACAGCTGCTCAAAGAATATTTTCTGACGGAAATACAGAAATACCCGAATATAACGATTCAATACAACGCAAAAATCCGTTCAATCGAAAAAGAATCAAACAGCTACATCGTGAATCTTGACAATGGGGCTCGACTCTCGACAGGGTTTATACTTAACGCAACATACGCGGGAGTAAATCAGATCCATCAACTCCTGGGCATTGAACCCTTCAAGATTAAGTACGAGCTCTGTGAAATTATTCTCTGTTCTGTGAGCCCGGAATTGCGGAATATGGGAATCACGGTTATGGACGGTCCCTTTTTCTCGATTATGCCATTTGGGAAAACGGGGCTTCACTCCTTAACCTCGGTAACGTTCACCCCTCATATTACGAGTTACTCCGAGACACCGGTGTTTAGCTGCCAGCGTCGAAGCAACGGTCTATGCACACCCGGCCGCCTATATAACTGCAACGAGTGTCCGGGCAAGCCGGAAAGCGCATATCCGTATATGTCGAACCTTGCGCGAAAATACCTGAAAAGCGAATTTGGTTTCGACTATGTCAAATCACTCTATTCCATGAAGCCAATACTCATGGCTTCCGAAATTGATGATTCGCGTCCCACCTTAATTCGCCAATTCACAGAAAATCCGACGTTTATCAGTGTATTATCCGGTAAAATAAATACTGTCTATGATTTGGACGAGGTGCTTCAACAATGAACTGCAAAGAGAAAAACTTCTTATCTGCCGTAGTCTACGTGGAGAACGACGAGAAAGACATCGAGTCCTTTCTCAATATGCTCACCGGCGAACTGACGGCCAATTTCGAACATTATGAAATCATCTGTGTCAACAATTCTTCACGCGATCACAGCGCCTCGGTCATCCGGGAATTTGCCGGGGCCCATGCAGGGTCCGTCATAAGCATTCTGAATATGAGCACTTCACAAACCATGGAAGAGGCCATGAATGCCGGCGTTGATCTTGCAATCGGTGATTTCGTAATGGAATTTGACAGCGTATACGTGGATTACGAACCGGAACTTATCATGCGTGTATATCGACACTCGCTCGAAGGCTACGACATCGTATCTGCCGGAACCTCAAAGTCCAAAATCGCATCCAGAATGTTTTACAGCATCTTCAACCGGCACGCAAATTTACAATACGATTTGCATACCGAGCGCTTCCGCATCCTCTCACGGCGTTCCATAAACAGAATCAGAACCTTAAGCAAAACAATCCCCTACAGAAAAGCGACATACGCCAACTGCGGTCTAAAAGAAGATACCATTCTTTACGACTCAAAAGGGATATCCGGAAGAAAGAAGCCGAACACAAGACAGCAGCTCGACACCGCATTTGATTCACTCATCATTTACACGGATTTAGCCTACAAAGTAACGATCGCCATTTCGCTCTTTATGATGCTGATCACTTTAGCCGGCAGCATATACGCGATCATCGTCTATATCCTCGGCAAACCCGTTGCCGGCTACACAACCACACTGCTGCTAATGACGGCATCCTTCTTTGGCGTCTTTGCCATACTGACCGTAATCCTCAAATACCTATCCCTCATCGTAAAACTAATCTTCGTCAAACAGGAATACGTAATCGAGTCCGTCGAAAAACTCAATAATGAAGACCAGGATTGACCCCGAAAAGACGCAAAAGCACTCGCTCTCGAAACAGGTCCTCGGCTAAAGCCTAAGATCAAGTGCCAAACTGTCAATTCCCACCAAACTACGTTTCCATAGCGGAGCTTAAGCTCCGCCAATAAAGAAAAATCAATTTTCCCGCCGGAGTTCCGCAGGATCGCTTGCGATCCGAGGACTTGTCCGAACGCCGGAGAAATTGATTTTTCGACCCTGCGGATGCTCGGAAACGAGACTCTCGCTCCCAAAACGCACGCATCTTAGATGGTGTGAACCCAAAGTAAAGAGTCACACACCACCTTCCGGTACCACCTTATGAAATGGAAAAACTCTTTTCTCCGCCGAAGTTCCGCAGGAGCCCTTTGGGCTCCGAGGACTTGTCCGCACGCCGGAGAAAAGAGTTTTGACATTCACGCCGGGAAAAAGGGTTCACACACGTATCAAAAACCAGCCTTCCCTTTCCCGCCAAACAACACTTCCACAGCGGAGCTTCAGCTCCGCTAAAAAAGAAGAAAACCCCTTCCCCCGCCGGAGTTCCGCAGGATCGCTTGCGATCCGAGGACCTGTCTGAACGCCGGAGGAAGGGGTTTTCGTATTATCCTATATGCGATGCAATCCGATTCATGATCATCTCTAACGCGACAAAATTCTTTCCGCCCTCGGGAACAATGATATCGGCTTTTCGCTTGCTGGGCTCGACATAGAGCTCGTGCATCGGCTTTACGGTTTCGAGGTATTGCTTTTCGACCGATTCGATCGTCCGTCCGCGCTCGATGACATCACGCTTGATGCGGCGAAGGATTCGGACATCCGCGTCTGTGTCGACAAAGATCTTGATATCGAAAAGGTCGCAGAGGAGAGGATCACAGAAGATCAGAATACCCTCGACGATGATGACCGGATTGGGCTTCACGGTAACCGTCTGATTCGACCGGTTGTATAGCGTAAAGTCATAGATCGGACATTCGACGGGGCGTCCCGCGGCAAGTTCCTTTAGCTGCTCGACCATCAGCTCCGTCTCGAAAGCTTCGGGTGCGTCGTAGTTCAGCTTATGCCGTTCTTCCGGCGATAGGTCGGGAAAATTCCGGTAGTAGTTGTCGTGGTAGACGACGCTGACCCTATCTCCGAAGCGCCTTATGAGTTCGTTGGTAATCGTCGTTTTTCCGCTGCCGGTTCCTCCGGCAATTCCGATCATCAGTATCTTATCCATATGCGCCTCCGTTATCGTTTCTGTAAAGATTATAGAGCAATCCCGCCCTCCGGTCGATTGTTTTTGACCGAAGAACGGGATTTCCGCTTTATTAATAACAGGAGGCATCCTGTGAGTCGAAGAAGAAAATGGATCAGCCCTGGATGTAATCTCTCGGATTATCAATTTCGCTCGCATCCTGTACGAATACAAAATGCATGTTCTTGAGCTTGATTCCGTTCTCGCCGAAATACAGACGCCCGGTCGTGTACTTGGAGCCGAAGAGCATGAGCTGGCTCTTGGTGACCCATTCGCCGCCCGTGCCGTTCCATGTGAATACCATAATGGGCGTGCTCTTGAAAAAGATCGTCACAGGTATCTGCGCCAACTCGCCGAGATCCGACTTGCCCGTCAGTTCAAAGTAGTAACTGCCGAGACGTGTGTTCTCGATCGCGAAAACGAAGCTCTTGCCCTTTGAAGTGTCGACATCCTCAAGATCGATGTATGTATCATGTCCGATCTTGTGGTAGATGAGATTGTCGAGATCGAAGCTGTCCTCTTCAACCGGTCGTCCCGTCACTTCAATTTCGACCGGAGAGCCGATGATTCTGCGGTACGCAGGTGTATGAAGGAGGAATCCCAGGACATTGGCCGCATTTCTCTGCAGCTCGCTTCTCTTCAAGGTTCCATCCTCAAGCGATGCGATTATATTGTCGCCGGCGCTGTTGACCGCGCCGTCCGGCGTGACCATATAGACGTCATTCTGTGCACGGATCATCGCCGCAAAATTCTTCTTGTCGACGGGCTTTCCTTTTTCGCTGATGTTGGCCCACCAGTCGGTCATAACAAATCCGTTGAAGCCCCATTCCTTGCGAAGTATCGATGTGTTCAAGTCATAGCGGCCGGATGTGTAGGTGCCGTTCACGGACCCGTAGGTGGTCATAACGGTCGTCGCGGGGCCTTCCTTCACGGCAATTTCAAAGCCTTTGAGATAGATCTCGCGAAGAGCGCGCTCGGAAATAATCGAGTCGATGTCGTGACGGTGTGTCTCCTGGTTGTTGCCGCAGAAGTGCTTGATCGCGCCGGTCACGCCCGCTTTGCCGAGACCGCGAAGCTGTGCGGCCGCGATTTTTCCCGTAAGGAGCGGATCTTCAGAGAAATACTCGAAGTTTCTTCCGTTCAGGGGATGGCGGTGTATGTTCATGCCGGGCCCGAGAAGAACGTCGATCTTGTTGCTGACCATTTCCTTGCCGGTCGCCTCGAAAAGCTCCTCCATCAGGTCTTTGTTGAAAGTACAGGCCAGAAGCGTGCCGTTCGGCAGGCTGAAGGCTTTCGTTCCGCAGTCCATGCGAAGTCCGGAAGGTCCGTCGGAGCAGCAGCTGCAGGGAACACCCATCGCTTTGAGCGCCGGAGAAACACCGCCGAACACCGCGGCGGTTCCGGGGGTGCCCTTCGGGCTTCCCATTCCTTCGCCTCGTGCGAAGGCGGCAAGATCGTCGTCCGCGATCTGGGCGATAAATTCATTCATCGTTATCTTGCCGTCCGCAACGTCGGAAAGCTTATAACCCTTGTCGCCGGTGAAGGGAATTTCGGCCGGAATCGACTTTAAGCGCCGGACGGACTCATCCTCTTCCGAGAGCGGTACATCTTCCATGGCAACCGTGTATTTGCCGTCCTCCGACTGTGCCGGGTGCATTCTCTGGAAGGCGCTGTCGGGAGCAAGAACCTGGGAGAGGGTAAGGACAGGCCCGGTTTCTTCGAGCTCGAAGATCCCCGCCACGTCAAGATTTTTAACACTGTTACCGATGTAGAAAAGATAGGTACCGGCCTCGAGGACATAAGCGGACTTGTAGCCCGTTACGCCGGCGTCGTCAAACGAAGCGAGCGCATTATCCTCTACAAAGAGGTTAAGAACTTCCTCTTCGCCGGGCATCAGTTCCTTGGTTTTCGAGAACGCCGCGAGCGTTTTGGCCGGTTTCCCCAGAAGACCCTGAGGCGCTTCGAGATAGATCTGAATGACTTCCTTGCCGGGTACATTTCCGGTATTCCGGATCAGAACGCGGAAGCAGAAGCCGCCATCGCATTTCTCGAAAAGAATCTTTTCGCGGCTGAAGGTCGTGTACGAGAGACCGAAGCCGAACGGATAGAGTACCTTTTCGGGCGCGAACGTCTCAAAGTACCGGTACCCGACATAGATGTCCTCGGCATAGAAGTTGCGGACCGGATCTCCGAAATACGGATGTGCCGGATAATCCTCAATCTTATGGGCGATCGTATCGGAGAGCTTGCCGGACGGCGATACCCTGCCGGTAAGAACGTCGACGGTGCCAAGACCTCCGACCATGCCGCCCTGCCATGCGTAAAGAACGGCGTCCGGAGCGTATTCCGCGACAAAACTCATGTCGATGATGGCGCCGACATTCAGGATAACCACCATTCTGGAGAAAGCTTTGCGAACCTTGGCGATCATCTCTCCTTCGAGTTCGGAAAGACGGTACGAGCCGGGCATATCGCGGCTGTCCTGCTCCTCGCCCGCCGTACGGCCGATGATGACAAGCGCCGTATCCGAAGTACGGGCGGCCTTTTCGAGTAACGCATCGTCAAGAGGCATTTCCTCCTGAGACCAGGGCTCGTTGCCCCAGCCGATGCCCTCGTTAAAAGGGTTCTTCAATTCCCACGCCCGGTAGGCTTCCAGAACTTCGTTGTTGACACGCACGTCCGGATCTTCGAGAAGCGCATCCAGAATTCCGGTGACCTTGGTCACATTTACCATGCCGCCCGAGCCGGTTCCGCTCTTATAGTAATGAGACTGAATCCGCCCGAAAACGGCCACATTGCTGTTCTTCGCAAGCGGGAGAGCCTGATTCTCGTTTCTCAAAAGCACGACGCCCTCGGCAATCGCTTTCCGGGAAAGACCGATATATTCATTCCAATCCAGTTTCATGTTTTTATCCTCCAAAATCGAATCATTCCGATATTTACATTGTACATTCGCGGGGGCGCGTTTTACAGCAGAATTATTAGCCAAAACATAGGTCGATATTGACATGTTTGCCCGGAAACCCCTAAAATATAACGATAGAAATATACCTTTATTGACTCTTTTCGAGAGGGGGAACTGTAGTCCATGGCCTATGAGCACGAACTTGTAATAGACGATTCCCGCCTCAGGCTTCGCTTCGAGATCCAGAACACCTCCGACGGCTTCTATCCCGCGCACTGGCACAATCATCTCGAGATCCTTTTCGTGCTGAAGGATTCCCTGTCCGTGTGGCTGAACGACCGCAAGTACGAGCTTTCTCTCCATGACCTTTTCATCGTCAACTCGAGAGAGATCCACTCCACACATTTCCACGGCACGCCCGTATACGTTCTCCTGCAGATACCGCTCTCGGACTTGGAGCGCCTGATTCCCGGCTTTGATATGATCTACTTCCGTGAATACCATCCGGCAAAGGACCGCGATTCTTCTGCCAGAATTCTCGAGGATCTGCTTCTCAGGATGACCGCAGAGTTCGAGAAGAAAGAGGACGGCTATCAGATTCTTTTCACCGCTCTGATCTATGAATTTGTATATGAGCTGTATACGAAGAACTCCGTCCGCCTGACCGCGGATGTGAAAAGCAAAGCCCAGAAGAATGCCGAACGCATCGTCCTGATCATGGACTACGTCAAAGCCAATTACACCAAGCCGATCTCCTTAGAAGAGATATCCTCCGAGCTTTCGATCTGTCCGGAGTATTTCTGCCGGCTTTTCAAGAAATATACGGCGCAGACGTTCCTCGAATATGTGAACACCGTACGCATGATGCATTTCTACTCGGACCTGATGAACACGAGCGACAGCATCACCTACCTGATGGACAAGAACGGCATCACCAACTATAAGGTCTTCATCCGCATGTTCAGGAAGGCATACGGAACGACCCCGAATAAAGTACGGGTTAAACACTAGAGAAGTGCCGGGAATGTCCGTCCATCAGCGTATGGATCCGATTACTTCCACTCTTTGAATACGTTCTTTGTCTTCCCGAAAAGAGATGTGCCTCTTTGTTTTGAGATCTCGTTTGCCGCGGCAAGCCCGATCAGGATCAGTCCGACGGCCAGAAGATATACCCACCACGCGATGCTCGCCCAGAAGTTTCTGGTCATGTAGATCGTGAGGATAAGCAAGGTCAGCGTCGAGAGAATAAACCATTTTTTCGTCTTCAGAAGGAAGGATACGACGAGAAGCACAAAGGACAAGAGACCAATGATCAGCGCATCGATGAGATCTTCCGAAACGATCGCCTGGATGCCCAGGATGAAGAAAGACAGACACGCGGATAGGAACAACAGAATACCCGTCGCCGGTTTCCTCTTCCAGATAAACCTGTCAAGCAGGAAGAAATAGCCGACGAAGACGAAAAGATTGAACTCAGACACGATGACCGGCTCGATATGAACAAACGGCTGAACCCAGAAAGCCATGCATAGGAACGGTCCGGCAATCGTCATCAAAGTCTCTTCGATGGATTTGCCCGAAACTCGTCCGAAGAAGGACATGGTATAAATCGCCGCCAGAATGCAGGCAATGCAGAATCCCGTTTCGCCCAGAAACACCAGAATCAGAACCGAAAGGCTGCTTGTAAGGGTAAGCCAGTCGAGCGAGCGGTTTGTCTGTCCGTCGTGTGTCATTCTCGAAGAAAAGACTTCGCGGTGAAGAATTCTTCCGGCTGTGCATAGCAGGATAAAGAGGACGGAGAAAGCCAGAATCGATGCATCGTTCCGGACAGCCGAAGGAACTCTGCTCATAAGGACCCCGGTCAGACAATAGAGCAGAATGACCTCATACCAGGAAGACGCCCAGGCACGTCCCGCGAGATACTTGGAGAAGAGGGATAGGAGAATAAGAAGAAGGATCACGGCGGAGATGACCGTCGGCTGCTTCTGATCAAAGGCCAAGAGAAGACACGGAGCGAAGAACATCATACCGTACGATCCGACCCGTTCAAGATGTTCCAGAATAGAAGGAACGGACCATGCGAATCTTTTAAGCAGGGCACCTGCGATAAAAATCAGCGCCGATCCCAGGGCCGGGAAAAGAAGAAGAGGAAAAGTTTCGTGAACCGAAAACCAGCTGTAGGCGACCGCAGAGAGCGTCACGTAAAGAGACGCTCCTGTACCGAGCGACAGCACAAGGAACATGATGCTTTTTCGCGTAAACTTCGGATTCCGGACACCGAAAAACATTCTGCCGAACAAGTAGACGGTCAGAACCAGAAAGAATGCAGGATAGTACATATCGGTATCGGCAATCCATAGAATTGCGGCAAGCGGGAGACCGAACATCAGCATCACAAAGAGTGCCGAAAACTGCATTCCCCAGAAGAATTTCCGGAAAAACCGGAACGCCATGGCAACAAGTCCGCCGATGGCGAGTGCAATATAGAATATAAGAAAGACAAGAATGATGTTCTTCTCTCCCGTTATAGATATGCAAACCGGAACGGATAAAAACATAAACACGGCCGGGATCGCAAAGGGCGCAGCCAGCCCCGCGGCGCCCCGCTTTTTTTCGAGCATAAGGTATACAAGAATCATCAGAAGGAGGAGAAGCGAGACGAGAGATCCGATGCGGTACGGAGCGGCACCGGCCGAGTTGTACTGGAAATCCTCCGCAATCCGGAACAGATCTGCCAGACTTCCGAAGAAGCACCAGATCGGGAAAAGAAAATCAGAAACGACTGTCCTCGGTGAGAAGGTCAGGAACCGGTCCAGGACGATAAGAAGCGCGAAAAGAAGTGCCGTCATACCCGAACACAGAAGGCCGGCGGGAATCCTGTCCGAAGCCAGCATAGATGCGATGCCGGTTAAGATTGTTACGGCGACAACCGAAGATAATCCGAAATAGATCTTGTTCTTCTCTGCGTAACCGATATAGACCAGAACGGTCATGAGGCCGGCCAGAACGAGAATTTGGAGAAGTGTCCATTTCCCCGTATCGATCATTCCCACGAACTGAAGAAGATATATGAGTCCGGCCACAATTCCGCCGGTCGTCCGGAGCCACATCTTCATCGCCGCCGGAAAAAGTTTCAGCGTTCCCGCTGCCGCGATGAGCGCCGACGCAAGAACCATAAGCAGCATGTAATGGATATATTCGCTGCCGGTATTCAGCCGGAGAAGGCCTGCGGTAATAAGAACGGTAAACGGGATCACGCAGGCGTAGGATTTCTTTCCGCGAAAAAGACCGGCCAGAAACACCGGGCTCACGAGTACAGCCGACGCCCCGGAAAGAACGCCGTTATGCACAACAAAAACTCCGATCGCCGCGATCGCCAGCGAATTAATAACGGCGAAGAGCGGTATCTGCATAATCAGATGCCGGAAATGGTCGCTCCTTATGTCCTTCCCCTTAATCCAATTGCCCAGAAGCGCAATCAAGGCGACATACGCGTAAAGGATTGCAATAAAAAGATCGGCTTTCGGATGGAACCCCGACGCCAGAAAAACGACCGAAGCCGTGACACAGTACAGAAAGGCTTCCGTAAAGTACAGGAACTTGTATTTGACCGATCCAATCAGCGAGGCGCCGCCAAGAAGAACCGCTGCTGCCAGAAAAAGAAAGTAACGCCCCTCTCCGGTCAGGGAGAAGTATTCACCGAAGAGCTCCAGAAAACCTGCGGTAATCACCGTAACCGGGAGAAAAACGCTGCCGATCGTATAGAAAGCGACCGCCGTTTTGCGGATCTTGAGACCTTTTTCGGCCAGAACAGACGCCGCGAAAAAGACCAGTGAGACCGAAAGAATTGTGACCGCTCTCAGGATTTTACCGAGGTAGAGCCAGGTCGTTGTTGCGAAAATAACGCCGGCCAGAATCACAAAGAGGACGCCGATGATGAGAAGAACATTCATTGCGTTGAATGGCTTCTCCTTCGGTGCGACAGGTGCCGGACGCGGCATAGGCTGTGTTTGAGGACGGGATACGGGCACCGACTGAGGTGTCGGCATAGGCTGCACGGTGGCAAGAGGCGCCGGCATGGCCGCCGTCTGAGGTGCAAAGACCGGATGAGTTGCAGCTGTCGGCTGCGGCGCCGATACCGGCTGAGGTGTCGGCTGCATAACGGGCGCCGGCATGATCGGCTTTGAAGCCTCTTCCGGAGAATGCCCCATCGCAGCGCGGTATTCGTCCGCGGATATTCTCTTGTTTTTATAAAGGAAATCAATAAAGTGCTTTGCCTTCTTCAGTTTCGCGCCGTCGCCGACTCTGGTGATAAACAGGATAAAAAAAACAATACAGGCAATTGAAAGAAAATAGATAATGAAATATGAGAAATCCTCCATTTACATTTCCTTTCCACTTAAAGATCGGTTACGTGACAACCTTTTTCAAGACAGTACTTTTTGATTTGCTCATGACAGGTAAAAAAGAATATCTGCCGTTTCTGCTCTCTGTTCATCCCGATCAGGAAATCAACGGCCCGTTGTCCTCGATCTATATCATATTGTACGAGTATGTCGTCCAGAAACAGGGGAAGACCTTCTTCTCCCTGTCCGGTATAGACCGTATCTGTTACGGCTAACCGGAGCGCAAGATAAATCTGATCGATTTTCCCGCCGCTATAATACGCATGTTCTTTGTAACTCATGGTCGCGGGATCCGTTATCTGAACGTCAAAATTGCCGTTCACTCTGATCGTCTCCCCGGCTTGCCCGGTCAAGCCGGACAGATACTCGGATGTCTTTCTGTTGATGATCGGTCCGAACGTTTTTCGCATCTCTTCATCGGTATCTCGAATCATGGAAACAGCAAGATCGATACTGTTGAGGTGGCTTCGGCATAGCTTGGCCTGTTCTCTCGCCACTTTAATATCATCCTCTATTTCGGCGGGAAGTCGGCTTTCTCTTTCGAGCCGGGACAGTTCCGAGTTCTTGCGGCCAAGCTCAAGACTCCTGTTCTGAAGCCCTGCCCGTCCTTCATTCAGTTCGCGCTTGATCCGTGATTTCTCCTCATCGCTCAGCACAATGGCTTCCGGCGCATTCCGGTCAAGCCACATCCGGTTCTCGGCTCTTCGTGCTTCGATCTCCTCCGCCGATTTTCCCCCGGACAGCGCGCCGATTTTATCCTCGATATGACGGATGTCCGTCATAAGATCATTCCATTTGGTTATTCTCTCCTCTGCGGCTTCTATCCTCGTCTTGACTTCGTCAATATCGGAAGAAAAGAAATATCCACCGGAAATCTGCTTCAATCCGTCGAGAAGTCGTTCTTCATCTCTGCGTGCCGCATCAAGCTGTACGGAAAGTGACTTGATCCGCATGTCCTTTTCGCTGTGTGCCGTCTTCTGTGCGAGAAGCTGCTCCCTGATTCTTCCGAGTTCTTCCTTGGAACCGGCTCCAATTTGCGGAAGCGATGTGAGCCATGCAGTCCATTCCTGCTCATGCTGAGTTTGTCTTTTAAGAAGTTCGTCTGACGACACGTAAGTATGCTCGGCCCTCTTGTCGGCAAGTTCAGCAAGAGCGAGGTCGTAGAGTTTCTTCTTTTCTTCGTAATCCACTTTAAGCGAAGACATATCCTCTTCAGCTCGCGCGATAATAAGGTCCGCTTCCCGAATATCCTCCGAAGCTTTCCGGTCGGATTCGGGCTGCCCTGCGTTCCCGTTATATTGATCGATATCAATCTGATATCTTTCGACTCTTCTCCGGTACTCCGCAGAATCCTGTTCCAGACTTTGCAGCGCCTGGATATTTCCGTTCCTCTGGCGCACGATGCTTTGAAGTTCAATACTCCAGCCCTCTCTAAGTGCTGCGGTATCCGTTCCGGCATTTGTATTCCTTCTGTCCCGTGAAGTAAAAGCCAGAAGAAGTGCGATTCCAAGCGCTCCGGCTCCCGCCGCCAGAGCAATCCATGGCCAAACGGGGCTCTTCGTGATCATTCCGGCAACTCCCGCGATCACAAGCAGGATCCCGACCGCGATCAGAATCGGCGTGGCGGGTTTGCGAGCAGGGTTCCCGGAAGCGGGAATCGCTCGTTCTCCGGCGGCAAGCCGGCCTTCCAGCCAATTCTCCTTTGCTTCCAAGTCCGGAATGCTTCTCTTTGTAGTCTCGATCTGGTTCTGTATGTCCGCAAGTCGCCTGGTATCCTCGCCCATACGGTACTGCAAATCCGAGATTACCCTTTCCCGATCCGACCTTTGCCGCTCCAGCGCGTTTAGAAGCTCGCTTCTCCGGAACCCTGCAGCCGTAACGGTTGACTTAAGACCCGCGTACTTCTCGCCGAATGCGGTTTTTAGCGCCCCTGCTTCCATGGTCAGCCGGCTATGTTTCCGTTCGAGCTCGCGGTCTTCTTCCCCGAAGGCACGGACAGCGGAATCCGACGCTTCTTTGATCGCCAATCCCTCCTGTTCGAGCCTCTTGAACGCCTCTTCGGCTTGCCCGAGAACGTCGAGTCTCCCGGCAATCTCCTTTTCGTCGGGAAGCGCCATTTTCTCGGTACGGGCAGCCGTCTCCTGCGCTTGTAACAATGTTACATTTCCCCTGACCGCAAGCATCTTCGCCAACTTTTCCCGCACAGCCCGAATATCGTCCGGCGAGGGCAAAGGCCTTCCTTCCGGATCGTTTTTTTGCAGTTTCTGTGCCTGTTCTCTATATTGCTCCGCGACCGGATTCAGTGAGAGGATCTCGTCGATACTCTTGACTTCTTCGAGTCGCCGCGAGGCCTCAAGACGCATTTCGGCAAGCCGCATTCCGGCGTCCTTCTCATCCATGCGTGTTTTCTCTGTCTCAATCTCCTCCGCAAGGTTCTTCCTTAGCTGTTCCTTGCGAAAAGCTTCGGAGCGTTCTTCCTGAAGGGCGTTAAGTTTCTCTTCCAGCAAACTCATTTCAGACTGGCTGTTCTTCCGGTCGCTGTAGATTTTCTTCCGCTTATCCAGCAGCGCTTCCACCATGCTGTCGGCAGAGACCTGCATGCTGTTTCCGGCGGCAAGTGCGACCAGCTTCGCCTTGATGTTCTCGTCTTCATCGACAACGCTGCCCAACTGCCGAACAAAAACCGTGTTCAGGAACTCCGTTTTCCCGAGTCCGAAAAGCTCCGATCCAGGTTCGTCCGGGAGCGACAGGCGCCGCTCTTTTCCCGTTACATCATTCGTAAGTTTTACGGTATCCTTAGCCTTCGTCGCACCAAAGGTCCGTTCCAGCGAATAAAGAGACCCCTCGTGCTCGAAAAGAACCGAACCGCCGTAAAGCGGGCTATGCCAGGGCCTGAATCTCTCCCGGTCATTCTCCGCCAGATTGTCTTTTCTGGCATTCTTATTAAAGCCATAGAACATAACGCGGATAAAATACATAAGCGTCGATTTGCCGGCTTCGTTCACGCCGTAAAGCACGTGAAACCCGTCGCTCATATCCAGCGTAAAACCGTTTAGCTTTCCGAACGCCGCAATTTGTATTTTCCTGATCTTCATCTCTTACAACTCTCCCTGAGCCGCCTGGAAAACATATTCCAACGCGTTTTCCAGCTCTTTCTTCTCCTCGTCACTCCCGGCTTTCGCGAGACGGCTAAGATAATTCTGAATCAGCAGCCCCGTGAATCCCGGCTGCTCCTTAAGTCTGTCGAGATCACGCAGAATCCCGGTCTCATTAACGATTTGCGTATAGTAAAACCCTTGAGTCTTCAGGTAATTGGCATAATAATCCGTATCAAGGATCAACTCCTCCGGAATACTGCCCTTGAGAACGATCCGCATGAGAGATTTCTTACCGGAGGAAGCACCCGACAACCCGGAAGTCTCCAGATCAATGGCCCTGAGCAGCCTCTCTTTCACCTGGTCCGCATCCGCACATCCCGTAACATCGGCGCCAAACCATAGAAATGATCTCGTTCCGGCCGATATTCTATCCCATGTTCCGGCCGTCGTTCCCTGTTCTTTCGTAAAATGCCCGAGCCAGAAAAAAGACTCGCCGAGTTCGTCAAAACCGCGGCCTCCGGGACATCCCGGATACCGGATAAGCACATTCCCGGATCCTTTTATCTTCTCTGTCTGCTCTTTATGAATATGGCCGAGCGCGATATAGTCATAGTCCCGGAGAAACACCGCACCGGGTGAGAGCGGGTTGTAGGATGAGGGTTGATCTGTAAGATCTCCGTGCCACATCAGAATCCGGAAATACTCCTCCGGAACCGTTCTTTCGACGCCTTCAAAAAGAGGCCGATCCGCGGTATATCCCGAAAAAGCCGATCCGTCTACCTGAACATGTTTCTCCTCCAGGACAAAGCTCTTCCGGTCCGGTCCGAATATATGAACATTCCCCGGCCATTCCGTAATTCCCCATATTGAATCCGCGAAAAACGGATCATGATTGCCCGGTGTGATAAAAACTTCCGTCCCGGGAATCTCTCTCATCGAATCGGTAAAAAGACGGACGATCTCTTTGTCGGGAAATGGCCGGTCAAAAACATCTCCGGCCAGCAACAGAAGATCGGCATCCGCCTCACGGCAGATCCCGACCATCCTGAACAGCATATCCTTTTGCTCTTTACGAAGCTGCGCCGCAATCTCCGGCGGAAGGTTCGTAAAGGCACTTCCCAGATGAAGGTCTGCAGTATGCAATACCTTAAGCCCGTTTTCCTGCATATCTATCCTCTAGTACCCGGTTCTACGGTTTCCTTTTTTAGTAATTATAACCGTAGGCGAGCATGGAATCCATGTAATCCGTGAATGGCTCATAAGACATAAGCGGCGTACTGTCCGAAGTATCCACGGTGATCTCGGACGCGTCTATTTTCGAGAGAGAGTAGGAAAAGTCGACTGTGTACACCGTATCGGATCCGCTTATCAGCTCAATCGTTGCATCGGAGAGGCTGATTTTTGATTTGTCTTCGACAAGATTTCCGGTGAGAGTTGCTTCGTGGCTAGAGTACCCTGTGTCTTCTTCAAAGACAATACTCAGATTCTCACCCTTCTTTTCCTTCGTATCCCACTCCATGTCTATAGAGATACTGGTATCGGAACTCGCATCAGGCGAACTTAATTCGCAACTAAATGTATATATGCCGTCTTTCAAAGCGGTTTCACTATCAATGTTGAGTGTCGAGCTCTCTGATCCCGAATTCGAAGTAATTTCAGTCGAAGTGTATGTCGTTCCGTCTTCTCTCCATGTATCGAACACGAAGCCGATTTCTCCGGCTTCTTCACTTGCCTCTATTTTGATATCTTCAACCTCGATCCTGCTGATGTATCCATCCTGATCAATGTAAAAATTGATCGTGACATCATCTTTAATCTTGATCGATTCAAGCGCGTCAAAATATTCGCTTACTCCTAAAGAAGCATCCGATGCATAGTCCTCAACAGCCTTAGACATCTCGTCTCTGATATCGTCTATAAAGGACTGAATGCTTTTGTTGGCACTGCTCTTTGAAATCGTATACTTCATAACATCGAGCTTCCGGTCGACTCCGCCGATCTTTTCCGTGACCGTTCCATCCGTGGAAAATTCTGCTTCATCCGTAAGATACTTCATAAAATCATCATTCATATCCGACGCATTAACAGCTGTTCCTTCTTCGGTCTTCCCGAAAAAAGCGTTGATAATCTTCTGAAGATCCGGAATGGCTGCCAGTTCATCATAACCCTTATCTTTCCACTCCTCGTCAAAAGTAGCGGGATCGATCGTCAGAAAGTCTGTGTCCGTAATCTGTGAAGGCACGGATAAGGCAATCTGATCCCCGGAAATATAGAGAATATTGTCGTTCAGTGACACTCCGGAAGACTCGATCGATACATCCAGTAACGCCTTCTCCGAAGCTGCATCGTACATATAATTACCATCTACTAAGAAATCACTATACTCGTCACTCTGTTCAAAAGTGAATTCGTGCTTAACGGCACCGGTTGCATACTGGCTGATATCCAGCAATTGTCCGGCTCCCTTTTGTGACTGAGCAGCGGAACGGGCGAGTGACATCTGAAGGTACTGTTCCGGCATCACCGTCTTAATGATCTGGTTGCGAAGGAGAAATCCTGCGGCGCAAAGAATTGCTAGAACAAGAAGGATCGACGTCAGAATGATAAGCAATTTCTTGGAAGACTTCTTTTTTGGCAAAACAACGGCTGTCAGCGGCATATTTACTCCGGCCGACTGCCGTGGCAGGGCTGCTTCGGGCTGTTGTGCAGACTCTGCGGCCGGCTCAACAGACTCATTGTCTGACACAGGCAATGGCTTAAATACAGGAACGTAACCAACATCCGTCTTCTCCGTAAGAGGTTCGCCGCAGGTACGGCAGAATTTTGCGTCTTCCAAATTATCCGATCCACATTTCATGCAAAACATAAGCACCCTCCGTAATAAGAAACGATTTTGATGATAACTTGATATAAAGAAACAATGTTTTATCATAGTGATAATAGCACAAATTGGTTTGAGGAAACACTATTATCACAAATCCGGTGGCTGCCCGTACGGGTGTATAATAAGAAAAGAGAACAATCACTGTTCTCGAGTATTCGGGATCCCGCTATTGGGAAACCAATAACCCGATTCACTGATCCGGTACGGGTCGCGGCGTAAAGCCAAAGGAGATTATTTATGGAAGAAACAATTTTAAAATCAGAAGCAAGAATCGGAAACGCAAAACAGGTCAGAGATGCAGGGCTTATTCCGGGAGTATTACATATTCCAGGTGCGGCATCTGTCTCCGTACAGTTTGAAACCGCTTCTCTTAACAAGATACTCACACAACACGGTCTGAACGCGAAGGTCTGGATTATGACAGGCGACGAGAAGAAATTCGGATTTATCAAAGAAGTTCAGAAGAGCCCTCTCGATCACAAGATCCTGCACGTTGCTGTTCAGGTGGTCGACCAGGATAAGTCCGTCATCATGGAGCTTCCCGTCGTTTTCCGCGGACGCGAAAAGCTGGAAGCCAGACAGCTGGAAACGCACATGCTTAAAACCGAAATAAAGGTGGAATGCAAATCGTTAAATCTTCCGGAAGCCGCTATGGTTGACGTATCAACGAGAGTTCTTGGCGATAACATTACCGCCGCAGACTTCAAATTTCCGGACGGCGTTGTTGTTCTTGATCCCGCTGATGAAGTGTATGCCGTCGTAAAATCCGTAAGAATGGCGACCGTTGAAGCAGACGCCGAAGAAACCCCCGCGAAATAAATCCATCCGTATACTTGCTCATGAATATGTGCATCTTTCGCCGTGTCAGATCCGGCGGGAGATGCACTTTTTTTTACAAATCCGTATATACTGAAAATATCAAAAAACAAAGAGATGAGGTACGCCACAGTGAAAAGATCCCTGATGCAGGCCTATGTGAAAGAGAGCGGCAAAGCCGTCGAGTTCTATCGGAGAGCCTTCGACGCCGAATTGGTATCGAGCGCCCCGAATCCGGACGGTACGTATTATCACGCCGAACTGGATATCTTCGGGCAGATCTTCGCACTGTCTGAATCCGTCAGTGACAAGTGTATCGCGGGCAACACGATGCAGTTCTGCCTGCACCTCGGAGAAGATCAGGAAATCCTTCTTCGCAAAATCTACGAAGTCTTGAAGGACGGCGCGGACATTCTTACGCCGCTCGGCCCCTGCCCGTACAGCAAGCTCATGATCATCCTGATCGACCGGTTCGGAATCAACTGGTGCATCTTCCTTTAATGATCGGATGTTAAGATCTGATCGCGCCTGATCTCTTTTCGCATGCAAATAGAGAGCGGCATACAGGAATACTGTCCGTAATTCGGAATTCGTCCGTATCCCAACTTCTCATACAGCCGGATGGCGGCCTTTAGGGGTTTTCCGGTTTCCAGAACGAGGAACCGGTACCCGTTTGATGCGGCATCCTTTTCGAGCTCCGCAACAATCTTTGCCGCAAGCCCTTGTCCGCGAAAATCCTCGCGCGTAAATACACGCTTGACCTCCGCCGTATCCGCCGATAACGGCTTATAGCTTCCGCACGCGACGGGAATATCCTTATCAAGGAACAGGGCGACACGGAATGTCGCGTCGACACCGTTATACTTATCATATACTTCGCGCTGTGCATGCCCGCCTACCGCCTCGTCCAGCGACCGGTCAAGAAGCCGGCAGAGCTCTATAAATCGGGGATCCACACCGTTTGTCAATTCAATTTCCATTAAGACCTCCCGTTTCATCCAGGCGATGTTCTTAATTCTGAGTAAACCAATCCCGCTTACGACCGCTCATACACCAGCGTCTGCACGCGATTCTGAATCAATGAAACGACTTCTTCACTGGTTTTCTGACCTTTGAAATAAGCCGCCGCTTCTTCTAGAATAATACTTGTTATTTCACTGTCATTTTGGCGGATCATCGTTATTCCATCAATCAGCTCCCGATACTCCTTCGCCTGTTCCGCGGTAACCGGTTTTGCTTCCCTGTCAAACATGTCGATCATCTGCCCCGGCTGGATCCCCTTTGTGGATGTCTCGATGTATTCGTCGAGAAGCGATGAAAGGATCGGATTCTCACGAAAACTATCGCCCTCAATCGTTGCCGTCAGATTTCTCTGGTTCTCCTCCGTCAGCAGAGACTTGAGGAAAGCCCAGCATCCGTCCGCCCCCTTGCCATTGTCAACGATACCGATCGAGTAAGCCAGATTTCCTAACGGCCCGGATCCCGTAATCGAAGGATACCCTGTGTAAACGCCTCCGCCGCTCCCGCAAATATTATCACAGGCGGCGAAGTACCAGGGGGTACTCCCCGGTACTTCGTAGAAGCAATACTCGCCGGAAATAAATGCCTCCAAAGGATTAAAGTCAACGGGGACAGACGATACTACATTCGGATCTGTATCCGGTGTAGAGTACGCCTTAACAATCTCCAGCAATTTGATAAACTCCGGAGAGTCAAACTGCACTTTGCCGGTGTTTGAATCGACAAAGGACGCTTCAGAATACGATAGCATCTCCCTGAGCAGGTAGGAATGCGAAATGTATGGCGAAAAGGGCGTAGCTCCTTCCGGGAGCCCTTCTGCAAATTGCGGAAAAGTATCCAGAGTCCATCCGGCAACATCCGGGATTCGATCAGCCGGCGCGAAGAGCCCCGAGAAATTGAACGCAAGCGGGAATTGATAGAGTTTGCCGTCTTCTTTCGATGCGGTAAGGATACTTGAAACGTAATCTTCCTCATGGAAATCGGAGTCCGCATTCATAAGCGGCACGAGATCTGTAAGGAGTCCCGAAGAGGCATAGAGCAGAAGATCCGATTCCTCGCCTCCTGAATTCAGAAGCATATCGGGGCCGTTCCCCGACATGATCTCCATTTTAATCCTTTGCATCATCGTGTCGCAGGCTTCCAGATATTCCTCGCGACTCTCTATGGACTCGGGTCCGTAACGCATCATATAATCGACGATCTCGATCCGATATTCCGGATTCTCCCTGTTAAAATCATTCACCGCTTTTTGGAGCGCGGGGTTGTCGCCAATCGAGATCCCCGCAAGAGTAAGAATGGTTTTTCCCTCCATATAATCAGGGGGTGCCTGATTAAGAAGCGTCAACGTCAATACAAAAGTGTTATATGCACTCTGAACACATAAAAATGAGTTATCGCCGACAGAATACATTTCTCGTTCCGTATGCCCGACCACCAGATCCGTCCTGTTCCAGTAAAGAACAGGCTCCTTCATAAGAGTATCAGTATCCACTCGGAAGAACGAATCCATATCGCTTCCATACAATTCTCCGTCAGCAGAGAATATATCCAATTCCAGTAACGCGCTGCCTTCGATTGCGTCACCCAGAGAGCCGGATGACGAATCCATTGCAAAAAGAGCGCCTTGACCCATTTTCAATCCTGACGTATAGTATCCCGATACATAAATCTTCCCGCCAATGGAAAATATTTCGCCGCCGATACATTCATCCTCCACCTTAAGAAGGCTTTCCCCTTCCGGCGAGAACGTATAGAAGAGTCCGTAGGCAGTGATATCTATATTCCCGTTCGAGTCGTATTCCATACCTCCGGGAGAATATACAGGATCGATCCCGGAAAGGTATTTCAAGTCTCCTATGGGTTGCCCTTTCTCATTAAATTTACATAACTGATATCTCTTGCTCTCCGTCATGAAAAGCCCGGTAAACCCGCCTTCCGGATTCGCGACAAGAGCAAATCCCCTAAGAGGCGCTCCGTTGGCCGGGAGCAGCATCTCCGTACGCGTAATCACTGTTCCCGCCTTGTCGTAAACCCAGAGGGATGACGAATACTTGCGCTCGCCATACTCCGATTCCGGATCGGCGGCACTGACGGAGAACAGAATCGCAATATTCTCTTCGGATACCGCAACACCGGCAACGGTGATCTGTTCGCCCTCCCCAGGTATCGGCGATTCGACTTCTTTCCCGATGTAATACGTATTCGCGGGATCCTGCTTTTGTGTTTCAGGCGAAACCGCCGCGGTCCCCGCCGCTTCATTCTTAATGGATTCATTCGATTTCGGTCCGGATTGCACGGAGCAGCCGCCGGCGCATATTAACAGCGACAGCATGAGTGCTGCGATTCTCTGACCGGGCTTCTTTTCGCGGCGGATGAATCTTGATGCAATACGAAGCATATCAACCTCCCCCTCAACATAGAACGAACAAGTGGCTTCCTTCTTACGACCGTTCATACACCAGCGTCTGCACGCGATTCTGAATCAATGAAACAACTTCTTCGCTTGTTTTCTGTCCCGCAAGATATGCTGCCGCTTCTTCGAGAATAATACTTGTGATTTCCCGGTCATCTTCGCTGATCATCGTTATTCCATCAATCAGCTCCCGATACTCCTTCGCCTGTTCCGCGGTAACCGGTTTAGACTCCCGGTCAAACATATCGATCGTCTGCCCCGGCTGAATCCCTTTTGTGGATGTCTCGATGTATTCGTCGAGAAGCGACGTGAGAATCGGATTTGTATTAAAACTATCACCATCGATCGTTGCCGTCAGATTCCTTTGGTTCTCTTCGGACAGCAAGAATTTGAGGAAAGCCCAGCATCCTTCGTATGTATTGCCCTTGTCGACAATACCAATTGATGTGTACAGATGTCCGATCGGTCCTGCGCCCGTAACGGACGGATACCCCGTAAAAAAACATCCCCCGCTTCCGCAGAATCTATCGCAATCGGCGTATTGCCAGGCCGTGGAAATCCCCCGTATGTTGTAGAAACAGTATTCACCCGATAAAAACTCATCAAAGATATCGCCTGTATATGAAGTGGTTAAAAGCTCATTCTGACTTTTATCAGCTATTGAATACGCCTTCACAATATCCAGCAATTCGATAAAATCCGGAGAGTCAAACTGCACTTTTCCGGATATCGGATCGACAAACGAACCCAAGGAATACGGAAGTATTTCCGTTAGCAACTCGGTTCGCATTGTCACCGGGGCAAAGGGTGCACTTCCTTCCGGAAGTCCCTCTGTAAATTGCAGAAATGAATCCGGCGTCCATCCGGTTACATCCGGAATTCGATCCGCAGATGCGAGAAGTCCCGAGAAATAAAAGGTAAGCGGAAATTGAAAGAGTTTACCGTCTTTTTTCGTCGCATTCAAAATGCTGCTGACGTAATCCTGCTCTTGGAAATCAGCGTCCCCGTTCATAAGCGGAACGAGATCAACAAGAAGACCCGACGATGCATTGAGCATAAGATCAGCACCCTGGTCCCCGGATTTCATCAGCATATCGGGGCCGTTCCCCGACATGATTTCCATCCGGATCCTTTGCATCATCATATCGGAGGAATCAAGATACTCCTCACGGCTCTCTGCAGTATCGGATCCGTAACGCAGCATATAATCGACGATCTCCACACGATATTCGGGATTCTCCCGGTTAAAGGCATTCACCGCTTTCTGGAGCGCCGGATCTCCGTCAAGTCCGACCCCCGCAAGAGTCAGAATGGTTTTCCCTTCCAAATAATCGGCAGGAGCCTCTGTCAAAAGCGTAAAGGTCAACTTATTGGTGTTGTAGGCAATCTGAATGCAGAAGAACGAAGCATCCCCGACAGGATATAATTCCAGCTCCGTATACCCGATTACCAGATCCGTCCTGTTCCAGTAAAGGATCGTTTCCTTCTTGTCCGCAACGGTATCCACCTGATAGAAGGCATCCGAATTGCTTCCATAAAGAACACCGTTTGCCGTGTATATCTGCCGTTCCAGTGACCTGCTTTCCGCAAAGGCCTCTCTCAAAGAACCGGAAGAATCAATGGCAAATAGAGCTCCTTCTCCACTATTCGCTCCGGTGGAATGGAAACCGGATACATATATCTGTCCTCCAAAAAAGAATACTCCGCCCTGAATCGCTTTGTCTTCAATCTTGAGAAGCGTTTTCCCTTCGGGCGAGAATTTATAGTAATGTTCGTATGCGGCAATATTGATATTTCCCTCCGCATCATACTCCAAGCTGTCCGCTGGATATACGTCATCAATCCCTGGAAGGTATATCGGATCTCCGGTGGATTTCCCATCCAGATCAAAATGGAACAGTTGATATCTCTTGCTCTCCGTCATGAAAAGGCCGGAGAAACCGCCTTGGGGATTCGCTGTCAAAGCGAGCCCCCTGAGTGCGGATCCGTTGGACGGGAGGGTCATATCAACGCGGTTCTTTACGCTGCCGTCCTTACCGTAAAACCACATAGAAGAAGAGTACTTGAGCTCCGAGTATTCCGATTCCGGATCAACCACTCCGACGGAGAACAGAACTGCCATATTATCATCGCATACTGCGGCACCGGCAACCCTAAGCTGTTCGCCCGCCCCTTGCTCCGGACACTCGACTTCTTTCCCGATGTAATACGTATCCGCCGGATCCTTCCCTTGGGCCGCGGTTGCAGTCGTCCCCGCCGCTTCATTCTTAATGGATTCATTCGATTTCGGTCCGGACTGCACGGAGCAGCCGCCGGCGCATATTAACAGCGACAGCATAAGTACAAATACTCTGCGTAAGGGATGCTTTTCGCGACTGATGAATCTTGATGCGATACGAAGCATATCAACCTCCTCGCAAATATTACAATTATGAATATTATAACACGATCATCAAATACCCAAATTAAACAGACGTCAGCCTATCAACAGCCTCCTCTTCCGAGGAAACAAAGAACACATCCTTACCGTGATTGCTCTCATAAATAAAGTCTTTAAGGGGCTTACTGGTATACCCCGAATAATCTCCGACAATCGCGACCTTTGTTCGATAATTGCTAAACTTCTGCAGGATATCGCCGGCCAGACGCGTGCTCAGTTTGAAAAAATCCTCGGACAATGAGTCCTTATCAAGTACGATCCGATGGCTCCCTGTCTCGTAGTGAATCGTCGCCATCAGATCGAGCGCCGACTGCACATCCGTAATTAGAAGCTCATCGCTTCTCACGAGCGCAATCGTAATCGCATTCCTCTCAACCGTTTGAATCTCCATGACAGTCTCCTCCGCGAAAAATACAAAACCCGCCGAACTTTATGCTTTATCAGTACTTCTCTAAAAATACTATAAATCATGAAGTTCGGCGAGTCCGTGTTAAAAATTATGTTGGGCAGGGCAATCAGGCAGCCTCGGAAAAGGAAACCTTAGGCGGCTTCTGATTTAGGAGCAGCGCCCCCGTGAATCTTAAACATAACAAGACGCGCAATCGGCTGTGCAATACACGCTTCGACAAAGAATGAAATAGCGGCATTACGGGGCCATTTGTAGAAGAACATGCGAATCGGGTCCATGCTGATATGACGCGTACCGATCCATGTACCTATGACCGTCAGAAAGATCGACATCAGAAACACGGTGCAGAGGATATTGATCAGAATGTGAGAACGAAAGCTGTCGTCCTTATGGACAATTTTCGATGTCATCCATTCCGCCGGTTTATATGTGAGCAGCACAATCGCGATCACGGAAATCCATATGAACGGTATGACCTTTAATGTGTCAGCCCAGACATCCAGGCGAAAACCCATCTCAAAGCACGTAATGAGCGGCGCGATAATGTTGACCGATATGACGGATATCACCGCCATAAAGAGTGCAAATTCCTTCTTGTTTCTCGGTAATCTCATGTAAAAATCCATTTTCTTGTCTCTCCTTCTCGTTTTGTGGGCAAAAAGAAAGCACGAAACTAAAATATAGTTTCGTGCTGAACCATTATACGCACCACTTTTCGCATATTATACACAATTAAGCACGAAAAAGCAATCCGGAAGAGGTCAGGCATCTCATACGCCGATTAAATGCACTTCATCACAGCAAACTCACTTCAAGGCCGACCGGATTCCCCGGCTGATACTGCGGCTCCTCCCAGGTGACCTCATAGAGGCGGCTTTTGAATTTGACGTGTTTGTACGAAGCAAAGATTGCCTGATCCGTATTGTTCTCGAAAAGTCCCGCAAGGAGTATCTCATACCGTGAGGAATGCGCCGCCGCGGCTCTCAGGAATTTCCTTCCAAGTTCCGGATCATGATCCTTCACATACAGGAAAGCGACAGATGCGTAGTTGAGTTCGCTGTTTTCCTTCGGGAAAGCCGGAAACCCGAGCCACCTTGTCGGCAGCTTCGAGAGGAGCTTATACTTCCTGTTATATCCGGAAATGACGTACTGCTTATAGGCCTGCTGATCGTATATCGCGCAGGCTGCGAGGATCTCGTTGTCACGCCCCCTCAGAGCGATAAAGTCCTGATCCTTCAGCTGATAGAGCGCCGTGCCTGAGGGTGAGAAGTCAAGACCCGGCAGAACCTTCCCCTGATAGAGAGTCTCTCTCTCCTGTGCCGTTAAGCCGGTTAGTGTCCCTCTCTCTTTGCCGCCGCCCTTGATGCAATACGTCGTATACTCGCCGAGAAAGTGATAGGACGGCATTCTCTTGTGCTTCTTTTCGAGCAGCTTTATAGCACCGCAATTGCTTGAGAGGATCGTGGTGTAATAGATATCGACATCCTCTCTCGTCAGGTCGCGGATCATCTGATACCCGTCCGCGATGCAGTACACTTTCTTCTGATATTCGGGAAGGATTTTGAGTCCGGTCAGGTATCCGATGCGCCGGACCGACGAACCTGCATATTCGCGTCTGATTACGCATCCGGCCACCGCGATGATTTCCCGGGTGGATACGTATTCCATCACGATCACGACAGCAGAATCCCCGTCATGGCCAAGCGAGACCAGGGGGTCCGGTTCTCTGAGGAACTGCACGCAGAACTCGCCGTCGAATTTCCCGCTTAAGAAGACCTTTCGGATTCCGTCCATATCACCCGGAACGGCAGCACGCAGCTCGATTTTGTCATTTTGGCATAGCATCTAAATTCTCTCCGATCGGTACATTCATTTTCTCATCGATCTCTTCACCCAGGCGAAGATTCATCGCCCAGAACAGCGACCACATCATCGGACTGGATCGCTGCATAGAGGCAAGGCCGCGCTTCAGCACCGCGCCCGGCGAAGAGAATTCTTTTCGCGCCTGCCGGCAGAGCGAGCTTAAGGCCTCGGGTGTCATGTTCTTCGGCTTGAAAGCGACTTCGCCGTATTTATAACCCTCTTCGAGCCACCATTTGTCGTAGAGGAGGCGCCCTTCACTTTGGTATCGGTCATACAGTCTGGTTCCCGGAAACGGGAGAAGATGATTGAAGGCCGAGGTGTAGAAGCGGTGCTTGAGTGCAAATTCAACTGTGTCATCGAAGGTTTTCTCCGTATCGTGATCGTAGCCGAATATGAAGGTCGAGTAAATGCCGATGCCTGCATCATGGATCCTCTTGACCAGTTCGTCCCTCTCCCCGGAGGCCATGTTGAACGATTTGTTCATCTGCGCCAGATTCTCGCTGTTCAGGCTCTCGAATCCGATCAGGATCAGCTCGCAGCCGCTCTTTTTCATGGACTTGAGAAGCTCGGGATCCTTGCCCATCAAGAGAGTTCCCTGCCCTGCCCACGTGATTTTGTTCGGCGTTATATCCTCGAAAAGCTGCATCGCATTTCTTCGATCGGCGAACAGATTGTCGTCGACCAGGAAATGGATCTTGTGTTTTGACCGCTCGATCTCGGCTGTGATATGAGCGTGCTCCCGCCGGTAATAGCACCCGCCGTAGTACTCCGATATGGCGCAGAACTCGCAGGAGTGACAGCAGCCGCGCCCCGTCTCGACGAGCGAGACAGGAAGATATTTCTTGCCCTCGAAAATGCTTTTATCCGGAACGCGTTCGGTATAGGCGTATCCGCCGTCGTAGCGCGGCTTCATCCGGCCTTCCCGAAAATCGGCGATCAGCTGCCCCCAGACAGGCTCGGCGTTGCCGACGACTATGGTGTCGGCATACTCCTTTGCCTCGTCCGGCATGAGCGTCACGTGATAGCCGCCCATGACGACCTTGCGGCCGCGCTTTTGAAACTCCGATGCGATGTGATAGCTTCGCCTGGCCGTGTAAGTCTCGACCGGAATCGCGACCAGATCGACGTCAGCCTCATAATCAATGCATTCGACGCGATCGTCGAACAGGACCGTATCGATATCTTCCGGCGTCAGCGCCTTCAAAACTGCGATCGTATACGGCTCCATTTTCCACGTTCCGATATATTTCTGTCCCGGCTTCTTACCGATTGCCGGAAGAATAAAGAGAATTCTCATCCTTGCCCCCCGTGCTATAGAAGAATCGGAATATCCGAATTGTCACACATGACATCCCGGTTGAAGCGCTCGTATTTCTTCGCGTATCCGCGATACCCGAGGTTCGTCGGAAAGGACAGCCACAGGTGATTTTGCCTGTGCGCAAGCCTTTCGGCGATGGCACTCGTCTTATACGTCTCTTTCCACGCCCAGGTGATGCCCTTTTCGAGTTCCTCTTTGGTCAACTTAGCAGGTATAAACACACAGTGCTCCACGTCATACATCGCCCAGTCTCGCTCGACGATCCTGCCTTCGCTCTCGAGCTGCGCGTAGAGTTTCGTTCGCGGAAACGGTGTCAGAATCGAATATCGGGGAAGATCGATCTTGACCTTCTGGATCATCTCTACCGTCTGCTCGAAAACAGACGCATCCTCGCCGTCGCTTCCGAAAGCGAAACATCCCTGCACAAGAATACCGTTGTCGTGCAGTTTTTTCATCAGGTCAGCATACCCCGAGACCGTATTCACACCTTTATTCACATAGCTCTGTGAATCCTGGCAGATCGACTCGAATCCGATCAGAAGTCCCTTGCATCCGCTCTTTCGAAAAATTCCGATCAGCTCGTCATCCATTCCCGCCGACGATGTGGCGAGTCCGACCCAGGTCAGTTTGAGAGGAATCAGTGCGCTGAACAGCTCAATCGCGTACTTGCGGTCGGCGATCAGATTGACATCCGGGAAAAGCACTTTTCTCGAGGGAAGCATCTCAATCTCTTCCACGACCTCGTGAATCGGGCGCTTGTATACCGTTCGCCCGAACGCGGCAGGATACGCGCAGAACGTACAGGGAAGTGAACAGCCGCGAACCGCCTCGACCGTGTTGGTCGTAATATACTTCTTCTTATCCAGAAGGTCACGGCGCGGGATCGGGCGCTTTTCGATCGTAAAATCGCAGTTCTGAACATATCGGCTCTTTAGATCGCCGTCCTTAAAGTCCCGGAGCATCTGCGGAAACGTCTGTTCCGAAAAGCCCGTCATCACCGAATCGGCATGCTGTGCCGCTTCGTCCGGCAGCATCGTCGGATGAACGCCGCCCAGGACGACCTTGATTCCCTTTCTTCGAAAATAGTCGGCATATGCATAGCAGCGCGAGGCTGTGCCCGTGATACACGTGATCCCGATGAGATCCGCCTCAAGATCAAGCGGGATCCTGCCTGCCGACTCGTCGTAAATCTTTATCTCCGCACCCAGGTCCTCCGGGACGAGTGCGGCGAGTGTGGTCAAGGTCAGAGGCGCATAGTGCAAAGTGTGTCCGAAACTTCCGGAATACCGGTGCATAGCGCCTGCCGGTGCAAGTAAAGCGATCTTCATTGATATGCTCCTTCAAAAATATTATCCCATCCGTCTGTAAGAGACAGGACCGGCGGCTTGATGTTTCCAAGCTTTTGTCCGCGCCGGACACAGACGTCCAGATATACGCGATCCGCATCGCCGGTCAGGCGGTAAACGCGCATCTCCTTCAACTGTCCGAGCTTTCTGCAGTAATCATAATGGAAGTTCTCGCGAAAAGCCGCGTCCGGATTCGGCACCGCTGCGTCGGATCGGACATAGAGCACATACCGGTCTCCGGCTGGTGCGAGCATGCGGAAGTCCGCCCGAATGCCGAGGCGATCGAGCGTGTTCTTCACAAAGATCGCGTTCAGTTTCTCCCCGAAAAGGTCACATACCAGATCTCTTTTCCCAATGAAGCGAAGGATCGGAAGCGCGTGATAGAATCCGGTCACCTCCACAACATCACCGATGCGGTAGCGGTACAGGCCGCCTGATGTGGTCATCACCACCTCGTACTGCAGCCCCTTTTTGAGCGCGTGAGCGCCGTAAACCTTTTCGTTCTCCAGAGAGATGAATTCGAAGTAATGTGAATAGACACTCAAGACCGACCCTCCGGCCGCCTTGAGGGGAAACGATACAAAGCCTTCCGTCGCCAGAAGTCCCTTGGGCTGAATGGCCGTGTCTGCGAAAATCTTCTGCAGCGCTTTCGCCTGCGGCTCTGCCTGCGCGTCCGCCCAGCAGCTGATTAGCTTGAGGTTTGGCCAGATACTCTGGAAATCACCCTTAAGAAGACTCTCCCGGATCTTCTTTTTACGTCTTCTGGGGAGTTGATCGAGAAGTTCCCCGGCGTGATCTTTCATATAGTCTAAGATCAGCATTAGAAAAGTCGGATTCCAAACGGAGATCAATCGCAAATTCTGACAAGCTAGGAGCGACACCGCGGTAAGCCGATAGAAATCCTCCATGTTCTTTGTGCGGGCCACACTCGGATCGACCGCAAAGATGAATCGGAAAAGCTTCTCCTCCAGCCTTCCGAAGTACTGGCCGTCATCATCAAAGCCGATCGGGATCCCGCCGGAGGAATATTGTTTCTCTCCGGCAACCGGCGTAACAGACCAATAGCTCTTTCCGTTCATAATGCCGTTCTTTTGTGAATACAGATCGTAGATCCATGCCCGAAGTCCGTGCTGAAAGTCCTCCTTCAGATCATCCGTGTATGGAATCAGCTTGCTGGCCGATGTCGAGCCGCTGGACAATTCCAGAAGCCGGACATCCCCGGCTGTCAGCACGTTCTTCTCGCCTTCCCCGATCTTTTCGATCGGTTCCAGGTAATCTTCATACGAAGAAAGCGGCACGCACCGGCGATACTCGTCCACGCTTGTGATCGCGGAAAATCCATATCGGCGCCCGAACTCCGTATCTTTGTTTTTCGAAAGAATATGGAAAAGCTTCTCATCCTGCACAGACTTCACATCCGACACACGAATAAGGCGCCTGTAATCCTTACGATACATCGCACGGCAGAGACGATTCAATACACAACAGATGATCGGCATATCAACCTTCTCCGAACAGGAGCCTGCGCGCTCCGGGCTGCAGCTGGTCCTCACGCAGCAATGCCAGACAGACAAGATCATTGCCGTCCTTATAATCCGGATTCGCCCGGACAAAGTAATCAATATCCGGATGCCTCAGCTCCTTGGCCGTGATATCGGCGACACCGTCCTTCAGCTTGTCCTTCACAGAGCCATACTCGATCACGCCTGTCCCGGGATTATAGTCGTCGGGATACAGACTCGAAGCATAGGCATCCATCACGCGCTTTTCCAGAAGAGGCGTCTCCATCCGGTATGACGGATAAAACGTACGGAAAAAAACCGGCAGCATCCGATACGTCTTATAACCCTTCGATATCAGAAACCAATACAGTCGGTCATACGATTTCCCAAGCTCGAAAAAGAAGCGCGCGAAAACAACATACATCTCGAGGCTGCCCCAGTAGTCCCTGTGAATAATCGTATCTCCCGAAAACACGCCGTGGACCGGCTGCCCGTCCAGCTCGAACGACAGAATCTTCTGCGTCGTGAATCCGACAATTTCCTGCTGTTCATTTTTAAGAATAAGGCAATAATCCTTATCCGCCAGATCCTTTCGAAAAACGTCCCGGCTCATGTTATCGTAGAATGTATTCATCAGCGAAAACATAGCCTCGATATCCATTTCCGGGATTTCTTTTCTCTCGACCACCCGACCCTCTAGTTTCATACGTTTCCTCGCATCATCTTCTGAATCCGATTCGCATAGATCCGAAAAGCAGCATTCGTAACGAGAGAAGTCATCTTTCTCTGCGGCGTGTGCTTCAGCCTCTTCAGTATACGTCCGGCCGTATAGGTTTGTTTCCATAGATGAATAAATTCCGCCTCAACCGTTTCCGCAGACATGTTCTTCGGTTTGAAAACACAGTGAATACTGTCGTACAAAGACCAGTCCCGGGTAAGAATCCGATCCTGTGTTTCAAGCGATCGATAAAACGGTGTGTTCGGAAACGGCGTCGCGATCGCAAAGCGCGGAATATCGATCCTCGTCTCCTCGATCAGATCCGGCATTTCGCGGATTCCCTCGACCGTATCTCCGTCCATTCCGACCATAAAAGTCCCCAGAACGGCAATCCGCCGCTCATGAAGACGATCCACGACATCCCGATACCGGTCCGTCCTGTTCTTATATTTTGTCATATCCACAAGATCCTCTTGCCGGAAGGTCTCAAATCCCAGGAGTGTACCGGCACATCCGCTCTTCGCCAGCAGATCCAGGAGCTCCGGATCGTCCGCGACATCCATCGTCGCAAGCCCCGCCCACGAGATATGAAGCTTCGCCATCTCCGCGAAAAGTTCCTTCGCGTATTCCCGATCGGAAAGCGGACTCGGATCGAGAAAAAGATACTCCTTCGCCCCGATCCCCTTCATCTCCTCGATCACGTTCCGGATCGGGCGCTTCGCCTCTTTCCCCCAGAACGAATGGATTACACAGTACCTGCAGCTATTTCCGCATCCATAATCGGCAATGATCGTCGGCTGGCGCAGATACCCCCGCTTCGTCATCAGATCCCGGCGCGCAATCGGCACCTGATCCGCCCGGACACAGGATTGCTTATAAAGCATTTGCGGCTTCCCGTCCATATAGTCCCGGAAAAATGCCGGAAACGACACCTCGGCGCTTCCCGTAAAAACCGTATCGGCGTGTAACCCCGCCTCCTCCGGCATCAGCGTCGCATGATGCCCTCCAAGAAGCACATAGCTTCCCTCTTTCCGGAAAAAATCCGCCAGCTCGTAACCCCTTTTCGAGGACGATGTGACAATACTTATTCCAACCACATCAAAATGCTTCCTGCGATAATCGAATCTCTGTACACCCTCATCCACAAGCGTGATTTCCGCGCCGGCCTCCCCGGGAATCAGCGCCGCAAGCGTCGACAGCGTAAGAGGCTGATAGGACAAAGACGGAATAAACGCCGCGCCGACTCTATATGTATTGTCATATGGCAGGATCAGAAGAACCTTCATGTCATCCATCTCCCCGGTTGCTTAAAGTGTCAGATCTTTGGCAGGTATTTGTACAGGCGCCTCAACGAGAAATTCATCACAAGCGGAAAAATCAGGGTCGTTTTCGCGCCTAAGACACGCTTAAAAATCGATCGAAGCGTATGAATCTTTTTGGCCGTGTAGTAGCGGCCGTCCTGCAGCTCCTGCGCGGACATCTGCGCAGGCCGGAATACGACATGCTGAAAATCATAGTCCGCCCATCGCTCATGCAGCAGACGTCCGGTCTTCTTATACTCATCATAGAAACCCGTTCCCGGAAGCGGCGTCAGCACCGAGAACATCGCATACTCCAGGTGATTCTCTTCAATGAATTCACTTGTCTTCTCGAAAACAGTCCTGTCGTCATTGTCAAAGCCAAAGATAAACAGACCGAATACCGCAATCTTGTAGCTGTGGATCGTCGCAATCGCTTCCCTGTACCAGGCAGCGTTGCCCATATTCTTATTCGCCTGAATCAGAGACTGATCCGAGATCGCTTCAAGTCCGATCGCCAAAGCGATACAGCCGCTCTCCTTCGCCAGCTTGAGAAGCTCCGGATCCCTGGCGATCGCGATCGAACACTGACTGCCCCACTTAATCTTCAGCGGAATCAATGCTCTGAAAAGCTCCTTCGCAAAAGCCGGATTCCCCACAAGATTATCGTCACTGAAAAAAACCATATTCCATTTCAGCGCGCCGGTCTTCTTAAGATACTTGATCTCTTCAATAACATCCTCGACCGGGCGATGCCGATACGAATACCCGAAAAACTTGATGATCGAGCAAAACGAGCACTTCTGCGGACAGCCGCGGCTCGTCTGGATAAAATTCTTGAGTCCGAAACGCCGATCCCGAACCAGATCCCTTCTTGGCCACGGAATATCCTTCATATCGACCAGTCTGTCCGCTTGATAGACCTTCTTCAGCGTGCCCGCCTCCGCATCGGCAAGCAAAAGGCCCCATGTATATTCTCCCTCGCCGATCGTGACCGCGTCAAAATGCTCCAGCGTCTCCTCCGGCAAAACCGACGGATGATAGCCGCCGCCAACAACCGTTACACCTCTTCTTCGAAACTCATCCGCGATCTTATATCCGCGCGAAGACTGTGTCGTCATCATTGAAATACCGACAAGATCATATGCCCCTTCAAAGTCGACCTTCTCCCCGAGCGTCTCATCCACAATCCGAACCGAATGCTCCGGCGGTGTCAGAGCTCCCAGCAGCTGCAGGCCGCACGTCGAAAACATGATCGGATACGGAATCTTAAACCCTCTCTTCGAGCGGGCAAATTTGCTCTCAATATCCGGAGCGATCAGCAGAATATTCATAGGTACTTCCCTTCTGCATAGTAATCGTTACAATTAGAAACCGCTTACTCACGGATCCCACAACTAGCTTTGCTGAAGATTAGATTCAATTACTCGCGAACTCTAAATCAATTATATTTATAATTGAATGATAAACACCGCAAAGAAAGATACACTTGAAGCAAGATTATCAATCTTCTGAAAATATGTCAAAGGATTTATATAAATGTATTTTCGATCGCAGAAAAAAAGAACCGCCGATCCAGAGTACATCCCTGAACAGACGGTTATTGGCATCGTTTCCTTTTCAAGCGGCACAGCAACAGAACAGGAAGAATTTAACGCAATTTACTTTCTTTCTTATACATATAGGCCGCTTTCAGCAGAAAATACAGAAAAGCGACAATAATCACCAGAAAGAAGAATCCTCCGAACCCAGCTCTTAGCAAAACAAAGGGTGTTTCGAAGAGGAACGCTCTCCAGAAGTGAGCTCCGCCCATCTCCCATAGACCGGGTGTAAGATACAACGTTTTCGGATCCGAAATATTGTGCCATCCGAATACTCCGGTTGCGTTTAGTGCGACGGCAATCGGTATGTACGGAACAAGTATAGTAAGCCACATCGTTGACAGTCTCTTATAGCGTGCCGCCCTGGAGACACTGTCGGAAAAAATGTCGTCGCTGGCATTTTCGTGCATCTGTTCAAAGTATTGAAAACCGTTTGATCGGCTGCCGTACAGGCAGCGCCAGCCGCTGTCCTCGAACAGACTAAGATAGTCCTGATAGGCTTCTTTCTTATCAAATGTGCGGAAATCGATTCTGACCTTGGGAAGAAAATCTCCCTCTTTGCTTTTCGCGAATTCATACCTTCCGATATTGGGGTTCGCCTTGACCAGGCGATATCCCTGCCTGCGATATTCATCGATCCAGTTCTCTAACTTCTGAATATTGACGACACATTGTTTATACAAAATCATACTTCTATCCTCTTTGCTTACAGCTTATATTGATCGGCAAGTGCCACAAGACCCCGTAATCTCTGCGCTTCGAGACCAAGGACAATCCTTCCCGTCTCTGAAATCTGAAAAACCTTTCTTCTCGTATCCTCACCCGGTACCGACAGGATCCATCCTTGCTTCTGAAGGTTTTCGATGGCTCCGTACATTGTTCCGGCCGCAATACGAACCTTGCCTTTGCTCAATTCCTCTACCTTCTGCATGATCAGATAACCATGTCCGGGATTAAGCAAAGCCAGCAGAATATAATAGGTCGTCTCCGTAAGGGGCAAATATTCACTCAAATTCATAAGCACCTCTATATTCAGTTCAACTGTATAGTTGGATTGTATACAGTCTGGCTGTATATGTCAACAGGTTTCCGAGAATTTCTTCAATGAGGGTTCATAATGGCATCGATGCAGCGGAATAAGGGCTGCCAAATGTCGCTTATTGACTCATTGGAATGATAAAAATAAAAAAATTTCAAAATTTGTATATTTCTTCTTGACTGTGCCCTTGGGGAACGTGTTATTTTGCTTACAGATCCCTTAGAAAAATTAAGTATTCATTTGCGGATCTTCTAAAAATCAAGGTCCGTAGCCCGGACTTATACTTTTGAATCTCGCAGAATTAGCGGAGGATCCATTCATGCTGATGAAAGACGTCATGGACAAAACACTGTTGTCAAAAAAGGCGATCCGCTATTACGAGGATTGCGGGCTTTTCCAAACAAGCAGAAGTGAGAACGGCTATAAAGACTATAGTCCCGAAAACGTTGAGCGGTTGACAGCGGTCAGTCAATCGAATCCGTAAAATGCGACGGGATCAAGATCAGCGAAAATAAGCCATACATGTATGTTCGAAATATCTATCTGGTTTTTGGCGTAATCAATCTAATCTCCTTTCTGGCAATTATGATTTTCTTCCTGTTTTTTGTAAAACCCGGTCATCAGGAAATCGGACTGCTCTTGATTTTCCAGTTAGTAGGGATTTTACTACTCTCGATTTGTCAACGCCGCCGCTCAAAACTAAGAAAACAAGGGATCCATGTACTCGAGAGAAAACCGGTGGAAATCATCATCCAGTATCTGCTAAGCCTAGTAAATAATGTTTTATGCGCTGCAACTATTAATATGATTCTGTCTTCTATATTATTTCCCATAGAAGAGAAGAATTATTGGTATGTCGGAGGTGGTGTTTTAAGTGGTATATTTTTCATTGCCATAGCTGTCTTTGCTTTAATTTCCAGCTTCTTTGATGACGCAAATGACGCGCTGAATTTTCTAACCAGGCAGCGAGACAAAAGTAAGGCCTGTGACTAGTCGGAGGATACTTTTCATGCTGATAAAAGATGTGATGGACAAAACTGCACTTACATGCCTGTTATAATCCCAACCGCAAACAACAGAACACAAAGAATCAGGCATATTCCTACCAAGATCTTCCCCTTGTTTTTTGCAATGGCCGGATACTTTTTCCCAAGGAGATACAACGGCAATCCTAAAACGAGCTCCAAAGACAAAATCCAAAGGACGCCATATACACCATTCATGAAACTATGAATCGTCCATGATGTATCGATCAGGCACGCCAGGCATCCTGTTATTACAAACACCAGAGCGACGGAAAATATAGCTTTCGGAATACTCGCCGAAAGATTTCCGTTGATGTCATTCAGACCAAAATAGCCAAGAATTGTAGCCTTCTCATAATGAATGACATCCTTGGCAATATCCATAAAATGATTGCCCTTACTTTCCTCTTTCTCCATTACATTCCAATACTTTTCCGGGTTAAAAGACTCTAAGCTCTCTCCGTTTTCCTGGATCTTCTGACATACGAAAATGGCGCCCTTAATTTCGCCGATCTGTTTCTCGAGTTTCACAATATTCTCACTGACCGCTTCTGATAAAGGTCTCACACCATCAAGAATGTCTTCTATGTCATTCACGGCAATCCCCAGTTTTCGCAAAATAATGATCTGCTTCAACCTGGATACTTTCTCATCACTGTATGTTCTGTAACCGTTTTCCTCCCGGTCCGGCGAAATCAATCCCTCTTTCTCGTAAAATCGGACCGTCGCCCTTGGTACACCAAGAGTATTCTCAACCTCTTTAATTGTCATAAACAGCCTCCATATTTCATAATCTTGGCCTACTGTAAGGTATAAACAAGGTTTACAGTCAAGTACATTTTTGAAATAAATCGTCCTTTTTCGAAAAAGAACCTCCACTCCGAAGAATGAAGGCCACTTTGCTAACTCCTATCCATATTCTCATGTCTCCTGATAAATTTCACGCGATCGATTCTGCCTCCGTAATTCTTTTTCCCTCGAGAAAAAATCAGTTCGCGGATAGCATCGGGATCTTCGGCATCTCGGCCAATTTTTCTTTCTTCCTCACAAGGATCATGGCAATCATAACCGTAATAAAACGGATCATTGGATCGACGACAAATATAATCAGAAGAACAAACTGCCGCTTCGTCAACAAATTCTCCTCGCGTGCGCGAAATATTCCGAAAAGCGCATGCAAAAAGGACGGAATGCAGAGAATAAAGTTGATGGGAAGAAGGATTGCTGTCACAACAGGAGTCAAAAGATAGAATGGTATGAGTCCGTATGTGACCATGAGAGACAAAGCCGCGCTGCCGGCGAAAAATAAAAATGACATGCCAAAGACCAATATCAGCTGGCACGGCAGAGAGGCTGCGGTGACGATCAGGCAGTTTCGGAGACACGGGAATACGGTATCCGACTCCTTGACGTAAAAACGGGAGGTTACGGCATAAAGGACGGCGAAGACAACGAATACAATTGCAACGGGAATTCCCGCGTTCCTAAAAATTTCACTCGCCAAAGATACGTCCGAATAATTGGAATCGTCTTCCAATATCGGTATAACGAGCGCCAAATAAAAATAAATTATCGGAATTGCAACATAAAGAATTTGCGGCAAGAGAATGTAGAGCTTCTTCATCCACGGTTTCATACGTTTCTCCTTGGCCTCCCATTCATTCTCGATACGATTTTTCGTTTATCTTATATTAAATAATAGCAAACGTCAAATAATCCGGATATCGCTATTGGCGCTGTAGGATTTCGTTGTCGGAATCGTCCATTTCCTTTATCTCCGCCTTGATAAAAGTCCGGAATTGGTTCTTTTACATCCATAGTTCGCGTGCTATTCTGCTAAAAAGATACTGGAAAAACTCTCAGGAGAGGTGATCCCATGACCAAAGAAGCTGCTTACTATGTCATTGATGCCTTTGCGGACGAACTGTTTTGCGGAAATCCGGCCGGTGTTTGCCTTCTGAACGAGTGGCCGTCGGACCTTATGATGCAGCGCGTCGCAGCGGAGAACAATCTTGCGGAGACGGCCTTTTTCGCGAAAAACGGCGATGACTATGATCTTCGATGGTTCACTCCGAAGTCCGAAATCGATCTTTGCGGACATGCCACATTGGCTAGCGCCTTTGTTATTACCCGATATGTCGATCCCGCTGCCCGATCCGTACGCTTCCATACGAAGAGCGGGCTTCTTACAGTTTGCCGCGAAGGAGAGCTTCTCGAGATGGACTTCCCTTCCCGTCCGCCCAAGCAAATCCCGGTCACGGACCTTATGACAAAAGCAATCGGCGTCCCTGTCCTGGAAGCCCACCTCTCCCGCGATCTGGTTCTGCTTGTCGAAAATGAACGGCTGGTCCGCGATCTGTCGCCGGACATAAATGCGCTAGCCGGGCTCCCGGTCGGCCTTGCTGTAGCCGTTACCGCAAAGGGCGAGACCGCCGACTTTGTCTCCCGCTTCTTCGCACCCGAGCTCGGTGTCCCCGAGGACCCGGTCACCGGTTCCTCTCATTCAACACTCATTCCGTTCTGGAGCGAACGCCTTAACCGGCAGACCATGGTAGCCAGGCAGCTGTCCGCTCGCGGCGGCACCCTCTATTGCAGGCATCTCGGCAACCGGGTACGCATTGCCGGAAAAGCTATTTCTTACCTTCGTGGTACGATCCGGTTGGAGTGAGGTGATAGGGCGCCGAACGCACAGGCAAATTGATGTATTATCGACACTTTTCCTGTATATAGCCTCTCACACGTCCTCTATACTCCTTATAGAACCAATTCCTTAGTGTGAGCAGATAATTATATAAAACTGTCTTTCTTATCCTGCTGCAAGGACTTCGCAATCCGGAACCCCAGGTCATCGATGACAAATGTCGGATGACCTCGACGACGGCAGGCAGCACCGCAATTATTGACAAACAATAATTTGTTGTGTACGATAGTCATGTAATTATTGTTTTGCGATAATTTGTTCAACAGATTTTCAGGAGGTTGCTGCAATGTCCAAAGCGAAAATCGGTCTGATCCTTATCTGTATCTTGTCTCTGTCCGGTGCAGTATATGTCTCTCTCAATGCCTCGAACGTTTCTTCGCTGTATTTATTTCTTCTTCCCCTGATTCTTATAGGAGATGGTCTGCGCGCCCTGTCATTATCATCGACAATTGGAAATATCGCAGCAATCATCTTATATGTGATTCTATCCCTACTGCCCCTTTCTTTAGCGCTGATCCATAAGTTCAAAGGTAAAAAACTGCTGAAGTCAGATTCTCTTCTGGTATTAATCAGCGCTTCCACTTTTGCAGTACTATATCTATTCATAAATCCACAGATTATCCCTTCGCTGTTCAATTCTTATATATCCGCAGATAAATCCATGCTTGAATCCGAAAAAATACTGATTGCAGTCGCATATTTATCCATCTGGGCAGCGTTTTTAGCATCATGGCTTCTTCGTGCATATAAGAAAGATAAACTGATTGCAAATATTGAAAAACTACTCTACGCTTTTGCGGTAATCTGCATTGTATCTATCTGCTATACGAACGCCTCGGAGCTGATAACTTTCATCACAAAAGCATATGCCGCCAGTACAGCTAGTATAAGTGACTCCCCATTTGGAATGCCTTCCGGTACGACTCCCGCTGCCGATATCTTTTTAGCTCTGATAAGATTTGCATCCAGAATCATTCCTATCTTGTTTTTGATGAAGATATTCCTTCCCGCCGAAAAACTTCTCCAAAGCATTCAATGGGACCCGCATGCGAAGGAGAATGCCGAAATCGCTGCCCAGGTTGTATCCGGAGCCAAAGTGTCGATATACTTTTTTGTCGGATGTACAGCCTTCTATAATTTTCTTCAGCTCCTGCTGGCAAGATACATTTCCAACATAGATGTGAATCTGTATTTCCCAATAGATCAGCTCATACTCGCACTCTCCATGCTTCTTCTGGCAAACTTTCTGGCCGGTGATCACAAGCTCTATGAAGAGAATCAACTTTTCATTTAAGGGGACGTTTATATGGCAATTCACGTGCATCTCGACGATGTTCTCAAAGATCGGAAAATGACCTCCAAAGAGCTTTGCGAAAAAGTCGGAATTACTGAGGCCAATATGTCCATACTGCGGAGCGGGCGCGCCAAAGGCATCCGGTTCCACACGCTCAACCGTATCTGCTATTATCTGGACTGCAGCCTTTCGGATATTTTGGAATTTGATGGAATCCTGGAGGATTTGAGTGATGAGAATGAAGAAGAATAGCAAACGGCCGCATGAATTGGTACTTCTATCTATTCGTATTATCTGTATGCTGGCAATATTCATACCGACCGGCTGCTCCCTTGCTAGAGTTGACTCCACTGGAAAAGAATCAAAAGATGATGTGCTGTGCGGAGTCTGGGTCGTATCGGGAAAAGACAGCGAGGGCTTGGATATGAATGCATTCAGCTCCGAAGACGCTAACACTCTGCTTCTATATCGTGTAAACAAGGATGGTGAAAGTTACACAATGAGTGAAGTAAGCGGGTCCATCCAGTCAGACTTGCAATCCTACTTTGACGAAAATACCGGCAAAACATCTTCTGATTTTTTCGGTACTCTTTTGGTGTCGCCCGATCAAGTAACGAATGCACGCATTTATAGCATCTATCAGCGTCCTGACGGAACAAGATATGCAGGAAAGGACCCGATACCAGTAACAGTCGATCCTAGCGCTGACGAGCTGTGCTTGTACACTTTGAAAAGCGATAAGACAGCCGTCTCAGACGGTACAGCAAATTCCGAGGCAATCAACTTTCAGATCACATTTAAAGCTCACAGCCCATCCGGAAGTGTCAAAGTATTCGAGCTTGGAACGAATAATCAGATCCTGAAGACCAACGCAATCGATCTTTCCCACCCGGACGCAGAAGCAGCCTCAGCCTTCAAAATAGAAGCCTCAGCAAAGACAGACTACGTGATTGTGGAAGAAGCAGGGACCGACCCGAACGGCGAAGTCACACGTACCGTATATAGCCGGGATAGTTTCTCCTCCGATAATCCATATCTGCATACCATTTATCAGGCGACTGCGGATGGTTTACTTAATCTGCAGTCCCTCCAAATCACTTTTTAAGACCATGTAATAGACCTTAGCTTCTTATGTTCAGGAGGATAAATTTATGAAAGATAAATTAGCAGAAAGCATACATCATAGATTTGTATTTGCCATACTGCCGGTATGCACATTCATGTCTGTTCTTCTTATGGTGTGTTTATTGGCTGGATGTTCGCTGGCAAGAACAGATACGCCGGGAAACACCGGGACAGATCGCCTCTGCGGTATATGGGTGGTTTCCGACACAAGTATCTGCTATGACAACCCGGAAGGCTTTGAAGACGATGGCGCCAATTATATCTGTATCGAAAGATTGACGTCTACCGCCTCCGATGGGCAGAGCGATCTTAATAGTGAGAGCGATTCTAATAAGGAGAGCAGCTCCAGTACAACGACTTCTGCGGAAGAGACAAATATTACATGCGGGAATATTTTCCTGACTAAATACGTACAGAATACAGATGATGCCGCTAATTCTACCCTGTCTGTCACCGGCGCCCTCTATCTATCATCTGATAAAGTTTGTGATGAATATATGATTCCTATTTATCAGCGTCCGGATGGGACGCATTATAGAGGAACCTTTTTAGTAAATACCTGGTATGCCGATAATCGTAACCCAACACCTTTATCATTCGCATCAACTGAGACCTTCTCATCATCGGAAGGAGAGACGCGATCCGATAAAATAGAAATAACGATAGCTTATGAGGTACGTGATGCATGTACAGATGCCAGAATCATTGAAATGGATAAGGATAATCTTGTAATAAGGACAACAGCACTTGATCTGGATCAACCCGCTATCACAGGCTCTTCAGAATACGAAATTACTACCCTCCCGGAGACAAAATATGTGATCGTCGAGGAATCTTCCGGAGAGGGCACCTCGGCCAAAATATACCGAACCATATATTGCCGGTCTGAAGAATCCGGAAGCCTCCCGGCAATTCATATTATCGCTGTCCCCGGTGAAAACGAAGTACTGATTCCTCAAAAATTGCAAGTAAGATTCGGATAAAGAAAAGTATTTATCCATAGTAATATTCAGAAAAGAGGTCAAAATGGGTCTCTCCATAGAATCAGCCAGAAACAAAATAATAAACACATATCATATAGATGTAGAAAAATACGCCAGCGACGAAATAGTAGACGAAATACAAAATAAGGTCGATGACATTTTCACTTTTGGTCTCAGATCACTTATACCGTCCATAATATCCGGAGTCATACTATTATCAGCAGCGGTGTATTTTGGAATACGTCATCAAAGCATCTTACTAGGGGTCGTCTTCCTCCTCTGCGTTCTCCCGATCTGGCTGGGTCTCTGGATTCTCACCAACATAATAGCAGCAAGATCACTTATCACCGGCGTGATCTTCCTAACCAATTACACAATCAATGTCACACGGGACATCGTCACAACGATAAATGCAGCAGAAAAGGAAGCAGTCAAATTCACAGAAATAAGCTTTCTGGTACTTTACGGAATCGTACTTCCCGTCATCAAGAAAATCCTGCGCAACAAACTCTTCAGCGGAGTAATCTATTTCTTCGTCGAAAAACTCGTCTCCCAGAGAACCAGAAAAATCGCCGCAGAAGAAGACAAAAAATCAGACATCGAAGCCTCGGGTACCTCCTCCCCGGAACACGAAGAGGAGAAAGGCTTACTTCGTATAAACAAAAAGACATCTGACAAAATCCGAAGTGCATCCACGGTCCTCTACACGACCCTGTCAATATTGGGCGTGCTTCTGAGCAGCCTTTGCATTGTCATGGGAATTGTATTTACGGTGATGCTGGTTGTTGTGGCGTAAGTCGGGCTATTTTCGAATTGAATATAACTACTATCCTAATCAACATTAGCAAAAACAATCTGAAAAGAAAGTGAATCAAAAAAGGTCCCCATCCAAACGGATGAAGACCGCCAAATAAATTCTGAACGAATACTAAAACTTCACAACAAGAGAGCATACCTCGGCTCTATTCAGATTCCCCCAGATACCTTACTTAGCGTCCGCAGGACGCCAATCAGTGAAGTCGGTGTGTGTTTTGAGTAAATACCTCAGCGCCGAAGGCGCTCCTTGCAGATGTTCCGCTATTAAATTTGCGACCTTCCGCAGGAGCCTTGTTTTCAAAAACTCTGCATTAGATCGGGAAGAAGGCTCTCGTTTTTGAAAGTCATCCAACAAACTTGCACACCATCGAACGAGGCCTTCTTCTTAAGCGACGAGGACCTGGGAGCAAATTTAACTAGCGGAACATCACTCCCACTCAATCGTGGCCGGCGGTTTGCTCGTGATATCGTACACGATACGGTTGATGTGCCCGACCTCGTTGATGATGCGTCTCGAGCAGATATCAAGCACTTCATAGGGAATCCGCGCAAAATCCGCGGTCATGAAATCGCTTGTCGTAACACCTCTTAACGCCAGCATATAGTCGTACGTGCGGAAATCGCCCATGACTCCGACCGAACGGACATTCGTCAGGACGGCGAAATACTGATTGATATCACGGCCGAGTCCGGCTTTCTTAATCTCGTCACGGAAAATCATATCGGCATCGCGAAGGATGTTGAGCTTGTCCTTGGTGATCTCTCCCATGATGCGGATCGCAAGACCCGGGCCCGGGAACGGCTGACGCCAGACCAGATCATCCGGAATGCCAAGCTCGAGGCCGGCCTTGCGGACCTCGTCCTTGAACAGGTCTCGCAGGGGCTCGATAAGGGAGAGCGCCATATCCTTCGGCAGGCCGCCGACGTTGTGGTGGCTCTTGATGACGGCCGCATCACCGACACCGCTCTCGATGACGTCCGGATAAATCGTGCCCTGCACGAGGAAATCGACCTGGCCGATTTTGTTGGCTTCTTCTTCGAATACGCGAATGAATTCTTCGCCAATGATTTTACGTTTTCTCTCCGGATCGGATACGCCGTCGAGACGGGCCAGAAACCGGTCCTCGCAATTGACGCGGATCAGGTTCATATCGAATTCGCCCTTAAAGACGCGCTCGACATCATCTCCCTCATGCTTGCGAAGAAGACCGTGATCGACAAATACGCATGTCAGCTGCTTGCCAACGGCCTTGTGGATCATAAGGGCCGCGACGGAAGAATCGACACCGCCGGACATCGCGCATAATACTTTCTTGTCGCCGATCTTTTCGCGAAGCTTCGCAATGGATTCTTCGACAAAGGCGGACATCACCCAATCGCCCGAGCATCCGCATACATCGTAGACGAAGTTGCGAAGCATGACGGAACCCTGAGGCGTGTGCATGACTTCCGGATGGAATTGAACGGCATAATAGCCCTTCTCAGGATTCTCCATGCCGGCGACGGGACAGTCCTTCGTATAGGCCGTCACGGTAAAGCCTTCCGGAGCGACGGATATGTAATCCGTATGGCTCATCCAGCAGGTCGTATCGAGTGTAACATTGTTAAAAAGCTTAGAGCCGTGGGATAAAGTGATCTCGGTCTTGCCATACTCGCTGACCGGTGCGGTCTCGACTTTTCCGTCGAGCATGTAGGCCAGAAGCTGTGCGCCGTAGCAAATTCCGAGTACCGGAATGCCGAGCGAGAGGATATCCTTGCTGTAGTGAGGGGACTTCTCATCGTATACGCTGTTGGGACCGCCGGTAAAAATAATACCCTTGTAGTTCCCGTCGCGGATGCGGTCAAGGCTCGCCGTATAGGGGAGAATCTCCGCATATACGTTCTGCTCACGGACGCGCCTGGCGATCAGCTGATTGTATTGTCCTCCGAAATCAAGAACAAGTATTTTCTCGTTGTCCACTAAACAATCCTCCTGCTTCTATTGAACCGCTTCTGATCAGCGGCTTTGCCGCCGCGCATATCGGCGAGTGTATCCCCGCTTATCTGATCAGCGAAAAAAGATCTCGTCGCGCTTCGGTCCGGTTGATACAAGTGTCACATGGACGCCGAGCTGCTTTTCGACGAAGAGAATATATTCCTGGGCTTCCTTCGGCAGCTTGTCGAAGGCGGTAATGCCGCGGATATCGGTTTTCCAGCCCTTGAGCTTGGTCCATACCGGAGTGGCATGGGCAAGTTTGACCGGATTCGGGAAGTTCTTGGTCTCGACGCCGTCGATCTCGTAGGCGATGCAGACCGGAATCTCGTCGAGATAGGAGAGGCAGTCAATCGCCGTCAGAGCAACATCGGTTGCGCCCTGGATCTTGCAGCCGTAACGGGATGCGACGCAGTCGAACCAGCCCATTCTTCTCGGACGGCCCGTGGTCGCGCCGTATTCGCCGGCGTCGCCGCCGCGCTCTCTCATCTCGTTGGCTTCGTCGCCGAAGATCTCGCTGACAAAAGCACCCGCGCCGACCGCGGAGGAATATGCCTTAACAACGGCAAAAATCTCTTTGATTTCATAGGGGGGTATTCCGGCTCCGACCGCACCGTAACCGGCGAGTGTCGAAGAGGAGGTGACCATCGGATAGATGCCGTGGTCAGGATCTTTCATGGAGCCGAGCTGGCCTTCGAGAAGGATCTTCTTGCCTTCTTCGATCGCCGTCTCAAGATATGCAGCCGTGTCGGCCACGAAAGGCGCGACAATATCGCGGTACCGGAGAAGCTCTGCGAAAAGCGTGTCGACATCGAGGGTCGGCTTGTGATACAGATGCTCGAGCAGCGTGTTCTTAAGGGTCAGTACGGAGACAAGCTTCTCGTAGAGTGCTTTCTCCTCGAAAAGCTCGCATACCTGAAACCCGATTTTCGCGTATTTATCGGAATAAAAAGGAGCGATTCCGGATTTGGTGGAGCCAAAGGCTTTTCCTCCGAGACGCTCTTCTTCATACTGGTCAAATAAGATGTGGTAGGGCATTACGATCTGACAGCGGTCGGAAACCATAAGCTTCGGCATCGGTACGCCCTTGCCGGTTACATGCTCGATCTCTTCCTTGAGCTTCTGAACATTCAGCGCGACGCCGTTGCCGATGATATTGACGATATTCTTGTGGCAGACGCCCGATGGCAGCAGGTGAAGGGCCAGTTTACCGTATTCGTTGATAATGGTATGTCCCGCGTTTGCTCCGCCCTGAAAACGAATGACGATATCTGACTCGGCGGCAAACATGTCCGTTACCTTGCCTTTGCCCTCGTCGCCCCAGTTCGCTCCGACTATTGCTTTTGCCATTTGAAAAATCCTCCCGTTCGTACGAAAGGCAGCAGGACTGTTGACCGCCGTGCCGCCCGCGGATTTCCGACAAATCCGCTTAGGTTTCTGTAGAATCTTTAATACCGCAACAAAAAAGAATCCCCGAGCAAATTCACTCAAGGATCCTTGCCCTTACCATTATATAAGGCGCGGTGTACGGTGTCAATTTTATCCGATGCTCAAAAAGCCCGAAAAGCCTTCTGTTTTCAAGTGGTTTTCCCGTCAGATAATCGTCGCGAGCCGGCGAAGCGCCTCTTCGGATGCCTCTTTCGAACCGAAGGCCGTAAGACGGAAATATCCCTCGCCGCAGGCTCCGAATCCGGATCCGGGCGTACCGACGACGCCGACCTTTTCGAGAAGGAAATCAAAGAATTCCCAGGAGGTCATGCCGTTAATCGTCTTCATCCAGATGTAAGGCGCGTTGATGCCGCCGGACACTTCGAAGCCGAGCTTCGTAAGGCCTTCGCGCAGGATTCTTGCATTGTCCATATAGGAAGCGATGGTTACCTTGACCTGCTCTTTGCCTTCGGGCGTGTAAATCGCCGCGGCCGCTCTCTGCGTAATATAGGATACGCCGTTGAACTTCGTCGCCTGGCGTCTTGCCCAGAGATCACGGACACGGACGCCGTCTCTCACAAGTTCCTTGCAGATGACCGTGTATCCGCAGCGGATGCCTGTGAAGCCGGCCGTTTTCGAGAAGCTGCGAAGCTCGATTGCGCATTCCTTCGCGCCGGGAATCTCGAAAATCGTATGCGGAAGATCTTCGGAAATATAAGCCTCGTATGCGGCGTCATAAAGAATAACGGCGCCGATCTTTTTCGCGTATTCGACCCAGGCCGTAAGCTCTTTGTAGCTGATGGACGCGCCGCTCGGGTTATTCGGGAAGCACAGATAAATCATATCCGGCGTTCTCTCTCCTTCGCGGATCTCGGGGACCTGAGGGACAAAGCCGTTCTTTTCTTCACAGGGAAGATAGAAGAAGTTCGACCATTTCCCGGTCACGGTATCATACTCGCCGGAGCGTCCGGCCATGATATTCGTGTCGACATAAACGGGATATACGGGATCACATACCGCGACATAGTTGTCCGCGGAGAAAATATCGCCGATATTGCCGGAATCGCTCTTGCAGCCGTCGCTTACAAATACTTCGTCAAAGTCAATTGTTACGCCGCGGGCGGCAAAATCATTCTCGATAATTGCATTTACAAGGAAATCATATCCGAAATCCGGGCCGTAGCCCTTAAAAGTCTTCTCGTCACTCATGTCGAGAACCGCCTGCTGCATGGCCTCGATCACCGCCGGAGCGAGCGGTTTTGTCACATCTCCGATTCCGAGACGGATCAGATCCGCGTCGGGATGGGAAGCGGAGAACTCCTTGACCTTCCTGGCAATTCCCGCAAACAAATAATTGCCCTGCAGCTTCTGATAATTCGGATTCAGTTCAAACATATTATTCCCTTTCTATTTATACGGCTCCGCCTTTGGAGCCTTAATACCCTTCGCAGGGTCGCTTGTATGTCTCTTCTATCTTTACAGGGTCTTGCGCGTGCCTGCTGTTCCATTATTTGTACCGAAAATCTGCTTAAAAATCAACCTCTCCTTCGAAGCTGATCTCAGCCGGGCCGTTCATAATAACCTCATCCGTATGTTCGTTCCAGGTTATGTTGAGTTCGCCGCCGTTCAGGATCACGATCGCGTTCCTGTCGGAAAAGCCGTTAAGGACAGACGCGACGACGGTCGCGCATGCGCCCGTACCGCAGGCCATGGTCTCGCCGGAACCGCGCTCCCAGACACGCATGCGAAGATGCGTTCGGTCGATAATCTGTACAAACTCCGTGTTGACGCTCTCGGGAAACAGCTTATGCTTCTCGAAAAGTGGTCCCATTTTCTCAAGATCCAGGTTCTCGATATCCTTGACATAGACTACGGCGTGCGGGTTTCCCATCGACACGGCTGTCACGTTAAACAGCTTGCCGCCGACGGCGATCGCCTCATTGACCATTTCCTTGTCGCTCCAGAGAACCGGAATCTTGGCCGTCTCCAGAATCGGTCTGCCCATGTTGACCGTGGCGCGGACCGCACGGCCGTTCTCGACGGTTAGCTTGATCTTCTTGATTCCGGAAAGCGTTTCGATCTCCAGATCTGTTTTGGCAGTCAGGCCTTTGTCAAAAACATATTTCGCTACACAGCGAATTCCATTCCCGCACATCTTTCCGCGGGATCCGTCGGCATTATACATATCCATAAAGAAATCGGCATTGTCGGATGACTTAATCAGAATGACACCGTCTGATCCGATCCCGAAGTGTCTGTCGCTGAATTGAATCGCAAAAGGAGCAATCTCCTCCGGCTTCAGAATCTCTTCCTTCGTACAGTCGATATAAATATAGTCATTTCCGATACCCTGCATCTTGGTAAATGTAATTGTTCTCATGTTTATCCTTTCCATGTACCCAACGCCTTATAGCTCCTGGCTTTTCAGCACAGCCAGCGCCATGTCGTATAATTTCGTGCCCGTATCCATGCATCGCTTCTGCAGGAATCTGTGCGCTTCCTGCTCGGACATGTTGTTGCGGTTCATAAGAAGCGCCTTCGCACGGTCGATCACGCGCTGTTCTTCCGGACTTCTTTTCGGCGGCACCTGCGGTCCCTTCGGTGTCGGCTGCGCCGCGGCGGGCTTTACGGCCCGCATGGTATTTCTGTACATCTGCCTCGTTTCCAGAAGCATCCTCACGGAAGCGACCAGATCCTGCGTATGAAGCGGCAGCGTCAGAGTATAGAGTCCTTCCTGGTGTTCGTACCCCATGTTCATGGAGCCCGAGGAAGAAAGAACCAGAATATCATAATCATCCGGCATCAGGGACAAGAGCTGAATCGCAGTCATGTCCGGGAAGTTCGGTCCGCAGACAATCAGCCCTCCGCCGTCTTCTGACGAGATAAATCTTAACGCCATGGAACCGTTTGTGGCAAGCCCCCGTACAGGGAAGTCGTGCATCGCAAGTATATCGCGTATTTTGTGTGCGTTTGTCATGTCGGGAAAAGCAACTATAATACTTCGCATCTTTTCCCTCCCTCCGGGTTTGTCAGTTAATCGTATTAGTAACGAAGAAGGTACTCGTCAATTTCCCATTTTGATACACGTGTTCTGTAATCGTCCCACTCATCTGTTTTCGCTTCGACATACTTATCGAAAATGTGATCGCCCAGAACTTCGCGTCCGATCGGGTCCTTATCAAATTCGGTTAAGGCTTCGGCAAGGCTTCCGGGAAGATTGTCGATACCGGCGGCCGCGCGTTCTTCTACTGTCATTGCGAAAATCGAGTTGCGAACCTGATCAGGCGGAGCGATCTTGTTCTTGATGCCGTCAAGTCCTGCTGCCAGACACAGGGCAAGCGCCAGATAGGGATTGGCGGAAGGATCCGGATTGCGAAGTTCAACGCGCGTGCTGTTGCCTCTTGTCGCGGGAATACGGATCAAAGCCGAACGGTTGGCTGCCGACCATGCGAGATAGCACGGAGCCTCATAACCGGGAACAAGTCTCTTATAGGAATTGACAAGAGGGTTCGTGACGGCCGTTAATCCCTTGATATGCTTCAGAACACCGGCTATGAAATAGAATGCTGTTTCCGAGAGTCCGAGTTCGTTCTCCGGATCGTAGAAAGCGTTCTTGCCGTCTTTCATGAGCGACATATTGATGTGCATACCGGAACCGTTGATTCCGTAGATCGGCTTCGGCATGAATGTAGCATGCATGCCGTATCTTTTCGCGATGGTCTTAACGGCAAGCTTAAAAGTCATAATGTTGTCGGCCGTAACGAGGGCATCGTCAAAGCGGAAATCAATCTCGTGCTGCGCCTGTGCCACTTCGTGATGTGAGGCCTCGATCTCGAATCCCATCGCTTCAAGTGCAAAGGAAATCTCGCGGCGGATGTCTTCGCCCTGCCCGATCGGTTCCAAATCAAAATACCCGCCCTCATCGTGTGCGATCGTTGTGGGTTTGCCGTTCTCGTCGTAGTGGAAAAGGAAGAATTCGAGTTCCGGGCCGACGTTGAAGATATATCCCATCTCCTTGGCTTCGGCGAGAACTTTTTTGAGAGCGTAACGGGGATCTCCTGCAAAAGGTTCTCCGTTCGGAGTATAGATGTCGCAGATCAGGCGGGCGACCTTGCCGGACTGCGGTCTCCACGGGAAAATAACAAAAGTATCAAAATCCGGATACAGATACATATCTGATTCGCTGATTCGGGCAAATCCGTCAATAGAGGATCCGTCAAACATACACTCATTGTCCAGGGCTTTCTCCATCTGGCTCGGCGTGATCGCAACGTTCTTCAGAACGCCGAATATGTCTGTAAACTGAAGACGGATAAACTGGACGTCTTCTTCTCTGATGATCCGGATAATATCTTCCTTCGTATATTTAGACATTTGAATTCCTCCCTGTGAACTGTAAGAGCCGCTTGGTCCTGGAAAAAATGAAAAAAAGGCGGTTTACGCCGCCTCCATTTCCGGTCTATATGAATTGTACATGAAATCAGACAGTTGGTCAAGGTTTTTTGCAAGCCGGAAGTGCTTTTCTTGCAAAATCTTCTATGTCCGTATCCAGTTCGGGAAGGACAAAAGGCGCCCCGGTCTGTACCTCGACAGCCTTTTTAAGAAGATAATCGGTCATTGCAGGATTTTTGGGAAGAAAGCTTCCGTGCGAATATGTGCAGTATACATTCTTGTAAACTGCACCCTCGTATCCATCCCTGCCATTATTTCCGGCACCGAAAAGCACTTTGGCGAGCGGTTTTACGCCTTCTCCGAGATAGGTACGGCCGCTGTGATTCTCAAATCCGTAAAGGAGCTTGTCACCGGGAAGAAAATCACAGGAATACACGGTATCCTGTATGAAGCGGTTCTTCTCTCCGACGGTCCAAACATTCAGAGCGCCCAGGCAGTCAATCTTCACACCGTCGTGTTCTTCGTAGTAGAGGCCCATCATCTGATAACCTCCGCAGATGCAGAGGAATACCTTATTCGCCGCAACGGCTTCCTTAACGGCGCTTCCTTTCTCCGTGACAAAATCCTTCCGGAGAATATTCTGTTCGGCATCCTGTCCGCCGCCCAGAAAAACCATATCATACTTGAGCGGGTCAAACTTTTCGCCCAAGGTAATGGCGTCCACCGTCAATTCGATCCCCCGGAGCGACGCCCGGCGCATCAGAGCGATAATATTCCCGCGGTCACCATAAAGATTCAGGAGATCCGGGTAGAGATGACAAAGTTTCAGTTTAGGCTGCATACCGGTCTTCCCTCCTATTTCCAGAAATCTTTAAGATTGTAGCGCTTCACAAGGATTTCACGAAGCGCCAGCATGGCAGTATAGTTCGGGAGTATATAAAGGCATTTGCCCTCGGCGCACGCGGCCAGTGCCTCGTCGACAAGATTTCCGCATTCTTCCATCGGCAGTGCCTTCATTCTCTTCTTATCTATACCGGAATACGCGAGCCTGAGATACATGTCGCCGTATCTTTCACCGGATACGAAGACCTTCTCGGGATACGTGCGCGACTCGAAATCGACATCCCATATCCACGAGACATCCTTGCCGTCCGCGTCGTTGCTGTTCAGAAGAAGATACATCCCGTCTGCGTCCGATGCCTCCGACACGAAGGACAGTGCCCGTTCGAGTCCGACCGGATTCTTGACGAGAAGCAGGCACAGCGACTTGCCGCCGATTCTGATCTTTTCCATGCGCCCGAAAGCCGGACGTACGAGCTCAACCGCCTGTACGACTTTTCCCAGGGAAAGCTCCGGATCCTTGCAAACAATCCCCAGTGAATAGACGGCGGCGACCGCCGATGCCGTGTTGTAGAAATTGTGAATTCCCGGAATGGGAAGCCCTGCCGTCACCGATTCTCCCTCATAGGTAAGCGTTATAGGGAAGCCCGCATCGGAAGGACTCATTTGGTCTTCTCTGTTCTTTTCATAGGATACGAGAAAAGAAGGCTGCGGCCGGCTGTAGCCGCAGGAAGGACAATAAAAGTCTCCGAGATGCCCGAAGCTTCTGGCCCGGTACTCGTATTTTGTCTGGCAGAAATGACAGTAGGACGCATCGGTCGTAGTCTTGCCGATGCCCTGTTCAGGGGCGTTTGTAACAGTGTTACGGACCATGGAATCATCGTCCATACCGAAATAGGAGACTCTCTCTTCTCTTCCCCTGGCAAGAGCGGCTACAAGCGAGTCGTCCGCGTTGAGAAGGATGCGGGCATCACAGGCATCCAGCCCTTTGGCGATAAAATTCTGTGTGTGAACAAGCTCGCCATACCGGTCAAGCTGATCCCGGAAGAGATTGGTAACAACACAAATCCGGGGAGCCAGCGGTCCGCAGACTTTGGAGAAAGCAGCCTCATCGGCTTCGATAACACAGACGGTTTTCTTCCCCGCTTTTTCGGCACGCCGGCGAACCCGGATGCCTCCGATCAGCGCAGTTGCAATACCCGTAGCAAGGTTCGCTCCCGAAACATTGGTAACAACGGCATAACCCAGGGTCTCCAGAATACCGGTAACCATATGGGTGGTCGTCGTCTTCCCGTTCGTTCCCGTGATCGTGATAATTTGCTGATCCCTGGCAAGAACCGATATGATATCCGGACATATCTTAATGGCCACGCGACCCGGGAGCGTCGTAGCGCCCCGGCCCATAAGCCGGAGAAGCGCCGTAACGGTCCTTGCGGAAAAGATAGCGGCCCCTGCCCGTACATTTGCCATATTTATTCGTTCGCCTTCTTCGTGCTGTCAATCAAATCAAGAAATTCATCGAAAAGATAATTATTGTCTCTGGGTCCCGGCGCACCTTCGGGATGGTACTGAACGGTAAATACCGGCTGCTTCAGATACCGGAGGCCTTCGATCGATCCGTCGTTCATATTGACGTGACTGATTTCGCAGATATCGAAGGAAAGAGTCTCGTCTGTTACGACATATCCGTGGTTCTGCGATGTGATATAAACGCGATCCGCACGAAGATCCTTGACCGGATGGTTGATTCCTCTGTGTCCGTACCGAAGCTTATGCGTATCGGCGCCCGTCGCGAGAGCCATCAGCTGGTGACCGAGGCAGATTCCCATGACCGGCGTGCCGGACTGATAAAGCTTCGTGATTTCCTTTATGGCCGGTCCGCAGTCCTTCGGATCTCCGGGGCCGTTGGAAAGGAGAATTCCGTCCGGATTGGCGCTTAAGACTTCTTCGGCAGGCGTATCCCAGGGATATGCGGTAACCTCGCAGTTTCTTTCTGTGAGATTCCAGATGATGTTCTGCTTAACGCCGAAATCCAGAAGCGCGATTTTACGCACGGGCTTCTGATCCGGATCAGCGATTAAGGATTCGGGTACAAGGGAGGTCGGAGCCTCGCGCTCCATGTCCGCCATGGCTTTTGCGTTGTCCCAGCCCTTTTTTCCCGCGGGAAAAACCGTCTTTTCGCTCCGGCTGACCATCGGTACAAGCTTCGTTCCATCATACGCTGCGATCTTCTTCGCGGCTTCTTCCATGTCAATTTCTGACGCGGCGCCTTCCGTCACAAGACCGAGCATAGTGCCGTGCTCCCGGATCAGGAGCGTCAGGGCTCTCGTGTCGACGCCGCAGATTCCGGGAATGTTATTTCGTATAAGATATGCGTTCAGATCTTCGGCCTGTCTTAAGTCGCCTTCGATAACCGTCAGATCCCGTATAATGAAAGCCTCTACCCAGGGCCTGGTCGATTCGGACGTATCCTCAAAAACCCCGTAGTTTCCGATAATCGGAGATGCCATCGTTATTGCCTGTCCGGCATAGGAAGCATCTGTCAGAAGCTCAAGATATCCCGTGACTCCTGTGTTAAAAACCACTTCGCAGACCGCTTCGCGATCGGCACCGAAATGAAATCCCTCAAAAACACTGCCGTCACTCAAAATTAGACAAGCTTTGCGCATAGTTCCCTCCGTTATGCCAAATTGCGGCGATGTAACTCCCGTATCATTAAGAAGAAAACATACGGGTATACACATTCCGAATACTTTTAACACAGCATTTTATCATGTTCTCTTATAAATTGAAACGCTCGACAAAACACGGTTTCCAAAAAAGACGGATGACGGTTCCTTAGGCCATATGGGCAATGACAATAATCCGGTGAGAACCGACTCCGACCGGCGTACAGGTAACCAGGGTAAGCTGTTTGCCGGTGCCGCTATAGATGCCGATGTAATTCGGAAGCTCAGCCGGATCCAGTTGCGGAATCACGTTATCCACCGTATAGGTATAGACCGCTCCGTCGAGCATCGTTATTACGATACTGTCGCCGACAGCCACTTCGTTCAGCCGGTTGAAAAGCTTGCCGGTTGTCTTCATTCTGTGTCCGAGAACGACGCAGTTTCCTTCGGTACCCGGCATCGCCGTACCTTCAAGCATACCGGCTCCGTAACGAAGCGGCACCTTCTCCGCACTGTCCAGAAGCGGAAGAAGCAGGTCAATCTTGTCGATCGTAATCGTACCGAGGGATGTGAGAACGACGTTCTCATCCTCGGGTTCTTCGGTCGGAGTCAACGTCGGAGCCGTAGTGACAACTCCGCTCGCAGAAGGCACGGTAGAAAAATCTTCATATTCATCAAAAAACTCATCCCCTTCGCCGTTTACGACCAGATCATTCCTGTTGACGATAATCGTTGCCTCTCCGGCCTTAATCCCTTCCACGATTTCGGCGGTTTTCTTATCGCGAAAATACGTCTGAACCGGTTCCCACGCGAACAAAACAGCCGCCGCCGCCAAAAGCAAAATAATAGCGATAATCAGAAGTTTGTCAAAAAGAGGTTTCCTTCTTTTGCGAACGGTCTCAACCGGTTCTTTTCCGGATACATCTGCCTCTGCTCTCTTTTTCATATGTTAACCTTTCCAATCGGATAATCTATCGGGGATATTCGTTATCTATGTAATTATAGCAAATTCTACGGGAAAACGCCTTTTACAACCGCACAATATCTGCTATCATAATTGTACTTTTTCTATGAAAAATGAATCGTTTACAGGTACTTTGGGTACGGAATCAGGAAAGTTGGACTTTATGCAGGAAAACGAGATGAAAGCAATCTGGAAGAAGGTAATAGACCTTTTGGCCGGAGAAATTTCAGAAGTCAGCCTTAAAACGTGGATACTGCCTATGGTACCGGAATTTGCGGATGACAAAGTATTTATACTGTCCGTTCCCGATTCTTTTTCATTCTCTTATGTCAATCAAATGCTTCCGCTCATAACCAATACGTTCTCTGTCGTATGCTCTCGAAAATACGATGTGGAGATCGGTATCAGCGGTTCTCAGGAAATTATGGACGCTTTGCGCAAGAATACGAAGCCGGCCTTTTTTTCGAATTCGGATAATACCGTTGACGACAATCACCGAAGTATGGCGCAGCTCAATCCTCAATACACATTTGAAGCCTTTGTCGTAGGCTCCGGCAATCGCTTTGCTCATGCGGCATGCGTTGCGGTCGCGGAGAAGCTCGGAGGGCGCAATTATAATCCTCTCTTCCTGTACGGCGGATCGGGACTTGGCAAAACACACCTGATGCACTCGATCGGTAACTATGTTACGCATAAGCATCCCGAGAAGAAAGTCGTCTACGTACAATGCGAGCAATTCGTAAACGAGTTCATTTCCGCCATCAAGGAAATATCCTATGACGATTTTCGCGAGAAATACAGAAGCGCCGATCTGCTCCTCATTGACGATATCCAGTTTATCGAAGGCAAAGAGCAGATGCAGATTGAGTTCTTCCATACCTTCAATGCGCTTCACGAGTCCGGCAAGCATATCGTCATGACATGTGATAAGCCTCCGCAGAGTCTGGCCTCTCTTGAAGAGCGTCTGCGCACGAGGTTTTCTTCCGGTCTGATCGTCGACATACAGCCGCCGGATTATGAGACACGCGTCGCTATCTTAAAAAGAAGAGCGCAGCAGAATAATGTCAATGTACCCGACGATGTCTTTGATTATATCTCCGCAAATATCGCGACGAACATCCGGGAACTTGACGGTGCTTTCAATACTGTTCTGGCATACAGCCTGCTGGCCGGCAGCATCGATCTTGAAGTGGCGACTGCCGCTCTTAAGGATATTATTCAACCGCGTCCGGCTAAACAGCTGACATACGCCGTGATCATGGAAGTCGTCGCACGTTATTACAACGTCAGCGTAACTGAAATACTGTCCAATAGAAGAAGCAAGGATGTTACGGTTCCCCGGCAGGTTGCTATGTACCTGTGCCGTTTTGTTCTGAACATGACTTTTCCCAAGATCGGAGAAGCTTTCGGAGGCAAAGATCACACCACCGTTATACATGCTTGCAATAAGGTTTCAGCAGATCTCAACGCTGTTACATCTTCGCTTACACATGATGTAGAAGAAATCAAAAAAAGGCTTTCTCTTTAAGAAGTTATCCACAGTTTTTTGTAGATATGTGGATAACTCCGGGTGGATACCCTGTTCATGAAATTGTGGATAAAACATATGTGCAAAGGTCCCCTTTTACTCTCTTTTTGTCCCCTTTGGAATGAACATGTTTTGAACAGGCAAAAACGCCTACTATCAATTGTTTCAAGACTTTTCCACCGGATTCACAGACCATAATAAGAAGGCGGAGATTTCTCTTTATTTATGTAAACGCAAATCTCGCCCAATCGATAGTAATGCGAAAGTATTTTTTAAAAATACAAAGGTCCTGTGGAAAACTCAAATATCAAACAGATTATCGTTATATTTCATTTTTATTACAAAACATATTTTCATTTTCACATGAATTTTTACAGTTTTGTTTCACGCAATATCTCATAACCGGCTACTTTTTCGTCTTTAACTGCTGATTTTTTGAGAATTATTCTGTATAATAGGGAAGATATAAAAAGCACAGCGGAGGTAGTTCAATGAAATTCTTATGTTCAAGAGACCGTCTGACGGAAGCAATATCGGTTGTTCAGAAAGCTGTGTCAACAAGATCGACGCTTCCTATACTCGACGGTATTCTCATTGAGGCTTCTTCGACGGAAGGTGTAAAGCTTACCGGTTATGACTTGGAGACAGGTATTGAATGTTCTCTCGATTCGGATGTGACCGAGGGCGGTTCCATCGTCATCAATTCGCGTCTGATCGGAGAAATTGTAAGGAAGCTTCCGGATAATCAAGTCTCCATCGAAAGCAACAGCAATCTGCAGATCAGTATAGAGAGTGGATCCTCCGTTTTTTCGATCAAAGGTATGTCGGCGGAAGGTTATCCCAAGATTCCTACCGTTTCGGATGCCGAGAAGATCACTCTTCCCCAGACTCTCTTTAAAGACATGGTAAGACAGACTATTTTTGCCGTTTCCACAGACGAGAGCCGTCCGACATTGAATGGTTGTTTTTTCAATTGTGACGGTTTTGCAATTGAGATGGTCGCCATAGACGGTTTCCGGCTTGCGCTTCGCAAGCAGCTCATCGGTCAGGACCTCCCGGTTATGAAGTTTATTGTTCCCGGCAAGGCTCTTCACGAGGTAGGCCGCATTCTTGGGGGTAAAGATGCAGAGGTAGTGGTATACTCCTCTTCCAATCACATTCTCTTTGATACCGGTAATGTACGAATTGTTTCCCGCCTGATTCAGGGCGAGTACATGAATTACAAGGCTATACTTCCAAAGTCATCACAGACGACGCTGCTGGTATCGACAGCCTCTTTGCTTGACGCGATAGAGAGAGCTTCGCTTATCATCATTTCCGAAGACAGAAGATGCCCCGTTCAGATATCCATGCCCAATGATGAGACACTTGTGATCAACGCCAGCACGGAGCTCGGTACCCTTCACGAAGAGATTCCCGCAAATATCACGGGAGAGAGAATCGATATTGATTTCAACCCTCGTTATTTTATCGACGCACTGCGTGCGATTGATAAGGATGAGATCGCTATCCTTTTTAACGGAAGCAACGGCCCTTGTGTTCTGAAGCCTACGGAGGGAGAGGAATTCTCCTACCTGGTACTTCCTCTTCGCCGCTGATCATGAACGGATAAGATATGTTTATAAGATCCATAAGAATAGAGAATTTTCGTAATTACAGAAGGCTCGACTTGAAAGTTGAGCCTTCTATTAATGTTTTTTTCGGTGAAAATGCTCAGGGAAAGACGAATATAATCGAAGCGATTTATCTTTGCGCGTGCGCACGCTCCCACCGTACATCCAAAGACAAAGAACTGATATTCCATGGCGAAAACGGATATAGAGTAGAGATCGATCTTATGGCTCATCGATTCAGGCCCCTTTTTCTATGCCGCGAAAATGAAGAAGTACTCTCCGGTGACAGGATATATCTCACGCAAGAGAAAAAGGAGCAGATCCGGAAAGAAAATTACTATGAAGAAAGTCTGGCCTTGTCTTTCAGTGAGGCTTCAGACGGTCCTGAAGGCATCAAGAGGGCGCGAAGGATAGCGGAACATGATCACGTACCTCTGGAACGTATAAGTGATTTTATGGGCATATTCCATGCGGTTATTTTCGCGCCCGAGGATCTGCTTCTGATTAAAGAAGGTCCGTCCGTTAGAAGACGCTATATGGATCTCTTGATCTCCCAGGTACGGCCCTGTTATTTTCATGATCTACTCACCTATTCCAAGCTTCTTCAGCAAAGAAACAAGACATTGAAGATGCTTCGTCAAAGACAGGGAATTCACACCTTGAGTCTGGCGGAAGAAAGTGAGATCGAAATATGGGACTACCCTCTTGCTGAAGCTGCTGCGCGTTTGTTGTCGGAAAGAATCCACTTTTCCAAAAAGATTAAAGAAATTGCCGGAGAAAAGCATGAGCAGATATCCGGCGGCCGGGAGAGCCTGTTTATCAAGTACAAGACGGTAACCGGATTGCTGACAGAGGAGATAATGGCCGATCCGGATCTTCATCTGGACCGGATGGCAAAATATCTTGTCGACAAATGGAGAGAAAGTCATCAGGACGATTATGAGAAAGGAAATACATCCGTAGGACCGCACAAAGATGATCTGGAGTTATCACTTGACGGAGACGGATTACGAGCCTTTGCTTCACAGGGACAGCAAAGATCCGCGGCGCTGGCACTCAAACTGGCCGAACTGAAAATTCTGCGTGACGAGACTGGTGAAATGCCGGTACTCCTTCTGGATGACGTCTTCAGTGAACTCGATGCCGGAAGAAGAATATGCCTTTTGTCAAATCTGGCAGATGCACAGGTATTCATCACCTGCACAGATAAGGCCTTGATTGAGAAAGAATTGTTCGAAATGACCGGCATCATCGAACCGGGCCGCGGAAAACCGGAAATCACTTTTTATGAGGTAAGTGAAGGAACGGTAGAGCGGGTGAAAAGCGAATAGTTATGGTATAATTATGATGTATTTTTGTGAGTTTTCTTAGAGAATTCGCAAAAACGGAGGGGAACAATATGTATGTCCATATCGGAAGCGAGTACACACTGTCGGACCGTTTTATTATCGGAATTTTTGATATGGATACCATTTCTCCGAAACAGACGGATATGATTCATTTTCTGGCAAAGGCGGAAAAAGACGGGAGAGCGGAATATATTTCGAATGATTTACCTAAATCTGTGATTGTGACCGTTGACAGGATTTATTTCTCACCAATCTCATCGGCTACACTTCAGAAGCGTATAAGAGATATGTACAGCACAACCGTTGAGCGACCTATCGACGGTCTTTATGCAAAGTAACACTGTTACAAAGGCCCGTATAGACGATACTTTGACAGAAATAGCAGGACGATATGGAATCATTTCCATACAGACGAAAGGATACAAGAAATGAGCGAGGACAAGAACAAAAAAGACAATCTTACGTCGGGAGTTTCGGATTATTATGCTTCCGATTCAGACGAACAGGATGGAATTGACGGAATCATTAATCTGGCTGCGAATCCACGCGCTCTGACGGATGATTATCAGGAAGATTCTCTTGATGAAATCGCCGACGCTTCCGCAGGTCAGGACGAATTCGATACGTCAAACACTTCGGAATATAACGAATCGGATATACAGGTCCTGGAAGGCCTCGAGGCTGTCCGTAAAAGGCCGGGCATGTATATTGGAGATACAACCTTAAGAGGTCTACACCATCTCGTTTACGAGATCGTAGCCAATTCTGTAGATGAAGCTCTGGCCGGCAGATGTGACACCATCTGGGTAACGGTTAACAAGAACGGATCGGTCACTGTAATCGACAACGGATCGGGAATTCCGGTCGGCAAGCACCCGAAAATGGGTATACCGACCGTTGAAGTTGTTCATACGGTACTCCATGCCGGCGGTAAATTCGGTGGAGGAGCCTATAGTGTATCCGGCGGTCTTCACGGTGTAGGTGCTTCTGTAGTAAACGCATTAGCAGAGTCAATGGAAGTTGAAGTTAAGCGCGAGGGAAAAATATTTTCGATCGGTTTTGAGCGTGGTATTACGACAAAGCCTTTGAGTGTAATTGGTACGTGTAATATCAATGATACAGGAACTACTACAACATTTGTACCGGACGGAGAGATTTTTCCGGATGTCGGCTTTGATTTCGCATCCATGATCACCCGATACCGCGAAATGGCGTTTCTGAATCGCGAAATTACCATAATTTTGCGGGATGAACGTGAAGAAGAGCCTGTTACGAAGACTCTTCACTATGACGGAGGTATTATTTCCTTTGTTGAATACCTGAACAGACATCGCGAAGCACTTCATAAACCGCCGATTTACATTGCGCAGAAGTCCGGAGACAGTTTTGTAGAAGTAGCGATACAGTACAACGACTCATTTGCCGAGAACGTCTATTCATATGCCAATAACATTGCAACGGTAGAAGGCGGAACGCATCTGACAGGTTTCCGTTCGGCTTTGACGAAAGTAATCAATGATTATGCGCGAAAATATAAGTACATCAAAGATGCGGACAAGAATCTTCAAGGTGAGGATGCCCGTGAAGGAATCGGTGCGATCATCAGTGTTAAGCTGCCGGAACCTCAATTTGAGGGTCAGACCAAGTCAAAACTTGGCAATGCAGAGATCCGAACGATGGTTGAATCGGTTGTTGGTGAGAAATTATCGCAATATCTTGAAGAGAACCCGGCGATTGCCAGAATTGTTATGGACAAATGCCTGTCGGCTTCCAGAGCCAGAGAGGCCGCAAGAAAAGCCCGTGACTTAACAAGAAGAAAGAGCGTATTTGAATCTTCGGCATTACCCGGAAAGCTTGCAGATTGCCAGGAAAAAGATGCATCACTATGTGAAATATTCATAGTTGAGGGAGACTCCGCTGGTGGTTCTGCAAAACAGGGTCGTGAACGTAAGTATCAAGCCATTCTTCCTCTATGGGGAAAGATGCTCAACGTTGAGAAGGCCAGAATCGACAAGATCTACGGAAATGAGAAGCTGCAGCCGGTAGTTCTGGCTTTAGGCGCCGGTATCGGAGAAGATTTTGATGATTCAAAGCTCCGTTATCACAAAGTTATCATCATGGCAGATGCCGATGTAGACGGATCCCATATTCGGACTCTTCTGCTGACCTTCTTCTTCCGGTACTTAAGACCGTTAGTGGATAATGGATACGTATATATCGCTTGCCCGCCTCTTTTCAGAGTGTATCAGGGAAATGAAGGATATTATGCGTATGATGAGGTGGAAGTTGAAAGAATTAAGAAGCAGACCGGGTGGAAGGAGCCTAAACTGCAGAGATATAAGGGTCTCGGCGAGATGAGCTCTGAGCAGCTTTGGGAAACAACAATGGACCCGACGACCAGAAAGCTTCTTCAAGTTAAAATTGAAGATGCACAGGCAGCAGATGAGACATTCACATTGTTGATGGGAGACAAAGTTGAGCCAAGAAAAGAATTTATACAGACAAACGCTAAATATGCTTCTGCGGACATCTAATTCGTAATCTTATACAGGCAGTATGAGGGCTTTACCTTTTTGGTAAAGCCCTTTTTTGTGTAGAAGATCAGAATACCTGGATTTCCTCTTAGTAGAACACCAAAATACCGGAACGATCTAAAAGGGAATAACGGAATGAACAAATCAATTGTTCCGTTCATTATAGAGTGTCTGCAGAGACATATTCAGAAAATGTTTCACGTGAAACAAAACATAGCCATACAGATATACTTATGAAATTGTTTCACGTGAAACAATTCGAGCGAGCATTTATGCTTGGCCCTTTAGGAAAATGTTTCACGTGAAACATTTGTGTTGGCCATGAAGTCGCAATCAGACACATAATCAGGAATTTAGTACCTCCTGCTCATTCAAATTTCATTAAATCATTGTATAAACAGGATTAAGCGGGTAAAAACTATAAAAGTAAAGGAAACGACATATATACACGTCTGAATTCTGCTACAATCATATAAGCACTATATAGAAAAGAGGAATCTGACGAATGGCAAACATTATTTCAATCGTGAATCAGAAAGGCGGCGTCGGGAAAACGACAACAAGCGTAAATCTTTCGGCATATCTTGCTCAAAAAGGAAAGAAAGTGCTTATTATCGATCTCGATCCGCAAGGAAATGCTACCAGTGGATACGGATTGGATAAATCAGAACTTGAATCCTCCGTATATGATGTGCTTGTAAACGATACTCCAATCAATGACGTTATTTGGAAAGACAAAAGGGAAAATCTGGATATCTGTCCGACAAACATCAATCTGGCCGGTGCGGAAGTAGAATTGGTATCGGCTATGTCGCGGGAAACCATTCTAAAACGTTCCATTGACGAAATTCGTGACAATTATGATTACATCCTGATTGATTGCCCGCCTTCTCTCGGTCTGTTGACGATTAATGCACTTGCAGCGTCAACAGGGGTAATTGTTCCTATTCAGGGTGAATATTATGCTCTTGAAGGGCTTACTCAGCTAATTGATACGGTTAATCTTGTGAAGAAACATCTAAATCCTAAGATTGGAATATTCGGTGTAATCATAACAATGTTTGACGGTAGAACCCAACTTACAAGGCAGGTCACGGACGAGGTAAGAAAGTACTTCGGAGACAAGGTTTTTAACACAGTAATTCCAAGGAATATTCGTCTTGCGGAAGCTCCGAGCTTTGGTAAAACGATCGCTGAATATGACCCGAAATCCAGAGGCGGCCGGGCCTATGGCGATTTGGCTGATGAGGTAATTGAACGGGCAAACACGTAATGAAAGGAAAGGTTATATAGACAGTAGTCTATATATGGTGCTATCATGGGACCTGTATCAAAAGGACTTGGAAAAGGATTGGGTGCGCTGCTTTCGGTTGAAGGAATACCCGAGCAGGAGAAAGATTCGGTTGTTGAGCTCAAGATTAACGACATTAATCCTAATGGCGAGCAGCCAAGAAAGAGATTTGATGATGAAGCTCTTCAGGAATTGGCCGCTTCCATTAAAGAGAATGGGCTCATACAGCCGATCATCGTTGTCAAAAAGGGCACAGGTTATAAGATCGTTGCCGGAGAAAGACGCTGGAGAGCCTGTCGTTTGGCCGGATTTACGGTTATTCCAGCTATTATTCGTGATTTAACGGATCTTCAGACGATGGAGCAGGCCCTTATCGAGAATATTCAAAGACAGGATCTTAACGTTCTTGAAGAAGCGTATGCAATGGACCGGCTGATGAAGGATCATGGACTTACGCAGGAGCAATTGTCCAAGAAGCTTGGCAAAAGCAGACCTGCAGTAGCAAACACAGTTAGATTGATAGCGATCGATGAATCGATTCAGGCGTATATACGAAACGGCGATCTGTCGGCAGGGCACGCAAGAGCCTTGTTGGCATTACAGTCTGTAGAAGAGCAGAGAAAAGCTGTTGATGTAATACTGGATAAGGAATTGAGTGTCCGCGAGACAGAAGAGTATGTTAAGAAACTGCTTGCTCCGAAACCGGAGAAGGTAAAGGAAGAAGCTGGTCAGGACAAATCCAGCGCAGCGATTACACTGAGTGCAAAGGAAGTCGAGCGAAAGCTTACCAAGTACTTTGGCACAAAGGTTAAGCTGAAGGTAAAAGACCAGATTAAAGGAAAGGGAAGCCTGGTAATAGAGTATTTCTCTTACGATGATTTGGATCGGGTACTGGAGATATTGGAAAAGTCTTAAAAAACATAACGTCATACAATTTACATAAATACCAATAGAATCCGGAAGAATTGGAAATAAACAGTTCTTCCGGATTTGTATTTTCGGATACATTGAAATATAGATTAGATCGCCTCCTAAATATCAAAAGAAAATAACAATCAAACGACAAATTATGATATTCTAGACAATGATTTTCGCTGCGTGAAGGATAAGAGGATTTATGGAGAACAAACCGGAAAGAAAGTACTATATCGATAATCTTCGTTGGGCTTGCATACTGCTTCTGATACCGTTTCATGCGGCCATGGCTTGGAACAGCTGGGGAGAGGGCAATTATGTATGGATCCAGGGAAATCGTTTCCTCAGTAGCTTTATCCTATTAATATCTCCCTGGTATATGCCTTTGATGTTTGTAATTGCCGGCATCAGTGCACGTATGGCTATGAAGAGAAGGACTTATAAGGAATTTACAGGCGAAAGGATTAGAAAGTTATTCCTTCCGCTTGCAGCCGGGCTTCTTACAATCGCTCCGATCATGTCTTATGTCGGTGATTGTTACAACAACGGCTATAGCGGCAATTTCTTCTCGCACTACTTTACATATTTTACGAAAATTACGACTTTGAACGGATACGACGGCGGGTTCACACCGGCTCATCTATGGTTTCTGCTGTATTTATTCATAATTTCAATGGTCGGTCTCGGAATTACGGCGCTGCAAAAGAAATTTCTGCCAAATGCGAATTTCTCGAAAACCGGAATGGCGGTCATATTGCTTATGGCTCTGACCCTGCCTGTTGCAAATCTTCTTCTCGATATCGGAGGGAAAAGTGTCGGTTACTTTCTGGTGCTATATCTTCTTGGTTATTACTTACTCGCCGAAGATGCCGTAATTGATCGAATAGCCCGATATAAGGCGGTTCTCGCTTCCTTGGCCTTGGGTTTCTCGATTCTTTGTGCCTACTTCTATGTTTGGATGCCTGAACCCATTGAAGTGCTATGGAAGTCAGCTTTGTTCTTATCCTGCTGGTTTGGAATTCTTGCGCTTCTTGGTGTGGGAAAAAAGTACTTTAATCAGAACAATCGGGTAACGCGGTATCTCTCGTCGTGTTCTTTTTCGATCTATTTATTTCATTTTGTGTGGGTAATAGCCATTCAGTATTATACATTACGATATATATCAAATACTGCAGTTCTATTCTTAATATCGGTTATCGGCGGATTTCTTCTTACGTTAATAACGTGTGAAATTGCCGTTCACATTAAGAAAATATGGAATATCATTATATTAAAGAACAAACATAGCAAATCTCCGATCCCGGAAGGAAGAGGAGACATTTCTTGAATCCCGGATCGAAAGACTTTTTTTCGGGGGGAAGAAGGAAACGTATGCAAAATCATGATAGTCATAAAGGTAAGCCAAGATGGAAACGCGCAGGGCTGGTCCTTTCGGTCACGGCAATTGAGTTATCGGCCATATATGGTTTCAGTCAAGTGGGCGAAACGTCTGGTACCCAGGAAATGGAAGAGTCATCGGATATAGCTGATCAGACGGATCCGGCAATTTTAGCATCAGCCCCATCTTTGAGTGGGACAACGATCCCTTTACATACTATGCCGGTGCCTATGACTTCTTCGGATGCCGTTGTTAGCTCCGAAACGTTGCATACCGATCCTGCAGCGACGACGGAGACAGGATCAGTACCGGAAGCATCTACGGCGGCCACTCTGACTTCTGCAGCGGGTACGGAAGCCACGGCTATCGTGTCTGAGCCGATGGCATCGAGTTCGGAGACCTCCGCGGCAGTTTGTGATTTTGTGACTCATGGAAATATCGAAAATAAAGAAATCGCTTTTACTTTTGACGATAAAGGGGACAATCTTGCCAGGATTCTCGAGATCCTGGATGCCAGGGGGATTAAAGGAAATTTCTTTCTGTTGGCAGGTGAGTTGGAGAAGAATCCCGAACTCTGGCAAACAGCCGCAGCGAACGGGCACCTGATACTTAATCACACGGTTCATCACTATGTGGACTTGTCCGGCAGATCGGAAGAGACGATAAAGAATGAGATACTAGGATGGGAAGATACGGCAAAAGAAGTTCTCGGTGAGGAGTATCTTTTGCGTATGAAGGCAGAATTTCCGTATTTTCGTACGCCGGGAGGAGGGAAGAGCAATAGTCTTACCCGTATTCTCGGCGAACTCGGATATACGAAGATGGTGTATTGGATGGTAGAGGATATCTACTTTTCGAGCCATAATCCGGATAACTTATCTATGGCGGATCATTACGTTCAAGAGGCATCGAACGGGGCCATTTTCCTTTTGCATCCGGGTGACTGGAGTTATGTCGCCGACATCATCGATCGGCTCTCTGCCGAAGGATATACATTTGTCACGATTACGGAACTCTTTGATTAAGGCGGTCCGGCCTGCGGAAGACGAGTTTGGGAAAGAACTGCGGAGTGCTTTCCTTAGCTTAACAAACCCGGAGTTATGGTTGGTGTAACAGTGTTACGCGGATTCGTTGGAGTTCCGGAAACCACTGGCGTTGTAGGATCGGAAGTGCCGTTTCAGAATCAAATTCCGGGACGGCAGGTTCGATATCGACAATGCTCGAAAAGTCATCTTTTTGTGTATCAAAAAATCATGGACTTCACGTTAAGTATCCATATATATAGATCCGCTTATGGTCATCCCCCAAGCGCGACACCGAGACGGCGTTCCTGGTCAAATGCGTATGCGAAGTGCTCTCCATCCGAGCTTTGATAGACTTTGACAATGTCTATGTAGGAGTAATTGATGTCGTTCGCCTCGGTGCAGGGACCGGAATACTGTTTATATATGACGCCATATTCTCCGATATCTACATCGCAAACCAGATCTGCGATTTTAACCGGCACAGCACCGGCGGTATCTTCCACACGGTATAGTGTCTGATAAAATTTTCCATAGGGAACATTGTCGTCACTTGAATATTCGGGATAATACGGCATTGTCTTGTCAACTTCCAGGTAATATAGATAATCCGGAGCGTTTTCCCGAAGAAATCGAATGGGTTCATCCGGGCCCCAGTCGGTTGTAATCCGGGTTTTCTTCTTTTCGTCGTATTCATCCGGATTCACTTGCGTCGAGACGACGTGGAAATCATCATTGAACGAAATGTTTAAAGCAACCTGTTCCTTGTCATAGGCTTCTCTTTCCGGATCAATCCGGAACCATAAAAAACAGAGGTTCTTTGTCCCCGGGAATCCGATTGTAATGTCATTCCTGGCCCCGTCGGAGATGGTTCGCCAGCGGGCATCCTGAGCGATCGATGTGATGCCTGCCCAGAAGACCAGCGTAGTCGGATAGCCGGACATATACAGGTACGTTCTCCCCGAGACGACAAAAACAAGTTGAGTATAATCCTTGTTGAAGAACAGATGCTGTGCGACAGATTCATCCGTTTTATCCTCGAAAAGCCGGATCTTCTCGCCCTTTTCGTAAATAGAGAAGTATCCGCCATCACGTTCAATCTGCTGTGTATAGATGATATCGGCATCATCGGTTAACGCGATTGGAAACAGATTCTCCCCAAGGATTTTCATCTGTCCTCCCGTCACGAAGTAATGGCACACAAGTGAGTCGGGGTTGTTTTTTTCGCGAAAAGTAGTATAGGCATAGGCATTTCCGGAAGGAGACACGGCAAACAAGCGGCCCGCACCTTCGGCAATCAGTATCGATTCATTCGTATTGCGGTCATAAAGGAAAAGGGCGCCGCCGACTCCTTGATCATAGAATCCTTTAAGGTACAGCAAAGTGCTTCCGTCGTCGGACAATGCGTATGTATCTACATCATCGCTGACCAGTCTGGCTGTCGTTCCGTCACAGTAGAACAGTTTTCCAAGACCGTTACTATCTTCCAGCGGAATGACGGCGACGCAGGAGCCGTCGTTCGAATACACTTCGTCGCAGTATTCTTCAGCGGCAAGATAAAGAGAAAGGCTCTTCTGTTCGGATTCCGGGAATCGGATCACATTCTCTGAGCATAGATAATAGATGCCGTCCATTGTGTACTCCAGTTTTGCAGGTTCTTCAAATAAACAGCCCACCTCGCTGGCATTGAAAGAGAACTCCGGTACAGGGACGTCCGTAGGTATGACGGTCGAGATTGTTTGCGATGAGGTTTGCAAACTTGTCATCGAAGGGCTTGTCACATCTGTTATTGCGGATACTTCGGAGAGTTCTGCTTTGTCCGGCATCGTCGGGGATGATCCCGTATTGCAGCCGCACAGGAGAAGCCCAATCAAGCATAGCAGGGGTAAGATATACTTTCGGAGGTTGTCTCTTGTCGATTTACTTCTCATACGCACCTCGCTGGTTTGAAAATCAATAACTGTACTCCGCAGTGCAGAGGAAGGTAAAGCTGAGCCCGTCTGTACTCCATAGGATATTTTCATACCAGTAATCTATAGCTGTGTAGGTTGAAGATTTCCCGAAGATATAGATTCCGGTCGAATCAATACATGCTTCGAATAATTCTGAAGATATTTTTTGCGGCACTGCATCTTGGATATCTTCGATCCGATACAAATCAGACAGGTAGTTATTGGGCTTTTCCATGAATGATTTTTTCGTATAGTAGATGTAAGTGGATCCGTCGACTTCATATCGTCCGATCAATTCCGAATACGTATCTATGAGAAGCGGTTCGCTGTCGCCTTTGACAAGAAGAAGCTGCCCGATATCGTTTTCGATGTACAGCGATTGACTCTTTGTTAGGACAACCTTCTCTGCATATTCGACCGGTATCCTGACCTCCAATCCCGGTTCTCGAAAATTCGCCGTATAGTACACGTCATACCCGTCGTAGTCCGGATTATATTTCAGGTACGCAATCTGTTCGCCATACACGGATGAATCCTGCCCATTTTCATATGTGTGTGTCGATGTATAGCGAATTTCCATATTTGCATCACAGTAAAAAATCGTATTGGCGAAACAGTATAGCTGATTGCATAGATTCTTGGCCGGAAGGAAAAGAACGTTGTTATTTCGGATCATAGCCTTCGTACTGATGCAGGAGAATTTCCACGATGAATCCGAATCAGGCATGCTGACTTCGTCATCAAGACTGGCAATACAAACAGCTTTGGATCCATCCATGGAAAAATACAAATTATTATTTACAGCGACAAGCACCTGCGTCAGATCCCGGTTAAAAATGAGTCCGTTTCCATAGTGAACAGTATCATAGCGAGATTCACTTCCCAACGAAATGTGTCTGCCTTCTTTATATACGAAGTAGGAGTACACATTGTTGTTGATAACCATGTAGTAAACCAGTTTCCCGCTGTCTGAAATGGCAAGGACATAGCCTGAGATTCCTATCTCCCGTTCATCTTCCCCGACGATCAGATGGAATTTGTGGCCCTCCGCCATAAAGCCCACAGCATCACCTGACGGAGAAATGTATATTTCGCTGTTAAAATCTCCTATGTCTTCGGCAATAAGAGTGCTCTCGTTTGTCGAAGCATCGTATCGGTACAAATCCTCCCGGGCAAGGTTCTGGACTGTATAGGCTATCGCATTTCCTGTGAGAGACATGACATAAGCATCTGCATCTGTTGCTGCTGTATACACGTTTGTCCCGTTATAGTAACGCAGCACAACGGTGCTGCCGTCATTATTGTCGTCCTGGAAAGCAACTTCAGATCTGTCGATGGAATACTCGCAGACGTAACTGTCGATACCGGAGGGATCTAAATCGTCCTCAATAGTGCCATAGAAGAAGGAGGCGCCGCAGGTATAGGGAGAGGACTCGCCTCCGATGATATCTGCCTCATTCATACCTCCAATAAACATGAGCGCCTGAGGTGTAATGACGGCTTCATCTTCCGTCAGATCGAACTCGAAGGGGATAGGTGTCGGGGTCGGTGCCGGTGAAGAACTCGAAATTGCTGCGGTTGAGCTCTGAGAAATACTCGCGGAAGATACCGGCTGCGAGGAATTGGATATCTCGCTTCCCGTCTCGGCGGATGATACATCCGCAGGATCCGTTCCGTCAGGGGATACATTTGTACAGCCTGCGAGTCCAAGAAAAATCGCCAGAATCAGAAGAGGAAGCAAAGACTTTTTCATCTTAAACCTCATGAATCATATGCTGATTGAGATATTAATCTAAATGTACTATTATCACAATTAATTGTAAAGAATCGTATTGTTCGCGGTAAGGAAAGAATCGAATCCGGTTGGAATTACCTTGAGGTTGTTTGTCGAGGTTTTCGGCTGTCTTTCAGGAACCTTAATCTTAGCTTATTTCTTCGGAAAACACCTCGCCCCGCGGGTTTATGACCGTGCAATGGCTGGTATATCTCTGCGGCAACAAATATAATTGATAAGTATCGAAACCAACGGGGTCTGCGTGTGTTGATCGAAACTGCACGCCCTGAAGTCCAATAAAATAATACGAGGGAAGTACAACCTATGAAGAAGCGACTCCTGCCAATCCTTTCCATTCTGTCCATCTTAACGGCGACTATGATATCTTCAAGTGTTCTGCTGCTGCCCAAGGTACAGCCGGAAACATCCGCTTCGACGCTTTTCTCCGGAGCCCGCGCGATGAAGATCGTCGAGGGAATTGCCGGGGAAGTGCATATCATTGGATCAGAGGCGCAGTTTTCCGCCAGGGATTACATTGTCTCGCAGCTCGAAAAAATCGGTCTCAACGCGGAACTGCAGGAAGGATCTGTTGCGAATAACGTGACGGGATTTCTCGGTCTGGTGCCATATAAAGGAACCGCGCAGAATATCATTGCACGAATTTCGGGAAACAGTCCGACGAAGGGAAGCGCCGTTCTTCTCATGGCGCATTACGATTCAACCGCCGGCGGGCCCGGCGCGGCGGATGATGCGTCCGGCTGCGCGGTGCTTCTGGAAACGGCACGGATGCTTCTGGCAGGAACGAAGCCGGAAAACGATGTGATCCTTCTTTTCGCGGACGGGGAGGAGGCCGGTCTTCTCGGATCGACGATGTTTGCGGAGGAAAGCGGAAGTATTTCGGATATCGGAATTGTCATGAACTTCGAAGGGCGCGGCAGCGGCGGACCTTCGATGCTGTTTGAGACATCGAAGAACAACTTCAGGCTGGTTCCTGTTGTTCTGGAAAATGTTCCCGGCGCTGTCGCATATTCCTTCTGTCTGGATGCCTATTCATTGACGCCAAACATTACCGATCTCACACCGTTTCTGAAGAAAGGTCTTCCTGGACTGAATTTCGCGAATCTGGGAGGGACGGAAGTGTATCACATGCCGGAGGATGTGTCCGAGCGGCTGGATCCCGGATTTTTGCAGCATCAGGGAGAGTATGCGGTTCAATTGGCCCGGTACTTTGGCAGTCACGCGACGGCAGAAATCACGGACGACGGGAACGCTGTGTTTTTCACCCTGATGAAGGGTGGAACTGTCTGGTATCCCTCCTATATGACACTGGTCTTTACGGTTCTTGCGGTGATACTTGCCGCCGTCACGGTGCTCCTGGCCGGACGAAAGAAACTCGTCACGGTAAAGGATATCGTGAAGGGCGCGGGCGCGACACTTCTTGCCATGATCGGCTCCGCGGTGCTCGGGGTCGGGGCGGCGCTTCTGTTCGCATCTTTATATGTCCGGCTGGATGCGATTCACTCGTTTGAGGATCTTCTCAATTTGAAACGAACCGTTCTAGGGGCTAACGGAATATGGATCGCCGGATCTCTTGCGGTCTTCCTCGTACTTCACTTTCTTATTCAGTATCTCTGGCTTCGCCGGATCGGGAAATTCGGAATGTTCCTGGGGAATCTCGTCATTTGGGTTCTTGCGGCTGCGGCGTCGGTGTTTTTTCTTCCCAATGCTCAGTATATTTTTCTGTGGCCGCTTATCGGATGCACGATCGGCGTCCTCACGGAAGTTTTTGCCGCGCGAAAAAAGCCCGGAAACCCGGGCTTCTACACGGTGTTTACGGGAGTTTTCTGCGTGCTGATCTTCCTGCCGGTCGGGTACATTCTTTTTCAGGCGCTGATGATGACGGGAAGCTATGCGGCTTTCGCGATTCTTTCCCTACCGGTCACAACGATCATGATGGGACTGTGGAGTCTCTTTTCCAAAAATAAAGATAGAGCGGAGGGAAATCCGTCCGGGATCCGAAGATCCGAATCCTGATCCGGATGGAGATTGCCAAGTTTCTGTTTACTTTCTAAATGCTTCCCTTGGTGGCAACACGCCGGACAACCTGATCAAAGGACAGGTCCTGTTCGAGCATCAATCTGCCGGTTCCATACAGTGTATTTGTGACCATCTGAACAATCTGTTCATCGGTAAGAGATGTGTGTGATTTGGCCGATTGACATACGACATCAAACATCGAAGCAATAAAGCCGGGCATACAGCTTACAAATTCGGATCCCATGCCCATTTCTTCCTCGGGAAGTTCGATGACATTCCCCATACACCCGAGCTGCTTCTGAGGCTGACTCCTTTATGTCGTCCAGAATGTGCCGGATATCGGCAGGCTGCATGCGACTGCGCCAGCTTTTCGAGAATCATTTTTCCCATGCTGCCGTATCCGATGATTCCAACATTCATTTTGACGTCCCTCTATTCCTTTACAGAGCGATCGGGCTTTTGGGAGCGAAATTCGTTTCCATCGTCCAGGTGACCGCCGAGCCGTTTTTCAATACATAGACCTGAAGCTGAGAATCGATGCCGTTTTCCTTCCATATGCGTAAAAAGCCTCTCGACGGGTGCGCAAAAATCTCTTCCCGAAGAACCGGATCTTGCGAGTTCTCCAGGACACCGGATACGCGTACCTGCACGCCTTTACTGAAAAAGCAGAGCTCCGCCTTCGGATTTGCCGTGATCTGCGTATAGAGATCCTTCATTGAGCCTGTGTGAAAAACGATGCCGTTCTCATCGGCGCGAAACAGAAGCATCCCGCGAACTCGCGGCTGGTCGCCGTCCATCGTCGCCAGATGAAAGACGGGGTTCTGATTCATGAGAGCAAATAGTTCTTCCTTGTTCATATTCTTTCTCCTCATAACATGCTTATTTGTTCGGAGCTTTCTGTTCGGACAGCCGACAATACTTCCCTTAAGAATGACAATAACGAAGCTCTCCGGCATTCAGGATACATGCAGACTCTTTCAACATTCAGTCAATATACTTCGCCTGATAGTCTGTCGGCGAGATCCCCTCGCTTTTCACAAAGCAGGACGAGAAATGCGCGCCGCTTGAAAACCCGCAGCGCAGCGCAATGTCTGTCATGGAAATATCGCGCCGGCGTAAGAGAAGCTTCGCCCGCTCGACACGGACCCGGATCAAATACTCAATCGGCGACTTACAGAACTCCGCCTGGAATCTCCGGTTCAGGCTCGAAGCGGAGATGTAGCCGAGTTTTGCCAGGTTCGCGACCGTAATCCTCTCCGCATAATGCTTTTCGATGTACTGCTGCGCTCTCGCCACCGAATAATCCGCAGAGACGGCACGCATATCCAGCGTCTCTCCCAGAAGGCTTCGGATCACCCAGTGCGTAAGAACCGTTGCCTGTGCGGCCAATGTGATCTCCGCATTTTTCATGCCCTTACTGTATTCAAACGCAAAGGTATTCAATGTCTTCAGAATGTCCCGGCAGATCCGAAAACACGTGGTCTGGAAAACCGGCACCTCGTCCTCATACAGCAAATACTGACTCTCGAAAAACTCCCTGTCGATCATGAGGCAGTAATAATGCCCTGTCACATCGTCGTTATGTGCTGTTCCGGGAGAAAGGATATAGGAAGGAAACTGACTCCCGTGATCCTCTCTTTCTGGAAAAGAAATCACGATCATATAGGAGGGATGTGAATGATCAAGCTGCGAAGCATAACCGCACGGGCCCGCCACAGGAATAAACAATCCCAGCTTCTCATCGACGTAACAATCGACAAAACGCAGATCCTTCTCCGTCAGGCTCTGACCTACAAGTTTCTTAATAATGGCTAAGTCCTTCATGGGATCCTCTATTCCTTACTCTCACAGGTAAATAGACCTTATGTGTCCGGTTCGAGATGATTTCTTTCAGTATATAAGAAGCGCTGCAGAAATCAAAATTAATTGGCAAATACGATTCGAAAACGGTTCGCACAAGGATATCTTCTGTGATTTCTCAAGTTTTATTGTATAATCATTTACAGATATTTGTGCTCGTGGAGGTATCGTTTAAATGGTAATCGAAATTCGTTCCGACATACAGGACGCCGTTAAGGAATATGGCGATCGCACCAGGCAGCAGATCTTTCTTTCCAAAGATGCACTACTTTTCTATTACGCGAAGTATTTTGCATATACGGACAAGTATGATAACCGGCAAAGCGGTTTTTCGCGTACTTTTGTACGGGTGCCTTACACGGCTGAATGCAAAGTCTCCGGCAAGAAGATCACCTTTTCGGGCGATCTTCGAAAAATGGAGCTGAACGCGTCTTCTCTTGCTACTAAGATGGACGTCGAAGAAGCGGAAACTTGCGCGAAAGAAGCCGTGCTTACTATTATGAATTCCGGTAAACAAGACAGTTCCGAGAAGCTTCTCGAGATGGAGGATCCGGAGCTGATCCGGCAGATCACGGAAGCGTTTGACCGCAAGGGGCTGGATATTCCCGAGTCCTCCGATATCACGTCCTGGCGAATTCTGCTGGATCGGTACCTCACTGAGAAGCGCGATCGTCTCGATACGGCCGACACGGTTATTCAGACATATTGGTTTGCCGATTATCTGGCGCGCAAGAGGCAGGACCGCCTCGGTGTTAAGGCAAGCCAGATATTTGATCCGAAGAGCGGAATAAATGATGACAAAGTTTTCGTACGCAAGCAGGGACGCTGCACGCGAACCACCGTGTTCACGGGAGGCGAAATGTCGTACCGGTATGAACTCGGCGACGATAAGCTCGAATTCTCCACGAAGATGCCGCCGATCTTCTCGATTGTATCGACAGGGGATGCGAGCAGCACCCGCATATGTCCGAATTGCGGCACGGAAGTCAAAGCAGAAGAGGCCGTGAACGCCTGCCCTTCCTGCGGAACGAAATTCCGCATCACCGATTATGACTACAAGGTTTCCGGAGAGTCGCTCTTTCATACGAAGATGAAGCCGGGAAAGTTAATGTTTGGTATTTTTGGCGTGACAATGATCTTGAGTATTCTGATCAATCTCTTCGCAAATCCGCAGGAATCGTTTGCTCTAATCCTGATGGAAAGTCTGTTTTCAGGGGTGTTTATCGGAATTCTTATCTATTTTATACTCGTCATCCCAATCGGTATATTTCTCTTTACGCGCATCGTGAAAAATTCGCGATTCCCTGATTTCTGCAAGCGGTTCCGTAAAACCGATCCGCAAATGACAGCCGAAGAATTTGAAGCAGAGGTCCAATCACGCATTCGCACGTTCTTCCTCTCCGAAGCTGCCGACAACATCCGGTTTGTTTCCGGCGTGCAGCCCGGGCAGTTCACGGATGTCGTCGATGTCCGCATTCAGGAATACAGGCAGATTGCGACGGTTCCGAATCCGGACTTTCTGATCATTCGCGCACATACGGTACTTGATCTGGTTCGCGTGAAGAACGGGAAGCTCGTACGCGAAAAGGGCAAGTACTCATTCGACATCTATCGCGCAGCCGCTGCGAAAACGGAACTTCGAACGGACAAGGAGATCTTCACCTGTCCGTCCTGTGCGTCATCGCTCTCGATTCTCGACGGCGGACACTGCAAGTTCTGCGGCAATACTTCGGATCTCTCGAGATATGGATGGGTGCTGGGCGGCGTCAAGGCGGAGTAGTAAGGATAAGAAAGCGATCTTTCTAACGGTCAGGGCTCATTCACTTTGAAAAAGGGGAGAATCGGCGTTGCGTTATTAAACGCGTGTTATGAGAACACCGCTCTCAATCACCTCCGCTTATTTCTTTTTTCGAGTATCGATTTTAAAAGGCATATATAACGGACAGATACCAATTGCAGACGTAAGTAGAAGAATGATGCCAAGAATTCCTAAGTACTTCCAATTGTTGTTCACAACAAACAGAAGACTGAACAAACCTGCACCGACAATGAGGCGGATAATCCGGTCGATCGTTCCCATGTTCTTCAAATTCTTCATAAAAGCACCTCTCTCTTTTGATAAAATAGACTCAAATTCAGTATATACTTATGTATCTATTTCGTCTGTAATTTTGCCATTGTTTACTGAATGAATATATATTTACTATATCTGATTTGTTTCATGTGACCTTAAAGTCGAAAACGAGCTGTAATCTGGATAGGTTGTCATGAGTTATTTTTTCCCGGAAATGAAACAAAAAGGGGGGAGCAGATTCATTCTGACCCCTTATTACGTATCCCTCCTTTCCGTTCGATTATTTATTAAATATTGCTTGGATTGCATGTTTCGAACCAGAATGTCGTCTGGTCATTTTCACTGATTACGCCGTATTTAACGCCATGCTTTTCGAATATACTTTTAACAATCGCCAGCCCAAGTCCTGTCCCAAGCGGCCGGCCGGTATCAATCTGATCGGCGCGGTAATATCTGTCCCATATCTGCGGCAGCGCATCCGGCGGAATGACTTGGCCCTGGTTTATGACTTCAATACGGCTTGAGGTATTTTGACTGGACGCTTTTATTTCGATGACGGAACCCGGACGCGCGTGGTTAAGCGCATTGTTAAAAAGATTATGCATAACCTGGTCAAACCGGTCCCTGTCAAACACAAAGGTCAGGTCAGGACAACTTATCGATACAGTCACATGATGACGGACGGCATCTACTTCATATTGCTTAAGAAGCTGTGCGAAGACGGGACAAACGGGAAATGACATCAGACGTACATGTTCCACACCGGCCTGCAGACGGGAATAATCCAATATATCCTTAACAACCCGTGTCAGGCGGGAAGATTCTTCTGCAATAATGGTAAGCTGCTCGGTTCTCTTGGTTTCATTTGGCCATGTTACATCCCGGACAGTCTCGGCATAACCTTGGATGACAGTAAGTGGAGAACGCAACTCATGCGAGACATTTGCAACCAATTCCTGACGCAGTTTTTCTGTGCGTCCAAGTTCCGTACCCAGATCATTCAGTGCTTCCGTCAGCTGCCCGATTTCATCCTGCGACTTTACGGGCAGACGGACATCAAGTTTGCCGGATGCCATTTCCCGGGCCGCCCGGGTCACGGCACGGATCGGACGCGACATTTTGCCGGACAGGAATACCGCGAAAAGGACAGACAATACAATAAGAACAACAGTTACAATCCATAACTGGCGCTGCAGGATCTGTGAAGCACCGTCGAGGTCAGCAAGGGAAAAGACGGCAAATAGATAGCCTCCGCTCTGAAGCGGCAGTCCCATAATGGCATATCTGGCGGCCCCTGACATGGGACTGATGTAGCGAGGGGTTCCGTCTGCTTCGTTCGGCACCATTGACTGGGCAGCCCGAACGGTCATCATCATCATTGGCAGTCCCTGCGAGTGATAAGAAGGCGAACCCTGACCGTCAAGGACGATCAGGCTGGCATTTATATTTTCAGATAAAACAGTATAATCAATCTCCGGGGCCTGTGCGGCTTCGCCGAGTGATTGTTTCACCGAAGCAATTCGGGAATTCAGGTAGATGTTGTTCATAAATCCGGCCTGTACAATCCAAAGCACAGCAATCGTCAGGATAGCCATGCTGATAAATCCCAGGAATAATTTCATACCAATATGCTTCATTTACAGCCTCCGAATTCGAACCGGTAACCGGTTCCCCAGACTGTTGTTATAAGTGAACGGCAGGTGCCGAGCTTATCACGCAGGCTGCGGATATGAGTATCGACCGTCCGGGCATCGCCAAAATAATCATAACCCCAGACATGGTTTAAAAGCTGGTCACGTGTGAAAGCAACACCCGGGCGCGAAGCAAAAAATGAAAACAATTCATATTCTTTGGGGGTCAGGGCAATGAGCTGATTGTCGATCATCAGCGTATGTGCAGCAAGATCCAGTTTGAGACTGCCGAAAACCAGTGTCTGCAAGTCCTGGGTCAAAGCTCCTGACCGCTTCAGCAGAGCCTTCATCCGGGCAATCAGTTCACGGGGGCTGAAGGGTTTGCTAATAAAGTCATCTACACCCAGTTCGAATCCCAAAAGACGGTCATATTCTTCATCCCGGGCAGTCAGGAGGATTACCGGCACGGCACTATCCTTGCGAAGCAGCTTCAATGTAGCCCATCCGTCCATTTTAGGCATCATTACATCCAATACTACCAGGGAAAAATCTGCATCGGAGACAAGCTTCATCGCTTCTTCGCCATTGTCGGCTTCGGAAAACTGCCAATTTTCCGCCTGTGAATATTCGCGGATGATCGCCCGTATATTGGGATCATCATCAACCAACAGAATAGTAATCATCAACCGTTCACCTCGCTGTTATGCGTTTAGCGGGAATATTGTTATGAAGATAATTGCATGTCAATACAATCATTATATGGATCAGATGTGTTGAAATCATGAAGTCAGATATTGCAGTTCTGATTTGAACACTCACACAATTCTGTTTTTTTCTCTCACAATTTCCGTACATTTCAAATTTATCATGAAGTTACAGGCTAAGCCGGACGGCAAAGCTAAAACAACAGAATAGAAAGGTGAATCGTATGAAAAAAAATAAACTGTTTCTCGTATTAAGTGTCGTAACGATCCTGGTTATCGGTCTGTCTACCACAGCATTCGCTGCAACAGATTACAAGACACCGGCTGAAATCGTTGCCGGATTGACCGGTAAAACCGTAGACGAAGTTATCGCTGACCGTCAGGCCGGAACCACATACGGTGCTCAGGCAAAAGAAGAGGACAAGCTCGATGAATTCCAAACGGAAAGACTGTCATTGTACAAGGCGGATCTGGATCAGGCCGTTCTCGACGGAAAGCTTACGCAGGCCGACGCCGACAAACTACTTGAAGAAATGACTCTGCGGATGGATGCCTGTGACGGAATGGGAACAGGTCTTGGACAGGGAGATCGTAATGGAATGGGAGCAGGTCTTTGTGACGGAACCGGAGCAGGACAAAAGTCCGGAAGAGGAATCGGTACAGGAATGGGAATGAGTCGTGGAGGCGGAAATGGCAATGGAACCGGATCGGGATGCGGATCCTGCACGGATCAGGATCTGACATAAAACGAATCAATCTTATGGAATTGTTACTATAACTAGAGGCAGGCATCCCAATCAACCCGTGACAAGTAACATTGTTCATCAGGATATCGGAAATGCCATGAATATCTTGAATGAAAGATATGCACGAGGTGAAGTTAGCGAAGAAGAGTATGCAAGGAAAAAGTCAGAACTCAGAAAGTAATAGCAACAATTACTTGTAGACCACCTGTTCGTTTGAAGAGCGGGTGGTCTTTTTACGGCAAACGATGCGGAAGTATATCTGTAGATTAGATCTGCAACGTATAAAAATGCTGTAGTTTATCAAGATTCACAGAAAAACCTATGATTATAAAGCAGCAGAATCGCAAACACTTTGTTAGATTTGATGCATATTAGCTGTATCATGATAAATAGACAGTCTGAGCTTCTCTATCGTCTCCATCATCTGACATTTCAGAAAGGATATTCATTATGGAAAAGCGTATGACGCTCAAATTTCTTCGTATAGCGGGAGCGTCTTTTTTATTTACGATGATAGTAGTCTCTGTTTGTACGAGTCTCTTTTTACTTCCGGTCAGCAAAGATACTATGTTTTTTATATATTGTATTTACTTTTATATATATTATATAACTGTCACTGCAACTTCCTTATATTTTGGCTACTGGGTAACCAGAAGGAACTGCAAATATTTTCGAGAATTTCTATTTGTTTGTTTCATTCACACTGTACTCTCAACGTTGGCGTTATTGTGCGCACTGTATGTCATTTTGTTTTTAATGGATTTAATGAATACGGGGGATGGCTCACGCATTTTTTCAACAGTAAAAGCTTTGTCGTTTTCTGATTATAAATTTGCTCTTGTATCTCCAATTTCTTTTTTCTTAGGCGGCGGTTTTTATTGGGTGTACCATAGAAGCGAGGACGATACATAAGCGAATATCCATGAGGGTGACAGAAATTATCACCCCTCACACTATAGATCAATTTCTGTCATTCGCTAGAACGGCCCTTAAAATCACTCGCAAGCACTTTATCACTAATAATATAAAACCTAGAAACAGCTGGTGTAAGAGCGTTTCAAGGCTTCTTGCGGAGAAGAAGGGAGCTCATGCACAACAACGCGTTTTGTATATGTAATAAATATATGAAAATAGTTATATAACTTGACGAGAAATTAATAAAATGATAATAATATAATTATATATGTATTAAGCATACAAAAATTGTCAGATAGGAGATATTCTTGTACATAATGACACGGCCGGAGCGCATGCAATTATGATTACGGGGAAATCAATTACTTACAATTCAGACGGAACCCCCATCGTTAAGCAGCACAATATCATATAATATTATAATAGATGCTATATAAACGAGGTGAAAAATGGCCAGTTCTCATTGTAAAAAATCTAATCAGCGAGTTGAGAGGGGTACCCATATGGGTACCCTCTTTCTGGTTATCGCAATAATACTAACAAGCAGTATATCCGGCTGCATGGTAAAAACCGATGATAGCGACAAAGAGAGTAATCGTGATAATCCTGGAGCGAAAACTACATATTCACCTGAAGAAAAAGTTGGGTTTTCCGGCAAGGAAATCAACTTTGATGCCACATTTGGCGAAGACTATTTTGCAACTTTACGATTCTCTTTTTGCATGCAGAATCAAGTATACATAGTTGCAGACATATGTGAACCCGATCCGAATATGACAGCTGAAGATAATTCAATGTTTAACACGACTGAATACATAATCTCTGTTGGAAAATCAGGAGAAGATATTAAAGTAACTCCCTTATATGATGTCGTACCTGATCGTGAAACGGCCTTATGTTTTGCATACGATGAATCTGGAAACCTGGTTATACTAACACAAGCCATCGGGACAGTGGGAATAGAATACTCAGTATTTAAAGTTGATTTACAAACGATGACCGTACTTGAGAACTACACGATAAAAGCAGATGATATTATGCAGTTCTTAAGCATTGCGATTGACAAACAAGGAAATGTATATATTTATGCAATGGGAAATTCTTTGAATTTAGAAATCCTAATTTACGAGCCCGAACAATATTCGCCCCATAGTATAATCAGGGAATCGGTCTTAAGCGGCGCACAGCTGATGAGAAAGGAAGACCAAATCTATCTGGCGATGAGAAATGACACCGGTACAAAGACAGATTTTTACGAATTGGGATTGGGAAAAGAAGAACTGGGTAATCCCATTACGTACAACACGGAAGGCGTTTTTGGGAGCGGCATGTTCGAGGGTGAAACTTTGTACGGGATATCTTCGGAAGGACTGGAGCTTTTCGCAAATACAGATTCTCAGAAGACCTATACATGGAGAGAAATGGGAATCAATAGTAGAAATTACTCGTTACCCGGTCTTTCCTCGCTTTCGGAAACCTCGATCGCTGTTGTCGGATTGTCGGGGGAGGATAGTAAGATTCATTTGTCCATTTTGGAACAGACATCACAAGCACAGAATGTAGAACGGAAAACATTGGTTATTGGTGGTGTTTCGATTCTTGATGATCCGGATCTTCAGAATACGATCGACGCTTATAATGCAGCGAACAAGGAGTTCTACGCCGAAGTGGTCAATTATGCCGACATGGGCGATCTGAATTTAGCGATCCTCGGCGGGAATGCGCCGGATCTGATTTGGGGGAATCAGCAAAGCACCTATTCTGCATTCGAAGAACAGGGCATGCTTCTGGATTTAACGGACATGGTTTCCGGGGATCCTGTCTTCTCCGACGAGAGTGTCTTAACAAACATTTTATCTCTTTATAAAAAGAATGGCGGGCTTTACACGCTTCCACTATCGGTAATGCTTTGCGGTATCGCAGGGACGGGGCTTCCCTCCGGCGCAGGGTGGACCCCGGAGGAATTTACGATTTATGCGGAGAGTCTTCCTGTAGACACATACGCTCTATATGGAGTAACCCAGATGGAGCTCCTTCGGGACGCGGTTATGCCTTCCATGGACGCATTCGTTGATTGGGACAATCGCGAGTGTAACTTCAATACGGCAAATTTTGAGTCGCTTCTCATATGGGCCGGTACGTATGGAGAAAAAGAACATGAGGAGGACTCTGTAACGGTCGTGATAAGCGCCGATGAATTGATCCAAAATGGTGAGTTGGCGATGGTAACAAGACTCATCACCTCTCCCGATTCCTATGCTTCACTTGAAAAGCTGTTTGGAGAAAATCTGGATTATAAAGGATATCCTTCCGCCGGAAGAACCGGATTAACGCTGTCAAGCGTTGCAACGGTTAGCATATATAGCGGCACGGAGAACCTGGAAGCCGCGTGGAGTTTTGTTCAAATGGCATTTTCCTCGGAAATACAGGAATCGGTCGGCGGGATTCCGCTTAACCGTGAGGCTCTTGACAAGCAAATCCTGGCGGCAGAAAATTTTCCTTCCTATATGGAGGATAATCCCGAATATTCCACCTACACAGAAATGAGCGCCGAATGCGAACAGCGTTTTCGGAATTTACTGGAATCCTTAAGCGGTACGCCCACCGATAACCAGCCGGAATTATGGGCTATTCTGAGTGAGGAGGCCGCCGCCTATTTTGCCGGGCAAAAATCAGCGGCGGAAACCGCGGATATTATCCAGAATCGTGTTGGGACAATGGTGCGTGAAAATTAAGCCGGTTATTTTCTTACTATCCAAAGGTCGGTAATACAAATTTTTCGATGGCACCGGAGAGTGCGCCGGATCGAAAAATAATGCCATTGTTCCGCGAAACAATCATTTAGCGGACATCTTTTACAGACTGCACTTAATTGAAGCATATGGCACAGGCGTGCCTAAAATTATGGAATACTATAGCAAATACAATTTGAAGCCGGACATAGAGGTATCAGACAATGCTTTCAAGATCACGCTGACAAATACGAATTATAACCGGTTTCTCACAAGCCAAAACAATTCGGGTGTTAAACGCCTTGATAAGCAAGAGTGCTATTAAAAAAGTTGGACAGGGAAAGAACACGTATTATTCTGTAAATCAGTAGCAAAACTCATTTGCGCATTTGCTTCAAGGTTCTGCTCGCTTATCAATATTTGTTATAATAATAGAATATGAACCTGTTTCTCCGGAGGATATAAAGATGCGGCGAGTAATGGAGCGGATTGGTGTTTTTTGTGTTATCGGCTTGCTGTTGCTCGTTTCGGCTTGCTCGCTGAAATCCGTTCGCAAAGAAGCCGGGACAGCACCGAACGGTACAGAAACAACGACCTTTGCGACGGCCGTCACGCCCGAACCGTCTTCCCGTCCAACGGCAACGCCGACACGAAAACCCACGCCGACGAATATGCCGACTCCTACGCCGACGCCCACGAATATGCCGACGCCCACGCCCGAGCCTTTGGAGGACTGCTTTTTGCAGGAAGGATTTCTTTTAAAGGATGTGCCTGCTAAAAATACAGACGGTAAGGATGTCCTGCTGAAGACCGGAAGTTTGATTTGCATTTTCAGCAGAGCGGAAAAAATCATCGATGATACAAGTCGATTCTTTCTGACCGATTCTTATTCGGCCGATCATTCCGACATATCCGGGAAAGAGGTCTTTTTCGGAGTTTCCGAGAATCGACTCGGGGCGGTTTGCTTTTCGGGCATTCCGGAGCACGAGCTTTTCGGAAATCAGGAATCAGTCGAATCCGGCAAAAGAACGGTGATAGAGGTGGATCCGGGGACGCAAGTCAAGCAGATTTCGGAAACGGAGAGCTATGTGATGCGGATCGACTGGGATCAGGACGGTTACGAGGACGAGGTAGCTTTTGAAATAATAGAGAGATATGAGCCGGAAGTGATGTGTTATTTCAGAAGCGGTAAGGACGGAAGTTCGATCCGTACCCGAATTACGCCGAATCTTGATCCGGATTATAATGACATTGATGTTTCTGCCGAGACTTTGCTCCTGACGCAGAAGCCTAACGGCGGATATGTGGTGCTGTTATGTGATGATTTGCCCGCTTACATGCCGTGTTCTTTGTCTATGGAAACGTGGGCGCTGTCGTATGGCGAAGAGGATGTTTTCGCGAAGAAGAATATCAGCGGACTTTTTGAGTATCAGGACGGAGTACTGTATCAGGGCAGCGAAGGACGTTTTTTTGCGTGGTACACGAAAACGAAAACCGCGATTCAACTCAATGATGATCTTTCCTGTAAATATCTTTCGGGTACGCATTACTTTCTTAACTACGGGGATCCGGTAACCTATTTGCTTCTGAACATGCAAGTTCAAATGCAGAAAGACAATCGGTATGTTGTGGAAACCTTGCCGGCGGGGACGTTCATCATCCCGGAGCGAATGGAAGTAAACGCATCCGGCGAGAGTTTCTTCTATTTTTGCCTCTTGGACGGGCGCTGCGCCAGATTACAGATGGATAGTTCTCAAGAAACCCAATATTTTGACGGAGAACCGTATTACGAGGTATTTTACTTCATGATTTGCGGCTGAGTGTTTTTCCCCGGTAAATATTCAAAATCCGATAGTCAAATTTATTCGGAAAATCAACACAGGGAGGAATCGACAAATGAGAAAGAGAAATCTAGCAGCGATGGTGGCGCTTCTTCTAGTATTGTCGATGATTTTCTCCTCCTGTGCTCTCCATGCAAAAACAAATCAAAAATCATCGGAGCCGAATGAGGTGAGTGAAGAGGTTCCGACTTCAGTAACATCCGCGAAGCCGACTCCAACACCGACACCGACAGCGCGGCCGACCGCAACCCCAACGCCGACGCGAAAACCAACGCCGACGCCGACTCCAACGCCTACGATTGATCCGTCCCAGGCGGAGGTTTCCTTCGAAGATCAGAATGCCGATAAAGCCTTTCTCCTGGCGGATGTTCAGGTGAAGGACTTCTACGGGTGTTCGGTTGAACTCAAAGCCGGCCAAGTCGTATGGATCTACACACCAGAGAGTACGACGACCGATGAAACAAGCCGTTTTTTTCTGCCGGACACCGAAGAAGTTATGGAAGAATATCCGAAAATGACTGTACAGGCTTCCCGGGAGTTGTTTTTCGACATGTCCGAAAATCGTTATGAAATGACTTGTTTTTCCGGGTATCAGGAATTTGAGCTGTTCGGGACACGGGAAAACCTGGACTCTGATCTTAAGCGGGTTGTCGAAGTGGAGCCGTGGGAACACATCCAGAACGTATCCGAAGATGAACGCTATATGATGAATATAGACTGGGATCAAGACGGTTTGAACGACAAATTGTATTTAGAGTGCGGCTGGGTCCAGAACGACGAACTTGTCACTTTAACTTTCCAAAGCGGTAAGGACGGCTGCATATATAGAGAAACGATCCAACGCAATTCCGAGGAAATCCGGGAGTATGCACGTTCATCCATTTCTATATACCCGGAAACACTGATTCTTGCACAGAAACAAAATGGGGACTATGTGCTTCTTTTTTGCGAAAACATTGCAACTTTGCTGGATTGCTCTGAGCCGGAAGGAACTGCGGCGATATTCTATGAACCGGAGTCTTTGTTTTCCGCAAGAGGAATGGATGGGGTGTTCGGGTGTAAGGACGATGTTTTGTATGTCTCCGGACGAAGCAGCTATTTCAGTGGGATCTGGACGACGAAAAGAGCGGTTCGGCTCAATGATGACTGGTCTTTGAAAACGATCACCGATACGGAATACTACCTGAACAGTTGGGGTTCATACACATATACGCTTCAAGATGTTAACATCGAGATCGAGGGACTTTCCGGGTACGTGGCGGCCGTGCTTCCTGCGGGAATTATGGTTATCCCCGAAAAGGAAGTCCTGGATTTCGAGGGCAAGGGATATCTCTATGTCCGGTTAGCAGACGGCAGTTCGGCACGGATCAAGGCGGAATATAGATGTGAATCGGAAAAGCGCGTCGCATTGTTGGACGGGAAACCGGACTGTGAGCTTTTTTTCTACGTCGTCGGGGGTTAAGCGAGCGTTGTAAAAGAGATAATAAAAAGCTGAAGAAAGCGTGGAGGGCGAGAGATGGTTGATACGAGAGAAGCAAGAATTGAGGATTTGGAAGGACTTGAAAGACTTTATCTGCAGCTAAGCGGAAATGACCATGGACTGTCATCCCGGTACAAAGATATTTTCGCACAGATGAAGTCTGACGGTGCGTATCATCTTCTTGTTGCCGTTAATGAAGATGATAATGTGGTTGGCAGTGTTCTCGGAATTATATGCAAATCGCTTGCTGCTCACTATGAGTCTTTTCTGGTCATCGAAGACGTAATTGTCGATGATACGCTGCGGCGCGCCGGAATAGGCCGGGCACTTTTTGAGAAGATCGAACAAATCGCTTCGGAAAACTCGTGTGCGTACTCGATACTTGTATCCTCCGGATTTCGCACGGAAGCTCATCGCTTCTACGAGAATATGGGTTACACGGAAAGCGTTGTGGGTTTCCGCAAAAGACTCATGACAAACGATACTTTGTGAGAAGTACTTGTCGATATGGATGTACTTTCCATCGGTTCAAATACTCGTTTGCAAGCAACAATATTGCGCCTGTTACCTATATACGCGCAAAAATAGAGATACTCAACAATGGTACGAAAGAAACGTGTTATGGAATGGGCTGCTATTGCGGTGCGATGGTTTTCGACGACCGCGATCTCGCTGAATCAAAGGAGCACTGTAAGGTTATAAAAGTGGTCAGTACATAAGCTGTTAAAAGGAAGAAGAAAAATTCCTCTAAATTGCTGAATCACATAATCGTTTTCATCGTACTAATCATTCTTATCACGACACGTTGCAAAAGTGATTAGAACCGGCTGCAGAAAGTATAATTTCGAGAAAGTTAGAAACACCGGTGGCGCTCGCATAGAGCACCGAGGACTTGTCCGTACGCCGGAAAATAAAGTGCACATCACTTTTTCTAAGACAGCCTTAACGGAAGAGCTATCAGGAATGATAAAGCTTCTTCGATTGATACTCCGGTTCCGAAGTAATATTGACACCGAGCTTCATAAATACACTTTCGTCCACGCGGGAGAGAATCGTTGTTGCATGCGCGTCACAGCAGCGAAGCTTCGATAGCTGCTCCATAGCAAGAGCCGCGGTCGGATTCGTCGCCGCGCAGATCGATAGGGCAATAAGAATTTCATCTGTATGGAGCCGGGGATTTCTATTCCCCATATATACCGTCTTCAACTCCTGGATCGGCTCGATAACAATTGGTGAGATCAGCGGAATCTCATGCTTTATTCCTGCCAGTACCTTTAAAGCATTCAGGAGAAGTGCCGCCGAAGCGCCGAGCAGCGAGGTCGTCTTGCCGGTAACGATCCGGCCGTCGTTTAGTTCAATAGCTACAACAGGCCCTTCCGTTTCTTTCGCCCGATTTATCGCGGCGGACACCACCGGCCTGTCTTCCGTCGATATTCCGAGCTTATTCATCAACAGTTCGATTCTCGCAATTTCTGAAGGCTCACCAAATCCCTGGCGTACAGAACAACTGGTTTGGAAAAATCTACGTATGATCTCTTTCTTGGCCGCTTCTCTGCAGGCTTCATCATCCGTGATACAGTATCCGGCCATATTAACACCCATATCCGTTGGGCTCTTATAGGGAGACGCTCCCGAGATCCGTTCAAACATCGCGTGTACGACAGGATAGATTTCTATATCACGGTTATAATTCACCGTCGTGATACCGTACGCTTCGAGATGGAACGGATCGATCATATTGATATCATTCAAATCGGCGGTCGCCGCCTCATACGCAATATTGACGGGATGAGATAGCGGCAGATTCCAGATCGGAAATGTCTCGAACTTGGCGTAGCCCGCCTTAACTCCCCGTGCATGTTCATGATAAAGCTGTGACATACATGTTGCCATCTTTCCTGATCCCGGGCCCGGGGCGGTAATGACGACGAGGGAGCGTGTTGTCTCAATATAATCGTTACGGCCATAACCGTCTTCGCTAACGATATGGGAAATATTTGTCGGATATCCGCTGATTGGATAATGCCGGAAAACCTTTATCCCAAGGAGTCTCAGTTTCTTTTCAAATTGTTCAACAGAAGGCTGTCCGAGATACTGTGTGATCACAACGCTGCCGACAAATAAACCGTATCCGTGAAAGGCATCCGTCAAACGCAGCACATCCTGATCGTAGGTGATGCCGATATCTCCCCTGCGCTTGTTCTTCTCGATGGCGTCCGCGCTGATGACGATGACGATCTCCGCTTCATCCTTCAACTCGACGAGCATCTTGACCTTGCTGTCCGGCTCAAAACCGGGAAGGACTCGAGATGCATGATAGTCGTCGAATAATTTTCCGCCAAATTCCAAATACAACTTTCCGCCAAACATCTTGATGCGATCCCGAATGTTTTGAGACTGCATTTGAACATATTTCGCGTTATCAAATCCTACCGATTTCATATACATACCCGCCTTTGCGTATGATTGTTATAAAAAATGAGCGTCCCGTTAATAGTACGAGACGCTCGTTTATTTGAGGCCCTTGTAAGTATAGCATGCACTTTCTTTGTCATTCAAGAAAAATCGCCCTCTATCGCGAAAAACTTCTTTGCGCTATAATTTTGCTATGAAAAATACAAAAGCATTCCGCATTGCGCGCAATATCATCATCGTTCTCCTGTGCCTCATCTTCTTGCTCTTCACGGGGGTCGCCATCGCGCATACCGTCGTTTTCCGGCGTTATGATTACAGCAGCTATGACACCCGTCGTTACCTGACTCACGATGACATCCCTCACGAGGAATACCCATACGAGATCTTAGAGATCCCGTCCGGTGACAATAATCTCACCGGCTTCCTCTACGGCGCCGGGAACACGAACGGCCTCGTCGTTCTGAGCCCCGGACACGCGGACACGACCGACATCAAGCTCTACGAGACGCTTTTCTTCGTCGACGCGGGCTGGACAGTCCTCTGCTATGACTACACCGGCTGCTACAATAGTGAGGGTGCCTCGGCGGACGGTTATACCCAGTCCGTCCATGATCTTAATGCCGTCCTTACATACGTCGAAGGCCAGTCTCGCTTCGACGACCTACCACTCGTTCTCTTCGGTCACAGCCTCGGCGCCTACGCGTCCGCCGCCGTCCTTGCCTACGGGCACGACGTTGATGCGGCAATCGTGGCTTCAGGTTTTGATACGCCAAGGGAGCAGTGGACCTACTCGATCGAGCGCTATACCGGACCGTTCCACGTCCTGCTAACACCTTTTACCCAGGCCTTCATCGCGCTGAAATACGGTGACGAGAAGAACCTCTCCGCGATCGACGGCATTAACTCCGTCACGATCCCTGTTCTCGTCATCAGTGGCGTTCAAGACGAATACTACGGCGCCGAGTGCCCCATCTACGCGAAAAGAGCCGCGATCATAAACCCTGCCTGCGAATTCTTCTATGAGACGCGCGAAAACCACGACGGCCACTACGACTACTTCCTCACGGACGCCGCTTTGGCGTACCAGAAAGAAGTCGACGCCGCAGGCTTCTCCGGAAGCGTCGACAAAAACCTTTATCTGGAACATGACGCGGAATTCATGGAGGAGTTGAATCAGTTCTTGCTGGAGGCAGTTGGCAACCCGACCTAGCTCCTCGCTGGTTCGCTGACTGGAGCCGATTATATTCAAGTAATTTTGCCTGATTTTCGAGAACGTCAGACATGCAAAAGGACGATTCATAAGCAATAAACCATGAAGATGACAGAAATTATGACCCATCACACTATAAATCAATTTCTGTTATTCACTAGAATGACCCTTAAAATCAGAAGCAAATACTTTATCACTAATAATAAAAACCTGGAAACGTCTGGTATCAGAACGTTTTTATTTTCTTTCGGAGAAGGATCGGCGCCATACATAAACACAATTTTTTGTATCAATTGAAGAGTAAACTACCGGATAAATAGCTGTTTCTGAACATGAGATTGCATCGATGCTGGCTTCTTTACTATGCAGACGAATAAAGGGAAGCCAGGAATGGAAACAGTCACGGCATATGCCGTTCACCTATCGTTCTAATCGTTCTAATCATTCTAATCATTCTTATCACGATTCGTTGCAAAAATGATTAGAGTGCGTATAATGATGATAAGAAGCAGCGAGGTGATAAGAATGGAAAAAGAAGGTATCTCGAAAGAATATAAACGCGAATACACGGATGATATCAAAAAAACTGTTATTGCCTTTGCAAATACAAATGGCGGTGAGATATGGATCGGTGTCGCTGATGATAATTCGGTTGTCGGGATTGCAGATCCTGATGCGACAATCCTTAAGGTTACGAACGCAATCAGGGATACGATCAAGCCGGATATCACAATGCATACACTTTCTGAGATTCGCCAGATACAGGGGAAGAATATTGTTGTGGTTCATGTGCAAAAGGGGACAGCCTGTCCATATTACTTGACCGGAAAAGGTCTCCGTCCGGAAGGAGTATATGTAAGACAGGGAGCTTCAACGGCTCCGGCTACGGAAAGCGCAATACTGAAAATGATAAAAGAGACCGGCGGAGATCGTTTTGAGACAACACGATCCCTTCTTCAGGATTTATCATTTAAGCAGGCGGAAAAGTCTTTTCAGGCAGAGAGTATCAAGTTTGGAATCGAGCAGAAAAGAACGCTTGCCTTAATCGGAATGGACGGATCCTATACGAATCTTGGCCTTCTGCTATCGGATCAATGCACCCATACGATCAAAGCGGCTGTATTTGAGGGTACGAATAAGAAAATTTTCAAAGACCGATCCGAGTTCTCCGGATCCATATTGAAGCAGCTTGAAGATTCCTATTTATATCTCGATCAATTCAACCATATTCGGGCGGAGATTTCCGGGTTAAAACGCATCGACATGCGGAGTTACCCGCCGGAAGCTATCCGCGAGGCACTGCTCAATGCCGTTGTTCACCGGGACTACTCATATAGCGGCAGCACGCTCATCAGTATTTTTGAAGATCGTATTGAATTTGTCTCGCTGGGCGGCCTGCCCAAAGGCATATCCTATAATGACCTTCTGCTTGGTGTGTCTGTTCCGCGAAACAATCATTTGGCGGACATCTTTTACAGACTGCACTTAATTGAAGCATATGGCACAGGTGTGCCTAAAATTATGGAATACTATCGCGAATACAATTTGAAGCCGGACATTGAGGTATCAGACAATGCTTTCAAGATCACACTGCCAAACACGAGTTACAATCGGTCTGCGGAATCTGGCTTTCAAGATTCATTCTCATATGATGAGCAAATGGTTCTCCGTTATCTGACAGAACACGGGGATGTGATGAGAAAACAGCTAGTAGAAGTAACCGGTTTTTCACAAGCCAAAACAATTCGGGTATTAAACGCCTTGATAAGCAAGAGCGCTATTAAGAAAATTGGACAGGGAAAGAACACGTATTACTCTGTTCATTAGACAAGAGCAATACGTGTCCTATCAATAAGGAACAATTTCGCCGCCGATCTCAAATTCGATCATATCTGTATCGGAAACGAGAATGTTAGGATCATAGGTCAAAATAACAACAAACGTGGCACCGGTTGGCAATATTAGGTTCCGGGTAAGTTCCCTCGAGAATTTAATGCTTTTCTGGCAAAGCGGATGGGCAACATGAATTTAACGAAATTTGTGAAACAACAGATAGTCATTTTCATGATGGAGTAAGGGAAAATTCATTCAAGTAAGGTTGACAGCTCATCATTGCTCTGAGAAAAATACATGATTTCCGTCGATAAATACAGCTTTGAAACGCGCGTGATTGCAGTCGTAATTTGTATAGATAATGTATACAGTCGCATCCGGGTGTTCTTTGCCAAAGCTTCCTTCCCACAGATTGATTATTTTATAATCAGACTCTTCTGTATTTTACGTCGCGTTAAGGGAATCAATCTCTCTGTAATTAATAACATACATCGCCTCTGTTTCAAGTCTGTTCGAAAGTTCCTTTACATAATCTTCGTCTGCCGTGAATTCGACACACACGTGACCATCTGCCTGAAGAATTGAAGGGAAAAAGTCATATCGGACACCTTTTGACGATGTGGGAAGCTCCTCAGGAAAGAAAGTCGAAACGGCTTGGAAACCGTATGCGTATTTCAGTGCCGTCGGATACTGCCAACGCGAAGTGACACTGATTGGCATATGAAACTGCCCCCAGAAAAGAGTACTCAGCACAAAGACGATCAAGAAACTGACCGAACGCTTCAACAGCGCCGTATGATTCTTCTTTACAATCATAGACACCAATATTCGCAAGAAGATAAAATCCAGAATGAGTAATAATAAATACATTATATTCGGGATCACGATATAAGTTATCAGCAAGGCGGCAAAAGCCAACGCCAGTATACCGGTCAACACATATGAAATACCTATTGTGACCTTTTCTCTCATAGAACAACCCCTCCTTTTTGATATCAGCATAACACAATCATTTTGTTTTACAACAAAATTTTATTGTTTATCGATATATTTTGAGATAAGTGGATATTTTTATGAATGCGTGTATATTCAGTTATCTTGAAATTATCTGCCATAAGGCTTTTCCTTAGATAAATTTATTATGGTAAAAAGTTTTATAAGCCATACCCGTGGTATTTCTTGATGCGATCTTAACGCTCAATCTTCCTCTCTATTGTTTTAGTATGGCCAGACTGTCCGAAAAGATTAAAAATACTTGCGGCATTTTTATCGGGTTCGCCATAGAAGCGAGGACGATATATAAGCAGATATCCATGAAGATGACGGAAATAATTACCAATCACACTATTGATCGACGTCTGTTATACACAAGAAAAACCCTTAGTATCACTCGAGAGTACTTTTATCACTAATAATAAAAAACCTAGAAACGTCTGATATCAGCACGTTTCTAGGTTTTTGGCGGAGAAGGAGGGAGTCCGCGCAAGCTCTCTGCGCTCGCTTGCTTTTCCGTCGTCGCTGCTGCTCCTCCGCAGAAGTCGGCCGTCTACCGGACGCCCGTCTCATCGCCTTCTGCCTTCTCAGGGTTCGACTCCCTTTCGCAAGTTTCGCTACATGTAAAAAGTACTCACCCTCTCGGATGGATCCTTTTTACATGTGGCGGAGAAGGAGGGACGCCATACACACCCAGACGTTTTCTTACCAATTTAAGAGTAAATCACCGGATAAATAGCCGTTTGTGAACATGAGATTGCGCAGCAATGCAGCGTTTAAGGACAAATAAAAAAACGGATAGCTATCTTTTGATAGAGCTGCCCCTTTAAGCGGTTGGAATTAAATGTTAATGTTAATTGTGTAATGAAAAACTGATCAAGAGATGATCGAAATGTTAACGGGCTTGTCTTTCGAAATTTAATGGACATTATCCGCCTGAAGGTTACGGCATTTTACCGATTCTCTAATACAAACTGAATTCAATTGAACACATAAAGGGTGAATGAAATGGATGAGAAGCACAGCGAAATAATCATGTACCAAACGGAGGATGGTCTGACAAAGATCGATGTCCAACTCGAAAACGAAACAGTTTGGTTATCGCTTGATCAGATGTCAGAATTGTTCCAACGGGATAAATCAACCATATCCAGACATATACGTAATGTTTTTGATGAAGGTGAGTTGTTACGCAATTCAGTTGTTGCAAATTTTGCAACAACTGCTTCAGATGGGAAAAAATATAACGTCGATTACTATAATCTGGACGTAATTATCTCGGTTGGATACCGTGTCAAGTCACTGCGGGGGACACAGTTCCGGATCTGGGCGAATTCTGTTCTGAAGTCTTACATGACGAAAGGATTTGCCATGAATGACGATCTGCTAAAGCGAGCGGGCGGCGGGAATTATTTTCAGGAACTATTAGCACGAATCAGGGATATTCGATCATCAGAGAAAGTGTTTTATCGGCAGATTCTGGATATTTATGCTACAAGCATCGATTATGACCCGCGGGCGGAATCCTCCGTTCTTTTTTTCAAGACGGTTCAGAACAAAATGCACTGGGCGGCACATGGGCATACTGCCGCAGAAATTCTCTTTTTGCGATTCTCTTTCAGAAAAAACCATTTTATGAAAAGCAATTTACTGGAGAACACTGGCATATTTATGATTATACGACCGAAGAAGATAGACTGGGTTTACTTAGATATTACCGAGATTCTAATAACAATGTGACTTATGAAATTGTTGGTGAAACTTATTGGGAGACATAATAATATGAATAAACAACGCAGTAAAGTTATGATGATTCTTCTATTAGTATTCTTGTTACTTGCAACTTATTCTTCAATATCGTCGTTGGCTTACCAAATAAATAGACCTGAGAACAGGTATGTTACACATACACCGCCACACGGAAGCAATGAAAAAGCAACATATATTGATTCGCCAATTGCTAAAGTATGTAAAGTGATTCTGGCTGGAGTTATCACAATTTCCATAGGATTTATAGTTTTTGCAATTTATTGCATCAGACGTAAGTTGTATGGGCGTGTGGAGGTTGTAAGCTTGATTTTAACTTTAGCATATTGGGCTCTCGGAGAATATATAATGAGTATGTATTGAGTTGAATCATATGAGAATGTAGCTGTTCTCGTGGTGATGACCATCAACAAAGATGGACAACGTGGGGTGATCGGAGTCATGAAGGGTGAAATGGAAGACTTCGAGAACTGGCTGAACTTTCTGGTATCGCTGAAGCCACAATCACACAATGGATCGAAAAGATCTTGAAAAACGGAATGTGCAGCTGCGATTCAAAAGTGATCCCAAGATCCTTGCGGTCCCTAAATGTTTATCTGAGCATCCGTTCAGAACCGTCAAATGGTACTACGATGCACATTATCTGCTGTGCCGGAGCAAAGAAAAAGCCACAGAAGCGCTGGGGTTATGCTTTCTGGTGTATAACCTGAAGCGCGCTACCTCACTGGTTGGTGTTACGGCCCTGATCGCTGGAATACAGGGAGTTTAGAAAGCAGATCTATTTTTTGGACGCAAATTGTATGCTTTTCTGCTCTTTTCCGTTGATTTTCCGATCGGTTTAAGCAGGATAAATGGATCAATAAAAAACACCGGAATCAGCGCAAATGCCTGGCATTCCGGTGTTTTTGGTGTCCGAAAAACTTGTTTTCAGACAAATTCTGGCGGAGAAGGAGGGAGTCCGCGCAAGCTCTCTTCGCTCGCTTGCTTTTCCGTCGTCGCTGCCGCTCCTCCGCAGAAGGCGGCCGGCCGTCCACCGGACGCCCGACTTGTCGCCTTCTGCCTTTCCCAGGGTTCGACTCCCTCTTACTAGTTCCTCTGTATGCAAAAAGGACCCACCCTCTCGGATGGATCCTTTTTACATGTGGCGGAGAAGGAGCGACGCCATTTACGCCCAGACGCATATGACGTTGCGAGAATAAAATTCCTGAAGATTTTGAATAAAGATTTTCGCGATAGTTCAGATTACTGAGAAAGACTAAGAAAATATCGATTCTATCATTCGTCACAACAATTTTCGATATCATGTCTTCAATTAAGCGTTTTATACACGCTATGGATCCATCTTTAATCTGAGCCTTGGCTAGATCGATATTCTCAATAATCTTGGCTTCTGATAAATGTTCGTCTTCAATATAAGAGGATTCAGAAATCTTGCTTTCTATCTCACTCTTACTTCTTTCAAGCTCATTTATTCGCTTAACGACAGAAGCCGATGTATCATGGGCCTCGGCTAATGCTTGTATGAGGTTATTGATCTGTCGATCAAGTTTAGCAATCGCTCTTTTCTCTGATTCATTTTCCTTCCGATTCTGATCGAACAGCTTATTAACATGATTACGATACTCATGCAGAATATCATTTTGAATGTCTGAATAAAAAAGATTCTTAGAAAGGCTTGAAAGTACGACTTCTTCGAGGCCGGAACTTTCAACTTCGTGCAATTCGCATTTCAATCCATGCCGTCGTGAGCTACATCGATATGACGAATATGCCTTCTTTCGTTTTATTGGGTTCCTTGTATTCCCGACAAGAGGGGCATCGCAATAACCGCAACGCAGCTTTCCAGCGAGTAGATATTCGCGTTTTGCAGTAGAACTGCCGCTTCTTTTTTTGCGCTTACTTAATTGCTGTTGAACCCGAGAAAAAAGATCCTTATCAACGATAGGAGGGATCACTCCTTCAACCCGTATGATATCCGACGGTGACTTATACTTATGCCCGTTTCGAGAACCAGAAGTATTTTTGGGAGCAGATTTATTATATACATAAACTCCAATATACTTTTCGTTTCTCAAAATTGAAAAAAGACTCGATGAAGTAAAGTCATTTCCTATTTTGGTCTTCCAACCGTAAGCTTTACAATGCTCAAATACTGCTCGATTTGTAGAGCCATCCGCAATTGCGTTAAAAATATACCGTATACAAGCGGCTTCCTTATCGTTGATAACAAGCCTCATATCCTTGTCGACATCATATCCTAACGGTGGAATTCCACCGTTATGTCGTGCCTGATATGCATTTTCAGTTTTTCCCTTTTCTATTTCGCGGGCCAGATTCCGAGAATAGTATTCATTCATACCCTCAAGAACGGATTCCAGGATTAAGCTCTCTGGGGACCCATCAAGATTTTCTATTACGGACAGTATGATCACACCGAAATTTTTAAGCTGAGCTCGATATACGATGCTGTCATAGCGATTACGTGCAAATCGATCAAGCTTATGAACCACAACAATATCGAAGGTGTTCGACATTGCATCGTTAATCATTTTCTGAAAGGCTGGTCGGGAAGAGTTTGTTGCCGTTTTTGCGCGGTCGATATAATAGTCGACAATTTCAATGTCATTGTTCGCGCAGTAATTTGAGATAGCTCGGACTTGCGCCTCAATGGATTCCTCTCTCTGCATATCAGAGGAGTATCTGGCATAGGCTACCGCTCTAATCTTTCCCTTTTCTTTTCTGATCTGATCCAAAATTAACATTGCTAGGTATCTCCTTTTGCTTCGCTTCACAAATGGAGCCCTTCGTAACTGAATCAATTGCAAGAAAAATGAGATCCGTTCTTTTAATAGTTGCTTTGTGTATATATACTGTTTGTTTCATCTACACACCGTCATCGTACTATTTTTTCCCGATAAAAAAAAGAGAGCACAAAGCTCTCTCTTATAAAAAGCATACAAATATTCATCTGTTGTTCTGAAGGCTCTGCTATGGCAGCACGGGTGTTAAGACATACCTGTCTCGCGCCCACCGACATTACTATGTCGATCGGATCCCTAGCCATCGCATATGGTTCAATATGTTTAGCGGCTGATCCGGAGTATCATTAAATGTTCTTTCCCTTCATTGCGAACTGAAGAACCCTATCTCACTTGTTGCATAACGCGTGCTCGCTCCAGGAGGAACTGTGTTTAACCTTTCGTATATAGGCTCGGTCTACCTTAAGCGTCAAGAGGCAGCTATTGAAACCGCATTGCCGAGAGAGAGCCAGATAATCAAGATGCACTGGATATACGTCACTCCATTAGATCCATAAAATCACAATTCTCAATAAAATGCAATAAATAAATGCGAATTTCGCATATATCATATAGATATACTTGTTGTAACGGGAGGGTGTGTCGTAACAGTCTCTTAAACTATCACCTAATTATTTGATAATAATGTTGACAAAATAAATTTAAAATGCTACATATAAATTGTAATCACAAAAATATTACTATATCAGAAATAAAGCAAGACAAGGTTTGAAAAAATACGAATGTTGTTTTGTTATATGGGAGGCCTATTTCGAGGGAGGGTTTAGTGTGAAAATACAAGGGAGAAGATTATTGTCTGTTCTGGTTGTCCTTACAATGCTATGTACGTCATTTTTGAGCGGGAATGTACTGGCGGCAGACCTCGGCAGCACAACCGTTTTTGATAAGAACGGATTGAAAGCAGATTTCAAAGTAGACAGTCAATGGACGGGCTTTTTTAACGGAACGATAACGGTCACGAATACAGGAACACAGCCTGTAGAAGATTGGGCACTTACCTTCGACTTCCCTCACGAGATTACGAATATTTGGAACGCGGCGATCATCGAGCACCAGCCCGGTGTATATACGGTCAAGAATCTGGTGTGGAATCAGGACATTCCGGTCGGTGGCAGTATAAGCTTCGGATTTACAGCTGCCGCCTCCGGAGAAATCACGCGTCCTACTTTCTTTGCCGTGAATACGAAAACAACAGAAGTAGCAGCGGAACGGATAAAAGTAGAATATGTTCTATACAGCGACTGGGGATCCGGGTATTCGGCTGCCTTGAAAATCACCAATCTTTCCGCCACATCAATAGAAGACTGGACCATTGATTTTGACTTTGCACGAAGCATCAATAATCTTTCCTGCGGGAAAATAGTCGCGCAAAACGGAACGCATTACACCATTCAAAATGACGGTTATACACAAAATCTGTCAGCCGGACAAACCATTCAGCTTGGTCTTGGAGGAGCAGGTGGTGTTGCAGCCGATGTACCGACAACCTGTGTTGTTAAACAGATCGTACCCGGGTTTGATTTGGTTTCTGATACAGACGGAGATCTGGTATTGGACTGGATCGAGATTTGCGTGAATGGAACAGATCCGTTGATACCGGGAGAAGTGATTCCGTCGCCTACACCGACAGAGCCCACACCGACGTCCGTTGAACCTACACCAACCACGGTGGAACCATCACCGACACCGCCGGTGGATATGGAGACAGATACAGATGGCGACTTGATCCCGAATTACTACGAAGAACTCTTGGGAACGGATCCTTCCCTTGCCGACACTGACGGAGACGGACTCAGTGATTATGAGGAAGTCTTTACTTTGGGCTTTGATCCACTGAGCACAGACAGTGACGCAGATGGAATATCTGATTATGATGAAGATGTTGATCAGGATGGACTATCTTTTCGACAGGAAAAGCAAGCTGGGACAGACAGTTACAATAATGATACCGATGCAGATGAGCTGCTCGATGGAGAAGAGATAAATATATATGGAACCAATCCGCTGGTTGCAGACACAGATGGCGACGGACTTGATGAAGGAGATGAGATTGCCCTGGGATTGAACCCGCTTGCCGCGGATACGAATGGGGACGGTGTATCTGATTTATATGAGAAAATTCAACAGACCGTGACAGAAAAGATATCAGAAGAGGGGAAACCGGAAATCACAGAAGTAACCGTTTCTATGAATACTGCCGGGAATATACAAGAAACCACGAAAATCAGAAACGTTTACAATGTAGATGTGCAAACAAGTGATGTTGTGGGTTTAATTGGAGCGCCGGTAGAAATTACATCGGATTCGACTTTTGACGAAGCAACCATTAACTTCCGTTATGATGATTCATTGCTCGGAGACACACTGGAAGAGAATTTAGCAGTCATGTGGTATGACGAAGTAAATAATGAGTATATTGTTTTGGATGATGAAGATATTTTGGATATGACAAACAATACTATAAGTTATACGACCACACACTTCTCAACATACATGGTGGTTGATAAAGTAGCTTGGTTCGAGGCATGGAGACAAGGCTTGAATACCATATCAGCAGCACGGGACCAATATTACTCTTCTATTCCCGTCCCGAATTTAGATATTGTGTTTGCCGTTCAAGGAAATATGTCCTCGTCCTTTCTTGAAAAGGCAGCCACTATATCAAGTAATTTTATGGATACAATGATACCCGGTGACCGTTGTGCCCTAATCTATTTTGGTGAAAAGGCATATTTATGGGGTTTTCGGTCTGAAGCTAACGCATATGATCTAATTTCGTTAATGAATACCTGTATAACAAACAGAAATACATACGCTTTTATGTTGGATTTAAGAGATGATGTTCCCTGCCTTGTACACGCCGTTGGAGGAGCCAATGCACAAATATCCAGTGACAACGAAGCGAATAATATGGAATCAAAAAATCAGAAAATAGTAATTATTCTTAGTGATGGTATCAACATATCCAGAACTGGTGGTGACTGGGTTTACGACGCGCATGATTATGATCCAACAGTATATGCAGTTCGGATGAGTTCAATAGGTGCTTCAGACAGCACTTTACAATCATTTGCAGAAGACAATGGCGGTGAGCTATATATCGCAGATACCTCTCAAAATATTATGAAAGCAATTTCCGAAAATCAATTGAAGAATCAGAAAGTGAAAATCGACAACACGGATGCAGATGAAGACGCCTTACCTGATATATTTGAGACTACCGGTATCCTATTGAGTAACGGAAGAATTGTCTATACTGACCCGACGAATCCGGATTCGGATTATGACGGCATTTTGGATGGAAAGGAAGTTGGCCTACCGGTTGCAATATCATCATTGACGCAGGGTGAAAAGATAACCTTTTACCAGGGAGCCGGTTATACCACAATGTACAACTATTGCTTTAAATACTTGAGTAATCCGAAAATGAAGGATACGGACGGGGATGAGTATGCTGATATGGACGATCCGAGGCCGAAGATAAGTGATGTTACCGTCGTTGCGCTGCTTGATTCTGAGAAATTTGTTGAAATTAATGATGGTACAAAATTATGTTATGGTGGTGAGCAGGCCTGGTTTAAAGATCCAACAGGAAATGCTGGTGGCTGTGCTACAATAGCAGCAGCCAATATAACTGCATATCTTGCATCTCAGTCCTATTATGGAAAGGATTACAGTGCGCTTTATTCCCCGAGTTCTGTTCCACACAATTCGCCATTCACCTTCAGCAAAAAGGATTTTATTACCCATATGTATAATGTGTACAGTTTTGTTATACCGATGGAAATTGTCTATATTGATTATATTGATCAATCTGGAAAACCTCATTTTTCTGTAGCTGGTACGATTGGTGTTTGGCCAATGTCTCTGTTTGTAAGCAATGTTGAAGCCTATGCTGATGCCTGTGGAGTATCACTGAATCCAGTTTATAAAAACGGCCAATTCAACAAAGAGAACGCAACAGAATATATTATTGATGGTTTAGGTAAAAACATACCCGTTGCGATGTTTATTGCACTAAACGATCGATTGAATAACACTGAAGCCTTTTATCCAGACGGAACACCTAGCATACAAAACTTTGAGCGACATTGGGTGACCATAACTGAAATTAAAATTGATGAGATAAGTGGAGAAACAACGCTTAAAGTATCTACATGGGGCCGATATGCATACCTTAGTTTGGATGATTATCTTGCAGGGGCATGGTCAATTGATGGATTGATGTATTTTCAATAACAGGGACCTTGAAATTGATAAGCAGGAGGCATTTAAAGTGAAAAATGCGCATAGGCTCAAAATACTATTTCTTATAAGTATTTCCTTGGTACTTGTTGCCGGACTTTTTAGTGGAGCATACCTATTAAATAAAAAATGGAAAAATGAAAGTGCGAAGTGGCTTGCTATGAAAGAGCAGATAGTTGAAGACAATTCGCTAGTTAAAAGAGTTTATCGTATAGATAACGGACCCAACTGTGAAATCATCATTGTGTTGAATTCTTCTGCAAGCTTTGATCAAGTAGAAGCAATCTACAAGAGTGTTTTGACGCAGTTGTGCGATGAGGAAACACTTAATGAACTTAAAACGTATCACAGACGTGTTTCTGGAGAACTGGTTTTATTGGAGATTGCTTTTCAAGATCCATATGATGAGGTGTTTATATCCAGATTTAGTGCAACTAATAAAGATGGATTTGAAAAATGGAAAGTTGATGACTCAATTAATCCTGACAAGAAATTTTTGGAATATAACATGTCAGATTATGCAACGATAAATGCTGGATGATTAATCACGCATTAGAACGAGTAAGCATCTCAACTTGGAATCCGGGACAGTGCTAGCTACACGAGTTCTTGGTTGGAACTTATGTGTTAAGGGTTCAAAAAAAATGAAAATAAGGACCCACCCTCTCGGATGGATCCTTTTTTCATATGGACAGACTGTCCGAAAAGAGCAAGAATATTTCCGGCATTTTATTGGGTGTGCCATTGAAGCGAGGACGATACATAAGCGAGTATCCATGAAGATGACAGAAAATATTACAAAACACACTATAGAACAATATCTGTTATGCTCAAGAAAGACCCTTAGAATCGCCCTGAATCGTACTTTTCACTAATAATAAAAAACCTAGAAACGTCTGGTATCAGCACGTTTCTAGGTTTTTGGCGGAGAAGGAGCGACGCCACTTACGCCCAGACGCATGTGACGTTGCGAGATAAAACTTCTTGAAGATTTTGAATAAAAATTTTGGCGATAGTTCAGATTACTGAGAAAGACTAAAAAAATATCGATTCTATCATTCGTTACAACAATTTTTGATATCATGTCTTCAATTAAGCGTTTTATACAGGATATAGACCCGTCTTTAATCTGAGCCTTTGCGTGATCGATACTTTCAATAATCATGGATTCTGATAAATGTTCGTCTTCACTATAAGAGGATTCATTAATTATGTTTTCTATCTCACTCTTACTTTTTTCAAGCTCATTTATTCGCTTAACGACAGATGGAGATGTTTCATGAGCATCGGCTAATGCTTGTATGAGGTTATTGATCTGTCGATCAAGCTTAACAATCGCTCTTTTCTCTGATTCATTCTCCTTCCGATCCTGATCGAAAACCTTCTTTACATGATTACGATACTCATGCAGAATATCATTTTGAATGTCTGAATTAAAAAGATTTTTAGAAAGGCTTGAAAGCACGACTTCTTCGAGACCGGAACTTTCAACTTCGTGCAATTCGCATTTCAGGCCATGCCGTCGTGAGCTACATCGATATGACGAGTATGCCTTCTTACGTTTTATCGGGTTTCGTGTGTTTCCAACAAGAGGCGAATCGCAATACCCGCAACGAAGCTTCCCAGCGAGTAGATATTCGCGTTTTGCTGTAGAGCTGCCGCTTCTTTTTTTGCGTTTACTTAATTGTTGTTGAACCCGAGAAAAAAGCTCCTTATCAACGATAGGAGGGATCACGCCTTCAACACGGATGATTTCGGAAGATGCCTTGTATTTATGTCCGTTTCGAGATCCGGAAGCGTTTTTCGGTGCCGATCTGTTGTAAACATAAACGCCAACGTACTTCTCGTTCCTTAATATTGAAAAGAGACTGGACGAAGTAAAATCATTCCCGATTTTTGTCTTCCAACCATTGGCCTTACAGTGTTCAAAAACGTCTCGATTATTAGCACCATCGGCAATCGCGTTAAAAATGTACCTTACGCAAGCGGCTTCTATTTCGTTGATCACAAGCCGCATATCTTTATCGACATCATATCCTAACGGAGGAATACCGCCGTTATGCCGTGCTTGGTATGCATTTTCAGTTTTCCCCTTTTCTATTTCGCGGGCCAGATTCCGAGAATAATACTCATTCATACCCTCAAGAACGGATTCCAGGATTAAGCTCTCTGGGGACCCATCAAGATTTTCTATTACGGACAGTATGACCACACCGAAATTTTTAAGCTGAGCTCGATATACGATGCTGTCATAGCGATTACGTGCAAATCGATCAAGCTTATGAACCACAACAATATCAAAGGTGTTCGACATTGCATCGTTAATCATTTTTTGAAAGGCTGGTCGGGAAGAGTTTGTTGCTGTTTTTGCGCGGTCGATATAATAGTCGACAATTTCGATGTCGTTGTTCGCGCAGTAATTTGAGATAGCTCGGACTTGCGCCTCAATGGATTCCTCTCTCTGCATATCAGAGGAGTATCTGGCATAGGCCACCGCTCTAATCTTTCCTTTTTCTTTTCTGATCTGATCCAAAATTAACATTGCTAGGTATCTCCTTTTGCTTCGCTTCACAAATGGAGCCCTTCGTAACTGAATCAATTGCAAGGAAAATGAGATCAGTTCTCTTAGTTTTTGCTTTATGTATATATACCGCTTGTTTCATCTACATACCGTCATCGTACTATTTTTTACCCAATAAAAAAAGAGAGCCCAAAGCTCTCTCTGTCGAAAAGCATATAAAGATTCTTTCTGTTTTTCTGAAGGCTCTGCAATAGCAGCACGGGTGTTAAGACATAGCTGTCTCGCGCCCACCGACATTATTATGTCGATCGGATCCCTAGCCATCGCAAACGGTTCAATATGCTTAGCGGCTGATCCGGAGTATCATTAAATATTCTTTCCCATCATTGCGAACTGAAGAACCTGATCTCACTAATTGCATAACGCGTGCTCGCTCCGGGAGGAACTGTGTTTAACCTTTCGTATATAGGCTCGGTCTACCTTAAGCGTCAAGAGGCGGCGAAGCGCATTGCCGAGAGAGAGCCAGATAATCAAGATGCACTGGATATACGTCACTCCATTGAGTCCATAAAATCACAATTTTCAATAAAAAGCAATAAATAAATGCGAATTTCGCATATATCATATAGTCGTGGCAAGTGTTAAGGAATATACTCGTTTTTATAGGAGGGCTTTAACTATGATCGAACTGGGAATAATGGTTTATTCTTTCATCAAAAAGACAACATTTGGTTGGAACTTTTTCTGGTGGAACTACCATATCGAGCGAGCAAGAGAACACGATCGGAGAAATGACAGTATTGAACCGGAATGGAGAAAGAAATTTTTAAGTTAGTATTGTCTTGATCGTTTCATAATGGCGTTAAGAAAGATGGTGAATCTGTGTTTATATATAATCTTAAAGCAGCTGCTAATAAACTCCAAATAGACTACGCTGATGTAACAGCTCATATCGGGCATATGGGTGAAATGGGAGCAAGTCGGGAAGAAATCCTAAAGAGATATATACAACAATTTTTACCAGAAAAATTCAAAGTAGGGCGAGGATTTATAATTGATGCAGAAGGAAATCAAAGTCGGCAACAAGACTTCATCATTTATGATGCTTTCAATTGTCCAAAAGCTCTAAATATGGAAACTGTACAAGTTTTGCCTATTGAAAGTGTTTTCTGCACGATCGAAGTAAAATCAACTTTAAGTAAAGTTGAACTTGAGAAGAGCATCGAAAACATTAGAAGTGTAAGAGGATTAAAACCAACTGTTATACATAATATGCCAATTCAACCCGCAAATACAAACAACACTATTGGCCTCATTTTTGCATATTCATCAGATACCAGCATTGAAACTATATTGGATAATTTTTACAAACTCAATAAAGAGGTCACATATGATAAACAGGTAAGTCTTATTTGCATTCTGGACAAAGGTTTAATACTTAGGTCGGATAAACAAAAAATGGGGAATGTCACTCTTTTTCCTCATCAAAATACAACTATCGGTTATGTGCAAAACTCACTTGAAACAAATTTTTACCTTTTCTGCTTACTATTATTAAACACACTAAATAATATGACAAATCTTCCTCCCAATCTCATGGAGTATGCAGAAAAACAGGGTGCTCTAAATGTTCAATCTCAATATCCGATAAAGTACATGCAAGAACTCAGTACAATTGGATTAGGAAACGGTATTAGCATTAGTTCCGAATATTTGAATGAGTTACCACGAATCCAAATGAAAATGGCACAATTTGTAGAGAGAAAAATGAGCAAAGAGGATTTGTTAGAATTTCTTTTCGTCGATCTTCAAAAAATAGCACGTCCAATTATCGGAGAAAACAAGATACAATACCCTGCAACTGATATCCCGGGAGTAAATACTGAGGCGCTTCAAAAGATATATTTGAAATTTAAAAATCGTGAGATTGTTTCTCAGCACGAACAGGATTTATTTGATACGGAATCTGAGTTATTGTACATGTGGCATAAAGACGAACAAAAATAAACATACAAATTTTACGATAATCTGAAAAACCAGGAATGCTCAACATATCTATTGACATTAATATTTCCAAAATGTCACATCATGGAGATCGATACTATTCCAATTAACCTAAAGGCTAAATGGTAAATTACAATGTTAGATAAATTATAATTTTGTTTTTCAACACATCTACGAAAGAATGTCAGGTCTTTTGATTTGCCAGTCCATTTACTATTTCTTCATCAATGATCAGATATTCCAATAATCGAGGGAAATACATATGAATAGTTTGTTTCAATATATATGTTGTTTTCTTATTGAATCCGGGTTTGGAGAGGGCCTTGATGAAGCAATCAATACGGTAAGGAAAACTTTCAATCGCCTAAAACTCATGACAAAATTCGAAAAATTTTGTCATGATTCACGGTGGCACGATATTATTGAAAACCAAGGCTTTTCTTCCGGATTTGATTTTTTTGCTACAAACGAAGAAGTTAAGAGAATAATTGTATCTGAATCATATAATAATTTACGAAATCTAGATTTGCTGAGTAATTCGCGAATGCGGTCGATTCATATGAAAAAAATATACGATGCTGCTAAAATTAAGAATACAACCCAGGAAAAAGAACTGAAACTCTTTCTTGATGCTGTTTATTTAATGATCGAAACATTCTGGTGGGAAACATTGAGCGATGACTCTAAATTAGCAGTTGGTATCGCATTGACAATATCTGATAAGAGATTTGAGAAGGTTGAATTTCAGACTGAAAGATTGCGCTCGGATTTAGAAAAACACAGGAGTGAGATCGAAAATTACAATATTAATATATCTGCATCCTCTTCTGTTTCGCGAAATATTACGTCTAAATCTAAGCAATGGAAAAATGATGACTTCATTGGTCGTGATGCGTTAATTAATTCTCTTTATGCTGATCTTTCTGAAAATTATGTTCATATACAATTAACTGGTATGGGCGGAATTGGAAAGACCGCAATACTAAATAGGATTTACTCGGATCTTGCTGGTTCGAAGGAATCCCCGTTTGACCACATAGGTATGCTCTACTTTGATGGCAAGATCGAGGGTTCCTTTAAAAACCTGGATTATCCGGAACAATATAAAGGTTTTCAAGGAGAATCTGTAGCCATGCAATTTCTGCGGGACTTGTGTAACGAGAAGAGAGTTCTCTTGTTATTTGATGATGTTCGAAAGTTGAGAGATAAATCCGAGGATGAAAATTTCATTGCTTTTCTTCAGACACTAAGAGCTAACATGCTTGTTGCTTCTCGTTGCGAAATTCGGCCACTTAAGAAACGAGAAGTTTGTGCTTTAAGTACAGAAGATTGCATTCTAGTATTTGAACGTCAATACGAAGAGAAACTGAGCGATGAAGAGGCGATCGTATTAGGAGAATTCATCGAACAAAAGGCAGGAAACAACACTAAGATTGTAAGCCGCTTAGGAAGCATGGCAAGGTGCTATCAATCGATTCATGAACTCCTTGACGCTCTGGAAAGAAAAGGCTTTTGTCTTCCCGTAGGAGTAGATGCTAATGATGAGCTGTTACAGCAAGAGATCAACAAACTTTACCCCGTAGAAGCTATCTCTGACTGCGCAGAGAAGAATATTTTAGAGGCTTTTTCCCTGTTCCCGGCTATTCCCTTAGCAAAGGATACTTGCGTAAATTGGCTTATGAACGATGCCAACGTTGACGAAGATAACTGTTCTCTTCTTCTGGCGCGACTTGCGAATCAGACTTGGTTAACGAAGCATGAATCAACGGATGGAAACTGGTATTTTTCGATTCATCAGATGCCCAGTTCCGCTGTGCGAAATCAACTAGAAATTGAGATCAAGAATCACGAGAACTTAGTTAGAGAATGTGCAGATATTATTGACAAAAAATTAGAACACTATCTCCTTAAAGAAACGGCGCAATATTTACCATTTGCATCATCTATTTATGAGTCCTTTTCTTGTAAAACACCCAAACTTGCGAACTTGGCAAGCTCTATTGGAAGTCATAACATAATAGTTGCCAATTATGATGAGGCGCTCGAGTGGTATCAGAAAGCTCTGGAGATCAGTGAAAAGGTTTTAGGTAAGGAGCATCCCAGTACCGCAACAACCTATAACAATATTGCCGGGGTGTATTCTCGCCAAGGCGATTATCCGAAAGCGCTCGAATGGTATCAGAAAGCTCTGGAGATCCACGAAAAGGTTTTAGGTAAGGAGCATCCCAGTACCGCAACAACCTATAACAATATTGCCGAGGTTTATTATAGCCAAGGCGATTATCCGAAAGCGCTCGAATGGTGTCATAAAGCTCTGGAGATTCACGAAAAGGTTTTAGGTAAGGAGCATCCTGATACTGCAACAATCTATAACAATATTGCCGGGGTGTATGATAGCCAAGGCGATTATCCGAAAGCGCTCGAATGGTATCAGAAAGCTCTGGAGATTCGCGAAAAGGTTTTAAGTAAGGAGCATCCTGATACCGCAACAACCTATAACAGTATTGCCGGGGTGTATGATGATAGCCAAGGCGATTATCCGAAAGCGCTCGAATGGTATCAGAAAGCTCTGGAGATAAACGAAAAGGTTTTTGGTAAGGAGCATCCCAGTACCGCAACAACCTATAACAATATTGCCGGGGTGTATTCTCGCCAAGGCGATTATCCGAAAGCGCTCGAATGGTATCAGAAAGCTCTGGAGATCCGCGAAAAGGTTTTAGGTAAGGAGCATCCTGATACTGCAACAACCTATAACAATATTGCCGGGGTTTATTATAGCCAAGGCGATTATCCAAAGGCGCTCGAATGGTGTCAGAAAGCTCTGGAGATCCACGAAAAGGTTTTAGGTAAGGAGCATCCTGATACTGCAACAATCTATAACAATATTGCCGGGGTGTATGATAGCCAAGGCGATTATCCGAAAGCGCTCGAATGGTATCAGAAAGCTCTGGAGATCCGCGAAAAGGTTTTAAGTAAGGAGCATCCTGATACCACAACAACCTATAACAGTATTGCCGGGGTTTATTCTCGCCAAGGCGATTATCCAAAAGCGCTCGAATGGTATCAGAAAGCTCTGGAGATTCGCGAAAATGTTTTAGGTAATGAGCATCCCAGTACTGCAACAACCTATAACATTATTGCCGGGGTTTATTATAACCAAGGCGATTATCCGAAAGCGCTCGAATGGTATCAGAAAGCTTTGGAGATCCGCGAAAAGGTTTTAGGTAAGGAGCATCCTGATACCGCAATAACCTATAACAATATTGCCGTGGTTTATTCTCGCCAAGGCGATTATCCGAAGGCGCTCGAATGCTGTCAGAAAGCTATAGAGATCCGCGAAAAGGTTTTAGGTAAGGAGCATCCCAGTACCGCAACAACCTATAACAATATTGCCGGGGTTTATTCTCGCCAAGGCGATTATCCAAAGGCGCTCGAATGGTGTCAGAAAGCTCTGGAGATCCACGAAAAGGTTTTAGGTAAAGAGCATCCCAGTACCGCAACAACCTATAACAATATTGCCGGGGTTTATTCTCGCCAAGGCGATTATCCAAAGGCGCTCGAATGGTGTCAGAAAGCTCTGGAGATCCACGAAAAGGTTTTAGGTAAAGAGCATCCACGTACCATCAGACTTTATCAATCAATTGAAATGATTCGCAAGAAACTATAAACGATTTTTATATAAACATCTGAGAACTCAATCATAAATTCTTAGGGAACCGCTGATTAATTCCTTAAAAGAACAAAGAATAGTAAAATAGAAAGAAAATGGAACGGTAGGAAGCAATATGCAGCAGACGTTCAGCGATATGGAATATGGCAAGCGATATCGGAAGACCCGG
>Ga0209800_10000125_pt1 | contig 165419 bp, 187 predicted proteins | sample Higcelweek8metaG_FD_187174 | JGI IMG/M metagenome (GOLD analysis project Ga0209800, IMG submission 187174) | Freshwater pond sediment microbial communities from the University of Edinburgh, under environmental carbon perturbations - High... | ecosystem: Environmental > Aquatic > Freshwater >... | reverse complement strand
GCCTCACTTGTCGTCCAAACCCAGGTGGCGCCGGGCGGCAGCGTAGAGGGCAGCGGGTCCGGCGGCAATCCCAGATCTGTCATGTTTCCGTTCGAGTACAGGAACGCCCGTGATCCCGAAACAGTACCTGCTTTTCCAACGATCTCGCCCGAATTGTTTATCCCCGTGGCATAGCTGTAATCTCCGCCCGGGAGTACTCCAAGATCGGTCATCACCTCGTTTTGATACAGAAAAGCGTGCAGTAATCCGGACGAGGTCGTGTAGGACTTCCCGACGATCTGTCCCGTATGATTGATTCCGGTCGCATAACTGTTCGCGCCCCCGGAGAGAACGCCAAGATCGGTCATCATCCCATTTTCATACCGAAAAGCATGGATGTCGCCTGTAGCCGTTCCTGACCAACCCACGACCACGCCTGCGTCGTTCAAGGCCGCAGCCTGACTCTCACTACCATCCCCACCAAGGGTTCCCAGGTCGATGATCGTGTACGTCGGAAACGCGCATTGAGCCGTCCCGGGCACGACGACCCAAGAAACACACATGAGCAAAGCGAAAAACAATAATTTCTCATGCATCCGTGAGGTTATGGCGAAAAATATACGGGGTCGGTCCATGACGCTCCCCCTCGATGGATGGAGGATATTCGATACTTAAACACCATGATTCTACCATTTTTACTCTAGTAGAAATTGAACATAAAAAACCATCGTCGTCAATGCGACATACATCCAGTCAAGAGAACCCTTTTCACCAATCTGGGTGGTAGTAATGTGTCGGGCCGCCCTACCCCACCGTTTTGCCCACGATCTTCAGGAACGCCTGATTGATCCCCTGAGCTTCAGCCAAAAGCAGCTCACGTTTTTTCCGAAAGCTCCCAGGAGCTGGCACGTCAGCATGCTCTTTACGGATGTTTCGAATCCGAGAAAATTTGAGAGACAGGGAACCGAGGAGAGACGGAGGAAGGCTGGGACGGCGGCAGGGAAAAGACCGGATCAGGAAACCAATCGGCCCCGGTAAATACCCGTGCCGTGATGCTCACGCGGCCAGTTCCAGCGGTTTCTTCCTGTAGCAGAGTCCGTCACGCCGACACCGATGTCCAGTTCAAGGGAATGGTCTCCACTGATGGGTTTTGACCTCCCTTTTTTGGCTGGGCGTTGAAGTGCAAGGCTGGCACGATGTATGGACGAGTAAAGGGATAAATGGCCCAGCAGGGTTGACGGCATCAAGATCAATCGTATTTTGTAGCATTAACTTCACCGGAGGAATTATGAAAAATTATGCAGTCCTTGTTCTCGTTTGCGCGTTTTCACTTACAAGCTTGGCCATTGCTGGCGGAAACTACGATGGCCACCTCGGCGATATTGACAAAGACGGCAACAAGATCGTTGTAAAAGAAGAATTTGTTGAATTTTTCAAAGCGAACGGCGATCCGGCAGAAGTATTTGTTATCATTGACGTCGATAAATCTGGCGGCATAGACCACGATGAATGGCACGCTTTCAAGAAGGCTCACGGCTATGGTCACAAGGATGATCAGCATTCCACTGAAAAGAAATAGTTAGGGCCTTGAATATATAGGCCGAGCGGGTGAGGCGGACTGGATTGGCCCAGAAAACCAACGGAGCCGGGTAAATTCCCAGTTCCAGCGCTTTACTCGGCCTATTTATGCGAAATCTCCTGCATAATGCTCGGATAAAACCGCAGACGGCAGAGAACGGGGCGGTGGTTCTCACCTGGACCGGATTTTCTGCGGCGGATGCATATATCCAAGGGGAGGGCGCCTCTCGAAAATCATACCGGAAAGACGCAAACGCACCCATCCCCAAAACGGACCATTTTTGGGCTTGCCATTTGCAACATTCATTGGGGAATGGATGGGGAACCGGGCGGAAAATCAAAAGGGCCTAGGATTTTAACATCCCAAGCCCTTGAACTTTCTGGAGCCAGCATGGAGACTCGAACTCCAGACCTGCTGATTACGAATCAGCTGCTCTACCAACTGAGCTATGCTGGCCGAATGGCGGAAATGCTTGATACACGCGGCCTCGCGGGGCGTCAAGGGCAAATTCGATTTGCTCAAATCTGCCCATTTTTGCTCACGATGGTTCGCATTTTGCGAACTGCTTGCGAACCATCTGCGAACTGCTATCCCGGCATCTCGTACCCCACCCGCATGGCCTGGATCGCCTCGGCCTTCTCCGTGTCCGTCCCCTCCCCGGCCAGGATTTCCGCCACCTCGGCATCCCGGGAGGCCTGCCAGGAAAACACGGCCTGGATGTGCGCGGTCCCGGCTGCGTCCACCTGGGCATAGAGATTGGCGTTCATGTCCACCCACACCCCGGCGCTGGCCTTCCAGGGGACCTGGAGAGCCGGGGAGAATTGTAGGCGCATGGCAAGTTCCAAGTAGCTGGTCCGGGCGGATTGGTCGGAATCCCACAGCACGCCGCCAGCCATGAACCCAGCGTCCCTGACCCTGCATTTTTCGGCCTGGATAGCTGCCATCTTGGTGGCCACAACATCGTCCAGGTTGACAGCGGGCTTCGGTGGCGCCGTAAACCGGTCCCCGGCCTCGGCCATGACGCGCGCATAGTCCTCGCCCAACACGGCCCGGGCCGTCTCGTGATCGCCGGGGGCGATGGTGGCGCGCCAGTCGTCGCGGCTCACGGCGGCCCCGGAATCGTCAACCGTGTCCAGATGCTTGAGCACCTGGATATGCCCGTCTCCCAGAATCTCTACACCGACCAGCGTGGCAATCATAATTCCTCCCTTACGAGCACTCGTAGAACCCGGCGAGAGCCAGAATCGTGGTGTTGGTGATGTTGGTCGCCCCCACCAGTCCGACTGACCCGTTTCCGTTTTGAAAAAGCAGCATCCCAGATCCGTTGAACCGTCCCGTCACCTGCATCTGCGTGAGGCCGGTAAGGTTCGAATACCAAGCGAAGGCTGCGCCGCCATTTGGGTTTGCGGTCACGGCCATAAACGGCAGGCCCGTAACCATGGCTTGCCCGGCCATGGCGGCGTCTTTGGCGGACAGGGCGATGTGGCCGACCAGGAAGCATAGGCCGCCAATGCGCCAATACTTGCCGCTCTGCGTGTCGTAAGTCTGCGTCCCTGCGGTCGTCACACCCTGAAGCACGGGGGTCCATGTCCCGACATCGTATCGGCCAAAAACGGCCGTGCTTCCGTTGAGCTTTAGGCCATCGCCGCTGGCGAGAACCAAGTTCCCGTCGGCGTCGGTTTTGACGAGCTTGCTGTTACCGCCAGCGGCCGAGACGATCAGCCCGAGCAGATACGGCGAAATGACTCGGCCCGGGTGGGTCAAGGCCCCCATGTGGTCCGAGGTGGCGAGAGGGATATATCCTGGCTTGAGGGGGAGCATCTTGTCGCCTCCTGGGTTATTTGGTCATGTTCGACGGCGAGACGTTGATTGCGGCAAGAGACCATGCGGTCAACTGCCGCAGCGTTCCATCCCAATTCGACGCCCCGTAAAGGTTGTGGCCTATCCTGATATGCGTAAGTGCGGTCGGGATTCCCCCTGCGACCGATGTCACATCGCCTCCGCCGTTGATGGACGCCGAGAACGCCCCGTCCTGCCACTGCACCATAATGCGGACCGTGGCGGCGTCGGCGACAACCCCCAGATTAAGGGACAGGACCAGCGCCCCGGCCGAATAGATGTTGAAGAACATGTAGCGATTCTGATCCCGGAGAACGACGATCCGGTTATTATCGGTGCCGTCGTCAATCTGGAGCAAGACCTGGTTTCCGGTTCCGGCCCCCCTGGCGGTCTTGGCATGAAGAAAGATGGTGCCCGACACCCGGCGCAACCTGACAGCGGAAAACAAGATGACCGGGATGTCGGCTTTACGGTTGATCGGCGCGGTGGTGCCACCGATAAACGAAGTCCTGTAGGACGTGTTCTCGCACTGCATGCGCGTGACCGTGCCCGCAACCGTAAAGGTCACAGAAGTCGATGTCGAAAGCGTGAAGGTGATCGATTCGGCCGAGGAGACGACGCCCGTGGCGCCTCCGGACAAGGTGACGGTCCCGGTTCCATCCAGCCAACAGGTGTACGTCCCGGCGGCGAGTGTCTTGGATTGCGTGGCTGGAGTTCCTGGGTTGTCGAGGTAGTTGTTTCTCTCGCTCTCCAGAAGCAGTCCATCGCAGTTACCGGTGTTGCTGTCGAAATCGTAGCGTTCCTCGTTCGCCGCGTAAAGCTCGATGCCGCCAACGGAGGTGTAGGAATACCCGGCAGATGCCCGGGTGAACGCGCACTCGGCGGGCAAGAAGAGATTCTCCAAATGCATATCTATGGCCGCGTCCGGCATGCCGATAAAATGCCCGGTGACTTCTCTGATCCAGGACATGAACCGGATGCGCAAATCAACCACGGGAGAGATGAAGATGTTCCACCCCGATGCGCTGCCCACGCCCTCCGTATAGGACACATTCACGGCCAGCGAAGCGGTAAGGTCCTCGGAATACGAGATGATCGTTCCGTACATGGACAGTCCGCCGGGATTGTAGATTGCCACGGTTTGCCCGGGGACAAACTCCTTGCCCTTCGGAACTGTCCAAGACTTCGACCCCACCCCAACGGTCTGGGACGTTGACGAATATGCCGTTATTCCCGCACCCCCTCCGGCGACAGCCGCTGCAACCCAGGCGGAAATCAGCGCGCTTACCGCATTGAGGTTGTTCCTGAATGTTGGCAATGCGCTCAAAAAGGCATCAGCCAGGTCGGCAAACGTCTCCGGGCTGGCGGTGGAGGGCGGAGCCGGAAGCGCCGGTATCTGGGGAACCACATAGTCCATGTCGAGCCTCCTCTAAATTATCCCTTGGAAGGAAAAATTCATCTTGTCTTTCGAGTTTTGCACGCCGCTCTGGTAGATGTACGAGATATCCTTGACGACTCCGTAAGATATGAGAGACTGTAAAGAGTTTCTAAATGTAAGCGAGTTGTCCCCGATTACTACGACAGGAGTTTCAAGTATTGATTTTATGTAGCTGTTCACTGCATCTGAAACCACATGGTCAACCAGGATGACGGAATCCGTCAATTCTGCCACAAATCCTTTCTTTACGTTTGTGAATCCGTATGAGTTTGTTTCCATTGTTCCGTATGAAGCAAATGTCCTGGTGATGTCGCGCAGGGTCTTCCCTATGTAGCGGTCTAAGCCGTGACATATCTTCCCGATCTCCACGGTGCCGGAAGGGGCGTTCACTGTGACTTTGAGCTTCGTCCCAAAGCCAATTGGGTAATCCCAAAAGCACCTGTCGGCGTTGGTGAACTCCGAAAAGAAATAACTATACCAGTCCGTGACGTTGCGGTCCAAGAGCTTTATTGTTTCAGAGCTTATGAGGACATCAGCCCCTGTGTAGAGTTCCAGGATTACCTCGGAAGCATTAAGCCCGAACAGGGCGACGCTCGAAGTCCGCGTTGCGTCCAGGGTGTAGGAAGCTGCGTCCGGAGCGGAAGCCCGGGTGTTGATGTAGTCGTCAAGCGCCCTCCACCGGTTCGTCGGACAAACTACGGCCCATTTCGGAGTTTCCGCGAGAACGTCGGTAGGCGGATAATTGCCGGTGTTCCCGTCCTCAAGAGATTCGTAGATGGTGTTGACCGTGGACAGGACCGTGCAACGAGTCCCGGCGGCGTATATGGTACTGGCTACATACTCCGGCGGATCGTCGGAATCCCTGGCCGGGGAGTTGATATCCAGGGCCGGGATGCTGCACGCCAGAATGACCGCAGAGGTCATCTCTTTGGGCTTTATGACCTTCATGCGGCCTCCACAGGCTCAAGCCTCGGGCGTCTGGTCTCGTTAAGCTGCACATGGGCATAATGAACGAGGGCTTCCGTGTTATCCGCAATCTGCTTTTGCAGTTCCTTGTTCTCCTTCCGAAGCTCCACAATCTCTTCCCGGACATCATCCATAGCCACGAAAAACTGGTTTAGAGGGACGACAGCCTCTGGCCCTTCTTCGCCAATCGTCGCCAGGGTCCGCTGGGCGACGATGCCGCCCGTAGCAAATTCAGGGATATCGACCTGCAAATTCAGCCAGTAGTTTAATTGTCGCTCTAGGGCGCTTACCTGGTTATTGATTTGCTGAACTTGCTGCATGTATTGGTTGAAAGCCTGCAAATTCCTTTGAATTGCCGCTTGGTTCGCAAGAGCACTCAAAGACGCAGACTGCGAGTTCAGCGACGTGATCTGCTTCGACAGCGTTTCGATGCTTGTTTGCTTCAAAAGATACTGCGAAACGGCCTTGAAATACGCGGACATTTGTTCCGAAGAGTCTGCTTCTCCTTCGCTCAAAGCATACAGCCTGTCGGCTTCCTTGCGGCGCTCTTCAATGTTGGTCTTGAGCCACGAAATGTATTCGTCCTGGCCCGATTCGATTTGTTCCACGAGGGCGGACCACTGCGACTGGTCCGTGACACCGGCCGCGATGGTTTCAAGCTGGAGACGCATCTTGTCGGCCAGGTCCACATCGTGGCCGGTATATTTTTCCAGGGATTCAAGCGCGTCCACGGATGAAAGGAGCATCCGGGCCTGATTCTGGTCGATGTTCCCAAGGTCAAGGGTTCCGGCCAGGAGCTTCTTTATGTTGCCGTCCGACAAAATGTCGGTTTCGGTTTTCTTCGCCATGGCGGCAAACGCGCTTTCGCTCATGCCGCCCTCGGCCACGCTTTTGGCGGCGTCTGACACCAAGGACAGCTTTTCAAAAAGCTCGTTGGCCTGTGCGACAAAAACCGCATCCGGAGCGCCGCTGGAAAGGTCTTCCTGCACGCGGGAGAGCAGGCCGCTTTCCGTGGTGTAAAGGTCGGACGCCACGGCGCCGTATTCGCCCTGGAGTTCCGCCCGGGTCGCGGCCTTGCCAAGCCGTGAAACAGTCCGGGCCTGTAAAATCCGGTATTCCTCGTAGCTCACGCTTTTCTTGGCAGCATCAAGCATGTCCTCGGCTATGCCGGACAGTTCGCCCATAGCCTCTTGCGAGTCGGCGTCGAAGTCCTTCATGGCAAGAGAGAATTGCTCGTTGAAAGAAGCCCTGTACTTCAGGAAGTCTTCCATTGGGTTGCTGATGTCGTCCGACAGCCCTTCAATGGTATCCCGGAGAGATTCGCCAAGGGATTCAAAAGCCGTTGCTGCGGCGGACGCTTCGGACGCAAGCTCTTGAAGAACAGAAACCTGCCGGGACACGGCGTCGCCCAGGCGATCCACCACGGATTCCATGTCTTGCGGCTCAATCTCGGTGCCCTGGAGCTTCGCCAGCTTGGCCTGCATCTCGTAAATCTGCGTCTCCACGAGCGCGGCCTGCTGCGCATAGGACGCGCCGTTTTTACGGGCGTCGGCAAGCTCCTGCTCCATTGTGATGCTCCAGCGCGTGATTTCCGCGCCGGTCGTCTGCTCTGACGCAACCTGTCTGCGGTACTTCAGTTCTTCATCCCACGCCCATTCCGCGAACTCGATATCCGCGAGGTCTTGCAGGGAGTCTTCAAGATTTGCGACGTGCTGCGCGATGGCGGCCCATTCGTCAAACACCGAAGGGGGCATTGACTCGCCCATGGCGGCAGCGTAGGCCGCCCAAAAAGCATCTGTATTGTCTCCAATCCAGTCTTGATTGAAATTTGGAAGGAGCGTGGTTATGCTCGAAAGGCCTTCCTGGAATTGCGAACGTGAGTAATTTACGCTTGCAGTGGCCCGTTCCTTGTCGCCCATTGCGTAGTTGCTGAAAACCGTCATTGCCTGCTGGAAGGCATCCTCGCCGCCAACCGCGTCTATAAGCTGCTCGGAATAGGACGCGAGGATCATGTTGCTGATTTGCTTTCGGTACTGCTCAAGGTAGTTCAGCACGACCTGGCCTGATTCCCCGGCGGCGGCGAACCTTTCCGCGAGTTCTTCGGCTGATTCCGCCCCGTCGAGCATTGCGGTCGTGACGATCCCGGCGCCCGAGGAGAACCCCGTGGCCATTGAGGCAAAGGCCAGCAACACGCCTTCCGTAACCCCGCCCATCTTCTCGAAGTCGATACCAAGCGGGCCGATGAGGGGCTGCACTGTCCCGAACGCCGTGGCGAGGCGGCGCACGGTTTCGTCCAGGCTTTCAAGGCCCTCCTTGAACAAATTGGCCGTCCACGACACGTTGCCCATGGCCTGCGCGGCGGCGGAATCCTTCATGTTGCGCTCAAGGATGCCCTTGAGCGCGTCCGGGACGCCCATGGCCTGGAAGGAGAAGTTCCGCTCCCAATTCGGCGCGAAATCTATCTCCAGGGTTCTCATGGAGTCGTTCAGGTCTTTGACCGTGGACTTGAACCGCTTCCGCTCTTCCTCCATCTCCATCGGGTCAGCCGGGTCATAGCGCGACGTGCCGTCGCTCATTTTCGTTTCGTTCCAACCCGAAAAGTTCCCACCAGAGAACATGATCGAACTGCCACGCCACGCTTCCGAGGGGGCTTGCTCCTTCTCTTCTTCCTGGGTGAGAAGCCCCCCAAGAAGCCCCAAGCCAGCGCCCACAAGGGTTCCGATGACGGGAACAACAGACCCGGCCATTGCTCCAGCAATCGCGCCTCCAACAATCCCCGTAGCGGCGTTCGCCCAGGGCGCACCGGCCACGTCGCCACCGCCGGTCATCTCCATGGCGGGCGTGATCTCGCTGGAAGACGAAGAATTGAAAAGGGAGGAAAAGCTGTGCGTGGCGATGTTGCCCACAAGCCCAGTGAGAACGGACGCGATGCCGCCACCCTGGCCCCCGGCCTGCGCCGTGCCGGCCGTCGATCCGCCGCCCTGGAAAAGCGACGACAGGCCGCCTTTGAGCGCCTGCGCCAGCATGTCCTCGGAAAATGAGATGAAGGCATCGGCCATACGCAAGAGCATGGAGCGAAAAATGGTCTCGAAGCTCTCGAAGTCGCCCTGGGCTATGCCCCGAAGCGCATCCCCGAGGCTTTGCGCGATGCCCGAGGAAAGATCGTCGGTCAGGTTAAGCATGCCGTCGGCCGTGGACTTCCAGGAGTCCTGAAGCTGGCCCATCTGGGATTTGTAGGAACCGGAGTCGAGGGCGAACACGGCCTGGATAGCCTCGCCCTGGGAACGCGGGGCGTTGGCCTTGGCTTCGAGCTTGCGGCGGTTGAAGTCGTCCCATTCCTGGGCGGCAGAGATCTTGTAGGCAAGTTCGTCGTCGGCGTTCTCTTTGACCACGGACAGCTTTTGTTCGATCAGGGCCTTCTCGGCGTCCCAATACTTTTGGGAGACGGCGGACATGGACTCGTAGGCGTCGCGGGTGACTTCAAGCCGCTTGAGCGCCACGCCCTGGTCAAGGGCGGCCACCAATTCGGCGCGCTGCGCTTCGTCCTGCGTGGCCTGTTCGATGGCCTGCCGGGATTGCTGATACCAAGCATCCACGTCCATCATCCCGGCTTTGATCTTGAGGTCGGGGGAGCCGGAGGCGTCCGCGATGTCGGAAAGCAGTTGCGACATGCGCGCAAGGGCGTCCGCTGCGGCTTCGGCCTGGGCGGCCTGTGTTTCAAGCGCCTGGATTTTTTCAATGCTGGCCAGTGCCGCCTTGACTTCCTCGGCGGCCAGCTTTGAGTTTTCGACTTTCCGGGTCCATTCGCCCCATTTCTTGTCGATTTGCGCCAGTTTGGTTTGCAGGGTATCGCCGGATAGCGCGGCCTCGGCGGCGACAATCTGGTCGTTCAGAGACGCGAAGAGGTTCTCCGCTTGTTGCGCGGACTTGGCGGCGCCACCTCCGGCCTTTGCGGCAGACTTGGCGATGTCATCAAAAGCCTTCACCGCCCCGGAGTCGGCCAAGTTCTTCATGGCCGTGGCTTCTTCCATCAACTTGGCGTTGCCGGTCTTCTGGGCAAACGCCATAGCCTCTTCGGCCTTCGTCCGCTGTTCGGTCCACTTTTGCGTAACGTCTGCCCGGCGCTGTTCGACGGAAAGGGCCGCGCTGTTCGCCTCCTTGATCTGCCCCATAAGGGAAAGCTGCTTGGCAAGCTCCTGGCCTTGAAGCTTCTCAAGCTCGATCCCGCTTTTGAGATTGTCCTTGTATGCCTGGCTATGCTCTTCCCGGAAAAGCTCGTCCCTGGTTTTTGTCGTCTGGTCTGGATTGTACGCCGCCTTCACGGACGGGAATGGGGTGTTTTTGTATCGTGAGGCGACCCCGGAAAGCCTTTGCTGCATGCCTTCAACCGTCGCCTCATTGCTTGCCGCATACTTTTCAAGAGCGGCCACGGTGTCGGCGTCGATCAACTTACTTCCGATGCTCGTTCCGCCGATAGCGGCAATTGACCTCTGAACAGCGGCCAACGGCCCAAGAAGTCCGGTGGTAATGGCCGTGGACACTGCCCAAAAGGCAACCTCGACATACCCGACAAGCTCATTGATGACCGTGAGGGACGCCTTGACGACCCCCATTGTAAAATTCATCTTCCCTGTGGCGACTTCGGCCTGAGCGAACGCCTCCGCGATGCTGAAGACCTTGCCCACGATCTCCAAGAGCTGCGAACCGATGGACTTGAATTTCTCGTAGATGGATTCGACCTTGCCCCGGTTCTCCCCAAGCCATTTGTCAAAATCTCTGATGTTTTCGACAAGCGCCCGCGCCCCGGAAACCAGTAGGCTGCCAAAGTCGTCACCCATCTCCCGAATCAGGGAGGCGATGTTTTGGATGTCCTGCCCGAGGCCAAGGTTCTTGGTGTCGATGAGAAGCCCGGTGATCTCGGCCACGGCCGTTTTCGCGCCCTCAAAAAGGCCCTCTGTGGAGCGCCCGGCGATCACGTCAAAGGACTCGGCCAAGTTCGACGAAAGTCCGGTCCAGGTCTTGGCCGTGGCATCCCCGGCCACCCGGAACGCCTCAAGCTTTTCGTTGAGCTTGTCGAAGTAGACGCCCTGCTTCTGCCATTCCAGGACCAGTTCCTTGGTGATCCCAAGGAAACCAGCCAAGCGGTCTTGGCCCATCTTGATATCGCCGTCGAAGAGGGAACGGGCTTCGGCGCTCAACTGTTCAAGCGGGATGCCGAGCGCCCCGAAGGCCTGGACTATCCCAATCATGGTCTTTTTGGTCTGGTCCAGGCTCATGCCCGCTTGCGTGGCCGGGCCAAGGATCATCTGGAACCCGTCAACCAGGTCTTTGGTGGTGGCCGTGGTCTGAAGACCCATGACCTGGATGTCTTTCATCAGTCCCCGGGATATGGCCTGCGCGGCGTTGAGCTTTTCAACACCCTGGAGCCTGCGGCCCTCGGTGGTCACAAGGTCTTGCGTGGCAGTCAGGATAGAGGCGATGCCGAGCGAAGCCGTCTCCATGGTCCGGTTGAAATCGAAGCCTCGGCTGACGAAGTTCGATACCGTCTCCATGGCCTTGCTCAGGGACAGATAAGCCCCCGTAACCGCCAGGACTTGCGGTGCGAACCGGCCGAACGCGCCCGCCAGGGTTGTGACCCCCCCGGACAGCGACGACGAACCGGCGTGCGTGCTTTCGGCTTCACGGCGGATCGACCCAAGCCGCCGCTCAAGGTCGCCCATTTCGCGGGCCGAAAGCCCGGCGGCCTTGCCCATGGAACGGATCGAGTTGGCGTATTTGTCGGCGGCCCTGGCCGCCTTGTCGGCTTCCAGGTTCTTCTTGACGCGATCCTCAAGCTGCTTGATTTCCCACGCGGAAAGCTTGGCGTCCGCCCCGGTGTCCTTGAGGGACTTCCGGAAGTCGGCCAAGCTCTTGATGCTGCGAGAGGTGTCAACGTCTATGCGGATGCCGGGCATTCTCGTCTCCCTTGTTGGCGAAAACCGAGAATGCGTGGATGCGGAGGGTTGCCCGTCAGATCATGTTTCTGATATCGGGGCGGGGAAAGAGGGGCGGAGTGTTACTTGGCGTCCCCTTTGGGCGTTTTCGGCTTTACCGTGGCCCCAATGAGCCGAAGGGAGAGGTGAATCATTTCCAGCAGCAATTCTTGCTCTTCCCCAAGGTATTCATCCGAAACGCCGTGCATTTTTGCCTTTGCGGTGTGGTCCCGGATGCGATCCATCAGGTTCATTGCGTAGGTGGCGTCGATTTCAACGGTTACGGACTGCATGCGAAACCCTCTCTTGTTAAGGAGTTACGGAATGTCCTTGGTAGACTGCCCTGAATGTGGCAAGGAGATTTCTGATAAGGCGGCATCGTGCCCGCACTGCGGAATGTCGATTGCTAAAAATTCTTCGCAACCCATACAAAAAAAGAAAATGGGGTGCCTGCAACGGCTGCTACTTGGATTCGCGCTTTTTGTCGCGCTTGGGTTTATCTTGGCAAATGTTCTTGGGCCGCGAACAAAGCAAAATACGACGGTAGGCAGCGAAGGCGCGGCTAAAGAAGAACCGCAAAGAAAGCCTTACGAACTTGTGAAAATTACGAAAAATTCACTTGATCCGAGTGCGCTTGATTCAATACTTGTCATTACAGTTGAAATCACAAACTACAACAAATACCCAGTGAAAGACGTCACAATAAAATGCGTGCATAAAGCAAAAAGCGGAACGGAGATAGACTCAAACACCAGGACAATTTATGATACTTTTTACCCAAAAGAACCAAAGGTGATTGATAAATTTAACATGGGGTTTATTCATTCTCAGGTGGCGACAACAATTTGCGAAGTCACGGGAGCTGTTCAGGCCCGGTGAAGCCCCTGGCCCATAGCCCCGTGGATTTCTCGCGGGGCTTTTCCCTTGACTGTCAACTGCCCGAGGATTACGGGTTCATCATGAGTCCAGCACCTGAAAAAAGCGTATTTCTCGTCATTGACGAGCATCCTCACGAAGCCGATACTTTCCTGGCAGAAGATGCCGAGGATCTTCGGGCTATCGAAAACGCCCAGCCCGAAGAAATGGAATTTGTCCCCTGGGAAAAGATCAAGGCCGAACTTGGCCTTTAGGGAATGACCTGCGCTATCGTTCAGCCACAAGCCCGCTTCGGCGGGTTTTTTAATGCACTGTCCCGTCCTCTGGGTCTGGGGGGATCGTTACAGTTTTCGCGTGCCCAAGCTTTACAGCCTCTTCCGCACTCTCTTTAACTTCTTCCACCGCGACGCCCATGAATCTCGCTAATGTCTCCGTTGTAATGTATTCCTCGCCATTTTCATCAATGTAGTCAAATGGTATCTGGCCAAACACTTCTCTGAATTTCTCTCTAAATGCTTGAAGAACCTTGGGCGGGCCGTAATCAATTATTGCTGCATGGGCCGACTGAAAGACTCGCTTGTCCCCATTCCCCTTTACGAAATTCTCTTTATTCAATGAGATAAAGTCAAGGGCATCGACAAAATTTTCATTTAGCCCGCCCTCTAACTCACGAAGAAAATATTCATGGTTTAGCCCTGTCATTTGGACGATAGTCTTTATGCGAAGCCTTGGCCGCCCAGAGTCATCATAAAAATCAGGGGCGCGCACAGTGGCCGGTTTCTCGCAAATTTCATCTATCGCCGCCTCGGGGAGAACCCCTGTTCCTTCGCCGATCAAAACAGTCATGGCCATCCCCTTGTCTTGGGGGTGGAGCCGATCCAGGTGGAGCAGGAAAAATTCTATGGCGTCGCGCAACCCGTCTATTTCCATGTCGTATCTCCTTTTTGTTCGGAGGTACGCAAAGATTTTGCTGGTGGCAAATTCTTCTTGACTTTTTTTGAGCGGGCCAAAATTTGGGGTTGACAACCCGGCAACAAATCAATACATCAATACGCATGGACAAGGGAAAAACCAGCATAACGATCAGGCTTGACAAGGATTTTCACAAACGAATCAAGCTGCTGGCGGTTGAGAGAGACACGACCGTTAAGGGCCTGTTCGTCGGGTGCCTGAACCGTCTCTTAGAGGAGGAAGAAAGAAAAAAGAACTGACGAGGCGATGAAACGGCCCCAGCCAGAAGTTCGCACCTTCCGACCAGGGCCTAACCACAACCGAAACCACCGGAGGTTTCCGCCATGGCTGAAGCCATTGTAACCGATCCCACCGTCACGGGCAACGCGCCCGTCCTGCCCCCGTTCGTTTTCGAGGGGCACAACATCAGGACCGTGAAAGACGACTTCTTCCCCTGGTTCGTCGCCAAGGACGTTTGCGCCGCGCTTGGACTGACGTGGAGCGGGAATACGCTTCGCTCAGTTCCAGAGGACTGGAAGCGGGTAGGGAAGCTCCCGGCCCGTACTCCTGGGGTGTCGCAAAACGACATCCCAAAAACTTGCGGGTCGGAATCTCCGCACCCCAAAAAAGGCGGCTTGCGCGGGGCGATTTCCCTCATCTCCGAACCCGCCGTCTACAAGCTGGCCTTCCGCTCAAACAAGCCCGAGGCCGACCGCTTCACGAACTGGATTGCCTCGGAGGTCATCCCGGCGATCCGTAGGACCGGGCAGTATCAGGTGGCCCAGGCCGCCCTCCCCACCGGCCCCCTGGCCCCGGCCCAACAGCAAGAGCTTCAAAACATCGTCGCGGCCAAGTCCTCGGCGTTTCCGAAGGAGGCCATCGGGCGCATCCGGGCGCAAATCTGGTCGCGCGTCCACAACCGCTTCAAGGTCGCCAAGTACGATCAGATTCCGGCCGGGCAGTTCCCCGAGGCCGTGGAGTACATCGTGGCTATGACCGTCAAGAACGCCCTGGCCATTGAGGGTGAACCCCAGAAGGCCCTGCCGCCGGGAAGCGATACCGTGACCCTGCGCGACTACGCCCGATTCTACGGCAATCTGCCCGAGACGGATGAGGCCTGGAACAAGCTCGAACACCGCGCCTGCGTGGCCTACGAGGCGTTCCGTGATGAGGTCTTGGCCATCCACAAGGCCGCCTATGCGCCGTTCCACGAGCGCCGCGCCTCGAACGTGGGCAACTTCTTCGATGAGGTTATCAAGCCCTCGCGGGAGATGATGCGCACGGCTGGCGACAACGCGCACCTCGCGCTTCGGGCGCTTGCCGACGGCATCCACGGCATGGCCGCCGCGTGGCGGCTGCTGGTAAAGGGATAAGGGGGCATGACCATGACGCGCACAGACTACCGCATCGTCGGCAAGGCCCCGCTCACCCTGGAAACCATGGAACAGATCGTGCCCGGATCGGCCAAGGCCGTGGCCTATGGGATGATGGAAGTTCGGCGCGTTCTGCGCCAAGCCTCGCGCGAGGCCAGAACCGAAAACCAAAGAGAATGACCGGGGAAGCCCCGAAATCTCTCAAGGCCGCCCTTCGGGGCGGCTTTTTTGTGCATTTTTTATACATTTTTTGTTGACAACTACACAAAAAATGCGTACTTTACTTTCAACGACGAACGGGAAGGAGGATATGCCAAGCAGCACGGAAATCATCAAGAGGCTCAAGGCGGCCGGGTGGGTGTTGAAAAACGCGAAGGGGGACCACCACCACTTCGAGCACCCAGAGAAACCCGGAAAAGTGACCGTAAAACATCCAGCAAAAGACCTAAGCATAGACCTCGTGAAGAAAATAGAGAGGCAAGCGGGGACGGGGCTTAGGTAGAGAGGGGGCGGGGGCAACAACCCCCGCCGTCCCCCTGGCCGGATGAAAAATATAAAAGGAGCATCGGATATGAAAGCGTACCCCGCGATTTTCGAGCGAAACGAAAAAGGGGGATTCGTGGTCTCGTTCCCTGATCTCCCGGGATGCTTTACCGAGGGGGATACCGAGGACGAGGCCATGGCCATGGCCGTGGACGCCATGGACGGATATTTGGGCCTTATGCGCTCAAACGGGGAGGATGTCCCCGCGCCGTCGCCGTTGTCGGGCATCTCCGTTCCTTCCGGCGGATTCCTGGCCCTGGTCCCGGCGCCGAGAAACGAGGCAGACCCGGCCCCGGTTCGCATTAGTGTCTCAATCAGCCAAAAGCTGCTTTCCGAGATAGACCGGAAGTCCAAGCATGAGGGTATGACCCGCTCCGGATTCTTGGCGGCAGGAGCCCGGCAGTTGCTGCGGCAGCTTCAAGAATAACATGTGGTCCAAGGGGGACCGGTCCATTCCGGCCCCCCTTCCGCATCCACACATACTCGGTTTTCAAAGATCCTCGGCCGATGCTGCTTGGCCGGAAATTTTGCGGGCGGCGCGCAACCGCCCGGCTTATTTTTTCTTCTTGGCTTCCCTGGCGGCCTCCCAGGCTTCGACCAGGGCCGGGTACAGCGTGCGTTCGATCAAGAGCACCTTCTCGAAGTCCCGTTCTGTGCCGCCCAAGGCCTGGACCTCTTCCCGGACCACCTTGGACGGGATGTGTCCTGCCCCGCCCATGGCCCCCATGGGGCGGTCAAACTCGCTCAGTATTCGCCAGACCTTCCAGGCCAGGGCGTTGGTCGGGAAAAGGTCGGCCTCGCAAATCTCGCGGCGTGGGCATGTCTCGCAGGGAGGGGAGTTGTTGTAGATGTCGAAGCATTCATCCTGCGTCGCCTCCTGCCCCCCCGGCTTGACCCGCTCACACCACGCTAGGAGTTTTTTTCGTCGGCCTCGGCCTCGATGGCGTCGGCGCGGCCGGACTCGGCCAGCACTTCCGTGATGACGCCGCTGTGCATCTCGCACATGGCCTCAAGGGCCGCCGTCGAGTACGGGATGTCCTTGCCGTCGTCGCCGGGCAGACCGGACCAGCCCCGGATGACCTGGCGGGCCTTGGCCTTCAGGAAGCCCGGGAAATCCTTGAGCTGATAGGTCTTGGTGCGGGCGTCGTACTCCTGGTATCCGCGCGCCAGTTCCGTCTCCTCGGTGGTGGTCATGGGCACGACGGCCCACTTGACGCCCGGGGCGGACACAACCCGGATGGTGCGCTGCTTCGGCTTGAGCGAAAACTTCATGATAATTTCCCCTTGGTCCCCGATTTGTGCGGGCCGGAAGCGGCCGGGGTGTCCGCTTGTCGGGCGCGCGCCCTATCCGGCCCGCGTTTGGGCTATTCCAGGCACATGTAGAAAGAGTCCTCGCCAGCCGTGCCGAGCGCGGTCACGGGGATTTCAAGGACGGCGGTCGGCCCTTCGGACCGAAGGGTCGGCATGGTGAGCTTGACCCGGGGGTAAAACAGGCTGCACTTGTAGCCGGGCGTGTCGCCAAGGATGAACTCGACGGTGGTTTCCTCGCCGTTGAAGCCCGCATAGAACTTCTCGGCGTCGGCCTTCTTGAAGTAGACGTTCAGGTTGGTGGTGATCTTGCGGGTGTCCTCGACGTACTCTTCGGGGTACTGGGTCCCGATCACATCCGTCAGGTAGGTCTTCGGCACGTCGATGGTCAGGTCGGTGGAGCGAATACGCCCCTCGACGCCTCCGATGTAAACCTTGGTGTCCCGGCACTTGACGGCCGTTCCGATGGGTGTGGCGTCGGGCAGGTAGCCGCGAATCACGTCGTTCTCGGCCCACCCTCCGGACGGAACGGCCGTGGACAGGGTCAAGGTTTTGGTGGCCACGTTCACGGCCGTGACCGCAAAGCCAGCCCCGGCGTTATTGGCCCCCTTGGTCACGTTCTGGATGCGCGCGCCGACGGTGAACATCTTGGCGTTCGCAACCACGATCTGCGTGGCTGCAGCCGACGCACCTTCGGTCAAGGCGGACTGCCCGGCCCACCCCATGCGCATGCCCTGGCCCTTGAGGTTGAACAGGATGGCGTCCTCGTTCTTGAGTCCGGCGCCAGCGTTGTTGACCGTGACGCCCGAGCAGAACAGGATGAACCAATCCCGCATGATCCACAGGGAGCACGACGGGCTTGCCGTGGCCTGCTTGTAGATCTGGGAAAGCAAGGTGATGCTTGCGTCATCCAGCGCCGACGCAGCGGTGGTCCCGGCGTAGCCCCGCGTGCAACCGGTGAAGTTGGTCGCGGACTTGGCGGCGTAACGGATCTTCTCGGCCCCGATCTGGATGACGCCCGCCGGGGGGAGCTCTCCGCCAGCGACGGTATCGTAGGGGATGGTCACGTCATCGGCGTCGATCCCGGCCACGGCGTTGACGGCGGCGGTCACGGCCCCTGATTCCTGCTTGCTGCCCTGCATGGACTGGAAAAGGATGTCGCCCTGCGGGGCGGTGCCGGAACCGGCCATGCGCAGGTACATGGGAAGCGAGAACTCTGCCGGGGGCATGGCATCCGGGAACTGGTCAAGCACGTCCAGGGTGTCGGCCAGTTCTTTGGAATCCGTGTAGGTGGGGACCTGGTTCAGCGACGGCTCCCCGGCCGGGCAAATGAAGTGCTCGGCGGAGGGAAAAACGAGGGTCCCGGGAGTCACCTCCGGAACGGCAAAGACTTTGACGCGCTTGGATTTGGCGATGTCGGTGGACATTTTTGGGCCTCCTTGGGCGGAAGTTCCTGGTTGTTCCAGGCCCTCCGGCCTTCAAGAGGCTCCGGGGCGCGACGGGACGGGGCGCGGTTACTGTCGGCGTCTGGGCCGATGTTCGACGGCCACGCCCCCCCTGAAAACGATGCGCTGCTTGCATCTCGGGCAGACGATGCGGGCAAATTTGGGTTCCGACTCTTCGATCAGTTTGCCGCACGCCGGGCATAGGTGCTTGACCAGCACGGCGGCCGGAGGCGGCATGGTGGCGAAGTCGGAAAAATGGTCCATGGTCATTCCCCGATCCAGGCCCACCAGGGCACGGCGACGTTGACTTGATAGCTAGTCGAAAGTCCTATGCTTCCGCCGCCACCCTGGGAAACGAGCGCCCCGGCATCCTCGCCAATATCGTTGGAGTACGGCTCTCCGCACTCCACACCGCCCACATCCTGCCTGCGAAAAGCCGCCTCGATCTGCCCGGACAGGGCCAGGGCCGCGCCCGATCCGAGGCCCTTGGGCGCAAAGACCTGGACGATGAAGACGCCTGTGCGCCGGGAAAGCCCCTCGCGCCCGATCTCGGCTTCAAAGCTCTGCCCGGGCCGGAAGGCCGGGCGAATCCAGGTCGCCCCTTCCGGGGGCGTGAAGGCCACACCGGGCCACGCCACAGGGACCGTGGAGACGGCCGTGGCCAGATGCCCCTCAAGGGCGGCACGGACCTCGTTTACGGTCATGCCGTCACCTCGTAGCCCACGGACTTGGCGGCCTGGCTCAAAAATTCCGTCATCGCGGCCAGGGCCTTCGCCACGAACCCGGCCGGGGCTTGCGTGGAATGGCCCTCTTCAAGGGCCTGGACATATTCAATGTTGTTGAAAAGCACGTAGTGGTCGGATATTGGCAAATTGGCCATTACGGCGCTTACCGCCGCCCGAAAATCGACATTCTTGTAATCCCCTTCCGGCAACGCCCATTCACTGAAATCCTTGTCGAGCAACCAAGAGTTTCGGCATCGGCACGTTTCCGTGGGGTTTTCCTCCATAATCTCAAGCCAAACATCGCAAATCGCCTTGACGATGACCTTCTCGAAAACGTCCTGCTCGATCTTCTCCCCCAATTCCTCAAGCGCCCTGGCGAAGGCGTCCGCGTTCGGCTGGATGTCGGCGTACATGGCCTACCCCCTCACCTGGAGAACCCACGTTGCGCCCACGGCATCCTGGCCCACATGGATGATGGCCTTGGCCGCCCCGCCGATGACGGCCTTGTCGGCGGTGGTCGGCGAAATCGAAAGCTCGGACTGCGGGATGATGACCTTGCGGTCAGTGGTCAGGATCGATGTCCCGTCAACCTCACGCTGCCCGTAGGTGGTGACGATGCCTGTGCAGGTATTGTCCACGGGCGTGCCCGGAGTGACTGTGCCCGTGACGGGGCTATAGGTGTCCGTGGTCGGCGTGCGCATGATGGCCATGGCCTGCGGGGCGTTCGTGGCCCCGAAGCCCTTGGCGACGGCGCTTGCGGCCAGGGTGCGGATGTCGATGGCCACGCCCCTACCCCCTCACCAACTTGATCCCGCCCCCGGCCTGGATCAGCCCGGCCAGCAAGTCGCGGATCACGCGGAAATTCGTTCTCGACGGCGCCCCGGCGCCCCATTGCAGGCTCACAGCCCCGGCCACGGACAGCGAGGTCAAAGAGTCGTCGCGGGTTTCGTCGGGCTGTAAGGTGCCGGCCGTTTTCAGCTCTCGATGCGCGGCCTCACACAGGGCCTTAACCACCACGGCGGGCACGGCATTGGAGTCCAAGGCGTAGCCCTCGCGGTCGTACATATTGGACCGGGGCCAGGACAACGGGTTGTCCCGGGCGGTCTTGATGCCGCACCAGGGCAAGGCCTCGATGTAGGCCATGGCCCGCAGGATGGCCGCTTCGCGCTGTGCGTCGGTCACGCCCGTGGCCGCCCATTCGGCGTAGCCCAGAGCGGCGCAATGCGCGGTCACGGCCGCAATGGCGGCGTAGGTGTTGGCCCCGGGGACCACGGCCCCTGTTTCGATGATCAGGCTCATACGGCCCCCACAAAGGCGGCGTCAGGCCGCCCGAAAAGGTCTTCCGCGAAGCCGCCTATGGCCCGGATGCGGTCGCCCATCTCGTTTTTTACCGGCGTCCACCCGGCCCGGTATCCGTCATACGGCCCCGTAAGATGCACGCCGACGATGGCGGCCCGGGCATATCCCCACACGTCCAGGGCAAGCTGCAATCCGATCATGGCCGAACTTCCATAAAGGTGCCGAACCGGCGCGACGTTGACGCCGGGCCACGGCTGGGTTGACCACAGTTCAGGCCCGGGACGCTTGCTCCCCCAGCCGGGGAGAAGGTCCGCGTGCCACGAAACCCAGAAGCGGAAATTTTGCGGATACCAAAGCCCGGCGCGGTTGACGCAACAGGCCTCATGCGGCCCCGGACGAAGGTTCCAAAAAGCTTCAAGGTCATGTCGCGCCCCCGGTGCATCGCCGACGATCAGGCAGAGGCCGGGGGCATGGATTCCCCCACGGCGGCCCGGATCACGGCCAGGATTTCGTCTTTCTTCGTCGCCTTGGCCCCGATGGTGATGTCGTGTTTCCCGGCGTAGGCCCGAAGCTCCTTGAGGCTCATGCCGTCCAGCGGGTCGGCCGAGGTAGACGTTTCCGGGCCGGGTGCGGCGGGCGGGGAAGTATCTTCGCGCCAGCCACAGGCCAGCCAGTTTTCGACTTCAGCCGGATGCACGTCCGCCGTGACTGGCCCGCCAGGGTGCATCGGCGCATCGCGCCTCATTCGGGTCAAGATAATTTCGTCGCCCATTACATCCCCCGGAGATGTGTGGCCGCAGCCGGTGCCACGGCCACACGCAAAGTCGCTTGAAGGTTATCCGAGCAGAATGGCCAGGAATTCGGGCTTCACGCAGGCCACGCCCCAGGCAAGGCCGATTTCGTACCGAACCCGGCGATACTGCCGGTAAATGGCCACCTCGAAGGACAGCCCGGTGCGCGGATCGGTGATGACCATACGGTCGTCGGCGGCGTCGCCTTCGTCGGGGATGGCCGGTGCGCGGGTCGCGAGGACCAGGGCAGAGCGATGGAAGGCCATGTTGGCGCGGTAAGCGGCGGCCAGGGTCACGTCCTTCCCGTCGGCAACGGCGGCCATGAGGCCCGGCTTCTGGATGACCAGGGAGCCGCCGGACAGGGCGGTCTTGACCATGTACTTGTTGTCCGGGGAGTCGTCCGCGAAGTCGATCACGTCACCGGCCAGGATGGTCCCGGACCCGGTGTCCACGGCGATGGTCTGCGCGCCGATGGCGAACCCGCCGGAGGCGTTGGTGTCGTAGGTGGCCGCGCCGGTCCCGGCGGTGTGCCGCTTGATCTGCGCGGACTCGCGAACGTCGAACCCGTGCAGCGGAAGCAAGATGCCCTGCGCCCGCAGCGCGTCGGTTCCGGCCTGGTTGGCGTTGTTCATCGCGGCCAGGGTGCGTATCTTGGCCCCGGCGAGGGTGTCCACGACCATCTGGAGGTCGGTCATGGGCGCGCCGTTGTCGGCAAGGATCTTGCGGGTATAGGCCGGGTCTTCAAACCCGGTGGTTCCGCCAAAGGGCACGGTCCCGGCGGTGCCGTAGGCGCGGGAGGCGTTGTAGTACAGCGCGGCCACGTCTGCTTCCACTTCGTTGACCAGGGTGCGCATGGCCTGGGCCATTTGGCCCTGACGAAGATTCCCGTAGCCCGGGCCGCTGTTGACGCCGCGCTGCTCCTCTCCGGTCCACCGGAAGGGGACGGCCCTGGACTTGGTGATCTTGATGACCGTGGTCCCGATCTCCTGGTCGCCGGTATCGGGCGGGTTGGTCCCCGCGACGATGTCTTCGGCCGCGGCGGCGGGGAAGATGGGGACGGTCACGTCCTGGTCCTTGGCGGCGCGCGCGGCCTGCGCGTCCATGGTGACGGCCGGGATCAGGCCGGTCTGCTCCCGGGCGACGGTGTCCAAGGCCTCGTAAAGGTCGGGGACGAGTTTGGTCAGGGTGTTGGCCATGGCTCAAAGCTCCTTCTTAATCGTGGAGAACCCCGCCGCCCTTGACGTGATCCATCTGCGCCTGGGGACTCAGGGCCTCGAACTGTTGACGGGAAATGGACTTTCCGGCCCCGCTGGCCGCCTGTCCGCCTTGTCTGGCCCCGCCCCCGGGGTGGGCCGTCGAGTTCACAAGATTCTTGTTCTCGGGCTGCCCCAAGAACGCCTTGACCGCCTCGGCGGCGGGCAGGGTCTTTTCGATGCGCTTGTCACCGTCCAGGACCGTGACCGTGGTCTTCGGGACGTACTGCCCGGTGGGCTTGCCTTCGTCGTCGCGGACCTCTTCCAGGACCGTGCGCCCGGCCAGAAGCCCGTGGATTTGCTCGGCGCTGTAGGCCCCGGCTTCCTGGGCGGCCCCGAACAGGGTGGCCTTGATGGTGGAGTCCGTGAAAAGCTTCTGGAAATGGTCGGCCTGCGCCTTGACCTTGGCTTTCTCGCCTTCGGCCTCTTCCTTGGCCTTCTTGACGGCCTTCGCGGCAAGCTCTTCCTTGGTCATGACCTGGCTTTCGAGTTCATCCACCCGGGCCTTGAGCCGGGTACGCTCCTCGTCGGTCATCTTGGCGGTGTCCAGGACGGCCTGAAGGTCGGCCAGGGCTTTTTTCTTCTCGCCCAAAAGCTCGGAGTTTTTGTCCTTGAGCCCCTTCACATCGGCTTCGGGCACCACGCCGCCGTCCACGTCCAAAACGAACGCCCCGTCCCTCGGGACGTAGGCCGAACGCAGCGCCTCGGGCACCGTGTTCAAATCGGTCACTCTGAATTGCAAGCCCATGATCCCCTCCGGGGAGTGCGCCCGGCCCCAGGCAGGGCGGTAGATGTTGAAAAATGAAAAAGCCGCATTCTCTTGAGAGATGCGGCAAGCATAGCAAGGGTTTCTGGTTTTGAAGCCGGACATTTGCGGCCATATCCGGACATTTGCGGACAAATCGTCATGCCCCCTGCCCCTCCCCGCTCCGGCGCTCGGCGCTTGCAATGAAAAAGTTCTCAATTTGAGAACTTTTTCATTGACAAGGCCGGGCCGGATGGTAATATACAGCCATGAACGGGGCGGAAAAGAAAATGCGGGTTATCTCCAGGCGGACCCTGCGGGAGTATTGGGAAGGGCACGCCCAGGCCAAGGCCCCGTTGGTAAACTGGTATAATGTGATTTCTTCAAGGGCGTGGGGAAGCCTTGTTGACTTGAAGGCATATTTCTCGCGTTCTGTTGACGATGTGGGGAATGGGCATTTTGTATTTAATATCGGTGATAATTTTCGCTTAATAGCTATCATCAACTTTACTGCTCAAAAGGCTTTTGTGCGGAAGGTTATGACCCATACAGAGTATGGGCGCATAAAAAACATATCTTCTCTTTAGCATTGAACATGCCTCAAAAGCAGGGGGCGAATCATGGAACGTCTGATTAAAACCGAAGCAGAATATGAGGCGGCGCTGGCGAAGGTTGAAAGCCTTATGCACGCCAAAGCAGGGACAGAGGAATTGGATCGTCTGGAGTATTGGTCGCGGCTCGTCGAAATCTATGAAGATGAGCACTACCCGATGCCGCAGCCGACCCCCCTGTCTGCCATAGAATTTGCCATGGACCAGCAGGGTCTTTCTCGGCGCGACCTCGAACCCTTCATCGGAAGCAAGGGGGTTGTGTCCGAAGTTCTGGCTGGTAAGCGTCGGCTAACCCTGGAGATGATCCGACGCCTTCATGCCGGGCTTGGTATCCCCTTGGATACGCTGTTTCAGGACCAACCCGATGACCCCGATCCGAACCCTGACCCGTGTTCCGCCCTGAATGGCGCGGCCACCAAAGAGATGGTCAAGCGCGGGTGGCTTAAAGCCGTTGCCGAGGCGGACGAAATGCGCGCACAGGCAGGGCGATGGTTGGAGCAAGTCGGCTTTGCCTCTGTGGCGCCGGCCTTTTGCGCCCGTTCCTCCACGCGCCTCGGAATGCGTGGCGATGCGTCCTGCGTCCTGGCTTGGGTCGGGGGCCTGCGCTGCCTCGCCTCCGCCACTCCCCAGGGTGGCGTTTTCGACCGGGCGGCCTTGGACCACGTCTTTTTCAAGGGTCTTTTGGAATTGAGCACAGATCCTCGCGGCCCGGCCCTCGCCCGTGACTATCTGGCCAGATTCGGCGTCTGCATGATCGTCCTGAAGCACTTTCCCAAAACCTACCAGGATGGGGCGGCTCTCTTCGTTCCTGATGGTCGGGCCGTCGTGGGCCTGTCCTTGCGCTTCGACCGCCTGGACAACTTCTGGTTCACCTTGCTCCATGAGCTGGCGCATCTGGCCCTTGGACACGTCGAGCCGGGCGGCTTTATGGTGGATGACCTCGACGCGCGGACCATGGATGGTGTCGAGAAACAAGCCAACGCCTTTGCGGCTGATGTGGCGATCCCGTCTGAAATATGGGAGGCGACGCCTGCCAAAGATCGAACCAAGCTGAGATTCGTCTTTCAGACCGCAGAAGCTCTCAAGATCAGTCCGGCCATTGTCGCCGGGAGGGTCAGGAGGGAGACTGGCAATTACAAGCTGTTTTCCCGGTCTGTTGGGAGCGGAGAGGTTCGCAAGCTGTTTCCGGAGTGGCCCCTATGATGGCGGAACGGTTGTGCGTAAAGACTACTGTGCTATGGCCTCCCTCCGCTGGCCGTCCATCGTGACCGGCACAAACGCCGCGCCGTGGCCCTTCTGCTTCGCCAGGGCCGCCCGCAGGCGTTCGATGGTCTTGTCCTTCTCGGCCATTTCGGCGCGCAAAACCTGGATTTCCTCGGCGGCCTCGCGGTATCTGGCCTCCCAATTGATATACTGGATGAGCTTCTTGGGCTTCGCATGCGCGTCCAGGATCGCGTCTTTGACCTCGGACGAAACGGGCGCGTTGCGCTTGGCTTCCTCGCGGCGCAGGGCGGTGAAGATGGTCGGGAGCTTGTCCTGCCCGCACTGCTTGGCCGCCCGGGAGACGTAGCCGATGCCGTACTTTTCGGCCTGATCCGGAAACTTGACGTAAAGCAGTTTCGACTCCCGGAACTTGGTCATGGAAATGTCGAAGCACTCCCGAAGGTAGGTGTCAAAGTCGGCCTTGGTATAGACCGGATTCTCCTTGAAGCGCCCGGTATGCTCCAGGTAGGCCAGAATGCCGATGTACTTCCGGTGGGAGGTCAATTCTTCGGACTGGCAGGCTCGAATCGCGGCCTCAATGTCCGCGATGGGCTTACTGTCGTACTGCGCTTTCAGATGGTTGATCTTCATGGGTTCTCCTTTTAAGGGCGCACTGGAAGCGTAGGTTTCACTTTCGCCATGGCTCGCACAGGGGGAGTAGGTTTCACATTGACGCTGGCTCGCAAATACTAAATGGGGTTCGCTCCTTTTTTGGCTCGCACATGCCCGATGGATTTCATTTGGCCGCTGGCTCGCACCCCTAAAACGGGTTTCAGGCACAAATTGACTCGCATGGCGGTTTTAGGCTTCAAAACATGTCTGGCTTGCACGTTAGCGATGGAATTCACGCGAGCAATGGCTCGCACTTCACTCATGGGGTTCACATAAACACTGGCTCGCAATCATTTTCTGGGTTTCATCTGCTCGATGGCTCGCAATGCGCCGTTGAGTTTCATCAAGTTCATGGCTCGCACCCGGGGGTTGGGTTTCAGCGTTGACATGGCTCGCAGCGTTCGCATGAGTTTCATCGGGCCAGTGGCTCGCACAATGTCTATGGGCTTCACTCGGACTCTGGCAAAAACCTACGCCGCCTGCTTCACCCCGAAGTGGAACGGCTCAACGATCCCGGTGTGCCCCATGATCGTGCCCGCGTAGGGAGGCGTCACGGTCAGGCCGTCCAGCGTCCGGGCCACAGTCCAGAAGTGGGCCAGGAACAGTTTCGCCGCCTCATGCCGGGCGCGGTTCAGGCGATGCCCCTTCTTGACCTCGGGTTGTAGCCGCTCGATACGGGCCTTGCGCTCAAGCAGGAACGCGCCATAGGGGGTCTTGGTGGTCTGGCGGTTGAACTGGTCCCCGATGAGGTAGCAGGTGGCACGGCCGACGCTCGACCAATTTTGCTGCTTTCCCTTCTCGCGGTGCGGCTTCTTGCCGTCCAGGACAGCCATGCCCATGAAAGCCCACCACTTGGAGATGTTCGGAAAATCCCGAAGCTCGATCCGGTATTTGGTCACGCCGTCGCCCTTGACCGACTTCTCGCACGCCGGGCACCAGAAAGTGCCGTCCTTCTTTTCAAGGACCTCCCCGCAGGCGCACACGGGCGTAAACCTGTAGTAGTACAACATGATGAGCCGCCCCGCGATGGCCGGGCCGATGCCGGGAACGTGCTGCATCCACTCCGTGTAGATCGGCCACGCCAACAAATCCTTCTCGATGGCCCGGGACAGTCGGGCCTTGATCTGTTCAAGCCCGGAGGACTGCTTTGTGCCGTTCAAAAACGGGTCGTGTTTCGGGTCGGCGTCCGGGTTCAGGGCGTGGAGGCGGTTCTTCATGCCCGTGATGACTTTGTTCAGGGCGTCGTAGTCGCGGATGGACTTGTTCAACCGCTGAATCGCCAGTTCACGTTCCGGGGTGTCGGGTCTCATTGGTCCTCCTGGGTTTGGGGGCGCATAAAGGGGGTGGGCTTCAAGGGTGGTGTGGCTCGCAATGCTATTTTGGATTTCATGGGCAACCTGGCTCGCATTCTGGTCCCGGGGTTCACTTCAAAACTGGCTCGCACGACGGGCCTGTGATTAAGGGAAACCGTGGCTCGCACGGCATATATGGGTTTCATCCATCCAATGGCTCGCATGAATATCCTGGGTTCCACCCTACCTCGGGCCGTTCATGACTTTTTACACTACCGCTTATCTGCCGTCAACCACTTCGAGCTTGATTTTTCCTCTCTGGCGTGATTTTTTATGCTCCATGCTCCACGCGACGAATAATAAAAACGGCCTTGACCGGGCCGGGGAAATCATCCACCTGGAACCGATGCAAAGCCGTGTCCGCGACTTCATGGCCGTGAAAGGCCTGTCCTTGTCCGACATGGAGAGAAAAACCGGGTTGGCGAGAACGACGCTTGTTCGCGCCTGTCGAAACGGCGAAGAGGGCATTGATTGCTGCACCCTAAAGACATTGAGGAAAATCGCCCGCGCCCTTGATCTTCGCCCAAAAGACCTCTTCCTTGACGACTAGGCCCGCGCCTCGGCCCCGACCCCTCGCCCGGCGTCCATGGCCGGGACGTCGTAGTCGCCGGAATCAGGCATGTGGTTCCCCTTGGTTCATGATCTCCCCTCCGCAATCCTGTGCAGTTCTTCAAGCGTCCTTTGCGTGAAATCCTCTCGCAAAAGATCCTTCACCCCGATCTTGCCTTCCTCGAGCAGCTTGACCCGGCCAGGGCCAAGCGTCGTAGCCCGCTTCTCGGCACCGGACAAACTTTGAAACCACGCATCGGCGTCCGTGGCCCGGGAGACGCGCACCACGGCGTTTCGGTTTCCGGCGTCGATGTTGCGAACGACAAGCTCCCCGTCCGCGCCTTTTTTGCCCCGCACCACCCACCTGTCCATTTCGCCCTGAAACTCATCGATGGGGATGCCGAGTTCACGCATGGTGATGGTGGCCGGGCCACGGTTGCAGCGGCACCGGGGATGTAAAGGGATAGGCGGCCCCTTGCCCACGTCGAACCGGCGGCCGTGCAGGGCCAGACACCGGGGGCAAACCAGGTTGTCGCCGCTGGTCAACCATTTCCAGCCCTTCACCACGTCCGGGTTGGCCTTGAAAACCATGTTCCGGGCCTCATTGTTGGCCGCGCTCACGAAGGTTCTTGTCAGGGTCACGGCCTCGTTGCGGGCCATACCGAAGCCCTGCTCCACGCGCTTCACCAGCCCCGGATAGCCCTCGCCCTTGATGACGCCCACGTTGATGGCCTGCCGGATTTGGGCTTGCACCGTGGCGTCAAAGCTGGCGTCCACCCATTTGTCGATACGCCTGCCGCTCAAGGGCGTGGACTGGAAAAACGCCTGAAGCTGGCTTTGCGTCAGGTCCACGGCGTTGACCGCCACATGCGACAGGCCGCCCACGGTGAGCATGGCGGCGGCCTCGGCCAGGGCAGGCCCCCCGGCTGTGGCGGCCATGGCCACATACTGCCCGGACAAGGTTTGCCGCAGCGCTAGGGTCATATCGTCCATGGATTCAAGCAGGGCTTGCAGGCGTTCGGCCTTCCAATCGCTCATGCCCTGGAACTTGGCCGCGAACTCGCGGAAGACCTCGGCCCGGCCCTGGTCGAAGGCGGCAAGGATTTGCTCAAGCGCCGAAGCCTCGAAGATGTCAAGGCGATACCGGAACGCGATGGCCCGGGCGCGAAAGTACAGGTCTAGGAGTGCTTGCGAGTCCCTTTCCATGGTGTTATGCCGCCTCCATGGCCGAAGGAAAGATCACCGACCCGGAAGAGATTGCCCGCCTACACGCCGAATGGGCCAAGCTGCCGCCCATTTCCACGCACATGACGCCGCGCCGCCGGGCGCAAGCCGCCTTCGGGCGACGGCTCATGGTCATGGAGAACATGCCATCCGAGGTCGCGCAGACCGATCCGGAACTTGCCGGAAGGCCCGGCGTCGAAGGCCCGAAGGTGGACGCCTCCATTACGCTGCCTGACCTTGATTTGCCGGATTCGCCGCCGGAGGCTGATCCATCCCGCCGAAAGCCGACGTAGCCGCCGCCTGAAATGTCCCCGCCCGCTGTTCCTTGGTAATCCGCTCGTTTTCCTTCCCGATGTCGAAGTCATCCGCGAAAATGCCGCGCCGCTTCTTCTCCTTGAGGTAGGTTTCCCGGCTGATGATGCCGCTTTTCACGTCATCGGAAAGGCCCTGAAGCGCCACGGCATCGTCCATGAGCGCCGGGCGGAACTCCGTGTTCACCACCAAGCTCGGGGCCTGGACTTGGCCGCCCATGAACACGCCCATGAATACCATGGCCTGTTCAAGCGCGTCCTTGAGCTCCAGTGCCCACCCCTTTAGCGTGGAATCGGACTCAGCGGACGACAAGGCCGACCCGGTGGCCGTCACGTCGCCCGTGCGGGGCATAAGCAGTTGCAGCCCGAACAAGGCCATCTCGGTCTTCAGATCCTCGAGTTCCTGCCGAGAGGCCGCCACGGACGGCGCATCAACGCCGATGGGCTGGATTCTTCCGGACGGATCGGAAATCTTCGTCAGGGTGCCCGGCCCCCACGGCACCTTGTCATCCGGCCCGGCCCCGGCCGCGTACATGCCCGGGGAGCGAACCCAGGTCATGAGCTGGTTGTGTTCGGCCTGCTTCTGCCAATGCTCGATATTCTTGTCGGCCAGGGCCTCAAGCGCCGGGGCGCAGGTCACTTCATCCAGCGGTTTGCCGGGCCGGTAGAAGGCCCCGGGAATTTCATCGCCAGGAAGGGCGCCCTCCTTTTTCTTGACCCATTCGTCTTTGTCCTCGTTCTGCTTGCGCCAAATCTCGTACCCGCCGGGCCGAAGCACGCGCACCTGAAGCCGCGTCTTGTCCCCGGCGTCCCACTCGCCCTGTTCGGTGTAGGTTTCCAGGATGCGCAGCAGCGTCAGGCGTTTCTTGCCCTCCTGGACCTCGTAGCGCCAGCCCAGGACGTTTTCGGCCAGCACACGGACCAGCTTCGGCCGCAGGCCAAGGACGGCGCTTGCCTCGGCCGTGAGCGGTTTCCACGCCTCGATCCCGGCATCGTCCTTGGACAGGTATTCCCTGGTGCCGTTCGGCCCGGGGCGCATGTTCACGCTCTCGGAATCGACCAGGATCAGGCCGAAACCGTCATTGAGGCACCCGTGGAAAAACCGCTTCGCCCACGTTGTGATGTTGTTGCCCTCGCCGTCGATGTTTTCCATGAGGGCATCGAACTCCGTACCCTTGGCCTCCCCTTCCTTCTCCATGGCCACGTCGCGCGAAAACACCTGCCCGGCCAGATATGCCAGGGTCTTTTCGTAGCCGTTGAATAGCGTGGCCCCCTGCACGCGGTCTTTCCATTTGGCGTCGTCCTCGCCGTCGTACTTCGGCAGATACCGGACCCCGGCGGCGCGCATGACACAGAGCCCGCCCATGAGGTCTTTGGTGACCCGGGCGCGATCCCTGTAGGCCGCTACCTCGGCGCGCGGCGTGGCGACGTTGACTTTTTTGATTTCGGCCATGGTGGTCATCTCCTGAACCCCCCGGTTTGTTGCTGGGAACTGAAGGTGCGGGTTTTCTCCAGAATCCGGTATCGCGTGGCGTCGTAAATGTGGTCTTCGGCGTCAGTGTCGATGTCGTCCCAATTCTTTTCGCTGCGGGGCAGGACCGGGACCGTGCGGAGAAAATGCCGACATGTATCGAACGCGAAAAAACCTGGCTCTTCCATGGGGGTCTTGCACGAGTCCGAAAGATATTTCCGGAACCGCTCAAGCCCATTCACGCGGCTCCCGGAGGACTTGTCCGCTCGATCCCACCGGACCCCGACCCGGGCCATGTCGTCGCCGATGCAGACGCCATTTTGGGCCTCAAAAATTTCGCCATCCGCCGGGCCAGGGACGACCTTGAACGAGAACCCCTTTTCGGCCTCCACGATCTTCCGGGCGATGTCCGTGGCGATCATCCGGCATCCCTCGTTCGGCTTGCCGTTCCAGCCGTAATACTCCGCAACCAGGAAGAGGGTTCCCCGGGGCCATGACTTCCTCGTTCCGTCTCGCAAGGTGGCCTCCGTTCCATCCGACTCGGCCCACCAGCACACGGAAAACGGATGACTCGAACCCCAATCGAAAGACCTGTCCACGCGCCAGGACTTTGGGACCGCAAACGGCGGAATCTCGTGGACGGATTTGCGCCACAAGTCGTCAATCGCGCCTCCGGCCGTGATGTTCCAATCCCCGTGAAGCCACGCCTTACGCTTGTTCTCATCCGTAACGGCCTCAATGTTTTTGATGTATTCCGGGTCCGCCGCTAGAAGGATCTTGTTTTCGCAGATCGAACCATGGATGCACACCCTCGGCCGCCCATGCTCATCCCGGACAACAACCCCTCGCGGCGCAGGGTCAATGAATCTGGCTTTTACCCAGTTATGCCCGGCCCCGTAGGGGTTGGCCGTGGCCCTGTACTTGCGAGGGACGCCGGGATGCGATGACCGGCAAACCGAAGTCATATCTTCGTAAAGCCCTGGACTTGCCCAGTTTGTAAGTTCTTCCCACCCAATCCAGGGGTATTCGTGGCCGTGGTAGTTCCAGTAGTCGTCTTTTACTTTCGCCGTGCGAAAGAGCAGTTCTTCGCCATCCGCAAAGCGCCACTTGTAATCAGACTGGCTCTCAAGGAATCTTGCCTTGGAAAATATCTGGCGAAACCACTTCTTCGACTTGGTTACAACGTCCGCAAGTTCCTTGTACTCCCGGCGGAACAAAATCCCTCTCCACGCCGCGCCGAACCCCTGGCCGACGTGCTGGGCGAAGTCCATAAGTAAGGCGTCCGTCTTGCCGGGGCCTCGCGTGCCTTCGTACAGGCATTCAAAGATCGGGCAGGCCAGGAAGAGCGTCTGCGACCCGGCTTGCGGCGCCCACGTGACCTTAGCCATCCGCCTTTCCCAATATGGCGGCTTGCTGCTCCTGGACTGCCTTGCTCCATGCGTCGGCATCCGTGGCGACGCCCGGAACCATGAGCACGCCGCCAGTGTTGTTGACATCAGCCTGGATTTGCTGCTTTGTCGTGAAGTCAGGGTCACGCCTTGACGCCCACCACATAGAGACTTCAAGGTCGCCGTTAAAAATTGCTTCTACAATGTTTCCACGGGCAACATCTGTTACGGAGTCCCTTTCGTCGTCGTATGCTTTTTTAACCTTGGGAAATTTTTCAAGGTATGCATAAACCGTCGCACGTTGACAACCCAACTTCGTAGCAATCTCGGTTATTATACCACCTGTCCCTTCGATAGCCTTGATCACCCTGGACTGGCTGTACTTACCGCGATTAGTGCGTTTAGTTTTTTTCTTTTTCTTTGGCTTTTTTTCTTGCTTTTTTTCTTTTTCCATATAAAAATACCGCCTATGCAATCGTTAGACGCAATAATCCAGCATGTTCGGGCTAATAGCCCGGACCCAAAGAAGTGCCTGCTCTCGTTTTCCGGAGGCAAGGACGCTTGGGGATGCTTTTTTGCGCTTCGGGAACACTTTGAAATCGTTCCGTATTATTACTATATGGTGCCCGGGCTTGAGGTGGTTGAGGAATACCTGGCCTACTGCGAGAAAAAGATGGGCGCGCGGATCGTTCGCCTGCCCTCGCCCGTGCTGCACATGGCGTTGGACGGGATGGTTTTTCAGGCCCCGGAGAGATATCCGGTGCTCCACGCGGCCGCCCTGCCGCAGTTTCATTGGGACGATGTGAGCCGGTTGGCTGAAATTTCGGCCGGCATCCCGGAAAACTCCTGGACCGCCATCGGGGTTCGTGCGGCCGACTCGATCCAGCGCGCATCGGCGATCAAGAAGCACGGGGCCTGGAACAATGGGCGCCGGGTTTTCTACCCGATTTGGGACTGGAAAAAGCCCGACATCCTCGGCGCCCTCAAGGCGAACGACGTAAAACTTTCCCCGGAGTACAAGGCCTTCGGCCGCACGTTCGACGGCCTGTATCTGCTGTATGCGTGGGGCCTCAAAAAGCACTTCCCCAGGGACTATGCCCGGTGCCTGGAATTTTTCCCGATGATGGATCTGGAGATTTTTCGCCTGGAGCGGGCGATTGAGCGATACGGCTCCATGGCGGCGCTGCCCAAGGCCGAGTCCCTGGCCGCGATGGATGCGCCAAAGGCCGAGCCGCAAAAACGCTTCACGTTCTCCAGGCCCCAGCCCAAAAAGGCTGCGGCGAACGCCATGCCCACGGCCGACCGCTATTCGCGCCTGAATGCCCAGGCCAAGCAAATGGCCAACAAGGACGCCTCGATGACCGAGCCGTCTTTTTGGGTGTCCATCTATTTTTCCGATGCCTCCCGATTTGAAATCGTGTTTGAGGATCGGGCGCAAAAAGACCACTTCTTGGGGGCGCTCAAGCTCGTTTCCCATGGGGATATGTTCCTGAACGGCGGCTTTGTGGCTCAAAAGATGGGCCTGAAGGTGCCGGGCCTGGAATATTCCAGGCTTGCAGGCCGCCCCGTGAAGACCCCGAATCCCTTGGCCGACCTGGAGGCCACAGGCGACCCGGAAACGGAATGCCTCGCGGACTACGAGGCGCTGCTCAAGGCGTTCCCCAGGGCCACTCCCCTTTCGGGTTCCCTCGCCGAGCGGTTTTTGAAAAAAGCTGGCTGGCTTGATCTGCATTGCAACGGCCGCCTCTGGGGCCATGATCTTGCGCCCCGGCTTGGCGTTGACCTCCCGCCGACCACATATTTCTACCGGCCGGAAGCGAGGCCTGACGCCAAGCTCGAAGCGTTTGTGGTTTAACGGCGGAACTTCTTGCCCCTCGTGGTCGTGGGGCTGCCTCCGCTGCGCTTCGCCGTCGCACGAACGAGGTTCGCGCCACGGGCGCCACCCGTTCTGGCGGCTGCCTGTCCCGTCACCCTCGCCACACCTCTCCTGTTCGGAATCGCCATTGGTCATCACCTCCTCGTTTTACGTTCAAATTCGTGCGGGAAATCGTGTACGCCAGAGGGCGCAGCTCACCCGTAGAAACCCTGTATGATCGGCCCTGGTTGCCGCCTCCCCCTCGCGAAATATCGAGCCTTCCCTCCTGATCTCTTCCCGCCGCTTTTCGGCCAGGATCATCCTGCGGCGCGTGTTGCGGTTCGTGTTGGGGCGGTGAAAGTATGGCGTGCGGCGGGAGGCCCGCAAAGCCTCGGCCCGTATCGCCTTGAGTTCTTCCATGAGCGCATGGCTTTCTTTCTCCATCACGGCCCTGTTTCTCCCAAAGTCGATGTCCATGTCCGGGAGCAAGGAAGGGAACGGCAGTCCAGCGTGCGGCCATACCTGAAGGCGCAAAACTTTCTCCAGCGTCTCCTTTCTCACGATGCCGCCACAGGCAAAGCCATGAGTGTCCCCGCAGGCGCAAAGCATCGTTGTTTCTTTGCCGTTGACGTCCATCGCTTTGCGTATCCCGTGGTCTATTTCTTGACCGTCCATAAATATCCTTCCCTCTCCAATGAGTATGGGCATCAGCTTCCCCCCGCTCTTTCTCGTTTCTCCCGGCTGTCCCGCCGCACCGCCTCCATGAACTCGATATCGTTCACCCGCTCGTGTTCGTCCGTCGCGCACCCGTCGTCGGCCCTGGACGTGATTTCCCGCCTGACCTTGGGATAGCGGGGCTTTTTGCGAGGCTTTCCGACCGGCATTAAACGCCGGTCTGGACCGGCGCCAGATGCCGGTAAACCATCAAGAGAACCATTGCGCGCGCAAAATTCGTAGCGCGTCGTTTTCTGCGTCCTGGTCGTGACGATGACCTGTTTTTCGGTCAAACCGTGGATGGCGTCCCGGACGGCCCGTTCTTTAAGGCCAGTCTCCAGGCATATCCGGGCCTGTCCCGGGTCGCACCGCCCGGTTTTTTGGTTTCTGTGCCAGACCAAGCAAAGGGCCACGATCTTCTCCGGTGTGGTCAGGTCTTGCGCCTTGAAAATGGCGTCCTGCAGGATGATGTTTACGTTTGGTCTTTTCGCCACATCGCCATGCCTCGGCAGCCTCGTAAGTTTCTTGCCCGGCAGGACGTGGAGGCATCACGTCTTTTCCTGTGGCCGCAGTAGCCGGGCAAAATCTGGCCAGGGGGACTTCTCCCCCCGGCAGAGGCCGTCCTTGGGCGTGGAGGGGCGCCCGGACGACCAAATATCAGCCCCCGGCCGCCTTCACGGCCATGTGGGCGTTAAACGTCGCAGTCCCCGGCCGCGACCAGCATCCGCCGCGAGAACACCCGCAGGAGTTCCGTCCCGGAATATCCGGCCATGCCGCACAGCCCGGCCTTGACGCCTTGGGAGATGTCCGCGCTGTCGAGAAAGAAGTAGGTCACGGCCCCGGCGAAGGCGGCCACAACCGCCGAAACCGCCAAGTCCATGACGATGACGATGGGGCGACAGGTTTTCTTTCGACGGGCCACCAGGGCGCGGACCACGCCGCCCATACAGGCCAGGGCCACAGCGGGAACGGCGTCAAGCCACTGCACGATCCAGTCAACCTTTTCCGGTGTCGGGGTTTCGGGGGACATCGGGGTCATGGCCTATTCCCCCTCCAGAAGCCGCAAGGCGTGGGTCGCCTCCGGCCGTTCAAGGATCTTGCCCGCGCACATGCGCATGACCGTGAAAGCCCTGGCGCTCGTGTCATCCATCCCCACGGGTTCGGTGAAGTCCTGTTGCAGCCGCGCGTACCTGTCGCCCAAAAGCGCCCGGCACTGATGGTCCGTGACCTCGGAAGCGGCCGAAAACAGCACGTCGAGCAGTGGGCGCGCCCACTTGGCCAGGCCCCAGCCCCGGGCCTTGGTGGCCAGATACGGCCGGTCCTCGCGGCCCGTTCCCAGGGAGACAAGGCGTGTCCCGTCGAGATTCCACCCGGCCTTTTTGGCTTCGATCAGGGCGGCCAGGGCGGGGTTGTTGGCGGCGACGCCGCCGTCGATGCAGGACATGCGGTCGCCGCTGGCGCTGACGATCTCGACAGGCTCAAAATAGGTGGGGGCTGCGCTTGAGGCCATGGCCAGATCGACCAGCCGGTAATCCCGGGACGAATCACGCTCGGCTTCCCAGGAGGCGAAGAAGCGGGTTTTGCGCGCCTCGATATCATAGGCGCAGACCATGCAGCATGGGCCAAGCTGCGAAAACATGCGGTCGCCGAAAATCTCATCCAGGCCCCGGCGCAAGCCCTCATTGCCGTATTGCTCATCGGCAAGGCCGAAAAGCGAGGTCAAGCGCTTGCCCAGGGGCTTGCGAAAGATCGCCGGACCCTTGAGGCGGTAGAACTCGGCCATGTCGGAGGCGGATATCCCGGCGGCAAGCCCGAGGGCCAGGATCGCACCGGTTGATGTCCCGACCAAGACCCCGGCCATGTCGCCGACTTTCTTCCCGGCCTGCGATTCGATCCCGGCCAGGACAAGCGCCGGGAGGTAGCCCTTGATGCCCCCGCCGTCGATGGAGACGATGCAGGAAGCCACGGCTATTCGCCTCCCCGGAGGTTGGCGGCCAGATCGCGGGCACGATCAAAAAGCGCCAGGGCGGCCTGTGCGCTTCCCTCGGCGGCCAGTCGGCCGATGTCCATGATCGTGGCCCGAAGCTCGGCCAGGGCATCGTGGGCCACGCCACGCGCCTTCAGCGCGACTACGCAGGCCCACAGCCAGGCCACGCCGGATTTGATCTTGGAACCGGACTTCTCTTCGGGCGGGGCGATGGTCTCGGAATCGGCCGGGGCGTCAGGCCCCAGGGTGGGAGGCCCGGACCCTCCGGTGAGCACGGACGGCAGGCACGAGGCGCAGGCCAGGGAGGCCACGAGCACCAGGACGATGAGCTTACGCATGGGGATTCTCCTTCTTGATCTCGCCGATTTGCGCCCGGATGGCCTTCCCGGCCACGCCCCACAGGACAAGGCCCAGGGCGGCCAAGGCGGCCAGGATGTCGCCGTCCTGGTAGTAAAAAGTGTGGTCGAAAATCCTGATGTTGCCTTCGATGGACACCTTGCCCACCAGCATGGCCAGCATGCCGCCTGCGCCGTAGCTGGCCGGAGACTTGCCGATGAGCGCGGAGACGTTGCCGACCCGGGAGAGAATCAGCTTTGCGGCGTCCCAGGCCGTGGAGAGGGCGAATGTCGCGGGCGTCAGGCCGGTGGGAGGGCCTGCGGGAACATCTTCCGGTACAGGCGTTCCCATTTCTTGGCCCACCGCTTCGCCCGGGGCTTGTCCAACCCTAGGTCCAGGAGTCGGCATTGCAGGTGCATGGGGTTCAGCCGGTGCTGCATCCACATCCTGAACCGGCGACGGATCGGGAGACGGGGGCGAGGGCTGTGAGGGCTGGAGGATTTTCGCACCGCGCACCTCCGTGGGCATCGTGTCGGTGATGAGTATTTCGCAGTTGCGCGAGACGCGCTCGGCGTCTTGCGAGGCCCACTTGCTGCGCATCATGCAGGCTGCGGCGCCCGGCCAGTCCTGTCTGCGGATCGCGGCGATGGTGTCCTTGAACTTCGAGGCCCCAGCTATCCCCATCTGGTAAACCGCCGAGATAACCACGGCCTCGCGCGTCTCGCTCAGTCGCTCCCGCCACAGCGGGTAGCGGGCGTCCAGGGAGGAAACAACGTCCACCATTTCGTCGAGAAGCACTGCCTCGGCGTGATCGCGCGTCCACCTCCAGCCGGTGAAGTCGGCCGTGGTGTAGCCGTGGGCCTGGAGATTGTATCCATAGCCGATGGTCCAAAATCCCTCGGAACACTTGTAGGGTTCGGCCCTGAACCCCTCTTCGGCCTGGACCAGGGAAACGGCGACAGGGAAGGTCTGCTTGATTGATTCCGGCGTGACGGGCGTGGACATGTGGCCTCCCAAGGGAGGGCCGCCGCGACCTCGTGATGACGACGGGCGGCCCCTTTTGGGAGAGCATCTTACCGGGAAATCAAGAGATGCAGGCCGGACATTTGCGGCCATATCCGGACATTTGCGGACAAATCAGGCGGGCACTTTTTCACGAAAATGTGGCCGAAACTCTGTGTGAATGAGCACACTCGGTTGCCAACTATACCCCGGCAGGGTTTTACCCCCCCCCTCCCCCTCGCGCGCGAGAGCTTTCCGCCTCCCGACGCCTCCCGAGGGCTGGCGCGCCTTGCCGTCCTGGCCTACTGCTTGCGCTGCCCCTGCTCCCTGCGCGCGCGCCACGCCGCAAGCTCTGCCCGGTGAGCGCGCATGACGCCCCGGCCGCTGTACCGATGCACAGGCGGCGGATCGTCTTCCTGGAGCATCCGGCGCAAGGTGCGGTCGGACACGCGCAGGAAGTCCGCGACCTGCGCGGCCGTCTCCAGATCGTAGGCCGCGACCACGCCGGATGTGCCGGCCGGTGCCTTATCGAGTTCCATCCTGTTGTCCCCCTGGCCGGTCCTGCTTGATCCGGCCCATGAAATTGCCCCGGGAGTCAAAGACCTTCCCGTCCTGGAGGCGCCCCCGGAACTGGCCTTTCGCATCGAAAACCCGGCCGTCGTGGATTCGGCCCTGGTAGCGGCCCTGGGCGTCGTAGACGGTGGAGTAGCTACGCGGAACCTCGCCGGTTCCCGGGTGTGCCATGGCGCAGGAGGCGGATAGGGCCAGGATGATGATGGCGATGAGGTTCACGGCCTTTCCTCCCCGCGCGTCATCTCGCCGGTTCCAAGCTCTTCCCCCTCCCGGCCCATCAACCACACCTGACAGCCCAGCCTGTGCCCCTCAATCGTCCGCATGAGCCGCGTCATAAAGACCGGGCCGTTATCCTCCAGGATCAGCACGATCCCGCAGCGGCGGCCGGTCATGGTGGCGTAGTACAGGGCTTGGCCGACGCTTTCGGCCCATTTGTGGCCGAAGTCGAACTCCACGGCCACGTCGGGCAACAGGCAGTCCACACGGGCCATGTCAGGCAAGCGGTGCTCCATCTCCCCGCCCTGGGCCTCGCACCAACGGGCCTGATACCACGCCTCGGGATGCAGATGCCGGGCCCGGACCGGGAAGGCTAGGAGGGACAAAACGACAACCGTGACGATCATGGTGATGGTGCGCATGGTTCCCCCTTTCAGCGCATCGCTGGCCTATTCCTGCTTTTCGTTGGCGTCATCCCAAGACACAAGCGCGGCATCTGCGGCCGTCCACCATAGTTCATCGTCGCCAGCCCGCACCATATTCGTGGTTCCTCTTTTCCCGGTGCTTCCGCAAGCCAAGCACTTGCACCAGACGCCAAGTCCGTCACCAAAAAACCCAATATCTGACGATCCGCACCTTTTGCATGGCACAGGTGTGTTGTCGTCCTTTTCGTTTTGAAACTCTGGATTCAAAATGCGTTTATCTTCCATCGCTTGTCGCTCCCTGGACGTATCCATTGTATTTACACATCTCCCCAGCGCCCCGGCCATCCGAGGCGCACGATGTTATTCATCTACGCGCCGGGCTTGGCGGCTCCCCGCTTCTCCCACAGCTTCATGTCCTTCATCTTCTTGCGGCGCTCCCGGACCAGGGCCTTGCAGGCCAGGGCCACGCCCTTCTTCATGCCCCACTTAAACCGATAGCCGTCCGGAGTCAGGCCGTGGGAAGCCAGGTGCTTCTTGGTGATGATCTTCATGGCCCTGCCGCACTCCAGACAGGTCACGGAGCTTTCTTTAATAGCCTTCGCGGGGTCCACGGCGGGGGGTTGGGCGCCGCCCTCTTCCGACTGGCCCGGGCCGTCCAGGCTCATGATGCCCCGGGCCACGTTCCCGACCATGACGGTCAGCTCTTCGGCGCTCATCGCCCTGACGCTGGCCTGGGCCTTCACGATCTCCAATGCCTCTTTCAATGCCTCTTCTCTGGTCATCTCTTCTATCTCCCCGGTTGGTTGGTTTCAACGCATGCTGGTACACATTGATCACATGCGCAACACTTTTAGATTGTTAAATATTTTCCTAGTTGTCGCCTTTTTGATCCCGGATGATCACATGGCGCTCTCGCCTTCCCCACTCCCTGGCCGTGGCTTCGTCCTCGACGCACAGATCCACGGTACGCCGGGCGTCAGGGCCAGTTGTATCCTGGACGAAAACCCAACCCACGCCCTCCACATGGATTTCCTGGCCCATGAGGTGCCGCAGGTCCCGGCTCACAGCCGCGGTCAGCCCCGGGCGCACCTCGTGGCCCATGGCGCCGATGCCGTGGCCGCCGCCTTCGCCCGGGGTGTAAGCGGTGATGACCAGGAGGCCGAGGGCGAGGGCTTTCATGCTGCTTCCCCGTCCTCGTACAGCCCGAGCGGGGCGACATCGGCCGGGCGCACTTCGATGGCGATATGATCTCGGACACCATACCACTTACGCACCGCCAATTCGACAACCTGTTTGTCGTCGTTCCAAAATTGCAACTGCGTCATGACATCCTTGATATGCTTCGCCAAATTGTCGGCGTCAGGCTTTGTTGTGGGACGTATCCTCCCGCACAGCGCCTCTTGTCTCCACTTCTTCGACTTGCTGGCCGGGCATGCAAAAACAGCGTTGACGTAGAGCAATACAGGCCCATCCATTGGCGTTGATGGCCGATGCGCCACCATCAACGCGGCAAGTGTCTGCTCGTTCTGCTCCTGTTTCGCGGCCTTATAGACCGTGGCGTGACGGCCTCGGATTGTTGCCCTGGCCCTCATCTGCCCAACAGGACGGGTGTATATCGTGAATTTCATATTGTCCGCTCCTTGCTAGAAGGGAACGTCGTCCATGCCGGATGCTTCGGAGGGAAACGCCGGGCCTGTGTCTTGGTCCCCGTCGGACGAACCCCGTCCAGAGTTGCCCCGGCTTTGAGCGGAGTTCCCGGCGCTTTGGTTGGAGTCCGGATTCTTATCCAGGCCCTGCACGCGATGCCCCGGGGCGCTCACGGTTACTTCCGTGGTGTAGTGGTCCTGGCCGTCCTTCTGCCATTTCCTGGTGCGCAATGTCCCTTCGATGTAGGCCAGCCGCCCCTTGCCCAGGTATTGGCCGCAAAACTCGGCTGAACGGCCGAACACAGCCACGTTGTGCCACTCGGTTTTCTCAATCTTGTTGCCGCTCTTGTCTTTGTAACTTTCATCTGTGGCGACACTGAAATTTGCCACGGGTTGGCCGCTCGGGAGGTATTGCAGACGTGGATCTTGACCAAGCCTCCCAATCAAAATGACCTTATTGAGGCTTCCGGCCATTACACGTTCCTCCAGGCCCTTCTGGTTGTTATATGGCTCACCATAGACGGCGTGATGCCGTAGGCGTCCGCTATGGCGGATCGTCCACCCTTGCCTTTTGTGTATGCGTCCCTGATTGCCAAAACTTGTTCGGCCGTTAGTTTCTTCGGGCTTGGTTTGCCTATCTTGGCCGCAGAGAGCTTTGCCTTGGTCTCTGCCTTCAAGATGGTCCCGCGCTTGTGGTGCTGTGTGTGCGCCCCGGCCAGCATGACGGCCAAGTTTTCAATCCTGTTGTCTGTAATGTCGCCGTTCAGATGGTGGATAATTTCTGTTGGAAGCAGCTTGCGGCCCGATGCCTTTTCGTAAACAAGCCGGTGTTCGAATACCCACCCATATTCAGTCTTGACTTCCACATAACCTTTGCAGTTGTTTCGTCTTGCCCCTGTCGGCTGCTGATTGGCCTTGTTCCGCATCGACAGCGCGCAAGGTTGACATCTCCATATACCAGACCTGGAAACCGCTTTTTTAATGTCTGATGGCCGACGCATAAACGAGCCGCCGCACTCTGGGCATATCACTTCGACCTTTGCGCTAGGCATTGGACGCCTTCCCAATCCTTCCGATGATGACTTTATTGAGCGATCCGGCCATCTTTCCCCTCCCGCCGCCACCATTCGCGGCATTCCTCGACGTGTTTGCACTCCTGGACCTGGGCCAGCGGCTGCGCCTCTTCGCGCTTCCCGTCCCACATCACGGCGCCGAAGCAACGGCCGTTGTGAGCGCAGGGGATGCCGGGGATCTTGTCGCAGGGCTTCAATTCGGCCTCTGGGCGGGCGACTGCCAACCGGACAGCGATTCCCTGATTTTCGCGATCCAGGCCTTGCCTATCTCGCGCCGCCGGGCGTCGTCGTCATCCCCGGCGGGAAGCGGCGGGAACTCGCGGTATGTCGGCGTCACGCGCCTTGACGCCTCGATCAGGTCCACGGTTTTCGGGAAAAACCGGCAGACCTTCCTGGCCTCGCTGATTGCGGCCCGGAATGTCCCGACATCCATGCCGCTCAAATCCTCGAAGTAGTCCTCAACGAGGATCGCCAGGGTTTCCTCGTTCACATCCTGGTCCCGGTAGAACACCGAGAAGCGCATCAGCATCGCCGCCACATCCTCCCGCGTGATTTGCGCCATTTCCGTTCGCCTCTCTGTTTTTCAGGGCGATAGCCATTCCCCTGAGTCGCTCTGTTTGCTGTTGCCGTGGGGTCAAAGGGAAAGATCCCTGACGAGCGACTTGAGCAACCAGCGCCGAAGTGTGCTCGTCCTCCCAACCCTCGTCGTTAAGCCAGGTCGAGGGGTGCGGGATGTACTGTCCGCCGTCCTTTTGCCAATCATGGCCCGCCTTTGCGGCTGCTATGGCGTGTAGGATCGTGGAAAGCGGCGGTAGCCTTTTCTCGCGCCGAAGCTTGTCCCAAGTCTTCTTGGCCTGCCCTCTCGACTTTCGCTTGGGGTACGCCTGCCAAAATTCGTCAAACTCGCGATCCGCCGCAGGCGGTCGCGTCACCCCCCGCGAGGGGGGAGGGGGGGGTGTTTCTTTATTCTTTTCTTTCTCTGAAAAAGAAGAGGAAGACTGAAGAGCATGCCGTTTGCATTCCATTTGCTTTGCATTTGCATATGCATTTGCATCGTCTGGCTCCCATCTAGTTTGGGCGGCCGCAGAACGCTTAATGCTTATTTTTACTTGCTTTTCCTTCTCTTTTCGGAGTCGTTTCGACACCAGAAGCCCGCCCTCTAAAATGAAAATTGGGTCATTCGGCCATTGAATCTCCGCGAAGATTTTTTTGAATTTTTTCTCACTTATTCCGATCATTCTGGAGAGCATTTTTGAGTTGTTCTCGATGGAAAATTGCGTGTCCGTGTCGGCCCAGATGTGGGCCAAGAGACGGATGTAGACGCCCTGGGCCTCAAAACTCATGCGCATGACACGCATGTCGAGCCAGTCCTTGGCGTAGAACTGAAACGCCGGGGCCTTAGCCATTCGCCTTCCCCCCTCCAGCTTCCTTCACCCTGGCCTGTAGCCGCCGCAGCTTCGATTCTGTGAAGGCATCCACAAGCACGGTCCCGACGATCAGCCGTGCCTGCCCCAGGGCTATCATGGCGTCGGCAATCTCTTCGGCGACGATAGATGGCAAGACGCGCTTGCGGCCATGGTGCTTGATGGCCACGATGACCTCCCCGCACTCTTCGACGGCTATTTCAAGCTGCGCGTCGGCCCCAAAGACTGCAATGGCGGCCTCGTAGATTTCGCTCGGCCCGTGAAGCTGCCGCTTGAGTTCACGGCGCCGCTCCACGAGTTCGGTGTTCCGGTCCTGAAGGTCGGTTATTTGCCGCTCAAGGCGGGAAATGCGTTCGGCGTCGGAATCACTCATTGCGGAGACTCTTCATCCGTATTGTGCATGTCGCACCATTGTTCATAAGTCGGCATGGCGTCATACACGTGTTTCATGGATGGCGGGGCTTGCGACTCAAGAACGAACCGGGAAGAAAAGTCCTCTGCTGAAATTTCTTCATATAGCGGCGTGTCCATATCGGTCCACCACACAACCCACTGATTTGCGCCTATGATTTCTTCGTAAAACCTGGACGCGCAAGTCAGCCACTTGGCGTATACCTGTCGTATCGGAGTAGATACGGTAAGCGCCTTCTGAAATGGCTCTTGCGGCACGTCATAGTCTCCGAAAAACTGTTCAAGCATTTCTGCTTGCTTGGCCCCTGTTTCGCTCATCATCTCCCCCTGCACCACTCCATCATCCGCGCCAAAAGGCGCAGGATGGGGTTTTTCTCCACCCGGTAGCGCCCGGCGCTCCCCCGGCGTTGTTGTCTACCCTGCCGTCTCATGCCGTCGCCTCCTGCTTTTCCGCTACAACCCGCACCGGGCCAAGCAAACCCGTCTCGCGCTCGATGCGGGCCGCGGCCATACGGACGTAGTCCGGGTTCAGTTCGATGCCGACAAACTCCCGGCCGAGCTGCCGGGCCACCAGACCCGTGGTGCCGCTGCCGCAAAACGGGTCCAGCACCACGCCGCCCGCCGGGCACCCGGCCAGGATGCAGGGAGTGACCAAGTCCGAAGGAAATGTGGCGAAATGGGCTTCCGAAAACCTAGCGGCCGGGATCGTCCAGACCGTGCGCCGGTTGCGCGTCTCCACCAGCCCGCAAACGGCCGCAGAAAAGGATGCGTTTTGACGCGGCCGGTATTCCGGGGCGCTTCGGCCCTCGCGGTGGACCGTGCCGTGCGCTCCCGGCGCAGTGTCCCAACCGCCGGGGACTTTCTGGACTTTTTTATGGAGTCCGTTGCCGCGAGACTGCGCTCCGCCCGTCACCGGTTCCTGGATAGCGGCAGCATCGTAGTGGTAGGATGCCGAGCGTGAGAGTAGAAACAAATGCTCGTGCGCCGTCGTTGGCCGGTCCTTAACCGCCTCGGGCATGGCCGTGGGCTTGTGCCAGATGATGTCGCTGCGCAAAATCCAGCCGTCGGCCTGCATGGCCAAGGCCAGTCGCCAGGGCATCCCGATCAAATTTTTAGCTGGGAGACCCAAGGCCTTCCGATACGGCGGCACGGATTGAATCTTGTCGCGTCTAAACGACTTGCTGTCGTTGGTGCCCACCGAATAGCTGTCCCCCATATTGATCCAGGCCGTGCCGTCCCGCCGCAACACGCGCCGGACCTCGCGAAACACGTCCAGCATCCGGCACACGTAGCACCTGCCGCAGGGCTGCCCCGTGGCCCGGGCGTGGCAGTCCGGCATGGACTCCAGGCCCAACTGCCCGTCCACGCCGTAATCCCTAAGCCCCCAGTAAGGGGGACTGGTCACGACGCACTGGACGGATTCGGCCGGCAGTGTCCGTAGGACGGACAAGGCGTCGCCGTGGTGGATTGTGGTCACGGCGCAACCTCCGCCATGTCGTGGCAGTTCGCGCGCACCAGGGCCTCCGCCAGCGGCGGGCACACAGAGTTTCCGCATGCCCTGACCTGCTTGGACTTCGGGAGCGGCTTGCCGTTGTAGACGGGATCGATGACGTAATCCGGCGGGAATCCTTGGGCCAAAAACAGCTCCCGGGGCGTGAGCATGCGCAGGCCGATGTCCGCGATGATGTAGTCCTCGCCCTGGACGGTCACGAGGCCAAAGCGGTCCTTGGTCGTGACCGTATGGAGCGGATCGCGCGCATCCTGCCCGATGCCGCACCCGAAATACTTAACCAGAAACGCCCGCACCTCGCCGATGTGCATCCCCCCGGCCGTGACCGTGGGCATGGGGTCGGTTGCGGCCTGGCCGTGTCGGCATGTGCCGCGCAACTTGACCAGGTGCGAAGCGACCAAGCTGGACTTGCCGCCACCCCCGGATGTCACCGTCCCGCATGGGGAGGACGCCGGGTGCCCGACGCTGTTGCCGAAATCGCGTTGCACATGGACCGCCACAAGGCCTTGCTGGCTGCCCGTGGCCGTGATCGTGGACATGGGCGCATCCGCAGGGCGCCCGGCCAACCGGTCGTTGCGAGGGCCGCCGTTGTGCTGGGCCAGGAAGGCGGACACCAGGGCGTGGTGATTTTCGGTCATGAGCGTGTTCATGGGCCGATCTACCGGGTGGGGTTTTCCCCCGTAGACCGGGCCTCCCGCCCCAACCAAAACCGGAGCCGCAAGGGCAAAGCCCGGTTCGCTCGCGGTCACGGTGCGCAGCGGCTCATCAACCGAGTTCCCCCGAAAATGCGGGTATGCGTGGTTCGGCTTGACGATGTACGGCGTCACCAGGGCGTGCCGGTTTTCCGTGGTTTGCGTCCCAAGCATCTCCTCGATGCCGTTGCCCCGAAAATCCCCGACCCGCTTCGGCCCGTAGTAGGTCACGATGAACGGTTCGGCCGCATTGATGACGTACCGCCTGATGCCCTCGGCAATGCGGCGCAGGGTATTTTCAGCCAACGGCCGCTTGCGCTCGAAGATCGACGGGCACGGGATGGACCAGTCAATGATGTCCGCCGCCGTGCGGTACGAAGGAAGCCGCTGCAAATCTTTCAACGTGAGGCCGTGACCTGTCGCCCATTTCGTGACAACCCCGTCCTCGTTCACGGCTTCCGGCCGAGGGGTCGGCTTCGGCCAGACGATGGGCTGACCGTCGCAACGGGCGATGAGGAAAAACCGCTTGCGGATCGTCGGGGCCCCGTAGTCACAGGCCCGAAGCTCCCGGTACTCAACCCGGTATCCGAGGCGTCGCAACTGCCGCAGCCAAGCCCGGAACGTCTCGCCCGCCCGGCCCTTGATGATCTCGCCCCGGTCGGTGAGCGGTCCCCAGGTGGCGAATTCCTCCACGTTTTCCAAGATGATGACCCGGGGCCGGGCCTGCTTGGCCCACTTCACGACGGCCCACGCGAGGTCGCGGATTTTTGCATCCCGCTTCGGCGCGCCGCCCTTGGCCTTGGAAAAATGAGTGCAGTCCGGACTGGCCCACAACAACCCCACCGGGCGGCCGTTCGTGACGTGGTTCGGCTCGACGGAAAAGATGTCCTGGCAGTAGTGGCGACTGCCGGGGTGGTTGGCCCGGTGGATGGCCAGGGCGATGGGGTCATGGTTGAGCGCCACATCCGGATCGCGCCCGAGAGCGGACTTGATCCCCGTTGACGCCCCGCCGCCCCCGGCGAACGAATCGATGATGAGCTCGTCGCCATGGCCCGGGCCGCCGTATTGTCCGCCGAACAGATCCAGCATCATCCCACCCTCGCCAGAAAGAAGCCCGGCCGACCCGTTGCCTCCAGATCAAACCGCCTCCCGGTCAGCCCCGGGAAAATGTCCTTGAGATTGTGGATCGTGCAGGCGAGGGACGCCGCGTCTTTTTGTTGGCGGTGCAGCTTGCGGGCATTCGCCCCGGGCTTGGCCATGACCTCGAAGCAGACCGCGCCAGGGGCCTTGTGCATGCGGACGTGGCTGTATTTGTCCAGGCCATGCTTGCGCACGGCGTCGGCGGAAAAGGCGATGGCGGCAGACCGGAAGGAAACGACAGGACGCCCGATGCTGGCGTTTTTACCGGAAGGGATGACCTCAAACTCCATCCCGTCGATGACCAGCGTGCCGGCCGTTTCCGGCCAACCCTGGCAGTCCCCGGGCACCGGATCTTCGTCCCCGACAAGCTGGCCCTCAGGCGGCAGCGTCTCGACCACTGCCGTCACGCCCGGCGCATAGCCCGCGTCCGGCAAATCCAGATCGTCCGACAGGTCCGGATCGTCCTGCAGGTCCGCCGGACACCCGCCCTGCACCGCCTGAATGGACGGCGCGGCCTCGCTCGGGGCAACGGGCGGCGTAGCGTCCTCGGAAGCGGCAGGCGTCATCCTGGCAAGCCTGCGGGCCTCTTCCCGGATAGCAGCTTGGCATTTGTAGCACCGTCCGTGCTTGTCGAGTTGCACATCCTTGGTGCCGCACGCGCAGTCGCCTTTCTTTGTGTTGTAGCCCACGTCCAATCCCTCCTTTTCGGCCTCAAGTCTGCCAATCCCGCAGACGAAGCCCGTGGTGCAGGCCGAATGCCCGGCCTGAAAATTCCCAAGACACTTCTCGCGCGTCATCGGTCCGAGGCGTGGGCACAGGAACCGGCTGCCCGTGGCCAGCTTGAGCCCGTTTTTTTCTGCGGCGATCCCGGCCCGGCATAGCGTCGGCTCACGTCCACGGGCCGTGTCGAAGGACGCGGGCATCTGCTGGCCGATCATCGCCGTGCCTGCGCTGTGATGGCGTTCTCCGCTCCATGTAAAAGCCCCACGATGACCTCATGCACTCCCACGGTGGATTCCATGATTTCCAGGAGTTCTTTCCGAGAAAGCCTCCCGTCGTCGTCGAGCGCGGACTTGATTTTGTCAGCCACCTTCCCAAGGGATGACGCTATGTCCGTCATGGTGCTGCAAGCCCGCAACTCGGTAAGCGCCGGGCGATCTTCGCCGCTCTTGATGAGTGCAAACCCAGCCGGGCAGATGATGCGATAAAGCGCCGGGCGGGCAGGCGGAAATGATGCATAGAGCAACGCAAACGCCTCCGGCGGGCAAGGAGTCTCGCCCAAGATGTATTTATTCCATGTTGATGCCGGAATCCCCGTTGCGTCCTCGGCTTCGTAGGGGTTCACGATCTTGCGGATGCGGAAAATGTCGTAGAGAATATGCGCCGAAAGCCTGAAATGCTTTTTGCGCTCTTCCCGATCTTCTTTGCCTTCCATGGAACTTTCCCCGGTATTTTTTCTTTTGAAGGGGCCATTTTAGCCCCTACGCTCTCACCATGGACAACAGCCTATCCGTTACCGTCGAGCGTGAGCCTGGGTGCCTGCTGGTCACGATGCGCGTGATTCGCGCCGCCGAAATTTTCTGGCGCCGGTTCCATGCCCCGCCGGGCACAAGCCTGGAAGCGATGCTTGCGCGGGCTTCCGGGATGGTATTGGAGCGATGGCCAGGGGGCGTGATGTACCAGCTTGCGCTGCCCGGAGTGGACACAGGCCATGATATTCAAACCACGTCTTGAGCAACCGGCCTTCTGCCCTCGTCTCGGCCCCGCAGACCGTGCAGCGGTGCATGTCTCCGGACTCGACGACATGGGCCGGGCAGGAAACGGGGTCGTGATAGATGCGTCCGGTGCGGTCGTGGCGCATAAGCTAGTCCCGGGAAAAAGTGACCGTGGAAAGGTCCAGGGCCAAGGACAACTTATTGTAACGATTAAAATATTCCGGAAATGCCCCCCTAAGGGCGCGGGACACTTCTCCACCAAAGGCGTGGTTTTGGGCCTCCCGCAGTTCCTCCCGCAGCGCCCTGTCCAGTTTGATCGTGATGGAGGTCATTACCGGCTCCCTCCGCGCCTGATCTCGACGAGTTCCAAATGGATGTCCTTCACGTCCTGGCAAAGCTCGGCAAAATCAGACCGGGACAGCCCGCACGCGGAGGGATTGTCCTCGCCCTGCATCTTCGCCCTGGGCCACGGCTGCGACGGCTGGACCCCGATGAAATGTTCCGTCGCCTCCCCGGCGCTCATTTGCGTGCTTCGCCTGATCTCGGCGAGGTCGGCGCGGATGCCCTTCGCCACGGCGAGGAGTTCCTGCAGGAGTTCTGTGGTGGTCATGGTTCATACCCTCGTGGTTTCAAGTTCCCGGGCCAGCTTCACGAAACTGTCCCGGCAGGCCCGGCACGTCGGAAGCCCGCCAGCCCCGCGAACCCCGGGGAAATGGTGGACCTGCGTATCCTCGCGGCACCAGAAGCAGACCGCCGCGTCCGGAAAATCCTCGATCTTCTCCAGGCAGGCCCGGCACACGAACAGCGTATGGACGATGCGCGCACCGGGAGGCGGGCCGCCGCAGACGACACAGGTGAGAATGCTGGTCACGGCTGTTCCTCATGCCGCGGCTGATGCAGCCCGCAGCGGGTCATCTCGGAAGGCCCATAGTCGGCGCGGTCGAACAGGACACGGCCGCCCTCAACCCAGATATGCGGAACGGGCCGACGCCGGGCCAAGGCCCATGCCGGGAACTCGACTTGGCAGTTGAAATGCCCCGGTGCCCATTCCTGGGCATGGGAGCATGTGCGGCAATCCAGGACGGTCACGGTTGGGCCTCCTGGGGCTGGGCGGGGGCGGGCGCGAAGACATCTGGCCGCAAGGTTTCCTTGGGGATGGACATCTCTTCCTCAATTCTCCTGGCAAGAACGGCGGACGGGCGTCGCCGTCCGCAGAGGACAGAGTTGAGATAGACATAAGAGACCCCCAAGGCATGGGCCGCCTGCCGCTGAGTCTTTTTGATTTCTTTCATGTGCGCACAGTAAATCTTTTTGATTTCCCTGTCAACGAACGAGGTCAAAATGACTTATTGCGAATTTCAGCGGCGAGTGGTGAAAAAAACCATGGAAGACAAGTCGGACGACATTTTTCGGAGAAACTGCCTGTCCATCATGGATGAGCGCGGGATTACCCAATTGGAATTGGCCAATTTGACGGGCTATCGGAAGGAGCATGTCAACGCGGCGCTGCGCGGCAGGAAAACGATCAGCCGAAATTTCGCCCTCAAGGTGGCTGCCGCTCTAGGGATGGAAGCGCGCAACCTTTACCAGTACGCGGCCGGTGACGTAACCATCCCGTCTCCCGTTGTCGTCGCCGAGGCGTCGGGCGAATACGGCGAGTTCGTCAGCGTCCCTTTGCGCGAAGCCACAGGATCCATGGGGGGCGGTTCCATGGAGACCGGGCGCACGGTCAAATACCACCTGCAATTTCGCCGCGACTGGCTGATTTCAAAGGCGTCGAGCGACAGAGATTTGTTCTGCGTCAAAGCCTTTGGCGACAGCATGCACCCGACCATTCCGGATGGATCCCTGGTACTCGTTTCTCCGGCCCGGGCTTCGTTTTCGGATGGGAAAATATACTACATCAGGCATAACGGGCAGATGTATGTAAAAAGACTCACCGGGACAGCGGGGGCAATCGCAATCGTTTCCGACGCGGACCAGACACGTCCGGCCCCCGTTGTGGAGGGAGACGATTTTGAAATTATTGGCAGGGTCATTTGGGCGGCCAGGGAGATTGATTGACTGTAACTAAAGAAATAACATAGTAGCCAAACAGATTGTTATTATAAAAACAATACAAGGCGAATAATTATGTTTAGCACTGAAAACCTTAAATTTGTAAATAAAATTTTTGGAATTAAATTTAACATACCATTGTTAAGCGAGATACCAAATGAAACATTTAAAGATTTTTATCGAAACATAAGGATTGTTGCCCCCAAAAAATTTGATTCAATCGGGCAGGTAGACCAGGATAAAGACATACGGGTTTTAGCCGAATCAAGCACGGGTCGAAGCATCCTCCTCGCAAAAGATTTTGCACAATACACAGAAAACTCAAGAACGTGCTCAGACTTCATCGTTATTGCGAAAAATATCTATCAGCTTTATACCGAAAAACTAGGCGTCAAACTGGAAGACTTTAAGCTTCTCGGCCAAATAGTTACATACATGGCCAAGATAGAAGAAGATTCGGCAAAATTTCTTTCACATAAGTTATCTTTTTTATCGGAAGAGGTTCTATTGTCGTTCGAGACGAAGGGTGTCATTATAGATGGGCAGCACAACGTACATCTATCTATTATAGGAAATAAGGACGGAGAATCACCGGCCTTTCAAGATAAGACAATTATAATAACGGTAGATATCAACAACAAAAACCAAACTGATGGGATTGCGCCGGATACATTCAAAACCACGATGGAATTTGCAAATGAATTTTTGGAACATAAATTGTGTAGCACTCTAAATAAATACTTAAAATGAAAAATATTACCCCATTAAAAAAAACTGCCGCCGAACAAACGGAAAGCGCGGCGGCGGGGCGTCCTAGTAGTAAAGCTAGCCCCCCGCGTGTTACCGGCGAGGCAATGGACTCGTCGGCCACGATGTCCCCTGAAAAAGTCAAGGAAATACTTGGGTCAATTATTTCCAATGCCTCCCTTGACACTGGCGAGGATAGTATTCATAGTCCAATTAAGTTTCATGCAAACGAGGAATATATGGATTTTTTTGAGAAATATCTTGAAGCAAAATTTGACCACATTGACAATGGTGTGCGTCAGATGCGCGAGGATATTTCTGAAATGAGAAAAGATTCCTCAAAAGTTATAGACGACAACAAGGCAACGCGACGACAAGTTTGGGCCGCTACGGGGGCAGGGATTGTGGCGCTGGCAGGGATAATCATCGCTGCATTGTCTTTATTTTATGGTTCCCTGAGTGATTCAAGAGAAGAAATGCGAAGGTCAATAGACACGCAGTGGCAGCAGATGACTAAAGAGTCAGAAAGGCAGTGGTCGGAAATAAAAAAGATTACAGACAAGCAGCCACCGCCAACGACCCCTTAATGAACGGCCCGCTTCGGCGGGCCTTTTTCTTGCCCTCCCGCCAGGGCGCACCTCGCGCCCCTCCACCCGCCGCCGAAAGGCGGTTTTTTTGTGCTCACCGCGCGATCAAAAAGATTTACTTTTTGGCTTGCATGATAAATCAAAAAGATATATTCTTGGATCAACGACGAACACGGCCCGCCCGGGCCGGATCATTGAAAAGCCGCAGCAACCCCGAACACCGCGCTTACGGGCGCAAGTAGGGGCTAAGGCGGCAAGAGCCGGAAGCGAACCATACGGACCCGGAGGATAAGCCCCGCGAGGGTGAACATCCACGGCACAGCCGGAACAATGAAGGGGCCAGGGACGCGGAAGGCGGGAAGATTTCGGAAGTGCGGATCATTGAATTTGGAGGGGTGGCCGAGGCAGGCCAATGGCATCTCCGCGTTGCCGATACCACCGCCGTGGTGGTGACGCGAGGACACCCGACGGGGGTGGCGGCCCCCAGGGTGCAAGGGTTCGAATCCCTTCCCCTCCATCAGATCATTGAACGTCGAGCTTGGAACGAGGGGGCGGCAAGGACGCACACAGCCCGGTTCGAATCCGGGGAATCGGTGGCCCGTGACTCCACGCTGGGGGGATCGATTGCGGCTGGTTCAAATCCAGCGCCAGCCCGCCCCCGCGCCCCAGGCTCGACAGAATATCTCACCACCCGCGCGCCGTAGCGGCACGAAAAGACGCGGCATGTGAGACGCCCCGCGGATTGGCCGTGGTGGTGCAACATCAGGAGGCCCCTAAGTGCCTACTTGGGGGCCTCAAAAGGAGCCGGGCCATGTGCTACCGCGACGACGAACCCATGACCTCTTCCGATTGGAAGCAGGCAACCAAAGACATCATCCTGATGTGCCTCATGGTCGCGGCCCTGATTCTGGTGGCGGCCATCAACGATCCGAGCGTGGGGAAATAGCCATGGAAGCATACGCCATCTGGGAGCGCAACCCCACCAATACCGGGTGGGATCAGATCATGGCCTACGGCACCAGGGAAGAGGCGCGCGAAGCCTTGGACGAATGGGTAGACGAATACCGGGAGGACCACGGCGGAATCGACCCCATGCCGGGGCGGCATTACCGCCTGACCATGGATTTGGACATCCCGGCCCCGTTCCCGGTCATCGACATCAGTCCCGTGGAGGGAGGGAGGGTGAGGGCGTGAGGACCATCAACGGCCGTGCAGACAGGCGATTTGCCCGGCTCATGGATGACCTGAACAAGCTGGAAAACGCTGTTCTGGCGGAGAAACTCGGAATCCGGATTGAAAAGCCCCGGTGCGCGAACACCGGGGCGGCAACAAGCTCCTGCGGGGAGCAAAAACAAACCACAAACTGACCCCTAAGCCCGCCGGGCTGTGGAGTCAACAAGGAGGGATCATGTCCTACGAATCGCTACAGGACCAGGCGAAGACCGCCCTGGATAAGGTTTTGGCCACCATGCCCGAGGAAGGCAAGGCCCTTTCCTCTTACCTCGCCGGGATTCACAAGCACAGCGTGCTGGCCCTGGCCGAGGATGAAGCCTTTGCCCTGCGCAGCCAGGACGGGCAGATCAAGGCTTTCAAACAACGGTTGACCCTGACCGTCGAAAACGGCGGGCTGGTGCAGCCCGTTTTCAACGGCCCCTTCGTGGTTTCCGCCCAGGGCTATGAGATGTGGGCCGAGGCAGCGGGCACGTGCGTGATCTTCCCCCGCTCCGTGATCGTGGACGGCATCGAGCAGACCAACCCGCACGTGATCCGCGACCCCAACAATCGCCGCATCCTGAACATCTACGCCCGGGCCATCGCCTTTCGGTTTTCCTCGAAGGGACTGCCCATGGTGGCGGACTGGACCACGGCCTATGACGTGCCAAGTTATAGGCTCATCGACCTCGTGGCCAAGGCCAAGAAGACCCCGCAGGCGTTCAAGCTGCTTCCGGCCGAGATGGACAAGCCGAAAGGGGACGGAACGTGGGGCAAATATCCGTTCGACGAAACCATGGTCCTGTGGGTCAACTCGGAGCACGACGAAGCCCTGAAGTGGTACGGCGAAATCCTGAACCGCGAAAAGAAGGCTCTGGATTTTGCCCAGACCTTCGCCCGCCGCAACGCATGCAAACACCTCTCCGGCCTGCAAAAGGCCCCTGGCGCCCGGTGGGACTTGGCCGTCATTTGCTGGCGGCCCACCAACGGCAGCCTCATGAAATGGGACACCAGCGTTTACGCCAGCGTCCAGGACCGGGTGAAGTCCCTTTCCGAGGGCCAAAACTTCGCGCTCCCGCAGGGGCAGGCCCCGGGCATGACCATCGACGTGCGCAAGGGCGTCGAGCGCATGGACGACGACATGGCGGGCATCGCGGCCGAAGACGAAGAAACCGCGCCGCCCGAACCCATGGCCGCCACCATCGACATGGCCCCTGGTGAAACCGGCACATACGGACAGCCGGAGGCCCCGGAGCCGGAACCCGAACCCGAGGACATGACCGGCCCGGCGCCCACGGCCGCCCCGCTCTCTGCCGAAGACCGCAAGGACTTGACCAACTACGAGAGCACCAAGGAGATGTTCCCTGACCTGGACCGCGTGTCCCGGATTGAAATGGGCATCCGCCCCGAGGCTGCCGTGACCCCGGCGCAGGCCCGCGCCCTCTACCATTCGATCAGCGCCCGCGTGGACCGGGGCGAGTCGTGATTTCCGCCGTCCATGCGCACAACTTCAAGGGGGCCACATTCACGGCCCCCTTGGGGGCGCGGGCCATCGTGGTCGGCCCGAACGGCGCGGGCAAGTCCAGCCGTTCCCAGGCCCTGCAACTCGCCGTGCTCGGCTACGTGCCGGGCGCGGGTAAAAGAAACCCCGACATCATGGACGCATTCTTTGACGGCAAGGGGAGAGACATGCGCGTCGGCATCACCCTGGACGGGGGCATGAAGCTCGAACGCCGCTTCACGCGCTCGAAAAGCGGCGCCGTTTCGCAGGAGCTTTTCGTAGGCGGCACCAAGGCCAAGCCCGCCGATTTCGCCAGGGAGCTTGCCGGGGTGGGTGTGGTGGACCTGTCTGTCTTCCTGGCCCTGTCGGACCAGCGGAAAGTGGACGAGCTCTTCCGCCTCTTCCCGCCGGACGGCGACGTGAAGAACATCGGGGAAAAGATCGCTGCGGCCACGGCCAGGGCGAACGAGGCCGAACGCAAGGAGCGCGAGGCCCTGTCCGTCATTTCGGCCATCCAGGCGCAGAAGGCCCGCCTTGAACTGCCCGCCGGAACCCTGGCCGACAAGGCCGCCGAAGTCGCGACGGTCGAAGCGGAACTGAAGCAGGCAAGGGAAGACCTGCACGCCGCCAGGATCGAAGCGGCCAGGGCCGACGAACAGGCCGAGGCCGCGAAGCGGCAGGCTGCACAGCAAGGATCCATGGCGCCTACGCCGCAGCAAGCGGCCCCGGCCGCCGAGTCGCCCGACGCATGGCGGGGGCAGGCCCGTTCGACCATAGCGCCTCCGCCGCCGCTCGAATCCTACGCCAAGCCCGCCCCCTCCGCTTCCGACGCCCCCGACGTGGCGGCCATCCTTGAGCGCATCCTTGCCGCCATGGCCCGGGCCGGGTGCGAGGTCTGCGCGGCGCGCATGGTCATCAAATCCGAACTGGCCAAGGCCCGCCAGGGCCAGCCCCGGGAGGTCGCGGCATGATCGCTGACACCGACATCATGGAAGCCCAGACCAAGGGCATGGATGAGCGCCTGCGCACCCTGCGCGGGGAACTCGCCTTGTTCCAAAAGGCCAAGGGGATGGACGAAACCGCCGAAACCCAGCGGGTCAACGCCGAAGCCGCCGCGAAAGCCGGACGCGAGGCCAAAGAGGCCCTTGAGGAACTGCGGAAGAAGAAGGACTGGGCCGTGGCCGGATCGTGCGCCAAGCTGGCGGAAACCATGGGCGCCATCCTGCCGGACGGGAAAGCCGTTCTGCGCATCGAAGAAGACGGCGGCGTCACCCTGGCATGGGAACTGGAAGGCCGGGTCACGCCCCATGCCGGGCTCTCCGGCGGGGAAAAGGTGCTTTTTGAGGCGGCCCTGGCCCATGCCCTGCTTGGCGCGGCCCCGCACAGGCTCTTGATCCTGGAGGCGGCCGAACTGGATCAAGCCCGGCTGGCCGGGGCTCTGGGACACATCGCTGCCACCAACCCCGGGGCGGCGCTGATCGTCAACACCTGTCATGTGCCGTCCGTTGTTCCCGAGGGCTGGGACGTGGTGGAGATGGGGGTTGACCATGGAAACGCTTAATCCCTCGTGCCCGACCCGCCCAAGCCTGGACCCGGACCAGCTTGCCGCCGTGACCACGGACGCCCGGCGCGCCCTGGTCCTGGCCGGGGCCGGTTCCGGGAAGACCCGCGTGCTCACGGAACGGATCGCCTCCCTGATCGAGCAATGCCACGCCTCGCCGTCCGAAATCGTGGCCGTCACCTTCACCCGGAAAGCCGCTGGCGAGATGCGGGAGCGCCTCGTGGCCCGCATCGGCAGCGCCGCCTACCGGGTGACCATGGGCACCATGCACGCCCTGGCCCTGCATCAGCTCCAGCGGTTCGGGGAGTTGATCGGTCTGCGCCCCGGGCAGATCACCGTCTATTCGGAGTGGGAAGAGGATTTCCTGCTGCGCACGGTGGCCACGGAGGTCGGTGCCCTCAAGGGAAAGACCTGGAAGACCCCGAAAAAGGCCGTGGATAAGGCCTTTTCGGACTTCTACGCCACGGGCATCGAACCGGCCGAATTTGATCCGGCCTTCAACCTGTTCAACGCCTTCATGGGCCGTTGCCGCGAGAATAACGCCCTGACCTACGGCGGCATATTGACCGGCTTCATGCTGCTTCTGCCCCTGGTCAAGCAATACCTCGGCTGGCGGCACGTCCTGGTGGACGAAGTGCAGGACCTGGACCGGCTGCAATGGGGCCTCCTGGAGTCCATGGCCCGCGACCTTCCGGCCACGCTGTTTGCGGTCGGAGATACCAGTCAGGCCATCTATCAATGGCGTGGGGCCGCTCCGGAATACCTCCTTGAGAATGCTGACACCTTCCATGTTTTGAGGCTGGAGCGGAATTACCGCTCCGGTGTCGGCATCGTCGAATCGGCAAACAGGCTGATCGAGCACAACCTGATGCGGCTTCCGGTGACGATGCAGGCGTGCCGGAAGGCGTCCACGCGGATTGGCCGTGCTCCCGGGATGGATAGCGCCCGTACCGCCCAATGTGTCGGCCTGACCATCGCAGAAGGAAGTGCTCCCCGCGACATCGCCGTCCTGGCCCGCAAGCATGCCCTGCTCGGGCGCGTGGCCGACGAACTGGACGCTTTGGGAGTGCCGTACCTCTACGTGGGGCGCAAGGCCGCCCTGACCAACTCCGAAGAGTTCCGGCGGTTCCATGCCTTCCTCAAGCTGGTCGTGAACCCCAGGGACAATTTCGCCTTCATGCTCATCAAGGACGCCATCGGGCTTTCGCCCGAGGAGTATTCCGCCGTCCGGGCCCTGGCCGTGCAACTGGACATCGGCCACCTGGAGGCGTGGTTGGCGAACTCCGGCGATGGGCGGCACAGCCTGTTCTTTGCCGGGATAGATGGTCCGGACGCCGACGCCTTCGACGTGGCCGCGACGCTCGACGATCTTCTTTGTTCCGGCCAGGATAATCCGCCGCACCCGGCTTTCGTCTTCATTGAAGAATGGAGTCAGGGCGCGCCGATGGGCCACGAATCCGTGTCCGCCTACCTGGACTGGCTCTCCACCTACGACGTGCAGGACGAAATCCCCCCCTCTGACTCCGAAGGCCCCGGCGTCGTCACCCTGGCCACCATCCATGGCGCCAAGGGCCTGGAATGGCCGTGCGTGATCCTGGCCGGATGCAACGAGGGCATTTTGCCGAGCGAACGCGCCGTGAGGTCCGGAGACATCGAGGAAGAACGGCGGCTTGCCTATGTGGCCATCACCCGCGCGCGGGACGTGCTGCTTATGGCGGTGCGTCCGGAGCGGTCCGAAAAGCCGGGCCATGACGGCCAGATGCGCCTGTACGAGTCCCCGGTGTCCCGGTTCGTGGCCGAGGCATGGCTATGAAGCGCCGCCCCATCACAATCGACCAAGCCGCCGTGCGCATCGCAAGGATCTTCGACAAGGCCCGGGCAGAGGCCGAGGCCAAACGGAGGGAAGCCCATGGCCAGCAAACGTCACAAGCGGCGTAAGTGCGGCCGCAAGCGGACCTTCCAGACCATCGAGGGGGCCTGGAAGTGCCTGAACAGCCTGCCAGCGGAAATGACATGGGGGCAGAAGCCGTATCGGTGCCCGGTGTGCGGGAAAATTCACTTAGGCCACTGCCCGGGCTTTTACCGGGAGAACATCAACCTCCGGGCCTTGAGGTCCGGGAGATAGGGGGAAGGATGAACGTCAATACCAAAGCGGGAATCGCCAATGAGTTGCGCGCCAAGACCGGGATGACCGTCCCGGCGTCGTTCGATGTTTACGACGCCCTGGGCCGAATCTTTAGCGACGCCATCCGTGGCGGCGAAGAGATCAACCTGTTCGGCCTCGCCAGGATCAAGGTCATCGAGCGCAAGGCCCGCGCCGGGCGAAATCCGCGCACCGGGGAGCCAGTCCAGGTTCCGGCCAAGCGGGCCTTGAAGATCACGGTCCTTCAACCGGGCAAAGAAGCCCTGGGGCAGTAGCCCCTGCCTTCCAACCGGCCGGGAACCTCCTGGCCGGGAAGGAAGACAAAAATCCAGGAGGAAAAACCATGCTGAACACCGAACCGAGTCCCGCGCCGCAGGCCCCGCCCCTGCACGCCATCACCAGGGCCACGAAAGCCAGGCCTACGACCGCCGTCAAGGGCAACGTCCAGACGGCGCCCAAACCCACGCAGACGGCCCGCATCGCGCCTGCGTCTCCGGCCCAACCCCTGGCCAGCTTCGCCGCTGGCGTGTACGCCACGCCCCCCTTTGAGGCCGAAGTGGCCACGTCCGCGTTGGTCGAGTCCGTCATGGACCGCGCCGACGCCTCCCGGGCCATGGACGCCATGAAAGCACGGGTTTCCGAACTCGAGGCCGAGGTCATGGACTACGCCGGGGAGCTTGGCGAACTGCTGGATGAACTCAAGCGCGCCAATCTGCCGCCGGACCTGTCCTGCAAAGCCCGGGACATCCTGGTCCTGCTCGACATCGACAAGGGCGAAACCGTGGCGGCCATCGCCCAGGCCCTGCAAACCGTGGCCTACGACCTCAAGTCGCGCCGGGGCAACAAATACAAGGGCAACGTCAAGGTCAAACTGGCCTGCACCGAGGATCAGGCGGACTACGACGCCATGGTCATCTGCGCCGAGGTCGCGGCCGAAGTCCCTGCCCAGGCAACCGGCGGCCGCCTGCATCTGGCCACGGACGGCACGGTCATCACGCAGCGCGAGTGCGCCCAGGCGTTCCAGCTCAAAATGGTCGAACCCACCCCGGACCCCATGGAAGAGGCCTTCGGCATCGCCGGGAAGGTCCTGGAGGAGACGCTGCGCGCGAAGGGCGTCAGCGAAATCACCGTGGGCAAAGGTCCGGACGCGACGAAGATCCGTTTCGCCGCCAACGGGACCAAGCGGGCGGCGTGATCCATGAGCAAGCCAGCCAAGCCCAGGAAGCAAAAGGACTTCGCGCGCATCAACGCCGTCAAGATGGGGCCGAAAGGCGGCAAGTCCAGGGCGCACGCCTGCAAGCACTGCAAGACCGCGCATCGGTTCAAGGAATGTCCGTTTTGCGGGCAGCGGTAGCGCCCCCAACCTCAACCAAGGAGTCACATCATGTCCCAGGAAGAAATCCGCGACATCGAGTCGAAGGCCCTGAACGCCCACGAGCGGGCCGACAACCCCGGCGACAAGGCGAAATATTTCGCCCTGGCGGCCGCCGCTTCGGCCCTGCGCGACGATTTGCGGTAGCGCCCTCCCCTCCCTCGCCCCGGGAATGTCCTGGGGCGGGATGAGGCGAGGACAAAGGAGGATGGCATGGGATGGGGAAACTGCGGAGAAGACAGCCGAGGCAGGCCAATCGGGTACAACCACCCCGGGACGTGTGACTACCCGGGATGCGGCAAGCCCATACACCGAGGCCTGGACAACGCATGCGGCGGGATGCACGGCGACGGTGACGACTACTGTGATGAGTATTTTTGTAGTGAGCACCTATACTACGTCAGGCATCCTGGTGGGCCGTTGTGTCCGGACTGCGCCGAAAGGTGGGAGAAGAAGATGGATGGGGAGGCGACCCGTGGAGATCGTTAGCGTTTTGTACAAACCACCCAAGGTAAGCCTGCTCCGCAAGGTCACAAACCTCTTCCGCAAGGAAGAGCCGCCCACGCGCCATTCTGCCGTGCATGACCACAGGTGGAATACACACGGGCGTATATTCCAGGCCATGTTTGAAGACGTGGTGCAAATGGTAAGCGCACAAATACCGAAAATCGGTGATTTTGTAATAGCGCCAGAATACAAATGGTTTCCAAACCTGCCTACTATATTTTTCGTTTTGCGTATCACCGATATAAGTATTTATAGCTCCCCGCCAGACAAACACATTGTGGATGTTGAAAAGCTGTTCACTTTCACCGGAGACGATCTTCCGACAGTTGAAGAGATTCAGCGAGTCATAGGAGAGCGGAAGGAGGAAGAGAAGTCATGACCGATGCCGAAAAGCAGGCATTCGCCGTGATCCTGGGTGCCGCTGCGTCACAGTACAGCGAAGAGACGTGGTGCGCAGGATGGATGATGGGGATTGAGCATCACCTGTGGTGTGAGCAGAACGACAACGAGTTTTGCACGGCGTTCCGAACGGTGTGCCGTCACATTGGATTCTCCATCGCTGACGGGGCGAATATAGTATCGTTACCGGGGGACGAGCTTGACGACGTAAATACGACACACTTTCTTCATGGATATTCTTGCTACACGGCATGCGGCCTACTTTCGCACTATAATAACGGTCTGTGCCAGCAGGTTGTTGGCGGCACGTCGGGACGCACAACTTACGTTCACACCGCCGTGACGTGCCCGGCCTGCCTGGAGAGCAAGCAGTGGAAGGAGGCGGCCAAAAAATGACCATCTCACCATCCCCCAACCCCGTGCCCGTGGTGCATTTTGACATCGGCAGGATGGAACGGGTCGCGTGTGGCACATTTTGGAACCGCAACAAGTTTCCCCGGTTGCTGGTCGCGTTGTTGGCTAAAAATGTCACATGTGCGCGGTGCAAGAAAACTAAGGCTTACCGCGAGGCAACGGACCATCTTTCCCAGCCGGGCAAAATGGTCGGGGAGGACAGCCATGAATGAGATCACGAAGTCACCCTACGGCCTGGGGGAGCTTTTCCAACTGGCGAGTGAGCATCGGCTTGCTGTGCAAATCCAGTACATGTCCGCTGGCGGAATGGGAGGCGAGATGGACTGCGTAGTGTCTGCGTATTCCACTGCACATCAGCACCTCCACAACGCTTATGGCCCCGAACCGCTGGCCGACGTGCTGTACACGGCCATGAAGCCATTCTTGGGGGAAGATCATGGGTAAGACCATCAAGTATCCGGTCAGTGCGTTTTCGGTGTCCGTAAGATTCCATCCATTTTGTTGGGGAATGCGGTTTCATAACCACAAATTGACAGAGGCAGCGAAAGAAAACGGTCATACTATGTGGTTTTTGCGATTCGGGCCGTTCACAATCAGTCAGGCCAGGATGTTGTAATGGAAAAAACACGTACAGTTATCCTCTTCCCGCACGAGGCGCGCGCCGCCGCAACAGGGACGCTGCGGCAGATTTGGAGGCCCCTACCTGTACAACCTGACCATGTAATAAATTGGGACGGTGTCCGGCTCAAGGTGTGGCACAACGGAGAGACTGGATACGCATGCCCGGACTACGATCCCGGCGACGTGCTGGCGTGCCGGGAGGCGTGGCGCATTGGGGCGTGGAGAGACGATTCTCGTTTCGCTTTGGACTACAAGGCAAGCCCGGAATTGAAGCGGACGCCATGGGTGTTATGCCCGGACGAGAGTGAGGCGCTGGGCTTGCGAAATCAGACGCTGTTTGAACTCGGGATGAAGGGAATCCTGCCCACTGACGGGACACACAGATGGGAACCAGGGGAAGCCCCGTTGTATTGGCGCTCCCCGGCCACGATGCCCGCGTGGGCCGTCCGCTCCTACGTCAAGACCCTGGCCGTGACCGTCAAGCGGGTCCAGGAGATGACCGAAGAGGATGCGAAGGCGTGGGGCATCCTCAAAAACTGGCCCGGCGCAAAGCACTCGTTCCCCGAAGGCGACAGTCTTCTTGATAACGCGCACGCCATTTGGAACTTCCACCACTCTCACCGGGGACTTGGAGTCCCGGGAAACCCCTGGTGTTGGGCCTACGCCGTCGAGCAGGCCGGGAGGACGGAGGAGCATCATGGCTGATTCCCAATCTGTTGATCCCCTGGGCCTGAGCTATGATCCCGTCGCAAGCGGCGATGTTCGCGAAGTCGTTCCCGATCAGTACGCAGTCGGGGTGAACAAAGATGCGCGATTCTATGGCTGGCTGCTTTACAAACATCCTGACGGGCAATGGGTGTCTTTGCGGAAGCTGTCCGTGGGAGAGTTTTCGCTGTTGGGTGAATTGTATAAATTCGAGGAACATCATGACCAAAATTGAATGGGCAGACCGCACGATCAACCCTATCATCGGCTGTTCAAAAGTCTCTCCCGGCTGCGACAACTGTTATGCAGAACGCATGGCGTGCCGCTTGGCGCTGAACCCGCAGACGCCGCAGTACCAGGACGTGACGAGCCTGGACGGGAAGTCATGGAACGGCAAGACGCGGCTGGTCGAAAGCGCACTGGAGCAGCCGCTCACGTGGCGCAAGGGCTGCCGCATTTTCGTCGGGTCCATGACCGACCTTTTCCACCGGGAGACGCCCGACGAATGGCTGGACCGCATTTTCGCGGTCATGGCCCTGTGCCAGCAGCACACCTTTTTGCTTTTGACGAAGAGGCCGGATGGGATGAGGGAGTACATAACCTCCAGAGTTCAAAAACCGGCGTTTACCGGCGTGAACTTTGCGTATTTGATGGGCGCACCATCTGGCAGCACAGGTGCCCCGGCACACGTCCCATGGCCCCTCCCCAACGTCTGGCTTGGCGTCACGGCGGAGAACCAGGCCATGTTCGACTACCGCGCCCCCATCCTGCTCGACACCCCGGCGGCAAAGCGGTTTGTCAGCGTGGAGCCGATGTTGGGGGCGGTGGACTGCGGCGAGTTGCTGTCGCCGCCGGAAATGACCGGAGTATCCTACGGCGGTCTGCACGAATACGTGGGTGGCGCTCCACTGGTGGATTGGATCATCTGCGGTTCCGAGTCAGGCCCGGGCGCGCGCCCCATAGATATCGAGTGGGCGCGTTCCCTCAAGGATCAGTGCGTCGAGGCGGGCGTGCCGTTCTTCTACAAGCAGGGTCCGGGCGACGACGGGCGCGTGACGAAGATGTCCATCCTGGACGGCCGGGTGTGGGACCAGAGGCCGTAATGAGCCGCCGCCTTGGCGAAGGAGGACAAGTCATGAGCGAGAAGCTGCTTCCCTGTCCATGGTGTAAAAGCAACGATGTCCTTTCCGATGATAATACTGACCGGCCTTGGACTCATTTGCCCTGCGCGTGGTGTAATGATTGTCATCGTGAAATCCATGCACAGGATGCCATTGACGCATGGAACGCCCTATCACGCGATGCCACCAAAGAAGCAGAGGTTGTCCGGCTTCGCGACGTGGAAAGCAAATTCAACGAGGTGAAGCGGTTCTACGCTGAATTTCAAGAGGTTCACGGCATAACCCTGCAAGACGGAAGCGATGCTCTGGGGACATTCGGTGGAATGTTGGCCGAAATCGACCGGCTCCGCAAGGTGGTCGAGGCGGCGCGGTGTTACTTAAACAATCTAGATGCTGTAGAACTTGGCCTGCGCATGGGAGATGACTTGCGTTTTATGTCATATGATCCGGCAGCGTTCATAGGGGACATGTATCTTGGTGGTCAAGATATGGCCCTCTGGGATGCAAGCGAGAGAATATCAAAAATTGGCCTTGGGCATAAAAATTTTTCGTCGCTTTTGATAAGAGCATTGCGCGACGCCCTGGCCGAACTGGACGGGGCGCGCCCATGATATCCTCCCCCCGCCCCGGACAACGCGTCCGCGTCCACTACGCTGCCGCATACGCCCCCTGGATGCCCTGGTACGGCCGGGACGCCATAGTGGTCATCTCGGGCCGTGGCAGGCCCCGCAACCACCTCGTGAGCATCGACGGCCGCATGGTGGTGGTGCCGTGCGGAAATCTGGTGGCGAGGTAGGCCATGGCTCCCCGCTGGCTCAAGACCCGTGACGCCTGTCAGTACGCTGGCGTTTGCCGCAACACCCTGGCGAAGCTGATCCGAGACGGGGCGTTGGCGGCAAGCCAGATCAACAGCCGGGGAGACTGGCGCGTTGACCGGGAGTCCATCGACGCCTTCTTTGGACAAGATGACCAGAAGGCGCTTGCCATCCTGGCCGGGAAGCGTGCATGAACTGGCACATGCGGCTGTGGCAAAAATCCCAAACCGGCGTCTGGTACGTCGAATTTGAGCGCGGCAAGTCCAAGTCCCTTGCGACGAAGGACAAGGCCGAGGCCAAAAGGCTTTACACGGCCGTCCGTCGCCAGTGGCTTTCCGGGAGAATCAGCCAAATCACGGGCGAATGCACGAAATCCTTGGGCGAGTTTTACGACGAATTTGTGGAGCTGGCCTCAAACACGCAGGCCCCGGCGACATACCGGGCCAACCGGCTGGCCCTGGAAAAGCTCATCATCGTGGCGGGCCGAACGTGCCGACTCGACCGGATCACCCACAAGCATCTCGACGAAATCAAGGCCTCCCACAAACACCTTTCCCCGCGCTCCATCAACGTCTACGTGCGTCACGCCCGGGCCGCGCTCAACCAGGCCGTGGCCTGGGGCTATCTGTCCACGAATCCGCTACGCGGGGTCAAAGAAGTCCGGACCGCCCGGCAAGCGCCCGCATTCATGGCCCCGGAAGACTGCGCCCGATGGTTGGCGACGATCCAGGACATGGATCTTCGCCGCATGGCCCTGGCCTATCTTTCAACGGGCGTCCGGCGCGCGGAACTCCTGACGATCACATGGGAGGGCGTGGACTTCGAGGGCAGAAGGTTCCGGGTCTACCGGCAAAAGTCCAAGCGGTGGGATTGGCTTCCCTTATCGGACACGTTTGCCGCTGTTCTGCGCTCGATGTCCGCCGGGCGCGGGAGGGTCTTTACGCGCTGGGAGCATCCGGACACGATTTCGCATCATATCAAAGCCGCGCTCGTAGCCGGTGGGTATGGGCATCTCCACTTGCACAGCCTGCGCCACTCGTTTGCATCGGCCCTGGCCATGTCCGGCGAGGGCCAAAAAGCGATTGCCGACCTTTTGGGGCATGCCCAGGTTTCGACTGCCGCCATCTACACGCACACCGCACAGGCCTACCTGCAGAACGCCGTCAACAAGGTCCGATTCGGGCCGGTTGACCTAGACGGCTGAAATGCGTTTTGCGAACCAAACGCGAACTGTCGGGGTGGGGAGTAAGTAACGGCGGGGTCGGACGGCTGATTACGAATCAGCTGCTCTACCAACTGAGCTATGCTGGCCCTCGGCGCAGTCGCGCGGTTCTGCGTAGTCGCGCAGTCGCGCGGTTCTGCGTAGTCGCGCAGTCGCGCGGTTCTGCGTAGTCGCGCAGTCGCGCGGTTCTGCGTAGTCGCGCAGTCGCGCGGTTCTGCGTAGTCGCGCAGTCGCGCGGTTCTGCGTAGTCGCGCGGTTCTACGCGGTTGCGCGGCCCGTCTTCATATACGTCCTCCCCGTCCTTCGTCAAGTAAGGGGCGCAGCACCGCCGCCGGACCGGCATCCAGGCCAAGGACAGACGGCCATCCCCGCCCTCCGCCCAGCCAAGCCGCATTCCCGGCCCCGATGCCTCCCGCTTTCCCTCGTGGACAACCCCCCGGGTCTCCTGCTACTTCCTCGGCAAGAAGCAAAGGAGCGCGCCCATGCCCGGAACCAAGGTGCTAATCGTCGAAGACAGCCGGGTCCAGGCCCGGATCATGAGCGATCACATCCGCGCCGTGACCCCCTACGAGACCCTGGTCACCGCCTCACTGGCCGAGACCGCCCAGGTCATGGAGGAACACCGCGACGACATCTTCGTCGCCGTCCTGGATTTGAACCTCCCCGACGACACCGGCGGCGAGATCGTGGCCCTGGCCAACCGCTACGCCGTGCCCGCCGTGGTCATGACCTCCTCGTTTAGCGAGGAGATGCGCAAACGCCTGCTGGAACAAAACGTGGTGGACTATTTCCTCAAATCCATGCCCGAAGTGACCAACATGGAGAACCTGATCGAACGCCTGCACAAAAACCTCTCGGTCACCGTGCTCGTGGCCGACGACTCCAAGCTCGCACGGCGCCAGATGGCCACCCTGCTGGGGAACCAGAACTACCGGGTGCTGGAGGCCGAGGACGGGCAGGCCGCCCTGGACATCCTGCACGAGGCCCCGGACGTGCGCCTGCTCATCACCGACTACAACATGCCCCGCATGGACGGCTTCGAGCTCATCACCGAGATCAGAAAGACCCATCCCAGGCACAAGCTGTCCATCATCGGCGTCTCGGCCCAAAGCGGCGAGCAGACCGCCCGGTTCCTCAAATACGGGGCCAGCGACTTTCTGACCAAGCCCCTGTGCATGGAGGAGTTCTACTGCCGGGTCAACCAGCAGATGGACATGCTGGACATCATACAGGATTACAAGGCGTTGTGCGAAAAAGCAGCGTCCTAGGCAGACGTCGGCCGCATCCGGGAAAGCGCTTTCTCCTGGCCGCCGTCCTGGCGGTCCTGGTCCCGGTTGCGGCTTTTTTCATCCTCGACGCCGTCTTTCCCTTCCCGGAAAGCCGCCTGCATCCCCTGCCGTCCACCATGGTTCTGGACAAAAACGGCGCCCCCTTGCGCCTCTATCTGGCCCCGGACCATGCCTGGCGCTTTCCCGCAAGCCTGGACAGCACCTCGCCGGTCCTGCTCGCCACCCTGGTGGCCTCCGAGGACCGACATTTCCGCGCCCACCCGGGCATAAACCCCCTGTCGCTCGTGCGCGCCGCATTCGGCAACCTCCTGGCCGGGCGGGTGCAAAGCGGCGGCTCCACCATCACCATGCAGGTGGCCCGGCTGGTCGAACCCAAACCCCGCACCCTTTCCGCCAAGGGCATAGAGATGTTCCGGGCCTTGCAACTGGAGCTGCGCCACTCCAAGGACGATATCCTGACGGCGTACCTCAATCTGGCCCCCTTTGGCGGCAACATCGTGGGGGTTGGCGCGGCGGCCTACTTCTACTTCGGCAAACCGGCGGACCGCCTGTCCCTGGGCGAGGCCGCGCTTTTGACGGTCCTGCCCCGGGCCCCCGCCCGGCTGGACCCCGCCCGCGACGCGCCCGCCGCCACCCGGGGCCGGGACTTGGTCCTGGACCAGCTTGCGGCGCGCGGGGCCATCCCACCCGAGGCCGCGGCCGAGGCCAAGGCCGTGCCCGTCCCGGCCCATACCGTCACGCCGCCCTTTTTCGCCCCCCACTTCTGCGACCTGGCCAGATCCAGACGCCCGGGGCAGGGCCGGGTGGCCACCACCCTCGATCCCTTCGCCCAGAAGGCCGCCGAGGAAATCCTGGCGGGCCGCTCGGAACGCCTGCGCAGCCTGGGCATCGGTTCGGCCGCCGTGGTGATCCTCGACCGCACTACCCGCAACGTCCTGGCCATGGTCGGCTCGCCGCAGTTTTTCGACGCCCCCCGCAGCGGCCAGATCAATGGCGCGGTCATCCGCCGCTCCCCGGGCTCCGCCCTCAAGCCCTTTCTCTACGCCAAGGCCATAGACGCCGGGCTCATCGTCCCCCAGAGCCTTTTGCTGGACATCCCCACGGCCTTTTCCGGCTACACCCCCAAAAACTACGACGGCCTGTTCCGGGGCCGGGTCACGGCCGAAAAGGCGCTGATCACTTCGTTAAACGTCCCGGCCGTGCGCCTTATGGACACCCTCGGCGCCGAAACCTTCCATGCCCTGCTCCTGCGCGGCGGCCTGACCACCCTCAATAAGCCCGCCGCCCACTACGGCCTGTCCCTGGTCCTTGGCGGCGGCGAGGTGACGCTTCTGTCCCTGACGGGCCTCTACGCCACCCTGGCCGCCGGGGGCGAACACCTCGCCCCGCGCCTTTTTCCCGACTCCCCTGCCGCCGGGGTGCGGCTTTTTTCGCCTGAGGCCTGCTTCCTGACCACCGGCATCCTGTCCCAGGTGGAGCGCCCCGATCTGCCCGGCGGCTTCGAGCGGGCCTTGGGCGTCCCGGCCGTGGCCTGGAAGACCGGCACCTCCTACGGCCACCGCGACGCCTGGGCCTTCGGCTATTCCGCCGGGCACGTCATCGGGGTCTGGGTGGGCAACATGAACGCCACGCCGGTCAAGGGCATCTCCGGGGCGGCCCATGCCGGGCCCATCCTCTTCGAGCTGTTCCGGGCCGTGGAGACGGACGGTTCGCGGCTGCCCGACCCAGGCCCCCTGAATCTGGCCGAGACGGAGCTGTGCGCCGAGAGCCACGAGCTGCCCACCGCCCTGTGCGACCGGCGCATCACCGCCGCCATCATCCCCGGGGTCACCCGGCTTGTCCCCTGCCCGGTGCACAGGCAGATCCAGGCGGACGTGAAAACCGGGCTGCGTCTGGCCGGGTCCTGCCTGGAGCGCCATGCCTCGCGCCCCGAGGTGGTGACCGAGTACCCGGCCGAGCTGTGCGCCTGGTGGCGTTCGGCGGGCGTGGCCTTCACCTCCCCGCCGCCGCCCCATCCGGACTGCGCCGAGGTGTCCGGAGGCGAGCCGCCGCGCATCGTCTCCCCTAGCCCCCACGCCCCCTACGCCGTGCGCCAGGACGTTCCGGCCGCCTTCCAGCGGCTGGCGCTCACCGCCAACATCGCCGCCCCGGCCTCGCGGGTCTACTGGTATCAGGACGGCCTGTTGGTGGCCCAGGGCACGGCCTCGGAAAAGCTCTTCGTGGATCTCGAACCCGGCAGGCACCGGCTGGTGGCCATGGACGACCTGGGCCGCATGGACGCCGTCACCTACCGCGTGGACTGAAAAAAGGAGGACGCGCCATGAGCGTGATTGCGGAACTGTCGATCTTTCCCATGGACAAGGGCGACTCCCTGAGCCCCTATGTGGCCCGGGCCGTGGACGTGATCAAGGCCAGCGGCCTGCCCTACGTTTTCGGCCCCATGTCCACCAGCATCGAGGGTCCTGACTTCGCCTCCGTCATGGCCGTGGTCACGGCCTGCCACACGGCCCTTGAGGCCGACTGCGGCCGCATCCACGTGGCCCTGCGCCTGGACAGCCGCACCGGCCCCATGGGTCGGCTGGCCGGGAAGATGCAGTCGGTGCTGGCCAAGACCAAAACGGGCGGGCAATGAACCCCGCGCCCGTCCTCGGCCTGATCCTGCTCCTGGCAGGCTGGGCGTCGGCCCCGCACGCCATGGCGGCGGGCCTTGCCACCAAGCCCCTGGCCGACGTCGTGGCCGCCGTGGACGTGGGGCACAGCCACAAGCGGTCCGGGGCCACAAGCGCCCGGGGCGTGCCCGAATACCGCTTCAACCTGGAGCTGGCCCGCCTCGTGGTGGCCGAACTGCACAAGGCCGGGCTCCCCCGGGCCTTTCTCATCGACGAGGCCGGGACCGACATCCCCCCGGCCGGGCGCGCCGCCCTGGCCAACCGCAAAAAGGCCGACATCCTCATCTCCATCCACCACGATTCGGTGCAGCCCCATTACCTGTCCGTCTGGCCCTTCGAAGGCCGACAGCGGAAATACTGCGACCGCTTCGTCGGCTACAGCCTCTTCGTCTCGGCCAAAAACCCCGCATACGCCGCAAGCCGGTCCCTGGGCCAGGACATCGGCGACAGCCTGCGCCAGGCCGGGTTCGCCCCCACCCTGCACCACGCCGAACCCATCCCGGGCGAGGGCCGGGAACTCCTCGACGCCGAGCGCGGCCTGTACCGCTACGACGGGCTGGCCGTGCTCCACCAGGCGGACATGCCCGCCGTGCTGGTGGAGGGCGGGGTCATCGTCAACCGCGACGAGGAACTGGCCCTGGCCGATCCGCAACGCCGCAGCCGCATGGCCCAGGCCATCGCCCAGGCCATCGTCCAGGCCGCAGCCCGCTTCGCCGCCGCCCCACGGCCCTGAACCGCCCAGGAACACTCCTACACTTTTGTCTCAACCGACAATATCGTCGACAGACAGCACACCGCCCTATTTCTCAACCCGCATCCAATCCTGAATATTTTTCTTGGCATTCCCTTTGCTGTAAAGAAATCATCACACCGCACGGAGGTCGCCATGTTCATCGCCGTCACCCTGGCCGTCATCGTCCTGGCCGCCATCATCCTGGAAAACCTGCCCGGGGCCTCCCACGCCGTTTTCGACGCCGAACTGGGCCTGTGCCCCCGTGCGGCCCATGACGAGGCGTATGATTATCCGGGCGGACACGTCGTCTGCCTGGCGCGCCCCGCTGCGCCCAAATGCGCCCCACTGCGCCCCACTGCGGCAAGTTAGGGCTTTCCCGCCGACCACGTTTCCCTGCCGCCTCCACCAGCGCCCCGTCCCTGCCGTCCGGTCCCCTTTCCTCCGGGACCGGGCGGACGGGCGGCGGCAGGAGTCGTCCCCTATGCCCTGCCCGCCCCCTGCCTGCGCCAGGCCCCTTTGGCCACAGCAGTCCCTCCCAGGGGCGGCTGCACCGGGCGTCCGCAATGTCACCCAAAAGAAGAAACAGGTGACCCGCTTGCCCAATGCCCCGGGAAAAAGGTCTATTGTGCTTGTTCAAACCGAACCGGGGTCCGACGCCCCCCCAGGCCGCGCCGCACGATGCAGCGACCTTTTGAGACACGGCATGTTGCACTGGAATATCCCACGCCTTGACCACCCTCGCCCCGTCGACACGACCCTGCGCCGCCCTGATCCGGTCCGGGGCCGGGAACGGATGGCGGCGAGATGATCGAAGCCGCCGCCCTCACCCCCCTGATTTTGACCCTCAAGGTTGCCCTGCTGGCCACGCTGGCCGCCGTGTGCCTTGGCGTGGGGCTGGCCCAGATCATCGGCAAGTTCCGGTTCGCCGGGCGCGACTGGTTGGACGCCGTGTGCACGCTGCCCCTGGTCCTGCCGCCCACGGTGCTCGGCTACTACCTCATCGTGCTCATCGGACGGCGCGGCGTCTTCGGCCAATGGTTGGAAGAGACCTTCGGCGTCACGCTCATGTTCACCTGGGAAGGCGCGGTTTTGGCCGCCACGGTGGTGGCCTTCCCCCTGGTCTTCCGCTCGGCCCGCTCCGCCCTGGACGGCGTGGACCCGAACATCGAAAACGCCGCCCGCACGCTCGGGGCCTCAGAGACCCGCATCTTCTTCCAGGTCACGCTGCCCCTGGCCTTCCGGGGCATCCTGTCCGGCGGCATGCTGGCGTTCGCCCGGGCCATGGGCGAATTCGGGGCCACGCTCATGGTGGCCGGAAACATCCCAGGCAAGACCCAGACCCTGTCGCTGGCCGTCTACACCGCCGTGCAGGCCGGTAACGACTCCCTGGCCAACTTTCTGGTTCTCGTGGTCTCAACCGTCTGCGTCGTCATCCTGGTCATCGCCGGAAAACTGCTCAAACCCAAAGTCTGACCCAAAGGAGCCCCTATGAAACGTCTGTCCATGTCCATCTCCCTGGCCCTGGCCCTGACCCTGGCCCTGGCCTGCTCCGCGCTGGCCAAGGACCTCACCGTGTCCGCCGCCGCCAGCCTCACCGACGCCTTCACCGAATGCAAACCGCTCTTCGAAAAGGCCAACCCCGGCGTGACCCTGAGCTTCAACTTCGCCGCCTCAGGCCCGCTGCTCAAACAGATCGAACAGGGCGCGCCCGTGGATGTCTTCGCCTCCGCCGACCAGAAGACCATGGACGACGCGGCCGCCAAAAACCTCATCGACGCCGCCAGCCGCAAAAACATCGTCCAAAACGCCCTGGTGCTGGCCATCCCGGCCGACGGCAAAAAGGTCAAGAACCTGGCCTCGCTCACCGACGCCGCCGTGACCAAGATCGGCGTGGGCAACCCCGAGACCGTTCCGGTTGGCCGCTACACCAAGGGCGTGCTTGAGAAAACCGGCATGTGGGAAAAAATCTCCGCCAAGTGCATCCTGGCCGAGTCCGTGCGCCAGGTGCTGGACTACCTGACCCGGGGCGAGGTGGACGCCGGTTTCGTCTACGCCACCGACGCCAAACAGGGCGGCGACAAGGTCAAGGTCGTGGAGGAAATCGCCGTGGACAAACCCATCAGCTACCCGGCCGCCGTCCTGGCCGCCTCCAAAAACAAACCCGAAGCCGCCGCCTTCGTCGCCTTCCTGCTCTCGCCGGAAGGCAGCGCCGTGCTGACCAAATACGGCTTCAAGAAGCCGTAGGGAGAAGAGAAGAGAAGAGCCGGGAGAGGGCGCCGCCCTCTCCCGGACCCTCTCCCGCCAGGGGGATCATCCCCCTGGACCCCGGACTCCGGTCCCGGGTCCGGCCCGGCTGGCTTCGCCATCCGAACCGGACCCGGAACCGGAAGACCGAAGTTCCCCGGGAATCATCACCCTTGCCGGGACGTGGCCGGGGAGAACCGTTTCACGCGCAGTCCCCGCCCCCGGGTCGCCCGGCGCCTTGCGCCGGACGGCCCGGAGACGGGGGTCCGGGGGGAATGATTCCCCCCGGGCGGGGTCTGGGGCGGCAGCCCCAGGGAAGTCCAGGAGGCGCTATGCGCATCAGCATCGAGATAGAAAAGCGGCTCAATGGCAAACGGCGGTCGTTTGCGCTTTCGGCCGCGTTCGCCACGGACGCCGCCCGGGTGGTGCTTTTCGGCCCGTCCGGATCGGGCAAGTCGTTGACCTTACGGGCCGTAGCCGGTCTTTTGCGGCCGGACAGCGGGCGCATCAGCATCGACGGCCGGGTGTTGTTCGATTCCCGGGCCGGGGTCGACGTACCGGTCCGGCGGCGGCGGGTGGGATTCGTGTTTCAGGACTACGCGCTGTTTCCGCATCTGACGGTGCGCCAGAATGCGGCCTTCGGGGTTCGAGGGCTTTTTGGCGGTCCGACGCCCACGATGCGGCGGCGAGTGGACGAGATATTGGAGCTTTTCGGCTTGGAGAAACTGGCCGACGCCTTGCCCCGGGAGTTATCCGGCGGCCAGCGCCAGCGGGCGGCCCTAGCCCGGGCCGTGGCCCCGGGGCCGTCGGTGCTTCTTTTGGATGAACCGTTCTCGGCCCTTGATCTGCCGCTTCGGGCCAGACTGCGGGAGGAGGTCAAGGACCTGCTGGAGCGCCTTGGCATTCCGCTTATCCTGGTGACCCACGATCCGGACGAGGCGGTGCGTTTCGCCCATGTGGCCGTGCCCTACCGCAAGGGCGAAACCGGCGAAATAATCGACTTTTCCGCCATGCCCGGCCCTGGCGACGACTCCGGCCATGCCTCCTGGACGGGCGTCGCAGGCGCCGCCGAGCGGCTGGTCGCCAGCACCTTCGACGCGGCGGAGGCCTAGGCGGCTTGCAGCGCAGCACCCGCCTCATCCGTGCCCGCCATCCGAATGCGGCCTGGGCTTTTTTGTTTGCGCCCGCCTTGACAGCATACCGTTTTGGAATAATACTGCCCCATGCACGTGATCGCCAAGCCTGCGCTGATCGCCTTTTGGACGGCGCATCCGCCCGCCCGGGCGCCGCTTGAGGCGTGGTATCGAATCATGCGTCAGGGGCGTTTTTTGAATCTGGACGACCTGAAAAAGACCTTTGCCCGGGCCGACTACGTGCAGGGATTTACGGTGTTCGACATCGGCGGCAACAAATACCGACTGATTGCGGTCATCCACTACCAGCGGCAAAAGGCGTATATCCGGGCGGTCCTGACCCACAGGGAATACGACGCCGAGGCCTGGAAACGGGAGACAACATGAGCTACACAGGCCCCGTGCCCGATCCCGAGGCCATTTTGCAGGCCTGGACGCCGTTTCGCACGATCCTTGGCGTGGCCTCCGTGACCACGGACGACGACCATGCCCGGGCCTTGGCCCTCATCGAGACGTTGCTTGATGTCGTCCGGGACGACGAGAAGCATCCTCTGGCCGAGGTGCTCGACTACCTGTCGGAGCAGGTGCAGGCCTACGAATCGAAGCATATCCGCATCCCCGAGGCCGAGCCTGGCGAGGTGCTGCGATTTCTCATGGACCAGCATGGCTTGCGCCAGTCCGATCTGGCCGACTGCGCCCCGCAAAGCCGCATCTCCGACATTCTGGCCGGGAAGCGGGGGATCAGCAAGGATATCGCGAAACGGCTGGCCACGAGGTTTCACGTCAACGTAGGCTGCTTCCTTTGAGCGCGAAAGCGGCCTTTTTTCCACCGGCGTCAGCGGCGTCGCCGGGAGTGCGCGCCAACCATCCATGATCTCCGTGCTCATGCCGGCGCGAAACGCCGCCTTGACGCTGCCCGCGGCCCTTAAGAGCCTTTTGGCCCAGACCCGGCCTGATTTCGAGATCGTGCTGCTGGACGACGGTTCGGACGACGGCGGCGCGACCCGGGGCGTCATGCAGGCTGCGGCCGGGCGCGACGCCCGGGTGCGGCCGATTTATCTGCCGCATCGGGGCGTCGCCGCCACCCTGGCCCACGGGCTTGGCCTATGCCGGGGCGAGCTTGTGGCCCGCATGGACGCCGACGACACCTGCCGCGCCGACCGCCTGGAGAAACAGGCGGCCTTTCTGGCGGCCCGGCCGGACATCGGGCTTGCGGGCTGTCTGGCGACGTTTGGCGGCGACCCGGCCCGGGCGGCGGGCTACCGGCGCCATCTCGACTGGGCCAACAGCCTGACCACCCCCGGGGACATCGCCCGGGAGCGTTTCCGGGAATCCCCCCTGCCCCACCCCACGGTCATGTTCCGGATGGACGCCGTGCGACGGTTCGGCGGCTACGCCGACGGTCCGTTTCCCGAGGACTACGAGCTGTGGCTGCGCTGGCTGGAGGCCGGGGTGCGCATGGCCAAGGTTCCGCAGTACCTGCTGACCTGGAACGACCCGCCGGGGCGGCTGTCGCGTACGGACCCGCGCTACGACCCGGCCCGGTTCCACGAGATCAAGGCCGGATATCTGGCCCGGCATCTGGAGAAGACGAACCCCTTTCATCCGGTGATCCAGGTGCTCGGGGCCGGGCGCGTCACCCGCCGCCGGGCGGAGCTTTTGTGCGCGCACGGGGTGATCATCGAGTCGTGGTGGGACATCGACCCGCGCAAGGCGGGGAAGACGGTGGCAGGACGGCCCGTGCGGCATCGCGACGGGCTGCCGCCCGCCGGATCGTCGTTTCTGGTGTCGTATGTGGCCAGCCGGGGCGCGGCCGAGGAGATAGCGACGTTTGTCGCGGCGCGGGGGTACGCGTCGGGGCGGGACTACATCGCGGCGGCCTAGGGCCGCCTGTGCGGGGCTGCGTCTTAGCGCAGCACGTCGTTTTGGGCCAGATGCCGGGCGTAGAAGCACACGACGCCGAAAAGCGCGATGCCTCCGGCCTGATAGAGGAGGCCCGAGGGGTCGATGACCCGGGTCGGGTCATTTCTGAGGTAGAACACGGCCGAGGAGAAGAGATTGACGCCGAAGGCCAGAAACAGGGTGCGCACGGCGGCCTTTTTGAGTCGGAAAAGCAGAAATGCGCCCACCACGGTGATGGCCGACACCACGTAGCCGATCACCATGTCGAAGGTCGTGAACTTCGCCACATAGGCCTGTTGCTCGGGAGGCAGATCCACGGCGCCGCTGGTGATGAGGAACACGGACAGAGAGCTGTAGACGGAGCTTATGGTATAAAACAGGAAGATGATCCACACGGGCAGCGGTCGTCTGGGCCGGTCGGGCATGAAAAACCTCCTGTGGGGTGGCCGGACATGTCGCGGTCAACAAATACTGCGCCGCAGCATGCCGCAAAAGTCCAAAAAGCACAAAGAAAACCGCCGGGTGGACGGCCGGATGCGACGCGGCGCAAATCCCGCCGTCCCTGTCGCCGTATCTCGACATTCGGACGCAATCGACGTAATATTGTTCGGATTGCCTACGCTGGAGGACACATGGCGAAAATCCTCATCATCGACGACGACGAACAGATACGCCAGGTATGCAGACTGGTTTTCGAGGGCATGGGGCATGAGGTGGACGCGGCCCCGACCCTGACCAGGGGGATCGCCGCCGTGAAAAACGGCGACTTCGACGTGGTGTATCTCGACGTGGATCTGCCAGACGGCATCGGCCTTAACGCCGTGGCCTCCATCGCCGAGGGCGAGCGCGCCCCCGAGGTCATCATTTTCACCGGCGCCAGCTACCCCAACGGCGCGGAGCTGGCCATCCAGAACGGGGCCTGGGACTACATCGAAAAGCCCGCCACCGAAGACGTCATGACCCTGCCGCTGATCCGGGCCTTGCAGTACCGCAAGGAGAAATTCTCCCACCGCGCCCCGGCCGTGGCCCTAAAAAGGGACCGTATCATCGGGCAAAGCCCGAGCATCGCCAAGTGCCTGGACCTCATCGCCCAGGCGGCCAACAGCGAGGCCAACACGCTCATCACCGGCGAGACCGGCACCGGCAAGGAGCTTTTCGCCCGGGCCATCCACGAAAACAGCCCCCGGGTGGACGGCCCCTTCGTGGTGGTGGACTGCTCCATCCTCACCGAGACGCTGATTGAGAGCGTGCTTTTCGGCCACGCCAAGGGCGCCTTCACCGGGGCCGAGAAAAAAAGCGAGGGACTGATCCGTCAGGCCCACGGCGGCACGCTTTTCCTCGACGAGGTGGGCGAGTTGCCGTTCGCCATGCAGAAGGCCTTTTTGCGCGTGCTCCAGGAGCGGCGCTTTCGGCCGGTGGGGGCCAAGGAAGAGGAGTCGAGCGATTTCCGGCTGGTGGCCGCCACCAACAAGGACCTCGCGGCCATGGCCGCCGAGGGACGCTTTCGCAGCGACCTGCTTTTTCGGCTGCACACCATGCACATCGCCATCCCGCCCTTGCGGGAGCGCGACGAGGACATCCGCGAGCTGACCCTTTACTACACCCACTTTTTGTGCCGCAAATACAACGTGCCGCTCAAGGGCTTCTCGCCGGAGTTTTTTGATTTCATGCTGGAATACGACTGGCCGGGCAACGTGCGCGAACTGGTCAACACCGTGGAGAACATCGTGGTCCGGGCGCGCCTCGACCCCACGCTGTATCCCAAGCATCTGCCTTCCGAGGTGCGCATCCACGGCATGGGCGGCGGGGTCGGGGCCGCAGCCAGGAGAAACGGCGGGGAGAACGGCCAGACGCTTTTGATCTCACCCGGCGACGTCGGCGGCGAGGCCGAGGCGACTGCCCCGGGCGGGCAGGCGCCGGACGCCCAGATCGACATGCTCATTCCCTTCGACGACTACAAGCGGCAGACGGAGCACAACTATTTCCAGGCCGTCATGGCCAAGTGCAACGGCGACATCAGGCAGGCCTGCGATTTGTCGCAGCTTGGCAAGCAGAGCCTGTACCGCTACCTGCGCATCCACGGCATCTCCACCCGGTAACCCCACGGGCGGGGGCATCTCCGCCCGACAGCCCCACGGGCGGGCCTTGGCCTCAGTTGGTCCGGGTCAGGGCGTTGGCCCGATCTTCCAAGGCCCGGGCCGACAGCTCCGAGGCGGCCATGCGGCCATAGACGGTGTTCGGCATGGCGTCGCGCATCTGCTCAAGCGTCGTGCGCCACTTGTCCGTCTCCCCCATCTCCCGGTAGACAGCGGCCATACGCAGCCGGTTGGCGGCGTAGTCCGGTCCGTTTTCCGGCAGGGTCTTGCCGTAGCGTTCGGCGTAGTCCAGGGCCACCGGGTACTGCCCCAGGCTGCGGGCCGCGTCCACCAGCATGTTCAGGCAGTCCGCGATCTTTTCCGGATCAATCTTGTTCTCCGTCATAAGGTCCACGGCCTCCTGGGCGAACACCAGGGTCTTTTCGGCATCGTTTTTGGCCTTGGCCTCTTTGGCCTGATAATACATGGCGATGGCCCGGCGCGACGCGTCCAGGCTGAAGTCCGCCGCCAATCTGGCCCAGAGCGGACGGCTGCGAACCGTGTCGCCCAGGTGCTCCAGGGCCTGGGCTGCGGCGTATTCCAGGCGCTGGCGCTGATCCATGGTGAACTTCCAGCCATGCACCTTGTCGATCAGGCTTAAAATCTCCCGCCAGGCGTCCCCTTCCTGATAGATGTGCAGGGCCAGCATCAGGGCGTTGCCCCCGGGCTCGGTCTGCGTCGGCGTCACATACGGCAGGGCCAGCCGCAGGCTCTCCTGGGGATTGCCGGTGCGCAAAAAACTCAAGGCCGCCGCCAACTGCCCCTTGTCGGAGATGATGGAGCGGTTCTTGGCAAGCAGCGGATGCTCCCGCCACAGCTCGGCGATCTGGGCGTACTGCTGGTTGCGCAGCATGGGTTCGACCATGCTGTCGAAGGCGGCGGCCGCCACCTCCCCGGCCCGGGGGGCCAGGGGATTGTCGGGAAATTTCTTCTCGAAGGTCGTGGCCGACTCCAGGGCCTGGAGATAGCGGTCCTTGAAGAGCTGCCACATGGCCAGCTTGAGCTGGGCCAGGGGGGCCAGGGGACTTTTGGGGTGGTCGCGCACGATCTGGGTGTAGATGGCCTCGGGGCCGCCCTGCAGGGGCTTGTCGAAGGCCGAGAACATGTCGCTGATGCTCGGGTCGTCGTAGACCCCGCGCTCGGCCAGCCGCATCTTGGAGATGAGCCCGCCCTCGGCGTCCGGGAACCGGGCCACGGCCAGCTCGTAGAATTCCGTGGACTCCCGCTCCCGGCCAAGGCGCGAGGCCACGTCGCCAAGCCGGGCCAGGACCAGATCCGAGCCCTCGGCATGGGGATCGATGTTGTAGGAGGTCAGGTAATAGTCCTTGGACTTGGCGAACTCCCCCAACCGGTAGGCGATCTCGCCGTTTATGCGCAGAAGCGGCGGATATTCCGTATAATAGCGCGGCCAGCGTTTCTCGATGTAGTCCGCGATCTGCCAGGCCTCCTTGTACTGCCCAAGGCGCACCAGGGACTTGGCCATGCCCATGGAGGCCTCGCGCACGAACCGGCTCTCCGGATAGCGCTGGATGAGCTCCTGGTATTCCTTGGCGGCCTTCTGGTAGTCGCCCTTCTCGAAATAATGCTCGCCCCAGTAGAAATGGATAAGGGGAATGTTTTCGTCGTTGGGATAGCGTTTGCGCAGGATGTTGAAATAGGCCGTGGCCTCGGGGATGTTCCCGGCCTTGAGGTTGAGCATCCCGAGCACCAGAAGCGCCCCGGGGATGTGCGAGGACTTGGCGTTGAAGTTGAGGGCCTCCTGGAAGGCCGCCTGGATGGTGTCGAAGTGGGCCAGGGGGTCGGCCTTGTTCATGTCGTAGACGGTCTCGGCCAGGGTATAGAGCACCTCCTCCCGCATCTCCGGGGTGAGGGTGTTGCGTCCCTTGAGGGCCTCAAGCATGGGCAGGGCCTCGGCGTTGTCGCCAAGGAGCCGTTTGGCCTGGGCGGCCATGAGCATGCCTTCATTCTCGCTTTCGACCTGGGTCAGCTCGGTCTCCCCGGGTTCCTCCGGGCTGGCGGCGGTTTCGCCGTCCGGGGCGGCCGGGACCGCCTGGGCGGCGTCCGGCCCAGACGGCGGCGCCGGGGACGCGGTCTGGGCGGCCCCAGTCGGTGCGGCGGCTGGCGGCGAGGCCGCTTCCTGAACTGTCGCCGGGGGCGCGTCCCGGGAGATCGCGGCGCGCACGGCCTGGGGGCCGGAAAAGACCGGGGACACGGGCGGCGAGCCGATGGGCGGCGCAGGCGGCGTCACCTGGGCCTTGATCTCCCCCTCCCGGCTCTCGAGGCCCTGCGGCAGGGGCGGCAGGCCCATGGGCGAAACCGCCTGGGGATCGCCGGGCAGGGAGGGGGCCGCCGCCTGGGGAGGCGGCGTGGCCGGGGCCTTTTGCGGCTTTGCCGGAGGCGGCGCGACAGCGGTCTTCGGAACCGGGGTCGCCGGAGGGGCCGGGGGGGCCGCGCCGGTCGGACGCAGCACCTTGGCCGCGTCGGGTCCAAGGCGCTGGATGCCGGCCCGGACCGTATGGAACGCGTCCTGGCCTTGTTCCGGGGCCGCTGGCCGCGCCGCCGCCTGTCCGTCGGCCGGGCTTTTTCCATCCAGGACCTGGGGCAGGGGCGGCAGCTCGCGCCGGACCTGGGGTGCGGCGGCGGCCTCCTGGGGAGGCGGCGTGGGCTGGCCCAGGGGCGGCAGATCCACCGGTTTTTTTTCACCCGGCAGGGGCGCCTTGGTTGCAACGGACTGCGCCTGCGGCCCGGGCGTCGGGGCAGCCTGCCCCGGAGAGGCCGGGGCCGAGGGCGGCGGGGCCTTCCCCGGCGGGGTCCAGGCGGCCCCCTGCGGGTCGCGGTAGATTTGCAGCTTGAGGCCGCCGTCTCCGGCGGGCCAGGCCACGAACGCCACGGCGTCCGCGCGCAACTGCACGGCCAGGCCGCCCGGGATGGGCCGCACGGCCTCGATGAACCGGGACTGCTTGAAGTCCAGGGTGTCCGGCGGGGCGGAAAGCCCTTCGGTCCCCGGCGCAAAAATGAGGCTTACTTCCTTTAGGCCCGTGCGGGTCACGGTGGGCGGGGCGGTCTGCGGCGCAAACCCCAGGGACAGGGTGTCCATGTCCGCCTTGGTGGTGAAGGAATAGGTGGTGGCCCAGGCAAACCGGGCGGACGCGGCCGCAAGGACCACGACGAAAAGAAGCCGGAAGAGCCCGGCGCACATGCGGGTGATCACGGGGCGCATCATGCAAGGACCATGCTAATCCCCACGTGTTGGGATCGCGGGGCAGTCGTCGCGCGGCCCAGGCCTGCGGCCGGAAACGCGCCGCCGCCTGCGGCGCAAGGCCCGGCGGCGATCACGGCAGGCCTCGCGCGTCATGTCCCATGACCGGACCAGGCGTCAGTCAGCCGCCAGGTTGCGTTTCTTGAGCTTTTCGATGAGCGTCGTGCGTTTGATGCCCAGTATCTCGGCGGCCTGGTTCTTGACCCCGGCGGCCTCGTCCAGGGCCTCAAGCAAAAGCCGCTCCTCCACCTGATCCAAAAAATCCTTGAGCCCCAGGCCCTTTTCCCGCAGATGGGCGATGATCGGCCACACAAAGCCGCCCGAGGCCTCGCAGGCTGCGGCCTGCGGGGGCGGCGCGGCGATCCCGGCGGCGTCGAGAATTTTCTGGGGCAGATCCTCGGGCCGGATCTCGTCGTGTTCGCACAGGATGGACAGGCGCTCCATGAAGTTTTCCAACTCGCGGACGTTGCCTGGCCAGGGATATCTCAGAAAAAGTTCCCGGGAGACGACCGGGAGGCCCATTTTCTTGCGCTGTTTCTGCTTGCAGAAGCGGCCCAGAAAATAGTCGGCCAAAAGCAGGACGTCGTCGCCGCGTTCGCGAAGCGGCGGCAGGTGCAGGGGAATGACGTTTAGGCGGTAGAACAGATCCTCCCGGAAGCGGCCCGTGCGGACCTCCTCATCCAGATCGCGGTTGGTGGCGGCCACGATGCGCACGTCGGCCTTCATGGTCTTGGCGCCGCCCACCCGTTCGAATTCCTTCTCCTGGAGCACGCGCAGGATCTTGACCTGCAGGCTTAAGTCCATCTCCCCGATCTCATCGAGGAAGATGGTCCCGCCGTCGGCCAGCTCGAAACGGCCGGGACGGCTGCGGATGGCCGAGGTGAAGGCCCCTTTTTCGTGGCCGAAAAGCTCTGATTCCAGGAGTTCGCGGGGAATGGCCCCGCAGTTGACGGGCACGAAGGGCTTGCCGTGGCGGCGGCTGTTCATGTGCAGGGCCCGCACCAGCAGTTCCTTGCCTGTGCCGGACTCGCCCGTGACCAGGACCGTGCTGTCTGTGGGCGCGACCTTGCCCAGGATGCGATACACCTCGTCCAAGGCCGGACTTTTCCCGACGATGCCGCACAGATTCAGTTCCATCCGCCCTCCCGGGTCGCCATGCCCCGCCGTCTCCGGTCCGTTCCCCCCGGGTTCTGCGCGCAGACATTACCGCCCGGGGGCACTCTATGCGCCCCCCGGGGATATGTCAATTTCCTGACGCAATTTCAGCCATGAAAACGCTCCCGCCCCGAAAAGCCCCCGGCGCGGTCAACATGTCTGGTGAGACGCGCAAGAAGGCGGACGCGCTTTCGGGGTCCGGCAGGAGACAAAAAGGGCTGCGGCTGGCCTACGCGGTCATGTTCAGGATGGAGCCGACAAGCTCCTCCTGGGTCCGGATGGCGGTGATGTTGGCGGAATAGGCGTTGGTGTCGCGGATCATGTTCACCATCTGGGTGGTGATGTCCACATTGCTGCCCTCGACCGCAGTCATGGCCGCCTCGTAGCGACCCTCTTCGGTCAGGGTGGGAATCTCCTCATAGCGGACAGGGCCGGGGTTCATGTCCCGGCTGATCTCCTGTACGGCCACGCCCTCGCCGCCCTGGCCGGTCTCCAGGGTCACCCGGGCGGACCGGTAGCCGTCGGTGTTGACGTTGGCCACGTTGTCGGCCGTGACGGCCTGGGAGACGGCGAGGGCCGACAGGGCCTGAAGGTTGGAGGAAATTCCGGTGATCATGGTCCTGGCCTCCCTGGGGCAGGGCTGGCTGGGCGATGGATGAAACCTGATGATGCGTACATAAGACCTTTTTTTCAAGGACGCAAGCCGGTCCCATGGCGCCCCCCTCTGGCGGCCCGGGATTTTGCTTTTTACGCCTGTTTGGCTTATCCGGCGGCATGACCCGCCGCCCCGCCCGCCCATCCCGCGCCGCAGTCCCGTGGCCCGCGCCGTCCCTGGGGGGATTCGCCCTGCTTTTTCTGGCCTGCCTCCTGGCCGCCTGCCGCGACGAGCGGCCTGCGGCCCAGCGCACCACCAACGCCGCCTACGGCTTCAGCATCGTCCTGCCGACGGGCTGGCCGACCTTCGAAGAAAAAACCCGCGACTGCCTGACCCGGCTTGGGGCCAGGGGTCCGGACGGCGGCCTGGTCTACGTCTGCGTCGGGCCGCGTCCGGCGGATTTCGCCACCAGCGCAAGCGATTACGTCAACCGGGAACAGATACGGACCTACGTGGAGGACACCCTCCTGGGGCGCCACGTGGAGTGCCGCAACGCCACCATCCAGGGCCGCCGGGGCTACCAGGCCCTGTACCTGCGCGACGTCGCAAACGAGGCCGGGGCCGTGGCCAAGCAGTTCATCGACCAGACCTTCCTGGTCCGGGGCGCGCTTTTATACGCCGTGACCTCCTACGCCATGGGCGCCACAGAGGCCGAGGCCCACAAGGCCTTCGACGCCCATTCCGAGGTGGTGCTGCGCTCGGTCATGAGCTTTTTCCTGCACCCCCTTCCTGGCCCTGCCCAGCCGACCCCGGCCCCCGGCCCGTAAGAGGCCGCCCGGCCGCAAAAAGCCCTTGCCCATCAGGGCAAAGCCGGGTATCGGCCTCTGTCGGTTTTTCCGCCTGCCGGATGGGGCGGAGGCCTGCCACCTGAGCCACCTGGAGACCGCCATGAATCTGCCGCCCTTCGAGCTGGAACGCTATTTCGCGGTCCATGAATTTACGGCCAAGCGCCTTTTGTGCGTCTCGGACTGCCAGCCCCTGACCGTGGCCGAACTCCTGGCCCTGTCAGAGGGCGCGGCCGAGGCCTTCGCCGCCCTGCCCCTGGGCTATGCCGACTCCCGGGGCGGCCCCGAATTGCGCCAGGCCGTCTGCTCCCTCTACGACTCCCTGCGCCCGGACGACCTTCTGGTCCATGTGGGGGCCGAGGAGGCCATCTTCACCTTTTTCTCCGCCCTGGTGGCCCCTGGCGACCAGGTGATCGTGCAGACCCCGTGCTACCGCTCCCTGCGCGACGTGCCTGCGGCGCTTGGGGCCACAGTGGTGGAATGGCCCGGCAGGCAGGAAAATGGCTGGATACCCGACCTTGGCTTCCTGAAAAAGGCCCTTCGGGAAAAGACCCGGGCCGTGGTGGTCAACTTTCCCCACAACCCCACCGGGGCCATGCCGGACGCCGGGACCTTCCGGGAGATCGCGCGGCTGTGCGACGCCGCCGGGGCCGTGCTTTTTTCCGACGAGGTGTACCGCTTCCTGGAATATGATCCGGCCGACAGGCTTCCTGCGGCCTGCGACATCTCGGACACGGCCGTGTCGCTTGGGGTCATGTCCAAGTCTTTTGGCCTGGCCGGTCTGCGGGTGGGCTGGGCGGCCACGAGAAACGCCCGGCTTTTGGCCGCCATGGCCCGGATCAAGGACTACACCACCATCTGCGGCTCTCCGGCCACGGAGTTTCTGGCCGCCCTGGCCATCACAAACCGTGAGCAGGTGCTTGGCCGCACCCGGAAAATCACCCTGGAGAACCTGGCTACGGCCCGGGATTTCATGTCCCGCCGGGCGGACCGTTTCGCCTGGGCCGGGCCCAAGGCCGGCCCCATAGCCTTCCCGCGCCTGACCGGCGACGGCGACGCAGCGGCCTTCACCGAGCGGCTGCTTGCGGCCACGGGGGCGCTTTTGCTGCCGGGCCGGGTCTACGGCCACTACCCTTCCCATTTCCGTCTGGGCTTTGGCCGGGCGGGATTCGCCGAGGGTCTGGCCGTGGTGGACGCCTTTTTGGACAAAGCCTAGCCCAGGGGCCGCCCCAAAAAAGCCACACATCCCGGCAGGCTGTGGATTGTATTGATTTTTTTACTTGTTTTTTCGTCACGATTCGGACAAATATTCCTGATTTCGTCAAGAAACGGATTTCCCCGGCACGGTCCGGCAAGACCGACGTACCTCGCACCAACCCCAACCAAGGAGAAAGTCGCATGTTCAAACGGACGCTTTTCACCCTGATAGCGCTTGTGCTTCTGTCCGGCACAGCCATGGCCAAAGACATCGTGTTCGCCACGGACGCCACCTGGCCGCCCATGGAATTCGTCGGCCCCGACAAGGAAATCACCGGCTTCGCCGTGGACTACATGAAGGCCGCCGGCAAGGAAGCCGGATTCACCCCGGTGTTCAAGGCCGTTGCCTGGGACGGCATCTTCGCCGGACTTGACGCCGGGAGCTACGACGCCATCTGCTCCTCCGTGTCCATCACCGACGAGCGCAAAAACGCCATGGACTTCTCCATCCCGTATTTCAAGGTCCGTCAGGCCCTGGTGGTCCCCAAGGACAGCAAGGTCAAGGGCATCGAGGAGATGAAGGGCAAGACCCTGGGCGCCCAGATCAGCACCACCGGCCATTTCGCCATCAAGAAGGTCGAGGGCGTCAAGGACAAGTCCTATGACGAGGTCGGTCTGGCCTTCGAAGACCTGTTTAACGGCCGCATCGACGGCGTGGTGTGCGACGACCCCGTCGCCGCCCAGTACGCCCTGCAAAACGACAAGTACAAGGACGCCTTGAAGATCGCCACCATCATCGAGGCTGGCGATGAGTTCTACGGCATCGCCATGAAGAAGGGGAACAAGGAAGTGCTCGAGCTTGTGAACAAGGGCGTCAAGGCCGTCCAGGACAAGGGCATCGACGCGCAGCTCCAGAAGAAGTGGATCGGCCAGTAGGCTTTCGGCCGCTTTGGCGCGCCGCTCCCCATGGGGAGCGGCGCGCCGTATAACGTGTTTCGCCAGACGCGCCGCGCCGCACCAAAGCGCGCCCAAAAAGACGTGTGACATGAACGAAGACAAAACACGATCGCAGGACATCAAACCCGTGGTCATCGAGGTTGGCGACGGAGCGGCCATCCCCTCCCGGGGCGACCGGGGGTTGGTGTCGGCCTGGAAGCTGTCCTTTTTTTTCGCCGTGGCCACCCTGGCCTACCTGCTCATCTTCCAGCCCAAGCCCTACGTGCGGCTCATCAAATTTTTGCCCGACGGCATCCTGGTCACCTTCCAGGTGACCATCTTCTCCATCCTTTTGGCCATCGTCATCGGGCTTTTGACAGGACTTGGCCGCATCTCACGCAACAGGGCCATCAACATCGTGGCCTCCACCTACGTGGAGATCGTGCGCGGCGTGCCGCTTCTGGTCCAACTGTTTTACATCTATTACGCCCTGGGCCAGTTCGTGAAGGTGCCGGACATGGTGGCCGCCGTGGTGGCCATGAGCTTTTGCTACGGGGCCTACATGGGCGAGGTGTTCCGGGCGGGCATCCTGTCCATCTCCCACGGCCAGACCGAGGCCGCCCGCTCCCTGGGATTCAACCGCTGGCAGACCATGTATTACGTGGTCCTGCCCCAGGCCTGGCGGACCATCCTGCCGCCGGTGGGCAACGAATTCATCGCGCTTTTGAAGGACACCTCCCTGGTTTCCATCCTGGCCGTCTCGGACCTCTTGCGCCGGGGACGGGAATTCGCCTCGGAGAGCTTTTTGTACTTCGAGACCTACACCATGGTGGCCCTCATCTATCTCATCATCACCCTGATCCTCTCCAAACTGGTGAGCATCATGGAAGAGAGGCTTTCGCGCCATGTCACCCGCTAACCCCATCATCCGCGTCGAAAACGTCAGCAAGCATTTCGACACGGTGGCGGCCCTGTCCGAGGTGGACCTTTTCGTCGAACCCGGGGAGAAGGTGGTCATCATCGGCCCCAGCGGCTCGGGCAAGTCCACCCTGCTTCGGACCATCAACCGCCTGGAAAGCATCACCGCCGGGTCCATCGTGGTGGACGGGTTCGACCTGTATGCAAAAGAGGTGGACATCAACAAGGTGCGCATGGAAGTGGGCATGGTCTTCCAGAGCTTCAACCTGTTTCCGCACATGACCGTGCTCGGCAACCTGACCATCGCGCCCATCAAGCTCAAGGGCATGTCAAAGGCCGAGGCCGAGGCCATGGCCCGCAGGCTGCTTGAGAAGGTGGGCATCCCGGACAAGGCCGACGTGTTTCCGGTGAAGCTTTCGGGCGGGCAGCAGCAGCGGGTGGCCATCGCCCGGGCCTTGGCCATGAGCCCCAAGATCATGCTTTTCGACGAGCCGACCTCGGCGCTTGATCCGGAGATGATCGGCGAGGTCCTCGACGTCATGGCCGCCCTGGCCAGAGAGGGCATGACCATGGTGGTGGTGACCCACGAGATGGGGTTCGCCCGGGAGGTGGCCGACCGGATCATCTTCATGGACGAAGGCCGCATCGTGGAGGAGGCCCCGCCCGCCAAGTTTTTCACCGCGCCGGAGCATCCGCGCACGCAGAAATTCCTGGAGCAGATACTCTAGATGACGGGGGCGCAAACGCGCCCCTTCGACCGAAGGCAAGGCCCTGGTTTATTGAAACCGGGGCCTTTTTTCGCCTGCACCGCCGCCGCCGGACAAAAGGACACTGAAAACCCTCCCTTTGCAGCGCGGCGCGGCCACAATCCGGCCATGGCTTTCCAGGCCTCCGACCCTGTCGACAGTCCCCCCCGACATGCCGCACAACCGTCGGTCATGACGAGGACAGGGCCGCGTGGTCGATCAGTTCCGCCGCCCAGGCATTGAGGCTTTTGCCCTGGGCGGCGGCGGTCATGGCCGCCCGGGCATGCACTTCGGGCCGCACCCTGACCATGAGCTTTCCGGAATACGGTTTTTTTGGGCGCACGCCATGCCTGCGGCAGGCGTCCAGGTAGTCGTCCACGGCCTCCTCGAAGGCACGGCGCATCTCGGTCACGGACTCGCCGTGAAAGGTGACGATGTCCGTGATGCCCGCGATGCGCCCGACGAAACAACCGTCTTCCTCGCTGTAGTCGATGCGGGCCGCATAGTCCCTGTAGGTCATGGGGTTCATCTCGTTGCTCCCGGGTCGTTTTCATGGGTTCCAGGGGACGAGTCCGCCCTATGGGGCGTCATCCCGATACGCTGCAAAAACTCCCGCGCCGCACGAACCTGGTAGGGCTTGGCCTCTTTGCCCGGATGCGGCCGGTGGGCGGTGAACATCTCGCCTCCCTTGACAAACCGGACCCGCGATCCGTCACCCTCGGATTTGACGCACCCACAGGCCTCAAGCAGGGATTCAATCCTGGCGAACGGCAGGTCCTTGCGGACCGGCACGGCGAAAACGTCGGCCAGGGTCTTTTTCTGGGTGTTGTTCACCTTTATATGATAGCATATTCTGCTAGCATGGCAAGCCCCTGTCAAACGCCGCCGCCATCCGGGCGCCGGGGCGCGCCAACCGGCCATTCCCCTTGTTTTTTTCTGGTCGGGAACATACCTTGCCCCAGGGGCTGGCCACAGCCGCACCGTCTCCCGGAACCCCAAGACCAAGGGCGGATGATGAAATCCCAGGCGCTCGAATTCCATAAGGCCCTCTTCGAGGAGCTCGACACCACACGGCTGCAGCAGAAATTTCTCTCGGCCCTGCTTGAGATGCAAAACGTCGAACGCGGCTCCCTGTGGGTCGCAGACGGCGACGGCTACCGGTGTCTGGCCGCCGTGGGCGCCCAAAGCGCGGACATTACCGGCTACCTCATCCCCAAAGACACCCCAAGCATCGTGGGCTGGGTCATCGACAACGGCCGCATGACCATCGCCGAGGCCTACAAGGACAAGCGCCATTTCCGCGAGGTCGAGGCCGGACTCGACATCAAAAGCACGCTGATATTGTGCTACCCGCTGATCCTGCGCGACGGCCGGGTCTACGGCGCGGTGGAGATCATCGACACCGCCCACGGCGGCAGCCGCCTCAACCTGCACAAGGACTACCTGGAGCTGATGGAGGACCTGGTGGCCATCGGGGCCATCGCCCTGGGCAACGCCATGGCCTTCGCGGACAAGCGCGACGAAAACGAAAAACTGCGCCGCCTGATCGCAGGCCAGGCTGACGAGACGCTCATCGGCCAAAGCGCCGCCTTCCTGGCCGCCCAGAAATCCCTGCGCGACTACGCCAAGACCGACTTCCCGGTGCTCATCACCGGCGAGTCCGGCACCGGCAAGGAGCTGGCGGCCCGGGAGATTCACCGCCAAAGCGACCGCAAAAGCGGCCCCTTTCTGGTGCAAAACGTCAGCGCCATCCCCGACACCCTGCTCGAAAGCGAGCTCTTCGGCTACAAAAAGGGGGCCTTCACCGGCGCGGACCGGGACAAGACCGGCCTTTTCGAGGCCGCCACGGGCGGCACGGTCTTTTTGGACGAAATCGGGGACATGGCCCTGTCGCTTCAGGCCCGCATCCTGCGCGTCATCCAGCAAAACGAGATCAAGCCCCTGGGCGGGACCAGCTCCCGGCAGGTGGACGTGCGCATCATCTCGGCCACCAACCGCGACCTGCGTCAGGCCATCGCCGCCGGGACCTTCCGCGAGGACCTGTTCTACCGCCTAAACGTCCTGCCCCTGGTCCTGCCGCCGCTTCGGGAGCGCCGCGACGACATCCCCCTTTTGCTCACCTATTTCCTGCGCCGCGACGGCGAGCGCCTGGGCGTCGCGCCCAAAAAGCTCACCGCCAGGGCCCTGGCCCGGCTTTCGGCCCATCCCTGGAAAGGCAACATCCGGGAGATGGAGAACTTGGTGCGCTACCTCCTGACCACCCTGCACGGCGACACCATCGACGAGGCCGATCTCCCCCCCACCATCCTGGCCGCCTACCACACGCCTCCCGTCGGCGCGGCCGACGTCCCCTCTCCCGAGGCCGCCTCCCCGTCCGCCGCCGATCTGTGCGAAAAGACCTGGGAGGAATTGGAACGCGGCTACGTGCTGGCCCTTCTGGACAAATACAAATGGAACATCACCCAGGCGGCCGCCAAGGCCGGGGTGAACCGCTCCACCTTCGACTCCCGCATCAAAAAGCTGGGCATCCGCAAGCGGTAGGCCGGGGTCGGCCCGGTCGGCCCGAATGGCCCGGTTCGGCCCGGATCGGCCCGGTTCGGCCCGGTCGGCCCTGTTCGGCCCGGTTGGCTTGGTTGGCTTGGTTGGCGGGGATGACCCGGTTGTCGGGGTCGGCCCGGTTGGCGGAGAGTCGGGGACGTGCGGGCGCGGCGAAAGCCGGACGACAGACGCGCCCCCCGGCGAAGGCCGCCAGGGGCTGGTCCCTGACCGCCGCGAGGGGCGCGGCAGGACGGCCGGGGACCGTCTGGACAGGCGTGATCAGCGGGCGGAAAAGGCCAGGGCCAGCACCAGAAAAAGGGTGGCCACGATCAGAAACAGGCGATTTTCACGGACGAACGCGACGCGCTTGTCCATAAGAAACTCCACCATGCCGTAGCGCTCGCCGGGGCGGTCCTTCATATGCGGCAGCCGGGCCAGATAGTGCTCCAGATAGTCCTCGTCGCCCAGCATCAGCAGATACAGGCGCGGCCGGAAATAATACCGATAATAGACAAAAAAAACGACCAGATACAGGGCCACCCAGCACAGGGCCGTTCCAAGCTCGATCATTGACGCTCCTCCATGAAAAAAAAGCGGTCAAAACCCGCTTTCGGCAATTCTTCCACACTTTGGCGGCGATGACAACCCCGCCCCGCCCAAAACGCGGCCCGGGGCCTTGCCTGGAGGCCCGCTCCCGTGTACCCCGGAGCCATGACCTCGTATCCCTGCCCGCCACGGCTTTGGGACCGCATCGCCCTGTGGACGGCCACCCTGGGACCGGTGGGACGCTTCCCGCTGACCCCGGGTTCGGCCGGGTCCGCCGTGGCCGTGCTGGCCGCCCCGTATGTCTTTTTGCCCCTGGGGGGGGCCGGACGCCTCCTGGTCCTGGCCCTGGTCTTTGTCGTCGGCGCCCTGGCGGCCACCCGGGCGGAGGCGCTTTTTTGCCGCAAGGACCCGGGGCAGGTGGTCATCGACGAGGTGCTCGGGCAGTGGCTGGCGCTTTTCCCCCTGTCTACGGCTGAGCCCTGGCCCATGTTGTGGGCCTTCGTGCTCTTTCGCCTCCTGGACATGACCAAGCCGCCGCCCATCCGCCAGTCCGAGCACTGGCTGCCTGCCGGGTACGGCGTCATGCTCGACGACGCCGTGGCCGGGGCCTTCGCCGCCCTGATCCTGTGGTTGTTTCTCTAAGGGGAGCTGCGGGCCGCAAAAAAACGTCCATGCGCCGCTTCTAACCCGCCGGAATCGCAAAAACTCATTTTTCTTTACAGCGCCCGGACGCCAGGTGTAAAAAGGAATCAATGCTGGGGAAGGCCCCCTGCAGAGTGGCGCAACCGGCAACGGAGGGTATCTGACGTTAATCCCACCCCGCATACCGGGCGATTGAGCGCCCCCTGATTCGCCCAGGCGCGCACGCGACTCCCCGGAAACAACTCCGGGAGCGGACCGGTCACCGGTAAAAGCGCGGACACGGGCGAATCTTTTTTTTCACACGGCCCCCGGCCGCCCTCCCCGCCTTGTCCCGAAGACCTCGCCCCGCCCCCCAAAAAATCCGGCGACCCCGGACGCAGAGAGCTCCCCGCATCCAGGATCGCCGCCATCCGCCCTGTGATATTCTCTTCGCCCTGCGGCTAGATGTTCCCCATGCACTGGTTCAGGCCATTATTGCAGTTGTTGATGCATAGCGCCTTGTTGGCGGCGGGCGCCTGGGCCTGATTGCATATCGCCACGCAATTCGACCAGGCTACGTTGCAGCTTTGGCGCTGCCTGTTGCGCCTGCGATCATCGGACTGTTCGCCATGTCCGCCGCCGCCGTAATAGCCGCCTCCCCCATAGTACTGCGGGGGCGCTCCATAGTACTGGGGCGGGGCCTGATAATACGGATCAGCGTAGTACGGGTCAGCCACTTCCACGCATGAGGCGGCGGAAATGGCGGCCACGACCATGGCGACACGAAACATTCCCCGCATAAAACCCGCATTGGTCGGCATGGATCTCTCCTGGGTTCGCGGCCTTGCGAGCCCGCTTGGAACATGTCTTCCCGGCCCCTGGCGGCAAGGCCGGCCGCGCCCGGCGCAACACCTATTCCTTGGGAGAGTGGCTGGAACGAAAGAGGATGCGCAAGGGGGCCATGGACAGTCCGAACAGCTTGCGCAACTGGTTTTCCACGTACCTGGCGTAGGACGGTTTGACCCGCTCGATGTCGTTGACGAAAAAAACGAAGGTGGGCGGCTCGGACGCCGTCTGGGTCAGATAGTAAAACTTGGCCCGACGCCCCTTGACCACCGGCGGCTGATGCCGGTCCAGGACCTGGCGCATGCTGCGGTTGAGCTCCCCGGTGCCCACCCGGATGGCGCATTCGACCTTGATGGCCCGGGCCGTCTCCAGGATCTGGTCCAGACCCCTTTTCCTGAGGGCCGAGACATAGAGCACGGGCACATGGGGACAGATGCGCAGTTCCTCGCGCATGTCCTTTTTGAGCTCCGTCATCTTGTCCCTGGGGATCAGGTCGATCTTATTGATGACCACCATAAACGGGGTCTTTTCCTTGTCCAAAAAGGCGATGAGCTTTTTGTCCTGGGTGCCCACGCCCCCGGCCGCGTCGATGACCAGGACGGCCACGTCGGCGCGCTTGGCGCTTTGCAGGGACTTGGTCGCCGTGTGGCGCTCCAGCTCGTCGTCAATGCGGGCCTTTTTGCGCACCCCGGCCGTATCCACAAAGATATAGGGCCGTCCGCCGCGCGTAAACGTCACGTCCACGGCGTCGCGGGTGGTTCCCGGCGTCTCGCTGACGATAAGCCGCGTCTCGCCCATCAGGGCGTTGACCAACGACGACTTTCCGGCGTTGGGGCGACCGAGCATGGCCAGCCGCAGCGGCTTGTCCGGCGCCTCGCCGTCCTCGCGGGCCGAGGCCCCCTCGTCGGCATCGGCCCCCGGGGCCTCGTCGGCCTCGGGCAACAGGTCGGCGATGATCTCGCGCAATTCCGGCACGCCCCGGCCATGGGCCGCCGACACCGTCACCAGGGGAAATCCCAGGCCGTAGAATTCCGAGGCCAGCTCCCCGGAGCGCTCCTCGCCGTCGGCCTTGTTCACGGCCAGAAGCACGGGCTTGGCGCTTTGGCGCAAAAGCTCGGCCACGTCGTGGTCAAGCCCGGTCAGGCCCTCCCGGCCATCGGTCACGAAAAGGACCAGATGGGCCTGGGCGATGGCCGCCTGGGCCTGGTCCATGACCAGGCGGGCCAGTGAATCGATATCGTCGGGGACCATGCCCCCGGTGTCCACCAGGAGCACCTCGCGGTCCTCGATGATCGCCTTGGATTCGAGGCGGTCCCGGGTGACGCCGGGACGGTCGTGGGTGATGGCCTTGGTCCGCCGCGCCAGGCGGTTGAACAAGGTGGATTTGCCCACATTGGGACGTCCGATGAGGGCGATGACCGGCGGCATGTTGTCTCGTTTTTCGGGTTGCCGGGCCGATGAGGCGGCCCGTGGGTGCGCGTATTTTTTTGTGGGGGGGCCAAGGCCCCCCGCGTCACTATCCGTTGTGGCCTAGTATGCGCCGGAACGCAACAGCCCGGCGATCTCGGCCGCGACCTTTTCCCCGGACAAAAGCATGCCGCCGAAAATCGGCCCCATGCGGTAGGAGCCGAAGGTGGCGTTGGCGGCCATTCCGGCCACATACACCCCGGGGAACACCTCGCGGGTGTTTTTCACGGTGTTGGTCTCGGCCACCTCGGCCCACATGGACTGCTCGCCCTCGATGCCGCCGGACGGCGTCAAAAGGCGCACGTCGTTTTTGCGCACCAGGGTCTTTAAGACCTCCACGTCGTGCCCCGTGGCCTCGATGATGAACTTGGTGTGCAGCACCAGCGGGTCCACGTGCAGCCCGGCGATCTCAACCGGCGAGGAGTTGATGACCAGCCCGCAGACGCGTTTTTGGCCGCCCGCCTCGCGCAGGACCACGTCCTCCACGCTCATGCAGTTAAAGACCTTGGTCCCGGCCAGGCAGGCCCGGGAGGCCAGGGTGGTGGTGCAGGCCACGGCGTCGGCGGTGTAGTATTCGTCGCGGAAGTGTTTGACCGGCACGCCGATCTCTTCCAGCAGGTGTTTGCTCTCCTCCTGGACCACGATATAATTAAACGTCATGCCGCCGCCCCACATGCCGCCGCCGATGGACAGCTTGCGCTCGAACAGGGCGACCTTGAAGCCGTCTTTGGCCAGCCGGTAGGCGGCGGTCAGCCCCGACGGCCCCCCGCCCACGATGGCCACGTCCAGGTCCAGGCATTCCTTGAACTTCTCAAAATACTCGGTGAGAATGGCCTCGGTGATGATGCGTTCATTCAGCGCCATATATCCTCTCTTTTGGCGATGTGTTGCGTAAAAATCCGCTGCGTCCCTCTCCCTTTGCGTGGATCAGGCTGCGCCGATCTTGTCCTTGATGGCCTGGACGTACGGGGCGCGCAAAAGCCCCTTTTCCGTGGCGATGCCGCTAATAAGCGCCGCCGGGGTCACGTCAAAGGCGTAATTGAAGACGGGTACGCCCTCGGGGGTGATCTGATGCTCCCCGATATGCGTCACCTCCCGTGGCGTTCTGTCCTCGATGGGAATCTGGTCTCCGCTTTGAATGCGCAGGTCGAAGGTGCTGGACGGGGCCGCCACGTAAAACGGCACGCCATGGGCCTTGGCGCAAAGGGCCACGGTGTAGGTGCCGATCTTGTTGGCCGCGTCGCCGTTGGCCGCGATGCGGTCCGCGCCCACCACCACCTTCTGAACCATGCCCCGTTTCATCAGGTGCCCCACGGCGTTGTCGCAGGCCACGGAGACGTCGATGCCGTCCTTGTGCAGCTCATACGCCGTCAGGCGCGCGCCCTGGAGAAAGGGCCGCGTCTCGTTGGCGATGACCTTGATGCGCTTGCCCTGCTCGATGGCCGCCCGGATGACCCCCAGGGCCGTGCCGTAGCCCGCCGTGGCCAACGCCCCGGCGTTGCAGTGGGTCATGACCGTGTCGCCGTCGTCGATGGCCTCGGCCCCGAAGCGGCCCATGGCCTTATTGATCTCGATGTCCTCGGCGTGCACGGCCTTGGCCTTGGCCAAAAGCCGCGCGGACAACTCCTCAGCCCCGATGTCCCCGGCGGCTGCGGTCTCGGCGCGCATGAGCTCCACGGCCCAGCGCAGGTTGACAGCCGTGGGCCGGGCGTTTTCCAGATCGCGCCACAGCTCTGAAAGCCGCACCCGCCAGCCCGGACCGGCCTGCTCCATGGCCTGGCGCAGGGCCAGCCAGCAGCCGTAGGCGGCGGTCACGCCGATGGCCGGCGCCCCGCGCACGACCATGGTCTGCAAGGCGTAGATCACGTCCTGGGTGGTGCGGCAGATGAAATATTCCTCACGGCCGGGCAGAACGCGCTGATCAAGCAAAATAAGGGCCTGCTTGATCTCCGAAAACTGGATGTGGTCGGTCATGTCGTCTCCAGGGTTGGTTCGAGATGGCTTATTCCCACTGCACGCGCCCCCTGTCCGGGGGGTCCGGGGGAAATGATCTCCCCAGGCGGGAGAGGGGTCCGGGGAGAGGGCGGCGCCCTCATCCCGGTCTGCCTACGTCAGCTTCTTGCGCAACAGTTCATTGACCAACGCGGGGTTGGCCTGCCCCTTGGTGGCCTTCATGATCTGCCCGACGAAAAATCCCATAAGCTTTGTCTTTCCGGCCTTGTACGCGGCCACCTCTTCCGGGCTTGCGGCCAGGACCGCATCCACGGCGGATTCCAGAGCTAAAGAGTCGGAAATCTGTGAAAGGCCTTTCTGGTCCACATAGGCCTGGGGGTCAAGGCCCTGGGCGAAAATTTCGGGGAAGATCTGTTTGCCGATCTTGCCGCTGATCTTGCCGGATTCCACGAGCGTCACCAGCCCGGCCAGATGGGCCGGGGTGAAGGCGCAGGCGGCGGCCGAGGCGGCGGCCTGGTTTAATTCGCGCATAAGCTCGGACATGATCCAGTTGGCGGCCTTTTTCGGTTCGCCGCAAAGCCGGGCGGCCTCTTCGAAATAGTCGGCCACATCGCGTTCGGCCGTGAGCACGTCGGCGTCTTTGCGGGTCAGGCCATAGGCCGCCACGAACCGGTCGCGCCTGGCCTCGGGCAGTTCGGGAAGCTCGGCGCGCCAGACGGCGAGCTTTTCCTCGGCGATCACCAGGGGCACCAGATCGGGGTCCGGGAAATACCGGTAATCGTGGGCCTCCTCCTTGCCACGCATGGAGGCGGTGACGCCCTTGTCGACGTTGTAGAGTCGGGTTTCCTGGATTACGGCCTGCCCGTCGTCCAAAAGATCGGCCTGGCGCTCGATCTCGTATTCGATGGCCTTTTGGACGTGGCGGAAGGAGTTCATGTTTTTAAGCTCCGCCCGGGTGCCAAGCGCCTGCTGTCCGAAGGGCCGAAGACTCACGTTGGCGTCGCAGCGGAAACTGCCCTCCTCCATGTTGCCGTCGCAGATGCCCAGGTAGACCAGGATGGAGCGCAGGGCCTTAAGGTACGCCACGGCCTCCTCGGCGCTGCGCATGTCGGGTTCGCTGACGATCTCGATAAGCGGCACGCCGGTGCGGTTTAGGTCCACGTAGCTGGCGTTTTCCGTGGCGGAATGGATATTTTTCCCGGCGTCCTCTTCCATGTGGATGCGCGTTATGCCGATGACCTTCTCCACGCCGTCCACGGTGATGGCGAGGCGTCCGTGTTCGCACAGCGGCGTCTCGAACTGGGATATCTGATAGCCTTTGGGCAGGTCGGGATAGAAATAGTTCTTGCGGGCGAACACCGAGGTCAGATTGACGCGGCAGTCCACGGCCAGGGCCATCTTGGCGGCGTATTCCACGACCTTTTCGTTGAGCACGGGCAACACGCCGGGCATGCCGGAGCACACGGCGCAGACGTTTTCATTGGGTTCGGCGCCGAAGGCCGTTGAGCAGGAGCAGAAAATCTTGCTTTTGGTGCGCAGTTGGGCGTGCACCTCGAGACCAATGACCGTCTCGTATCGGGGCATGGCGACTTCTCCGGGGCCATGGCGCAGGCGGAAATCCCGCATGCGCCGGGTTTTATGACAACGCATTTCCGAACCAGGGAACCTACCCGCAAGGCCCGATGGGGTCAATGGCGGTCTGACGCCTGTGGCGCCCGGCCTTTGACCCGCTTCGGATATGGGATATATACGGACGTACGGTAAAGCGGAACCGCCTGCGGAAGGCAAGCCCAAGGAGGCTTCTCATGGACGACAAGGATCAATTCGGCGTCAGCCTGGAAGACCAGTTGGCCAAGTGGAAAGCCAAGATCGACGCCAGCAAGGCCCAAGCGGAGAAAAAGGGACCGATCTTTTTCGACAGGTATGCCGCCGACCTGGAGAAGATGCTCGGCAAGTACGAAAAGGCCCGCTACAAGCTGACGCTTCTGCGCAAGGGCGGTAGCGACGCGCTGCACGACCTCAAGGAAGGCTTCGAAGGCGCCTTCTCCGAACTCAAATCCGCCGTGACCAAGGCGCTGGATAAATTATAGGGGGAGAGCCTTCGGCGACCAGGGGGAACCTTTTTTGAAAAAAAGGTTCCCCCTGGACCCCCTCCAAAAAACTTCGTCGCGCTTCGCGTCCGCGTGCGGGAGCAATCACGTTCGCCGTGCCGCCTGGATTTTCGGGCGCTTTTTTTCAGGCGCTGCGCGCCTGGAAAAAAGCGCACGATATCAGGGGGTCCGGGGGAAATGATTTCCCCCGGGCGGGGTTCGGGGCAGCCGCCCCGACGCAAAGCGGGGCAGCCGCCCCGTCGCCTAGCCGCCCAGGTAGGCTTTTTTGACCATGGGATCGCGGCGCAGTTCTTCGGAGGAGCCCTGGGCCACGATCTCGCCGGTATCGAGGACATATCCCCGGTGGGCGAAATCCAGGGCGACCTTGGCGTTTTGCTCGATGAGCAGGATGGTCATGCCTTCTTCGTTGAGCTTTTTGAGCGTGCGAAACATCTCGTACATCAGAAGCGGCGCAAGGCCCATGGACGGCTCGTCGAGCAGGATGAAGTCGCAGCCGGTCATAAGCGCCCGCCCCACGGCCAGCATCTGCTGCTCGCCGCCGGACAGGGATTCGCTACGCTGCTTGCGCCGCTCGGACAGGCGCGGGAACAGGGTGAGCACCCGTTCCAGGTCCTTGGCCATGGCCTCGGGGCTGTCCTTTCGGGCATAGGTGGCCAGGTTCAGGTTCTCCATGACCGTAAGGTTCCCGAAGATGCGTCGGCCTTCGGGGGCCAGGTCCATGTGCAGCTTGCGCACCACATCGTGGGTCTCGACGGAAAGCAGGCTTTGGCCTTCGTAGCGGATGTCGCCCTTTGTGACCTTGGGGGCCTCGGGGGGCGGCAGGCGCATGATGGTGAGAAGCGTGGTGGTCTTGCCCGCGCCGTTGGCCCCGATAAGCGTGACGATCTCGCCCCGGTCCACGTGGAAGGAGATGCCGTGCAGGGCCTCGATGTTGCCGTATTTGACGTGCAGATTTTCGACGGAAAGAAGCATGCTGTGGTCCCGTGGCGCGCCGTCGGCTGTGCGGCGCGTTTTCCAGCTAAATGATAGAGGCGGTCTCCCCGGTTACGCGACCGCCCGACCCGGGGGTCCCGGCCGTACAAGACGCCCGTCCCTGACAGGCGACGTGGCGCGAGAGCCAACGGACAAGATCACATCGCGTTTCCTGCGCCGCTAGATGGCGTCGTCTCCCAGATAGGCCTTGATGACCACGGGGTTCTCCCGGATCTCCTTGGGCGTGCCCTCGGCGATGGTGGCCCCGAAATCGATGACCTTGATCCAGGTGCACAGGCTCATGACCACGTCCATCTGGTGCTCGATCATCCAGATGGACAGCTTGAATTCCTTGTGAATCCAGGCAATGAGCTTGATTAAACCCTCCACGTCGGAGGAGTTGAGTCCGGCGGCGGGCTCGTCGAGCATGAGCAGGTCAGGCTTTATGGACAGGGCCCGGGCGATCTCCACCCGGCGCTGGATGCCGTAGGGCAGGTTGCCCGGCAATTCGTGCGCGAACTGGGCCAGATCCAGGGCCTCGAGGATCTCCATGCCCCAGGCGCGCATCTGCGCCTCCCGGCCCAGATACCGCTTGGTGCGCAGAAAGCAGTCCCACAGGCTGTAGCCCAGATGGTAGTACTGGGACACCAGGATGTTGTCGAGGACGCTCATGTCGAACCACAGCCGGATGTTCTGGAAGGTCCGGGCGATGCCCAGGCCCGTGACCCTGTGGGGCTTAAGTCCCCGGGTGTTCGTGCCCTTGAAGATGATGTCGCCGCGCGAGGGCTGGTAGAATCCGCTGATCAGGTTGAAGACCGTGGTCTTTCCCGCTCCGTTGGGGCCGATAAGGCCCATGAGTTCGCCGCCCTCGAAGGTGACGCCGAAGTCGGTGACCGCGCACAGGCCCCCGAAGTATTGGGTCATGTCCTTGACTTCCAAAAGCGCCACGAGCCCTACCCCTTCAGTCTGTAGAATTTTTTCAAGCCGGGGAAGATGTCGGCCAACTCGCGGTTGCCCATGATTCCCTCGGGACGAAACTGCATAAGAAGCACCAAAAGAAGCGGAATGACGATCCACTTGATGATCTGCAAGGGCCGAAGGGCCTCCATGAGCAGGGTGATCAGGATGGCCGAGAGCACCGCGCCCGACAGCGACCCCATGCCCCCCAGGTAGACCATGACCATGACCTCGGTGGACTTGAGGATGGTGAACGATCCAGGGTTCACGTAGCCCAGGACATGGGCGAACAGCGCCCCGGCGATGCCCGCCAGCCCGCAGGAGACCATAAACGCGGTCATCTTCACCTGGTTTGTGTTCACGCTCATGATCTCGGCCGCGATCTCGTCCTGGCACACGGCGTTGACCCCGTTGCCAAGGGTGGAGAAGATGAAGCGGCGGATGAGCCAGACGGAGAACACGGTGCCCAAAAAGACCCAGATGATCATCCAGGGCAGCTCGGCCGTGGTGTTCATGGCGGCGGTGACCTTGCTCATGCCCATGAACCCCCTGGCCCCGCCGATGGCGTTGATGTTCTCGATGGTGCTTTTGACGATGTAGGCGGCGGCGATGGTGATGATGGCCAGATAGTCGCCCCGGGTGCGAAACGACGGCACGGCGACCAGAAGGCCCACCAGCGCGGCGGCCACGCCGCCTGCGACCAGCACGAAGGGGAAGAGGAACACGGCCAGATGCGGCGGCAAAAGCGCCTGTCCGAACACCGAACCGTCGGCGAACAGCAAAACGGACAACACCGAGGACACGTAGGCCCCCACGGCCATGAAACCGGCGTGGCCGCAGGAGAACTCGCCCATGTTGCCGTTGATGATGTTTAAGCTCGACGACAGGATGATGTTGATGCCCATGAACATGAGGACCGATTGCCAATAGACGTTCATGGCCCCGGTCATGGACACGAACACAAGCACCGCCAGAAGCAGGGCGAGCAGCGCAGGGATGGTATACTGTTTCATCGTTACCCGGCCAAAAGGCTAAATCTTGGTCCGCCGCGCCACGCCGAAGAGTCCGGTGGGCTTGACCGACAAAATGAGGAGCAAAATGGTGAACGCGATGAGGTCACGCAGGGTGGACGGAAAAAACGCCACCACCATGATCTCCACGAACCCCAGCAAAAATCCTCCGGCGAAGGCCCCCCTGATGGAGCCGATGCCGCCCACAACCGCAGCGATAAAGGCCTTCCAGCCGATCAGCGCCCCCATGTACGGGTCGAGCACCGGATAGGTGATGGCGAAGAGCAGTCCGGCCAGCCCCGCGAACCCGGAACCCAAGACGAAGGTGAAGACGATGACGCTGTCCGCCGGGATGCCCATGAGCGGCACGGCGAACCGGTCGTAGGAGATGGCCCGCATGGCCATGCCGATCTTGGTCTTGACCACCACGAAGCGCAGAAAGAAAAAGGCCAGGATGGCCACCAGGATGACGCCCATCTTGATGTTGGTGATGTTGACCCCGGCGATGTTGTAGACCGTGGTGGGGATAAGCGTGGGAAAGCTGCGGCGGCTGGCGCCAAGGAGCGCCAGGTTGGCGTGTTCGAGGATAAGCCCGCACATGAGCGCCGTGATGACCACGTACAGCCGGTTGACGCCCTTGCGGCGCAAGGGGCGGTAAGCCACCCGCTCCAGGGTCACGCCGACCACGGCCGTGAGCATCATGGTCAGGGGCACGGCCAGGGCCAGCACCAGCCAGCCCGGCATGCCGGGGATGATCCCGAGCTTGCCCAGAAAAAGCATGCATACGTAAAAAGCGATGTACGCCCCGACCATGAAGATGTCGCCGTGGGCGAAGTTGATCAGAAGCAGCACGCCGTAGACGAGACAGTAGCCCAGGGCGATGAGGGAATAAAAGCTTCCCCACTGCAGGGCATTGAAGATGTTTTGTATGAACGATTGAAGCAACGGCCTGTCCCCCCGGCGTTGTGATGCAAGGTCATTCCCCGACCCGGAACCGCAGGCCCCGGGTCGGAGAGGTTGGCATGACTAGTTCGGGCACACCGACTTGTAGAAGCCGAACTTGCCCTCGGGATCGATCTTGACCACCACGGCGCACTTGACCGGATCATGGTCGCCTTCGGGATTAAACGACATCTTGCCGGTGATGCCGTCGAAGTCCTTGGTGGCGGTCATGGCCTTACGCAGGGCGTCGCGGTCCTTTTCCATGTCGCCGGTGATGGGACCCATGCGCTTGGCGCCGTCGAGCATCAGATTGATGGAGTCCCAGGTCAAAGCGGCCACATCGTCAGGGGTCTTCTTGTACAGGGTGGTGTACTCGTCGATGAATTCCTTGGTCTTGCCCTTGGCGCCGGCGGCGGCGTAGTGGGTGACGAAGGACAGGCCCTTGCAGTCGTCGCCGCAAAGCCCCATCAGGTCGCCGCTGCCCCAGGAGTCGCTGCCCATGATCGGCTTGGTGAAGCCCATGGACTTGGCCTGCTTCACGATCAGCGGCACTTCATTATAATACTGCGGGGTGAACAGCACTTCCGCGCCGGACTTGGCGATGTTGGTCAACTGGGCGGAGAAATCCACGTCCTTGGTGGTGAAGGTCTCAAAGGCCACCACGGAGCCGGGGCCGTTTAACTTCTCGAAGGCGGCCTTGAAATCCTCGGCCAGGCCCTTGGGATAGTCGCTGGCGATGTCGTAGAGCACGGCGGCTTTCTTGGCGCCGTATTCCTCGGTGGCGAACTTGGCGGCCACGGGGCCCTGGAAGGTGTCCAGGAAGCAGCCGCGGAAGACGAAGGGCCGCGCCTTGGTGGTGTTGGGGTTGGTGGACCAGGGGGAGATCATGGGGGCCTTGAGCTCGTTGGACGCCTCGCCAGCGGGCACGGCCTGCTTGCTGGACTGGGGTCCGATGATGCCCAGAACCTTGTCCTGGGTGATGAGCTTGCGGGCGGCGGACAGGGCGGATTCGGCCTTGGACTCGTTGTCCTCGTAGATGAACTCCAGGACGTACTTCTTGCCGCCGATATCCACGCCGCCAGCGTCGTTGATCTTTTTCTTGAGCATCTCGGCCGAATTTTTGGAGGACTCGCCCACGTCCGGGATGTCGCCGGTCATGGGGATGTTGAACCCGAGTTTGATGCTGTCGGCGGCAAACGCGGGCAATGCCGTCAAAAGGACCAGCGCCAGGGCGCCAAGCAGGGACTTTTTCATGCAAACCTCCTGTTCTCGCTTGATTTCAAAGAGTTACCAACACCGCACCGAGACCAGCTTCTACCCTAACTTCCCTTGGAAGGAAATCCCTCAATCGGCAAAAAAGACATTTTTGTGAAACTTTGACCGCCTTTTCGCGTCGCGGTCCTGATCGTCCGGGCGCGGGGTACCCGCCTAATCCGCCGCGCCCGGACGCTTTGATCCTGATCTAGGCCGAACCCAGAACCTTCTCCACCGTGGTGCAGGGCATGCCGAAGGCCTCGCCCACGGCCCCGTAGGTCAGCTCGCCCAGGTAGGTGTTGAGGCCCATGGCCAGGGAATGGTCCTGGCGCAGGGCCTCCATGCCGTTTTGGGCCAGCTTCATGGCGTAGGGCAGGGTCTGGTTGCACAGGGCGTAGGTGGAAGTGCGCGGCACCGCTCCGGGCATGTTGGCCACGCCGTAGTGCACCACGCCGTCCACCAGATAGGTGGGGGCGGCATGGGTGGTGGCCTTGATGGTCTCCACGCACCCGCCCTGGTCCACGGCCACGTCCACGATGACCGACCCCTGCTTCATGGTGCCGATCATGTCCCGGGTCACCAGGCGCGGGGCCTTGGCGCCGGTGATGAGCACCGCGCCGATCAAGAGGTCGGCGTAGGTCACGGCCTTGCGGATGTTGGGCTCGTTGGAGGACACGGTGACGATGCGGCCCTGATAGATGTCGTCGAGGTACTGCAGACGGGAGTGGTTCACGTCGAGCACCGTGACCTGGGCGCCCATGCCCATGGCGATCTTGGCCGCGTTGGTGCCGACGATGCCCGCGCCCAGGATGACCACCGAGGCCTGGGGCACGCCGGGCACGCCGCCCAAAAGCAGTCCCCGTCCGCCCTGGGATTTTTCCAGATGATGCGAACCCACCTGGGGGGCCATGCGTCCGGCCACTTCGCTCATGGGCAGAAGCAGAGGCAGTCCGCCGCCGGGAAGCTGCACGGTCTCGTAGGCGATGCCGATGGTTCCGGACTTGAGCAGCTCCTCGGTCAGGGGCTTGTCCGCGGCCAGATGCAGGTAGGTGAAAAGCAAAAGGCCCTTGCGCAGGTACTTGTATTCGGGGGCGATGGGCTCTTTGACCTTGATGACCATCTCGGCGGCCCAGGCGCCGGCGGCATCGGTGAGTTTGGCCCCGGCGGCCGCATACTGCTCGTCGGGCAGCCCGCTGCCCGTGCCCGCCCCGGCCTCGACCAGCACCGTGTGTCCACGACGGACCAGGGTTTCAATAGCACCGGGCGTCATGGACACCCTGTTCTCCAATGTTTTGATTTCCTTAGGAATTCCAATAATCATAACACACTCTCCGCAAGGCGTGGTAAAGAAAAAAAATTCGTCGGAGGACGCCGCCGCGACGTCTCCGCAGAGCCACCATAGTCAACCACGGGGTGTCGGACTTTTATGACAACCCCGCCCGAATGACAACACCAAAAGACCTTCCCTGCCCGCCGCAAACCGGCCAGGATGCAGCATTTTTAGCCTACAGGCCCGGATCGACACAGGAAATGCCCGCCCCTTCGCCCCGCTGCCCCTGGCCATTTCCTTTCATATCACTTTGTTAAACACTACGACGCCGCCTGCCCTGCGCCGCCAGCCCACGTCCCAGGCCCGAGGCCGCGCCGCGCCCCGTATCCCGCCGTCCCTCCCGCCCCCGCGTGTCCGCAGGCCCCCGGGCCTTGCCCTCCCGCCCCATGGATCGCATATTTTCGCTATTTATCCCAGGTAGATGGATTTTCGCCGGGCAATCAGCCGCCGCGCCGTGGGCCAAGGCTGCGGGGCAGGCCGTCCGGCCGCAGGCCGCCCCTCATATCGGCACTAAATTTGCTAGAGCTTGAAAAATTCAGATGTCACCGGCATTTTCACATCATCCGGCTCGAGGAGGGAAACATGGAACGTCTCTTACGCAAAACGCTGCTCATTCTGGCTGGCGTCTGCCTCGTTTTGACCATGACCACCGTCTACGTGGCGGCCCAGGAATTCAAGGCCGGCACGGCCTATGTCGAGCCTCGGGGCGGCGTCTACGGCACCTTCAGCAGCCATGTGAACGTCATCGCCACCTACGGCGGCGCGCTGGGCTATTACGTCGTGGACAACCTGTCCATCGAGGCCGAGGGCCTGGGCTACTACATCGACCAGCAGAAAATCGACGCCACCGTCCTGGGGACAGCCGCCAAGGACGACGCGGCCACGGCCTTTGGCGGCAGCCTCATGGCCCGCTGGCACATGTTCACCTCGGAGAAGGCCTCCTTTTTCGTGGCTGGCGGCGCAGGCGGCCTGTGGGCGGACCGCAGGGTTCCCTACCGGGGCAAGCAGTACAGCATCACCGAGCAGGGCGAACTGGGCGCCACCGTCAAGGTGACCGAACAATTCAACATCAAGCTGGCCGGACGCTACCAGCACATCGGCGCCTTCAACCAGAACGGCTTAAGCGCCCTGGGCGGCAATCTGGGCCTCAACTTCACCTTCTGACGCCATGCACGGCCGGTGGGCGGGAAAAAGTCCGGCCGCAGCCAGGCGGGTGGACTTTTTTTTTCGCCGCAGGTAGCGTCCCGAAAATAACCACGTCATGGCGGACCGCCCCGCCCGGGGCCGCGGACACAGGGAGCGGACGGACCATGACAGCCCAGGACGCCGGATCATGAGCAAAATTCTGGACCAGGACGAGGTCGACGCCCTACTGCGCGGGCTTTCCGGCGGCGAGATCGAGGCCGAGTCGGACATCCTGGAAGACGACTCCGGGGTGGTGGTCTTCGACCTGTCCAACCAGGACCGCATCATCCGGGGCCGCATGCCGGTTCTGGAGATCATCAACGACCGCTTCGCGCGCCTGGCCTCCAACGCCATGGCCAACGCCATGCGCAAGCGCGCCGACGTTAACCCCATCTCCATCGACATGTCGAAATTCGGGGACTTCATGCGCTCGCTCCCCGTGCCCACCTCCATCAACATCTTCAAGCTCGACCCGCTGCGCGGCAACGCCATCCTTGTGGTGGACTCCCGGCTGGTCTTCGCCATGGTGGAGAGCTTTTTCGGGGGGGCGGGCAGCCAGCCCAAGATCGAGGGCCGCGACTTCACGCCCATCGAGCAGGCCATCATCGGCAAGGTGGTGCGCATCGCCCTTGAGAACATGGAGGAATCCTGGGCGCCGGTGCACGAGGTGCATATCGAGCTGGTGCGCTCCGAGGTCAACCCCCAGTTCGCGGCCATCGTGCCGCCAAGCGACGTGGTGGTGGTGGTGACCTTCGAGGTGGAGCTGGAAAACGCCATCGGCTCGCTCATCGTCTGCCTGCCCTACGCCACCATCGAGCCCATCCGCTCCAAGCTCTACGCCTCGTTTCAGACCGAGCGCCTGGAGGTGGACCACGCCTGGATCTCGCGCTTCAAGGAGCGGCTCATGGAGACGCCGGTGGAGATGGTCATCCGCTTCGGCGAGACGCAGATCACCGGCCGCCAGCTTTTAAGCCTGAAGCCTGGCGACATCCTGATGCTCAATAACGACGAGGACGACCTGCTCGCGGCCGAAATACAGGGCGTGCGCAAGTTCCAGGGCATCCCCGGACAGGTCAAGTCCAACAAGGCCTTCCAGATCATCAAGGAAGAAGAGATTCGCTACGAATAGGCGCGGCCTGCGGCGTCCAGCAAAATAACGGCCGGGAGCAGATCCCGGCTTTTTCTTTTTTCGCGGCCCGACGCGCCCGTCCCGGCGGGGTATGGCCCGTGCGGGCTACGACACCCCGCTTCCCCGCCCTCCCCGGCTCTCCCTCCCGCCCGAACCGATCGCGGCCGTGGCCGCTGCGGCCAGGGGCCGGTCGTCTTTGAGCATGACCCCGGTCATGCCCCCGGCCAGGGCCAAAGCAAGCAGATGGTCCAGGGTGGCGGCGGCCTCGGCGAACGGCAGCCCCTGGGGCCGGATGTTGGAGATGCAGTTTCGCCGCTCGTCGGTGTCGCCCACCTTGGGGCCGTAGGTCAGATAGACCCCCAGGCTGTCCGGAGACGTCAGCCCCGGCCGCTCGCCGATAAGGATCGCCGTGGCCCTGGCGCCGCACAGCTCCCCGATCTCGTCGGCCACGGCCACCCGGCCCAGGTTCACGTAGGCCCCCCGGGCCAGACGATAGCCCCGCCTGCGGCAGCGCGGCAAAAACTCGCGCAAAAACGGCGCGACCTGGCGCATGACCGCCGGGGCGGACAGCCCGTCGGCCACCACCAGGGCCAGATCGGGACGGCCCGCGTCGGCACGCGCCTCCTCATGGGCCGCCCTGGCGACCATGGCCGCCGATTCGGCGTCCAGCCTGCGCCCCAGGTCCGGCCGCAGCAGATATTCCCGGCGGTCCCTGGCCCGGCTGCGAAGCGCCAGGCACGCTAGCCCCATCTGCGCCAGCTCGCCAAGCAGCGTCGGCACGTCCGCAGGCAGATGCACCGCGTCCCTGGCCATGGCATGGTCGGCCAGAAAGGCCAGATGCGCCGCCGTGGGCAGGCTCACGCCGCTTCGGCCCACAGCCACCCGGGCTGAGGTGAACAGGGCCAGATCCAGGCGCTGGCCGTTAGTCGCAGTCGACGCGCCCTGTGCGGCGGTTTCCGGCGCCGGGGAGGAGGCATGCGAAGGCATGTCGCCGGGCGGGATGTCTGCGGGCGAATCAGCGCAGGTCATGGGGCAGCTCCAGCAGGGGATGTCCGGGGGGGACGGCCCGGGGCAGGCCGCGTTCGTCGAAAAGGCCCATGCCCGCAAGCCAGGCCTCGAACTCCGGGGCCGGTCTCAGGCCCAAGACCCGGCGCAGGTACAGCACGTCGTGAAACGAGGTGCTCTGGTAGTTGAGCATGATGTCGTCGGCCCCGGGCACGCCGATGACGAAGACGCACCCGGCCGGGCCAAGCAGGGTCAACAGAACGTCCATGTCGTCCTGGTCGGCCTCGGCGTGGTTGGTGTAGCACACGTCGGCCCCCATGGGCAGGCCCAGAAGCTTGCCGCAAAAGACGTCCTCAAGCCCGGCCCGGATGATCTGTTTGCCGTCGTAAAGATATTCGGGGCCGATGAAACCCACCACGGTATTGACCATAAAGGGGTCGAAGGCCCGGGCCACGCCGTAGGCCCTGGCCTCCAGGGTCTGCTGGTCCACGCCGTGGTGGGCGTTTGCGGACAGGGCCGAGCCCTGGCCGGTCTCGAAATACATGACGTTTCCCCCCGCCGCGCCGCGGCCAAGGCTCAAGGCGGCGTCCCGGGCCTCGGCCAGAAGGGCCAGGTTCACCCCGAAGCTGGCGTTGACCGCCTCGGTTCCGCCGATGGACTGGAAGACCAGATCCACGGGCGCGCCCTGGCGCATAAGTTCGAGGGTGGTGGTCACATGGGTCAGCACGCAGCTCTGGGTGGGGATGGCGTAGCGCCGCCGCACCGCATCGAGCATGTCGAGGAGCCTTCGCACGTTGGCCGGGCTGTCCGTGGCGGGATTTATGCCGATGCAGGCGTCGCCGCTGCCCATGACCAGCCCGTCGATGACTGCGGCCAGGATGCCCCGGGGGTCGTCGGTGGGATGGTTGGGCTGCAGCCGCGACCCTATGCGCCCGGGCAGGCCCAGGGTGGTGCGAAAGACGGCGACGTTGCGGATCTTGGAGGCCGTAAGGATCAGGTCCTGGTTGCGCATGATCTTGGACACGGCCGCGGCCATCTCCGGGACAAGCCCCGGGGACAGGGCGGCCAGGGTCGCGGCGTCGGCGGCCTCGGTAAGCAGCCAGTCCCGGAACTGCCCCACGCTCATGGCCGACACCGGGTGAAACGCGGTCCGGTCGTGGGTTTCGAGGAGAAGCCGCGTGACCTCGTCGATCTCGGGCGCAATCACTGGATATTCAAGAAAGTCGGCAAGCGGGACGTCGGCCAGGGCGAAGCGGGCCGCCACGCGTTCGGCCTCGTTTTCGGCGGCGAGCCCGGCCAGGGCGTCGCCTGAGCGGGGGGGAGAGGCCTTGGCCAGAAGCCGGGCCAGATCGGGAAAACGGTAGCCCATGCCGCCAATGGTGTGGGAATACATGCAACCCCCGGAGTCCCGGCTATTTTACGGTCACAGTGACCTTGTCCGGCCGGGCCTCCAACAGCTCGCAGCCCTGGGGCATCTTGACCTGATAGGGCATGTCGTGGCGGCCTGCCTCGGTTCCGGGTTTGAGGTCCACCCGGGTCTCCACCAGATCCTCGAAGCCCTTGTCGTTTAAAAGCTGCACCGGCCCCTTGATGCGCAAGGTCACGGTCTTTTGGACCACCTCGGCCCGTTCCGGGGGAAAGACCCGCACCGGCACGCGCACCGTGGCCTCGCCCATGCGCGGGGCGAAATGCAGGGTGACCATGGCCGACAGCGGCGAGCCTTCCAGGCCCTCAGGGATGGCCAGACCCACCCGCTCCTCGTGGACGGCGCCCGGGGCGGGTCCAAAGGTCAGCGGGTTGGTGCGGATGTCCTCGATGGCCGCCACCGCCTTCTCCGCCCCGGTGATGCGCACCGTCTCGGGCCGCACCCGGCTCCCGGCCAGGACAAAACCCTCGGGCACCGGCGAGCCGAGAACGGGTTTGATCGGTATGTCCCTGGAGACCCGGCGCTCCACTTCGAGTTCGATGCGCGAGGGCCTGATCTCCACCACGTCGTAGACCCTGGAGATGGGCACGTTGGCCGGATCCAGGGCGATGGCGTTTTTGCCCGGGGTGATGGCGCTTAAATTGAGCGGATAGACGAGCTGGCTTTCCTCGATCTTGCGCACCATGCCGCGCGGGCCGCGCACCAGGACCTCCACGGCGCCGAGCATGCCCCCCCGGATGAACAGGCCGTCGGGCATGCCCGCCATCTCCACCTTCATGGGCACCCAGCTGTCCACCTTTTCCCGGCCGGTGACCAGATACCAGCAAAAAACAGCCAGCACGAAGGCCAGCAGAAGCTGCTGCCAGTTGGATTTCATATGCGCCGTCCCCACACGTCCCAGAGCTTTTCCTTGAGGTCGGCCTCGTCCACGCAGGAGATGATCTCGCCGTTTTCGGCGTAGGACACCACCCCGCGCTCCTCGGAGACCACCACGGCCAGGGCGTCGGTCTCCTCGGTGATGCCCAGCGCCGCCCGGTGCCGCGTGCCGTAGGCCGTGTCCAACCCGGCCACCGAGGCCAGGGGCAGAATGCATCCGGCGGCGGCGATGCGGTCGCGGCTTATGACCACGGCCCCGTCGTGCAGGGGCGTGCCCAGATAGAAAATGGTGAGCAAAAGCTCCTTGGAGACCGTGGCCGACAGCTCCACCCCGCGCTGCACCACATCGCCCAGGGGGATGTCCCGTTCGATGACGATAAGCGCCCCGGTGCGGGACTTGGCCATGCGAAAGACCGACAGGACCACGTCGTGCACCAGATGCTCGGCGGTCTCGGAGCGCCGGACCCGTTTCCAAAATAGCCCCGTGCCCATGGTGGACAGGGCGCGCCGGATGTCGGCCTGGAACAGGATGATGACCACCAGGAAAATGGAGCCTAAGAAGTTGGTCAAAAGCCAGTGCAGGGTGTTGAGGCCGAACTCGCCGGAGACGTAGAAGATGATGATGATGAGCAGGAAACCGTGCATGATGGACACGGCCCGGGTGCCCCTGACCAGCAGGAGGGCCCGGTAGAAGATAAAGGTCACGATGGCGATGTCAAAAATCTCGCGCCACGTGAAATGCAGGCTTTCCCACCACTGGACCACGTTCACCACGCCCCCTCCCCGGTTCCGTCACCGTCCGCGCGGTGGAAAAAAAGCTCCCTGGCCAGCCCCAGGGCCTGCCGGGCCGCCAGGACGTCATGCACCCGGTGGACATGCGCCCCGCGCACGGCGCACAGGGCCGTGGCGACCATGGTCGCCGGGCCGCGCCGGGTCACGGGAAGCCCGAAAAGCCCCTGGAAAAGCGACTTGTTGGACAGTCCCAGATAGATGGGCCGTCCCAGGGCGGCAAAACGCGGCAGGGCGCGCAACAGCGCAAGATTGTGGGACAACAGCTTGCCGAAGCCGATGCCCGGGTCCAGGGCCACATGCTCCTCGGGCAGACCGGCGGCGACCAGCCGGGTCAGCCCCCGCTCGAAAAAGGCCAGGACCTCATCCGCCACGTCGTCGTAGACCGGGGCCTGCTGCATGGTCTTGGGCGCGCCCTGGCTGTGCATGAGCACGTAGCCCGGGCGGTGCTGGGCCAGCACGTCGGCCAGTCCCGGGTCTGCGCCAAGCGCCGACACGTCGTTGACGATCGCCGCCCCGGCCGCAAGGCAGGCCTCGGCGCAGGCGGCCCGGGTGGTGTCCACGGACACCGCCGGCGGCCATGCGGTCTGCGGCGAAAGCCCCGGCCCCGGGGGCGACGCGTCAGGCTGCGCCGGGTCCGCCCCCAGGTCCGCCAGCCGCCGCGAAAGCTCGCGCACCACCGGGACCACCCGGGCCATCTCCACGTCCGCCGGGACGGCGTCGCTGCCCGGGCGCGTGGACTCGCCGCCCACGTCCACCATGTCCGCGCCGTCTGCGGCGAGCGCCATGCCGTGGGTCACGGCGGTTTCGAGGGTGTCGTGGCGGCCGCCGTCAAAAAAGGAGTCCGGGGTGACGTTGACGATGCCCGCCACCAAAAAGGGTGCGGGCAAAAGGATGCGCCCGCCGCCCACCCGCCACACAGGGCCTGGGCCAAAGCGTGAGGCGGCGGCCGATGTTTCGGCCGCCGCCGTTTCAGGGCTACGGGGGGCAAACGCCCCGGGACGCCTGGCGGCCGGGCCGGACGGGCCAGCGGCCATCACGGCGAAGCCAGGGGCGGCCTCACGAGGGATCGCGTGGTTTTGCAGCATCGTTTCCGGCATCGCCTGCGGCGTCGTCCCCCGGTTCCAGGGAGAATTCCTCGGCCTCGGAACCGCTTTGGGAAGCAGGTGCGGCCTGCGGCGCGGCGGCGCTGGAAGCGGGCTGCCCAGGCTGACCGGCGGCCGAACCGGGCTGGCCGCTTTTGGGGGCCGGGATGTCCTGGGGCGGCAGGGGCTCGCCGCGCATGATCAGGTCGATGTCGGCCCCGGAGATGGTCTCGCGCTCCAGCAGGGCCGCGGCGATGACGTGCAAAAACTCCATGTTGCCGGTCAGGATCTCCAGGGACCGGTTGTAGGCGTCCTCCACGATCTTTCTGACCTCGGCGTCGATGCGCCGGGAGGTTTCGTCGCTGAAGTTCTTGTGGTGCACCAAGTCCTTGCCCAAAAAGATCTCGTCGTCGCGCTCGCCGTAGGACAGGGGCCCCAGCTCCTTGCTCATGCCCCACTTGCACACCATTTTGCGGGCCACGTTGGTGGCCCGCTCGATGTCGTTTCCGGCCCCGGTGGTGATCTGGTTGAGCACCAGCTCCTCGGCCACCCGGCCGCCCATGAGCACGCACAGGGTCTTATCCAGGTATTCCTTGGAATAGTTATGGCGGTCGTCGGTGGGCAGTTGCATGGTGACGCCCAGGGCCATGCCGCGCGGGATGATGGACACCTTGTGGATGGGGTCGGTGCCGGGCAGCACCCGGGCCACCAGGGCGTGTCCGGCCTCATGATAGGCCGTGGTCCGCTTCTCCTCGTCCGAGAGGATGAGGCTTCTGCGCTCCTTGCCCATGAGCACCTTGTCCTTGGCGTGCTCGAAATCCTCCATGGCCACGTGGTCCTTGCCCACCTTGGCCGCCTGCAGCGCCGCCTCGTTGACCAGATTCTCCAGGTCCGCGCCGGAAAAGCCGGGCGTCCCCCGGGCCAGCACGTCCAGGTCCACGCCGGAATTGAGCGGGGTCTTCCGGGTATGCACCTCGAGGATGCGTTTTCTGCCCCGCACGTCCGGGGTGGGCACCACCACCTGGCGGTCGAAGCGGCCCGGGCGCAGAAGGGCCGGGTCCAGGACGTCCGGGCGGTTGGTGGCGGCGATGAGGATGACGCCCTCGTTGGACTCGAAGCCGTCCATCTCCACCAGGAGCTGGTTTAAGGTCTGCTCGCGCTCGTCGTGCCCGCCGCCCAGGCCCGCCCCGCGCTGGCGGCCCACGGCGTCGATCTCATCGATAAAGATAAGACAGGGGGCGCTTTTTTTGCCCTGAAGAAACAGGTCGCGCACCCGGGCCGCGCCCACGCCCACGAACATCTCCACGAAATCCGATCCGGAGATGGAGAAAAACGGCACCCCGGCCTCCCCGGCCACGGCCCGGGCCAGAAGCGTCTTGCCCGTGCCCGGCGACCCGACCAGCAAAACGCCCTTGGGGATGCGCCCGCCAAGCCGGGTGAAACGCTTGGGATCGGACAGAAACTGCACCACCTCGGACAGCTCTTCCTTGGCCTCGTCCACCCCGGCCACGTCGTCGAAGGTGATCTTGGTGGACTCCTGGGAGATCATCCTGGCCCGGGAGCGGCCAAACGACATGGCCCGCCCGCTGCCGTTTTGCATCTGCCGCATGAAAAAGATCCACACGCCCACCAAAAGGAGCATGGGGAACCAGGACACGAGCAGCGTCATGTACCAGGGCGACTCCTCCTCGGGCTCGGCCATGACCTGGACCTTGTTCTGCATGAGCATGCCCACCATGCCCGGGTCCTCGGGGGTGTAGGTCAGGAACTTGGCCCCGTCGGAGGTCACGCCGCTGATCTTGTGTCCCTGTATCTTGACCGACACCACCTCTCCGCCGCTCACCTTCTGGACGAACTCGGAATAGGAGAGCCGCGCGCTGGGCGACTGGGGCTGATTGAAGAGATTGAACAGGACGACCATGACCAGGGAGATGGCCGCCCAAAGCATGATGTTTTTCGCGAAGCTATTCAAACCGTGATCCTCCAGGGGATTTCATGATCCGGAACATGGCGCGGGGTGTAAAAAGGCCGCTTCGGGCAGCTTTCAGCCTAGCATGGGCCGACAAGGTCTGTCCACGCGCAATAAATCGCGCCCCGGCGGCGCAGTCGACGCCTCACGGAGATAAATCCGGAATGCCGTTTCGGCAACCGCCCGGCCCCCTTTTTCCTTCACGGCGGCACGGCGCCCCCCCCGCCTTCCTGCCCGCCCCCCTCTCTCCATGGCGCGGCATGCCCCCCGCCCCAAAAACCGTACATTTTTGTCCGCACGTCCCCTACAGAATTGTCGCCCAAAACCCTGGCCATACAAGACAACACCCCGCCAACACCCCGCCAAAACCATATGTAAACAGGATGTTAGCCCATCCACACCCCCTTGGCACGCCTCTTGCCTTGAAGGCCTATCACTCACACCGCGACGGGAGGTACTCCAATGCGTAAGATAGCGATTTATGGCAAGGGCGGCATCGGCAAATCCACCACCACGCAGAATACGGTGGCCGGGCTGGCCGAGATGGGCAAGAAGGTCATGGTGGTCGGCTGCGACCCCAAGGCCGACTCCACCCGCCTGCTCCTGCACGGACTGGCCCAGAAGTCGGTCCTCGACTCCCTGCGCGAGGAAGGCGAGGACGTGGAGCTCGACGACATCCTCAAGGAAGGCTTCGGCGGCATCATGTGCACCGAGTCCGGCGGTCCCGAGCCCGGCGTAGGCTGTGCGGGCCGGGGCATCATCACCTCCATCAACATGCTCGAACAGCTCGGGGCCTACGAGGCGGATAAAAAGCTCGACTACGCCTTCTACGACGTCCTGGGCGACGTGGTCTGCGGCGGATTCGCCATGCCGATTCGCGACGGCAAGGCCGAGGAAATCTACATCGTCTGTTCCGGCGAGATGATGGCCATGTACGCCGCCAACAACATCTGCAAGGGCATCGTGAAATACGCCGACACCGGCGGCGTGCGCCTGGGCGGCATCATCTGCAACAGCCGCAAGGTGGACAACGAAAAAGAGATGATCGAGGAGCTGTGCCGTCAGTTGGGCACCCAGATGATCCACTTCATGCCCCGCGACAACATGGTGCAGAAGGCCGAGATCCACCGCAAGACGGTCATCGACTACGATCCGACCCACCCCCAGGCCGACGAGTACCGGGCCCTGGCCAAAAAAATCGACCAGAACGAGCTGTTCGTGATCCCCAAGCCCCTGGAAATCAACCAGTTGGAAAAGATGCTCATCGACTTCGGCATCGCCAACTAGGGCCTCATGGCGGCGCCCAAAACGGACAGGCAAAGACACGGACACACCTCCCCCGTGGTTGCGGATGGGGGATCAGGCGCAAAGAGCGCGCCGGTCCCCCGCACCCCCGCCCGGGGATGACGCCCTCCCCGCTTTTTGACGACGGGACGGCGTGCGCGGCGAAATTTCGATCATTCAGGCCCATCTGACGAAAACGGCCGGAAATACCCGGCCCCGCGCGACTAGGCTTGCGGCAAAATCTACACATGCCGCGCGGGATACGGCCCCCAAAAGGCCGCAACGGAAACCGACAAGGAGACATGACATGCTGACCATGGTGAGAGCCATCGTGCGCCCCGAAAAAATCGACGACGTCCTTTCCGCCCTCATGGACGCCGGATTTCCGGCCGTGACCAAGTTCAACGTGGCCGGACGCGGCAAGCAGCGCGGCATAAAGATCGGAGAGATCCACTACGACGAGCTCCCCAAGATCATGCTCATCTGCGTGGTGAAGGACGACGACAAGGACTACGTGATCAAGACCATCATGGAGAGCGCCCGCACCGGCAAGCAGGGCTCCTTCGGCGACGGCAAGATCTTCGTCAGCCCCGTGGAGGAGATGTACACCATATCTTCCGGCACGAAGGAATCCTAAGGAGACGGTCATGAAGGAAGTCATGGCGATCATCCGCATGAATAAGATGAACCAGACCAAAAAGGCCCTGGCCGATGCGGGTCTCCCGGCCTTCGTGGCCCTGGAGTGCCTGGGACGGGGACGCGGCCTGATCAATCAGGAAGTCCTCAAAGGCGCGGCCGAGGGCAACGAGGAGGCCATCGCCCTTCTCGGAACCAAGGGGCGCCTGTACCCCAAACGCATGGTCACCGTGGTGGTTCCCGACGCCGACGTGCAAAAGGTCGTGGACACCATCATCGACGTGAACAAGTCCGGCAGGGCCGGCGACGGCAAGATCATGGTCATGCCCATCGGCGATTCGGTCCGGGTGCGTACGGGCGAGGCCGGCGAGGCCGCTGTCTCCTGATGCGCGGCGACGACAGCGCCCGCAGCCAGACCGGATTTAGGAATACAAGACCAACGAGGTTATAAGATGAGCACGACTCCCAAAAACCTGGATGAGCTCAAAAAGGAGCTCCTGGACAAGATGCCCACCAAGGTCGCCCGCAAGCGCGACAAGGCCATCGTCCCAGGGGCCGGGTCCGGCGAGGCCATTCCCGAAATCCTGGCCAACGTCCGCACCATCCCCGGCATCCTCACCCAGCGCGGCTGCACGTACGCCGGCTGCAAGGGCGTGGTCCTGGGACCCACCCGGGACATCGTCAACCTGACCCACGGCCCCATCGGCTGCGGATATTATTCCTGGCTCACCCGCCGCAACCAGACCGACGCGGGCGAGGACGGGGACAACTATATCCCCTACTGCTTCTCCACGGACATGACCGAAAACGACATCGTGTTCGGCGGCGAAAAGAAGCTGCGTGCGGCCATCAAAGAGGCCTACGACACCTTCAAGCCCACAAGCATCTCGGTCTTCGCCACCTGTCCCGTGGGTCTTATCGGCGACGACATCCACGCCGTGACCCGCCAGATGCAGGAGGAGCTGGGCATCACCGTCTTCGCCAACTCCTGCGAGGGCTACAAGGGCGTCTCCCAGTCCGCCGGGCACCACATCGCCAACAACCAGATCTTTCGGCACGTCATCGGCACCGACGACACCCCGGTCGAAGGCAAGTTCAAGATCAACCTGCTTGGCGAATACAACATCGGCGGCGACGCCTTCGAAATCGAGCGTATCTTCGAGAAGTGCGGCATCACGCTTCTGGCCACCTTCTCGGGCAACTCCACCATCACCCAGTTCCGCCAGGCCCACCACGCCGACTTAAACACCGTCATGTGCCACCGCTCGCTCAACTACGTGGCCGAGATGATGGAGACCAAGTTCGGCATCCCCTGGATGAAGGTCAACTTCATCGGGGCCGAGGCCACGGCCAAATCCCTTCGGCGCATCGCGGCCTACTTCGAGGACGCCGAGCTCATGGCCCGGGTGGAGCAGGTCATCGCCGAGGAGATGCCTGCGGTTGCGGCCGCTGCGGCCGAGGTGCTGCCCCGCACCACGGGCAAGACGGCCATGCTGTTCGTGGGCGGCTCCCGGGCCCACCACTATCAGGATCTGTTCCGCGAAATCGGCATGGAGACCCTGGCCGCCGGATACGAGTTCGCCCACCGCGACGACTACGAAGGCCGCCACGTGCTGCCCACCCTGAAGGTGGACGCCGACTCGCGCAACATCGAAGAGCTGGAGATCACCCCTGATCCCACGCGCTACAACCCGCGCAAGACCCCGGAGCAGATAAAGGCCCTGGAGGATCAGGACGTGCGCTTCAAGGTCTACGAGGGCATGATCGGCGAGATGAAAAAGGAAGCCCTGATCATCGACGACATCAACCAGTACGAGACGCACAAGCTCATCGAGATCATGAAGCCGGACATCTTCTGCGCAGGCATCAAGGAAAAATACATCATCCAGAAGATGGGCGTGCCGCTCAAGCAGTTGCACAACTACGACATGGGCGGCCCCTATGCCGGATTCGTCGGGGCCATAAACTGGTATCACGAGATCGACCGCCTGGTGAACACCAAGGTCTGGAGCCTGATCAAGGCCCCCTGGCAAACCGAAGGCCCTGAACTCGAAGCCGCCTACGTGGCCGGTTAATACCCAAAACCCTGATCGCACGAGGGAGACATTATGGCCCTTCTCAGACACACCACACCGGAGATCAAGGAGCGTTCGGCGCTCACCATCAATCCGGCCAAGACCTGCCAGCCCATCGGGGCCATGTACGCCGCCCTGGGCGTGCGCGGCTGCATGCCGCACAGCCACGGGTCCCAGGGGTGTTGCGCCTACCACCGCTCCGCCCTGACCCGGCACTACAAAGAACCCGTCGTGGCCGGCACCAGCTCGTTCACCGAAGGCTCCTCGGTTTTCGGCGGCCAGTCCAACCTGATCCAGGCCATCGACAACATCTTCACCCTCTACGAGCCCGACGTCATCGCCGTGCACACCACCTGCCTGTCCGAGACCATCGGCGACGACCTGCGCCAGATCTCGCGCAAGGCCATGGACGACGGCAAGGTGCCAAGCGGCAAGCACATCATCTACGCCAACACCCCAAGCTACGTCGGCACCCATGTCACGGGCTACGCCAACATGGTCAAGGGCATCCTCAAGGGCTTCGCCAAAAAGACCGGCGCGCCCACGGGCAAAGTGAACATCATCCCCGGCTTCTGCGAGCCCTCGGATATGGCCGAGATTCGTCGCCTGTGCGGCATGCTGGGCGTCGAGATCGTCATGGTCCCGGACACCGACGGCGTGGTCAACGGCCCCCTGACCGGAACCTACGAGATGTTCCCCAACTACGGAACCACCCCCGAAGAGGTGGGAACCATGGGCGACGCCACGGGCTCCATCGGGCTTGGGCGCTGGGCCACGGCCGATGCGGTGAACTTCCTGGACGCCGAATTCAAGGTGCCCGGCAAGATCCTCGACCTGCCCATCGGCATCCAGGCCACGGACCGTTTCGTGGACGCCCTGCGCAAGATGGCCGGGGTCGCGGTTCCGGAGAGCGTGAACTTCGAGCGCGGCCAGGTGGTGGACGCCATTTCCGACTACATCCAGTACCTGCACGGCAAAAAGGTGGCCCTGGCCGGAGACCCCGACCAGATACTGCCCATGGTGGAGCTGCTTCTGACCCTGGGCATGATCCCGGCCTATGTGGTGACGGGCACCGGCGGCAAGCTCTTCGAAGAGCGCATGAACGAGCTGCTTAAGGATGTGGCCTATCCCTGCAAGTTCAAAAACGGCGAGCAGGCGGACATGTTCCTGATGCACCAGTGGATCAAGCAGGAGCCCGTGGACCTATTAATCGGCAACACCTACCTGAAGTACGTCGCCCGGGACGAGGACATCCCGCTGATCCGCCACGGATTCCCGATCCTTGACCGCATGGGGCATCAGTACTTCCCCACCGTGGGCTACAAGGGGGCGCTTAGGATGATCGAAAAGATCACCGGGGCCATCATGGACCGCATGGACCGCGACTGCCCCGAGACGAAGTTCGAACTGCAAATGTAACGATCAACCGGGGAGGGGGGAAGCCCCCTCCCCTTTTCGCGCTTGTCGCGAGATGGAGAACGACACGCATGGAGAAGCCCAAACACCTCATTTTGTGTTGCGCCAGTTTCCGGATGAAGGGCGAACCCAAGGGCATATGCCATAAGAAGGGTTCGCATTCGCTTCTGGGATACATGGAGGAAGGCGTGCTGGACCGGGGCATCGACGCCCGGGTAATCAGCACCGGCTGTATGAAGCAGTGCGAGGACGGCCCGGTGGTCATCGTGATGCCTGAAAACTACTGGTACAAGGGCATCGACAGCGAAGACGCCGTGGACGAGATACTGGACGCCCTGGAAGGCGGCGAGGCTGCTGAAGATCGCCTGTTCACCTAACGACACCCCTCCGCAATTGGGCCATTGCCCAACCCCGCCCCGACGGAACGCCGCGCCGTCGGGGCGGCTTTTTTTTCGCTCCGCCCGGGACGGAAACGATGCGGCATGTTTTGCCGGGGGCCTTCGCCCCTTCCGGATCGTCGCAGCCCGGGCCTTGAGAAGGCTGACAACGTCAGCAGCCCCGAAAATCACGACCCGGTCGCGGCATGGCCGCGCCGCTCGCGAGTGATTTTCGTGTCTTTCCGCCCGGCGGCGCAAAGCCCCGGCAGGGGCTTCGCCATACGTTAGAAGGCCCGCCCCCTTGCGGGGACGGGCCTTGCGATGCACGAGAGGAGCTTTCTTTACCGCTTGAGCTGAATGACTTCCGCCAGCATGGTGTCCACCGTGGTGATGGTCTTACTGTTGGCCTGGAAACCGCGCTGGGTCAGGATCATGTCCACCATTTCGGCGGCCATGTCCACGTTGGAGGTCTCCAGGGTGTTCCCGGAGATGGAGCCCAGACGGCCGGTGTTGGCCCGGCCGGTGGTGGGCTGCCCGGATTCCAGGGTCTCGGAGAACAAATTGTTCCCGGCCCGGTTCAGGCCATAGGCGTCGGTGAAGTCGGCCAGGGCGACGGCGTAGAGCTCCATGACCTGACCGTTGGAGAAGGTGCCGGTCAGGACGCCGTTTTGGTCCACGGACACGCCGGTGAGCATGCCTGCGGTATAACCGTCCTGGGAATTGAACAGGGTGGTGGAGGACGTGCTGTTGCTGGTGGTGATGTTATTGTTGAACTTGGTGGTGGCCGGATTGTAGTGCGTCAGATTGGCCGCTGCATTGCTCACAGCCCCGGCTGTGGCGGCGCCGCCCACGAAGCCGTTGGTGTTGCGGATGCCCATGTTCAGGGCGATGTTTATGGCGTTGGCCGAATCCGTGGCGCTGCCGCCGGACACGGACCGGAAGTTCGCCGTGAACTCCGGATAGCCGCTCCTGCTCACCTCGGCCGGGGTCCACTGGTTGAGATTGATCGCGCCGCCGGACACCGTCGCCGAGGAATCCAGGGTATAGGCGCTGGTGTTTTCCAGGTTGCCCGAGGCGTCGAAGGTCATGGTGCCCATCATGAGCAGCCCGGCGGTGGGACTTGTATTGACCGCCATGCCGCCGCTGCTGTCAGGCAACGTCCGGCCGTCTTCCAGAGGATTGCAGGTGACGATGTATTCCCAGTAGGTCTTGCCGCCGGAATTGCTCACCGTGACCTTGTCGTAATAGATAGTGACATTGTGGGCGGTGCCGTTTTGGTCATAGACCTTCATGGTCGTCTGATAGGCGAAGGCGTCGTCCGGCAGGGGGTCGTCGCCGGTGACCGCATTCTGACCGTTCCACAAGGTGGCCATGGAAAAGAAGGGATCCGTGGCGCTTACGGCATGATCCGTCTCGGAGTCATCAAGCTGGGTGATGACGGTCATGTTTTCGGTGGCCTGGGCCGGAATCTGGAACTGGTCCAGTCTTATGTCCTTGATGGAGCCCTTGATGGGAACCTGGGTGGTGGTGATGCCCAACGCCTTGTTGCTGCGAATCTTGTCGTTGTCCACTTCCCATCCCTGCACCGCATAGCCGTTTGGGTCCACGAGATAGCCGTCGTTGTCGAAGCGGAAGTTTCCCGCCCGGGTATAATAGGAGGTCATGTTGCCGCTGCTCAAGGCCTGGCCGTTCTCGCCGATGGCGGTCTTTTCCTTGACGATATAGTAACCGTTGCCGCCGATGGCCATGTCCAGGGCGTCTGTGGTGGTCTCAAAGCCGCCCTGGCTCAGGTCCGAATAGACAGCCCCGATGCCCACGCCGGTGCCGATCTGGGCGATGCCCGCTCCGGTTCCAAGATTCTGGCTGATGAGATCCTCGAAATACATGTTGGATCCCTTGAACGCCACCGTGTTGACGTTCGCCAGGTTGTTGCTGATAAGCCCCATGCGTTGTCCATGGGCAAGCAGTCCGGACACCCCAGCCCACATGGAAGAGCTCAGTCCCATCGTAAACCTCCTCTGTGCATCTCCGGATTGCTATCCCGGACGTTTTCGCTATGCTGTCGTTTCTTCTTCGACCAAATCAGCTTCGTTGACGATTTCCGTGATGTTGCCAAAGTCCACCAGGACGTCTCCGATGCGCAGGTAATATGTCCCGTCGGAGCTTTCCACGCCCGTGACCTTTCCCTGGATCTCGGTGCTGGCCACTCCGGCGTTTCCGTCGGCATCCTGGGTCATGATGGTCACGCTGTAGACGCCGTCGTCCAGGACGTTGCCGTCGCTGTCCATGCCGTCCCAGACAAATTCGTAGTCGCCCGCATTCTTGCCGCCCAGATCCACGGTGCGCACCACGTTGCCGTCTTCGTCGAGCACGTTGGCCAACACGGTCTCGGCGTCCGAGGCCACATTGTAGTAGATGGTGCTGGCCTTGCCTTCCTCGAGCTGGATAGTCTCGCCCGAGGCCCGGACGGTCTTGCCGATGAACTGGATGGCCGAGAACATCTGGTTTTCCTGAACGTTCTCGTTAAGATCCGTAATGCCCGTGCTGATGTTGGTGAGCTGTTCCAGGCTCGAAAACTGCGCCAACTGGGCCACGAAGTCCTGATCGTCCATGGGATCGAGGGGATCCTGGTAGGTGAGCTGGGTCAAAAGAAGCTGCAAAAAGGCCTCCTTCCCCAGTTCGCTGCTCGACGAGGAACCGCTCGTCGTGGACGTATCGGTATAATATGATGAATCGAGGTAGTTCGTTATCGAAGACATGACCAGCCTCCAGAGTGTTTACGCAAAGACGTCGACGCCTTCGTTACGCGAGGCCATGACAGGTGACGCCGCCAACGTATCCGCCGCCTGAGCGGAACCGGCGCCCACCCCCATAAGCCGCAGGGCCGTGCGCATCATGCTCAGTTCTTCCTTCTGCCGCTGGGCCTCGTTATGCTGCCCCGCGCCCTGCCATGCAGCCTGATCCTCCTGCCGGGCCAGACCGGTCTGCACCTCGAGCTTGGACACCTTGAGTCCCTGCTCTTCAAGCTGCTCCCGCACCCGGCTCAGCTGCTCGCTTATGATCTTCGCGGCCTCAGGGGTCTCGGCCTTGATGACCGCCTGGACATCCTTGTCCCGCACTGTCAGCATCACGTTGATCGTCCCGAGTTCATCCGGGGTGAGGCTTATGGTGAGACGGTTCACGCCCTGCCCCAGATTCTGCATCAGGCCGTTTTCCACTTGGCGCAGGACGTCGGTCGAAACGTAGCTGTCGGCGCCCCGGACGGCGGCGGCCTGGACGGTCTGGGTGGCGGCGGTCGTGGTTGTCGTGGTGCTCAGTCCGGCCAGGACCGAAGACGCATCACTCGCCGCCTGGGACTTCACGCTCCCCCCATCGACGCCGATCTTTCCCCAAAATCCGGCCCAATCCTGGTCGGAGGCGTTCTGGGTCCCTGCGGCGTCCTTGCCGCCCACACCAGAGGCTGCCGTGCGGTCAGTCCCTGACTGGGTAAAATTCTTGCCGTCCCGGGAGTCCATGGACTTGTTGCGCCCGTCCTGGCCGACATCGCTCTGGGCTGCCTGCTTCGTCGCCACCTGGCCGTTTTGGCTGGAGGCGTCGCCCCTGGTCGACTGGGCCTGTTCCTTGGCGGATAAAAGCTTCTCGTCGTTCTCGTTCGCCGCCGCGTTCTCCATCCCCTTGGCCGTTTCGGCCATGCGCTGGGAGGCGAAATTCAGATCGGCCACGCTCTTTGACCCCGAAACCTTCCCGTCCTTGGCCGCATCCGAGCCTTCAGCCGCCATTTCCCTGGCCAGCATGGCCTTTCTGGCCACCTGATCCTCACGGGAATCGGAAAGGGACTGGCCGAACTCGCGCTTCTGGGCGGCCACAAACACCTGGGAGGCCAATTCCTTCACCTGGGCCAGGGCCTTGGCCTCGGAAAGATCCTGATCCTTGACCTCGGCGGCGATGGCCAAAAGCGCGGTCTTGATGTTGCGGTTGCCGGTATCGCTTTCGCCGAGGCTGGCGACGAGTTCCGCCAAACGGGTCTGGGCGCCCGTGGACAGCCCCAGCGCCCGGGCCAGGGACTGGGTCTCGGAGGGCGTGATGCTCACAGAGGCGTCGTCGGACATGGCGGCGAGCTTGCCGGAAATGACGCCCCACACCTTGGCCGCCTGCCCGTCGGCAAGACCTGAGAGCAGGTCGGTGGTCTCGCCCGGGGTGAATCCGAGCTTGCCGAGCAGACTTTGCACCTGGCGCTTGTCTTCCACGCTCAGTACGGCGGTGGACTGCCCGCCGGTGATCTTCGTCTGCAAAAAGCTCATGAAGCCGCCCCAGGTCAGGCCCTCGGGAGTGTCGATGCGCGACTCAAGCTCTTCTATGTCCGTATCGCTCAAACCGCTCTTTCTCAGGCTCTCCTTCAATTGGGCAAAATCTTCCTTGCTCATGCGCATGGTCTTGGGATCGGTCACCACGTTTCCGGACCCGGACGACAGAAGCCCGGCCGAGGCCAGGGTGGTCTGGTTCGCGGCGCCCGATGCTGATTCCGTATTTCCCGCCACGGCCTTGGAGACGGCATCCTGCCCCGCTGCCTGAACTTCTTCGGTCAAACAGGCATCGAAGTAGGAGCTAAACGCCTGGGCCTGCTTGCGGTACGCCTCGGGGTCGAGCCCCCCGAGGGCCTCAAGCCCTGCCATGGCTCTGGTGTCGTTTATGGAAGGCAAAATCTGCATGGTCGATCTCCTGGACCCACACGCTTCAAGAGCCGTTCCAAAAAAAATAGCCTGGAATTCCAGGCTACTTCAAATCCCCCCCTCCATACCGGGGCACTTTTTTCCTGTACCGCCTAGGCGACTCGCCTCCCGGCCGCAATCTCCGCCAACCGGGACAGCATGCCCAGGCAGGACTTGCGAGCCTCACGGCCTGCGTCGCCGTTTTGCAGCCGCATGTGCAGATATCCGGTAAATGGGCGGAGAAACGGCGGAAAATTCGCCAAGAAGGCGTCATCCATGCCGTCTCCGCCCTCAGCCAACCCCTCGCGCAAGAGCATCCCCAGGCGCGGCAGGGATTCCAAAAAGGCCCGGGCCAACCTGGGCGTTCCCCGGGCCATGTCCATCCAGGCCGCCCTGGCCCGGGAGTCGTCGTCAAGGCCCAGAAGATGCCCGAACATCTCAGACCAAAAACGCCCCAGAAGCTCCTCGGCCAGGGGAAGACGCCCGGACTGGGGCGCAAGCCGGTACAGCCCCCGGTCGTCGCGGCCGACCTGCAACACGTCCAGCATCGGCAAGGCCGCGCCGGTGAGCCGCGACGCCTCGCCCCGGGCGATGCGCCATACCGCGTAGGCCGCCCGAACCGGATCGAAGGCCGCCCGACAGGGCATGGGGGAGCGGGAGCATTCCCAGCAGCCCCGGCAGCTCACCGCGCCGCGCATAACGAAATGTCCCGGCTGATACGGCCCTGTCTCCCAGGGATTGACCGGCCCCATGGACAGGTTGAGCACCCGGCAGCCGGTCCAGGACGCCAGGTGCATGGGGCCGGTGTCCGGCGTGACCAGAATTTGGAAGGTCTGCAAGACCTTGGCCAGCCCATCAAGACCCAGTCGGCCGCAATATTCCAGGGCCGCATCGCCGCACAGCCCCTTGACCTCCCGACACAACTCGCGCTCCGCCGGACCGCCCAGGAGCGCCGGGCGCAGGCCCCGCCGGGCCAATTCCCTGGCCAAGGCCCCCCAAAACGCGGCGCCCGGCCGTTTCTCCGGCTGGCTGGCGCCCAGGAAAAGCCCCACCCGGCCGTTTTCCGGCCCCAACTGTCGCGGCTCATCCCACCGTGTGGCGGCGATCATCTCCCGGGGAATCACGTCCAACGCGTTGAGATCCGCCCAGTGGTAACGGTTGTGACGGTTGTTGCGCACCACCGAGGCCCGGTAAAGCTGCCAGTCGCCGTGCATGCGCAGCACGCCGCCCTCATCCAGGACCGGCCCGACCTTTCTGGCCGCCGTCACCTTTCCGGCTAGCTCCGCCGCCTCGGGACGATGGCTCAGATTGATGACCAGCCCGTAGTCCCCCCCCAGCACCCGGCCGCAGTCCGCCCAGCCCACATATTCCACGGTCGGCCCCAGGGCGGCCAGCGGCCCAAAAAACATGGGCTCGCCCACCACCCGCACGACCGCGCCCGGATAGGCCCGGGCCAGCCATAAAAAAAGCGGAAACGACAAGATCAGGTCGCCCATCCGCTGCATCTGCAAAACCAGTATCGTCACACCTGCCTCCACATCTCTCCGGGGCTGCCGCCCCGGGCCCCGCCCGGGGGGACGCGGTCCCCCCGGCCCCCCCATCCCCGCCCGCCCGGCGCTTCGCGCCGCAGCGTGCGGCTGAGGGCCGACGCCGGGAAAATCGATTCTCCACGCGCCCCACGCTTCCCCGTAGCGCCCGGCCGGGGCCGGACGCTACGGGAACGAGGGGGTCCGGGGGAAATCATTTCCCCCGGGCGGGGTTCGGGGCAGCCGCCCCGATTACGCCGGGTTCGGGGCAGCCGCCCCGATTATCCCGTTCTCCGCCAGCCACTCCCACTTCGCGGCCGCGTCCAGGCGCGCGGCCTGGAAGGCGGCGTCGGCCATGGCATGAAATTGCTCGTGGGCATAAAATTGGTGCAATTTGAACTGGTTGGCGAACCCTATGGAATACTGGCTTCCCCCGGGCCGTCCCTGGCTGCCGGTACGTTTGCGGTGCAGGACGCGCAGGTGTCCCTGGTAGACGGGAGCCTTGTCGGCCAGCAGGCAGCGGAAATCGTGGTCCAGGTCGTCGTATTGGGACGGCGACAGCCGGATATCGAAGTCGCCGACATCGAGCAGGGTCCGGGTGGCGAAGAGATGGCAGCAGCCGGTGACCGAGGCGCAGGGCCGCAGGTAGTCGAGGCGGCCCATATCCAGGTTATGGAGATGGGCGCGCGAGATCTCGAAGGCCCGGGAATAGGCGTGGTCATCCGGGGGCGCAGGCCGGGGTTCGAGAAAGAGGTCGGCGCTTTGGACATGTGCGGGACTTGCCGCGTCCACCACCCGGCAGCCGTAGACCCCGGCCCCGGGATAGGCCTGCACGGCGGCCCCCAGCCTGCCCAGAAAATCGACGGGCACATCGGCGTCGTCGTCGAGATAGGCGGTGAAGGCCGCGTTTTGGACGGCTTCATGGCGCATGAGCCAGTTGCGGGCCGCAGGCGCCCCGACGTTGACCGGAAGATCAACGCGGGAAAACATCTCCGGGCCAAAGCGGTCGGCCCAGGCGGAGAGGACAGCGGGCGTGGCGTCGGTCGAGCCGTTATCAAGAACCACAATGCGGCGCCCCGGGGCGAGGGACAGATCGGCCCGGGACAGCCCGTCCAGGGTGTGGTCCAGGTCGTCGGCCTTGTTGCAGGTATAGAGCACAAGGGCCAGCCCGCCGGACAGGGGCGAGACGTCCTGGTCCCGGCCCCGGGCCAGCTCATGCAGCCGCAAAAGCGTGGTCACGTTCCAGGGCCGGACGGCAAGGTCGCGGGCCAGGATATCCAGGGCGAGGGATCTGCGGCCGAGACGGACCAGGGCCTCGGCCTGGCGGACGAGGGCCGGGGCCAGGGGGCAGGCGGCGGCCGCGGCGGCGTACATTCCCTCGGCGCGGTGGAAATCCTGGGCGAGAAAGGCCGCGTCGGCGTCGATCAAATCGGCCACGGCGGCCAGGACGGCCGGGCCGGTGCGTCGCAGATGCCCGGCGGCCCGGGCGGCGGCGGCGAAATCCCCGGCCGCCAGGGACAGGCTGGCCAGATGGCGCGTCCAGTGCAGGTTGTCCGGTTCGGCCTGAAGGCGGCCGACGAGAAAGGCCATGGTCTTGCCATGGTCGCGGCGCTCAAGGAGCCGGATGAAATAGCGGGCGTCGGCAGGCGCGGCGTCCCGGTCGGCCACGGCCCGGGCCAGGGCCAGTCGCGGCGCATCCAGAAAGGGCTGTTCGGCCTCGCGGGCCAGCACGGCGGCGGCCACGGCCCCGTCCAGCGGGTCGGCCTCAAAGGCCGCCAGCCGCAGATTCCGGGCCAGAGCGGCCATGCCCCGGGCGTCGCCGCCCTGCCCCGCTTCCGCCCCATGGGCCGGGGATTCGGCCAGGCAGGCGGCGCGCTCGAACTCCGGGCGGCCGTCTCCACCCGCCAGCAGGGCGCGCGCCAGGGGTTCGGGGAAAGATGCGTCCGGCGCGAAAGGCGCACGGGAGGGGCTGACGTCCATGGCCTTATCCTGTGGCGAAAAGGCGGCGCATGACGGAAAAGATCGTCTCCATGCGCCGGTCGTAGGTGTGTTCGGCCAGGACCCGGCGGCGGGCGGCCGTGACGATGCGCCGCCTCGCTACTGGATGGTCCAGATAGTGTCGGACAAGTCCGGGCAGTTCATCGGGATGGGAATAGACGGCGGTCTCGCGGCCGGGCTCGAACAGGGCGTCCATCTGCTCCTGGCGGTCGGTCAGAAGGAACGCGCCGCAGGCCGGGACGTCGAAGACCCGCTGGTTGACCGCGCCCTTCATCTGGCGGCTGGTGATGTTGAGGTTGATCTCGCAACGCGGGTAGAAATCCGGAACCTGGTCGTAATAGGAAAGTTCCGGCAACCGCCGCCAGCGGCGTCCCTCCTCGGGAAAGGTGTCCAGCCACCCGGCGTCGCCCACGATGGTCGGGATAAAGGGCATGATCCGGGCCAGACAGTCCCGGCGGTACAGCCGGGTGGCCTCCCAGGCCACGGCGGTCTCGAAGGCCAGGGTGCGGCCGGGATCGCCAAGGGCCTGATAGTGGGCGTAAAGCGCCGGATCGGCGGCGGCCAGAAAGGCGCGCACGGACCGCTCGGGGCTTTGGCCGAAGTCCCGGGCGATGTCCGTGAGCCGCGCCGCCAGATCGGGATGCGGCGCGGCATAGGCCAGACGGGAGCGGGTCTTGGCCAGCATGGAGTTGCCCAGAAACGAGACCCGGGCGGCCAGGGGATGCCCGGGGTCGGGGTCTCGCAGGGGCCGGAAGCGGGTCGGGTCGGCGGCCAGGGGCAGGTGGAAGGCATTGGCGCAGCCGCTTCCGGCCAGAAAGGGCAGCGTGTCCGCGTCCCAGGTGAAGGCGGCGGACATAGGCGGAAAGGGCCGGACGTAGTTGCCCAGGATCAGTTCCGGATTGTCCGCAAACCAGGAGGCCAGGGGCAGCTCCAGGCGGCGAAGGAGATCGGTGAGACAGCCCTCGCGGTCCAGGCCCAGATGGTTGAAGGTCATGACGAAATCCGGGCGAAAGGCGGCCGCCTCGGCCGCGATCCGGGCCAGAAAGGCCTCGGCGTCGAGCTCGTCCGCGCCAAGGGACACGTACCGGCAGGGCGCGCCCAGACGGCCGCAGGCCGCCACCACCTCGCCGGAGAGAAAAAGCCGCGAGGACAGAAGCAGCACCCGGGGCGCCGCACCCGCAAAACGTGGATAGCGCCAGGCGGCCAGGGGGTCGCGGGCGGCGGTTGGGCTGGGCGCGGCCGGGGCGCGCTGGCGCAGCCCGGCCAGGATCGCCCCGTAGTAGGAGGTGTCCAGGCGCTGGTAGGCGGGATGGGCCAGGGGCGCCGGGGCGCAGCCGAGGCTGGCGCACAGGTCGTCGATCCCGGCCAGCACGACGGCCGGGTCCGGATCGGCCAGCCAGACCACCCGGGGGTCGGCGGCGGCCTCCCGGGCAAGCCCGGTCAGGGCCAGGATGGGGGCCTCGCGGTCCACCACCACAAGACGCAGGCCGTCCGGGCCGTCTGGGCCGTCCGGGCCGTCTGGCCTCTCCCGGGGTGCGTCGCGAAGCGCCGCCAGGGCATGCCCCAGGCCCGAGCCCAGGAGCACCGGCAACACGGGGCCGGACGAAGCGGGATCAGAGGCGCCGGGCGACGGGGGAGGCGACGTGTGGGGCGATGGGGCGCCAAGCAGGCTCAATTCGGTGTGGCGGGCGTTTTTTCCGAAGAGATGGCGGGATTTCCCGGCCATGAGCAGCCGGATGTCGGTGAGCGCGCCGTCTGTTACGACGGCCGCCGCATGGTAGGGCCGGGAATCGGTCATGCGCGGCGCGGTCCATGTCCCGGGCGGCCTTGTCAGGACAAAAGCGCCGCCACGTCCTCGTCGTTTTCAACCACCGTAAAATACGTCAGAAGCTGCACCAAGCCCAGGGTTTTGCGCACCTTGGGGCTTAGACGGCACAGGTAGCAGGCCTTTCCGGCGCTGCGCATGCGGGTGTTCACGGACACCAGGAAACCGATGCCCGAACTGTCCATGAACCCCACCCCGGACAGGTCCAGGATCACGGCCTCCACGTCATGGGCGGCCAGTTCCGCCTCAAGGCGGCGTTTGAGTTCCGGGGTCACGTCGAGGGTGACCTCGCCGTCGTATTTGAGGAACAAGGCTTTTTTCCCGAGCGATATGGTCAGCTTTTCCACGCAGGTCGTCCTATGTGCTTGTGAATGGCCACAATGTTTTCTTTGCCCTCGGTGCGCACGGCCACCGCGTCGGACAGGCGGGAGATGATGAAAAGCCCACGGCCGCCCTCGGCCTCGGGTGAGGGGTTCTCAAACCGCACAGGGCCGTCGAAACCGCCCCCCCAATCCACGATATCCAGGTCCACACACTCCCCGGGCGTGACGCAAAGCCGCACCTCGAGGCGTCCCTCCCGGCCCCGGTAGGCATGGCGGGCCACGTTGGCGCAGGCCTCGGTGAGCATGATGTCCAGGTCGTGCAGGATGTTGGCGTCGGACAGGTAGGCACCGAGAAAGGCCACCACCTCCCGGGCCAGCCCCCGGCTCTGCTCCGGCGCCGAATTGGCCTCAAACGTGCGGCAGATCATGACCGTCCTCCACGGCAGGTCCGGGACGGACAACGGCGCCAGGGGTCCCTGTCTTGTGTGTCCATGCATGGGATCATTTCGCAAAAAACCTCGCGCCGTCAACCCGGGCGACGCCCCGGACGGCGATTATCGCGCCCGCGACATCCACCCAGGCGGAGTTGACCCGCTGCGCCACAAGCCGCATCAGTTCCCGGACTCCATATAGGTGGCCTTGCTCGACGCCTTTTCGGACACGGAGACGCTGACCAGCCGCACCTGCGGAATGTCGGCCAGACGCGCCTTCAGGCCCTCGAAGATGTACCGGGCCAAAAGCTCGGACGACGGGTTTCGCTTCTGGAAGACAGGCAGCTCATTGACGTGGCGGTGGTCCAGTTCGGCCAGGACCTCGCCCAGGAGCCTTTTGAGCTCCTTGAAATCCATGAGGATGTCCACCTTGGGCTCAAGCTTTTTGCCCGACACCACGGCCTCCACGGCGAAATTGTGGCCGTGCAGGTTCTCACAGGGGCCGCCGTAGTGGCGCAGGCAATGGGCGGCGGCGAATTCCGCAGTCACGGCAAGCAGGTAGGTCCCGCCTCCGTCATGGGCGAGCGGTGCGGCGATCATGCGGTATTTCCTCCGGTCCCGGCCGTTGCCGCACCCCGGCAGGAGATCTCGAACTCGTCGAGTTCCCGGCGCAGATCCGGGCAACGGCGCACGCAAAAGGCGTCGCTCAGGCGCAGGCGGCATTCGGCCCTGGGGTAGGTGATGAACAGATGCACCCGGCAACTGCCAGGATATTTGGCCAGGATGGGGGCCAAGTCCCCCAGGGGCAGTTCGCCCTCTCCGCAGGCAAAAAGGCGCACATGCACCGGATCGGCGCTGTCGTTGGCGGTCTTGGACAGGTGCTCCACCGAGGCGGCCTCTATTTTCACCAGTTTTTTGCCCTCGTCGCCGCCGCCGCCCTCATAGGTGCTGATCTTTCCGGCGATGCTAAGCGGCGCGTCCACGGACAACAGGTCGCGCGATTTCTCGAAGACCTCAGGGAAAAAGGTGATCTCGGCCTCGCCGGTCAAATCCTTTACCAGCCCAAAGGCCATCTTGCCGCCCTTTTTGGTCACGATCTCTTTGAGCGACACCACCATGGCCGCCACCTTGACCTCGGTTCCCGGGGACAGGTCGGCGCACTGCACAAGCGACGGCAGGCGCATGGCCCGGATGTCGCGGATATAGGCCAAAAGCGGATGCCCGGTGAGATAAAAGCCCAGGGCCTCCTTCTCGAAGGCCATTTTTTGTTCGTGGCCCCACTCGGACAGGGTGGCCTCGGGGCAGTCGACGCCAAGGCCGGTGGTGGGTGCGGGCTTGGTGGGCATAAGCGCCATAAGCGAGAGCTGGTTGGTGGCCCGGTCGGCGGCCCGCTTCTGGCCGATGGCCACGGCCTGGTCCAGCCCCGCGAAAAGCCCGGACCTGGTGCAGCCGAAGCCGTCGCAGGCCCCGCTTTTGATCATGTATTCCAGGACCCTTTTGGTCACCTTGCGCAGGCTGACCCGGCTGGTCAGGTCCAGAAGCGAGGTGTAGGGGCCGTTTTTCTCGCGCTCGGCCACGATCTCAAAAATGGCCTCGCGGCCCACGTTTTTGATCCCGGACAGGCCGTAGAGGATCTTGCCGTCTTGCACCGAGAAGTCCAACTGGCCGGCGTTGACGTCCGGCGGCAGCACCTCGCTCTCCCGGTCCCGGCAGTCGGCGATGTATTTTAAGATCTTGTCCTGGTTGTCGATGTCCGAGGTCATCAGCGCAGCCATGTAGGCCACGGGGTAGTGCGCCTTGAGATAGGCCGTATGGTAGGAAATGAGCGCATAGGCCGCGCTGTGCGACTTGTTGAAGCCGTATTCCGCGAACTTCTCCATGAGATCGAAGATCTCGGCGGCCTTTTTCTCGGGGATGTCGTTTTTTTTGGCCCCGTCCACGAACCGGGTGCGCTGCTTGGCCATCTCGTCCGCATTTTTCTTGCCCATGGCCCGGCGCAGCAGGTCGCCGTCGCCCAGGCTGAAGCTGGCCAGGACCTGGGCGATCTTCATCACCTGCTCCTGGTAGACGATGACCCCGTAGGTGGGGGCCAGAGTCTCGGCCAGAAGCGGATGGGGATACTCCACGACCTCTTCGCCGTGCTTGCGGCGGATGAACTGCTCGACCATGCCCGAGCCCAGGGGACCTGGGCGGTACAGGGCCAGCATGGCGATGATGTCCTCGAAGCAGGTGGGCTTAAGCATCCGCAGGTACTTGCGCATGCCCTCGCTTTCCACCTGGAAGATGCCGTCCGTGTCGCCCCGGGAAAAAAGCTCGTAGGTGGCCGTATCGGTCAGCGGCAGGGTGTCCAGGTCCGGCGGTTCTGCGCCGGTTCGCCGGATGTTCTCCAGGGCGTCATAAATGACGGTCATGGTTTTAAGGCCCAGAAAGTCGAACTTGACCAGCCCCACCTTCTCCACCCGCTTCATGTCCCACTGGGTCACGATTTCGTCGTTTTTTCCCTTATAGAGCGGGACGTATTCGGTCATGGGCCTGTCGGATATGACCACCCCGGCGGCGTGGGTGGAGGCGTGGCGGCACAGCCCCTCCAGACGGCGGGAGACGTCGATGAGTCTGGCGATGCGCGGGTCGGCGGCGGCCATCTCGCGCAGCTTGGGCTCCTGGGCCAGGGCCTTGTCGATGGTCATCTTCAGGTCTTCGGGAATCAGCTTGGCGATGCGGTCCGTCTCGCCGAAGGTCATGCCCAACGCCCGGCCCACGTCGCGTACCGCGGCCTTGGCCTTCATGGTGCCGAACGTGGTGATCTGGGCCACGGAATCGCGGCCGTACTTCTCGGTGACGTAGCGGATGACCTCCACCCGGCGGCGTTCGCAAAAATCCACGTCGATATCCGGCATGCTGATGCGCTCGATATTGAGGAAGCGCTCGAACAGCAGATCGTACGGCAGGGGGTCCAGGTTGGTGATGCGCAGGGCGTAGGCCACCAGCGACCCGGCCGCCGAGCCTCGCCCCGGCCCCACCGGGATGCCCTGGGCCTTGGCCCAGTTGATGAAGTCCTGCACGATGAGGAAATAGCCGGGAAAGCCCATGCGCTTTATGACGTCGAGCTCAAGCTCAAGGCGCTCCCAGTATTTTTTCTCGTCCACCCCCGGCATCTTGGTCAGCCGCCGCGTCAGGCCCTCGCGGGCCATGACGGCCATGGTTTCGTCCAGGTCCTTGCCCTCGGGCGCGGTGTAGGCCGGGAAATGCAGCGACTTGAGATCAAGGGACAAATTGATGCGCTCGGCGATGGCGCAGGTGTTGGCGACGGCCTCGGGCACATGGGCGAACGCGGCGGCCATCTCGTCCGGGGAGCGGTAATACAGCTCCTTGGTGGTGAAACGCATGCGCTTTTCGTCGTCCACGCAGGCCGCCGTCTGGATGCACAATAAAATATCATGGGCCTGGGCGTCGTCGGCGCGCAGGTAGTGGCAGTCGTTGGTGGCCACCAGCGGCAGCTTGGTCTCGTGCGCCAGCTCAATGAGCATGTCGTTGACTTTGGCCTGCTCGGGAAGGTCGTTGGCCTGAAGCTCCAGATAAAACCGGTCCGGGAAAAGCGCGGCGTACTGCCTGGCCTGCTCCCGGGCCGCGTCCATGCCCTCGCGCAAAAAGGCCTGGTTGATCTCGCCCTTGAGGCAGGCCGAAAGCGCAATAAGCCCCTCGGAATGCGCGGCCAAAACGGCCTTGTCCACCCGGGGCTTGTAGTGGAAGCCCTCGAAATAGCCCATGGTCACGAGCTTAAGGAGATTGCGGAAGCCGACGTCGTTTTGGGCCAGAAGGATCAGGTGCCATCCGGCGTCGCGGGCGGAGCGGGCGTCTTTAAGCCCCATGCGCTCCTTGGCCACGTAGACCTCGCAGCCCACAATCGGCTTGAGCTCGGCCTTTTTGGCGGCCTCATAGAAGACCAGCCCGCCGTGCATGTTGCCGTGGTCGGTGATGGCCGCGGCCGGACAGCCGAAGTCCTTGGCGGTCCTGACCAGGTCGCCGATGCGGATGGCGCCGTCGAGGAGGCTGTATTCTGTGTGGCAGTGCAGGTGGACGAAGTCGGCCATATGCGGGATGAACCTGATGGGAAAGGGGTTTTCGGACGCCGCATGGAATCCGCGCCCGGCATCCGGCAGACATAGCCCATTTCACCCGGGAAGGGAACGGGCCGGGGAGGCGGGGGTCAGGTCAATACTATCACTGAACAATATTTCTAATTATTCTGGCAGTTATATATGCCTTCACAACGAATGATACTGCAGTAATTACTTACTATGCATTCTTAGCACCAATGAAAAACTGTATCTAGAGAATACTTCTAAATAATGACTCTCAAACGATACGAGTAGCGACCCATCCGCCAAACAAATATGTCTGATAGAACCTTATTGGCGTTGCAAAACCTGCTTCATTTAATATCAAAATCAACTCGTTTTCCGTGATGAAATCCACATCACTATTGATATGATTTCTGTCATTGATTAATTCTTCATCAGAAACGCCATGTAACGCATAGGATCGTAACCACACATCCATCAGTGTCGCAAATTCCGGAGAAGTCTTGTCCCCAAAAAGATCGGAGAGAACGAGTACGCCGCCCATCTTCAAATTCGCTGAGATCGATCTGAAGTAGGAAAGCCTTTCTTCTCGACATTTTATGAAGTGAGAAACAAAGATAGACGACGCGGCATCACACGGCGTAGACAATTTACAATCCTGCAAACGACCATTAAAGAATGTAACTCTATCATTCAAATGAGCCTCAGCCGCTTTACCTTGGCAAGCGCCTATCATATTTGTTGAAATATCTACGGCTACAAACCTCCAAGATGGAAACATCTTTCCCAGCGATAATATTTCAGCACCCGTTCCAGCCCCAGAAGAAAGAAAGAGCGCATCTTTTGGCAATCCCTGAAACCAGGGAAGAATCATTCGATGCAGGGCATCGTAGCTGGGACAAAACATCCGAATCCTGCGATCATATTTATCCGCAAGACTTTTATCAAAATGTCGTTCCACACTGAATTCATCATTACATTTTTCCATAATAAATCCTAATATATACAGAGTGTGCATTCTCTATAACAATACATGATCGTGTAAATTGAATATGTACCGGCACAGAGTCAATCGAACGACAAAATACATATACATAAGCATGCCATGTCTAAACTACCCAGCATAGCGCTGCCTCCCTCTGCCGCACAAGATGACTCGCGTTCCGGCGGCAAAAACCGAGAAAATGCCAGGAGCTGCCCCGGCATGCGCTCACCTGCCGCGAGGCGCCTAGGCTGCCGCGTCCCAGCGCTGCAACTCCACCATATTGCCCTCGGGGTCGCGGACGTAGACGCAGGAAAGCCGCCCCACGCCCGGGATGTCGCGCACGATGGCCTCGCCCACCAGGCTGCCGCCGTGGGACAAAAAGGCCCGGGCCACGGCCGCCACGTCGTCCACGGCAAAGGCCAGATGCGCCAGCCCCGGGGTGTTGGGGGCCATGACGGAGCCGGCAGGCATGTCGTCGTAGGAGAAGATTTCCAGCGTCGGGCCGGACTCGCCGTGCCCGGGCAGCCGCAGGTGCATGCCGCGCAGACGGCTGCCGGAAAGCCCGGTCAGGGCGTCCAGCCACGCCCCGGACAGGTCGCGTTCGGGCGGCACGGGCGTGCAGCCCAGGACCGTTTCGTAGAAGGCGGCCAGGGACCGCCAGTTGCGGGCGATGATGTTGGTGTGGGCGTAACGGACGGGCATACGGCGCTCCTTGTGCTTCGGTGGCAGGATGCGTCGGGCGGGTGGAGGGAGTCAAGGCGAAACAAAACCGGGCGCACGCCGCCGGGATATCCCGCGACATGCGCCCGCGCAGCACCGCCGCGTGATCCGCGCCGCGCGGCCTCACGTCGGCAAAATCATTGAACGATCCCGAATGGAAATTCCCACCCGGATCACCGGGCGCCCGCTAGTCCCAGCGCATGAGCTCCACGATGTTGCCCTCGGGGTCGCGGGCGTAGGCTGCCGACAACCGCCCCACGCCGGGAACCTCTTTTACGATGGATTTGCCCACAAGGCTGCCGCCGTTGGCCACAAAGGCCTTGACCGCCGCCTCGACATCGTCCACGGCAAAGGCCAGATGGGCCATCCCCGGGGTGTTGGCATGCATGACCGGGCCTTCGGGCATGTCCGCGTAGGTCAGGATTTCAAGCATGGGGCCGGTGTCGCCGTGGCCGGGCACGCGCAGATTGACGCCGTGCAGGCTGCATCCGGACAGGCCGACCAGCTCGTCGAGCCAGTCTCCGGAAAGGACGAGTTCGGGGGCAAGGGGCGTACAGCCCAGTGCAATTTCATAGAAACGCGCCAGACTTTTCCAGTCCCTGGCGACAATGTTGGTGTGGGCGAATTGGGTAGGCATGACGGACTCCTTTTGTTTGGGGGAAAATGCACCCCAAGGGGAGTGGCGTCAATATGCCAGTTGCGCAAAACGACTTGTCATCGTCCCACCATCGAGCCTATTTCACATCAACAGGAGGCGCGATATGAAGAACCTTTTCGTCACCCTGGCCGGGTACAACGCCTGGGCCAACGCCCTGCTCTTCGAACATCTTTCCGAACTGTCGCCCGAGGACTTCGCCGCGCCACGGCCCGTGAATTTCGGCTCCATCGCGGGCATCGCCAACCATCTGCTTTTGGCCGACAGGGCGTGGCTCTCCCGCTTCACCGGATCAGGTGACAGCCCCACAGCCATCGACATCATCCCCTATCCCGGGTTTGCGGACCTGCTCGCCGCGCGCCGGGCCGAGGACGCCCGCATCGTGGCCTTCGCCCGGGATCTGGACCCGGCCCGACTGACGGGCATCCTGCACTACCACGCCATGGACGGCCGCCCCATGGCCCTGCCCATGGCGGCCATGACGGCGCACTTTTTCAACCACCAGACCCACCATCGGGGCCAGATGCACGCGCTTGTTTCCGAATGCGGCGTCCGGCCCCGGGATATCGATCTGGTGTTCTACCAGCGGCAGCTGTCGGAGATGGAGAAAAAAGCGGCAGGATGATCGTGGCCCGGCCGGGCCGCCATAACATGGCCCGGAGGGTCGGCGTGGAGGTTACGGCCTGGCGGATTCTTTCGATGTGGGTACGACCAACTTCGCCCGGGTCCAGTCCGGGACCAGGGCGGCCTCGTCGGCGTCGGCCGCCACCAGCCGCTCCACATCGGCGTCCGTGGTCGCGTCCAACCTGGACATGTCCGTGCGGCTTTCGGCGCGCTTGGCGCGAAGTTCATCCGCCGTATAGCTGGTAATTGACATATCTTTCACAGTATTTTGTAAATACATCCACATTCTTCAACCAACAAACACACCGATTCTCTCGCTTATTGACAAAAACCATAAAAATTTATATCTGGTAATCGTACAATAAACATTGCATACGAAGATATTATCGGTGCCCACCTCGTAGACCTTCACATACAACCGGAAAAAAACCACATGCCTGACGCAGAATATTACAAGGAAATAATATGCAACTCAGGAACAATCTATCTCATCATATCAACATTAACAACTGTTACAATCAGTGTTATTGTATTTGTAGCACGCAGCCTATTCAAGCAACTTTTAGATAAAGACACGGAACGACTAAAAATTCTTCTCGAAGCAGAGAAAGAAAAGGCCATCATAAAATTTACAAACTTGCACCAAGAAAGAGCCGATGCAATCAAAGAAATTTACAAAAAACTTTCAAACGTTTATTTAAACTTAGAGAGCACCATAAATATCATTCAATATGAAGGAGAGCCAAGCCTAATAGATAAAATTAAACTCTTAAAACAAGTTCACAATGATTTTTTGGATTATTACTACAGTCATAAAATTCTATTCCCAGAAGACACATGCACAACAATTGAAAAAATGCAGAAAAAAATCAAAACCCTTGTACTAGAAATAACAACTTACCCTGTTGACATTAACGACATAGAATTCAGACACAACCGTGAGCTAATACTCGAACGTAAACAAGCATGGGACACAGCACGAAAAGAATTGAAACCAGAAATCGATACTCTGAAAGACACGCTTGAAACCATTTTCCGCAACATGCTTGGCGTGAACGATTAGCAAATCCTCGGCAGCTGCTCCCCTTCGAGCATCCCCAAAAGCCTTTGTCCGCCAAGAGGCGTGGTCATCACCACCTTGCCGGGGTGCTCGGCCCGCACCTCGCCGATGCGGCAGGCCCCGCGCCCAAGCGCGTCGGCCCGCATGACCGCCAGCGCCGCCTCGGCGTCGGCCTCGGGCACGATGCAGATGAATTTCCCCTCGTTGGCCAGATACAAAGGATCAAGCCCCAAAACCGCGCAGCCCCCGGCCACGGCCGGGTCCACGGGAATGCACGACTCCTCGATGAAGCACCCCACGCCCGATTGCCCGGCAATCTCATTGAGCGTCGTAGCCAGCCCGCCGCGCGTCGGGTCGCGCAGCACATGCACGTCCGACACGGCGTCCAGCACCTTGCCCACCAAAAAATTGAGCGAGGCGCAGTCGCTGACCACCGGCGACTCAAAGGACAACCCCTGCCGCGTGGACAAAATCGCCAGCCCATGGTCGCCCATGCTGCCGGTCAAAAGAATCGCGTCTCCCGGCGCGGCCCGATGCCCGCTCGGGGCCGGACTGACCCGTACCGTGCCGATGCCCGTGGTATTGATGAATATTTTATCCGCCGCGCCGCGCGGCACGACCTTGGTGTCCCCGGCCACGATGCGCACCCCGGCCTCACGCGCGGCATGGCCCATGGAGACCACGATGCGCTCCAGGTCCGCCAGAGCCAGCCCCTCTTCCAGAATAAACCCGCAGGTCAGAAAAAGCGGCGTGGCCCCGAGCATGGACACGTCGTTGACCGTGCCATGCACGGCCAGCGCGCCGATGTCGCCGCCCGGGAAAAAGATCGGGTCCACGGTAAACGAGACCGTGCTCACCGCCAACGGCCCGGATATGTCCAAATACGCCGCGTCGTCCATGACGCGCAAAATCTCGTTGTCGAAATGCCGCATGAACATCTCGGAAACCAGACGCTGCGACGCCTTGCCGCCGCTGCCGTGATCCAAAAGAAGCCGTCCTGACATGATGTGCGCCTCCGGCGGCCGGGGGGAGAAGCCCCTTTTTTGAGGAACCGGGGGGAGAGGCCCCCCTCACCACCAAAAAACTTTTATAGCGCGTCAGGATCGGGGCAAAGCCCCGGTCCTGACGCGCGGCCTCATGCACATTGTCCCGCCACGCAGGGCGAAGCCTGCGCGGGGGGTCCGGGGGGACAAAAGTCCCCCCGGTCGGGGTGGGGTGCGGGGAGGGGGCGACGCCCCCTCCCCGCCGCCTCGCCTCCTACGTCTCGACCCGATACTTGTAATACGCTGCGCAGCCGCCTTCGGTGGACACCATGCACGGCCCAACAGGCGTGGCCGGGGTGCAGGCCTTGGCGAAAAGCGGGCATTCGTTGGGCGGCATCTTGCCCTTGAGCACCTCGCCGCAGCGGCAGCCGGGCAGCGGCGGATGGTCCTTGAGGGTGACGCCCAGCACCTTGAAGGCGTCAAAGGCCGCGTAGGCCTCGGAGAGCACGAGGCCGCTTTGGGGCAGCATGCCGATGCCGCGCCACAGGGCGTCGGCCGGGGTGAAGACCTCGGCCATGACCGCCAGGGCCTTTGGGTTGCCGTGTTCGGGCACCACCCGGGAATACTGGTTGATGACGGCCGGGGCGTTGTCGCGGCGCATATGCACGATGTGCAGAAGCGCCTGGAGGATGTCCAGCGGCTCGAAGCCGGTGATGACCGAGGGCACGCGGTATTCCGTAGCCAGGAAGGCGTAGGGGTCGACGCCGATGATGGCCGAGACGTGCCCGGGCAAAAGGAAGGCGTCCACCCGGGCCTCGGGATCGGCCAGAAGGGCGCGCAGGGCCGGGGGCACGAGCTTGTGGAAGCTCATGACCAGGAAGTTTTTAAGCCCCTGCTCCCGGGCCAGCCGGATGGTGGCGGCCACGGCGGGCGCGGTGGTCTCGAAGCCGATGCCCAGAAAGACGACCTTGCGGTCGGGGTTGGCCTTGGCCAGGGCCAGGGCGTCGAAGGGCGAATAGACGACCTCCACCCGGGCGCCTTCGGCCGAGGCGGTCTTGAGGTTTGCGCCCTTTGGGCCGGGCACGCGCATGAGGTCGCCGAAGGTGGCCACGATGACGTCGTCGCGGGCGGCCAGCTCCAGAAACGCGGCGACTTCGGATTCGTGGGTGACGCACACGGGACAGCCCGGGCCGGTCAGATGGGTGATGGTATCCGGCAGGAGCGAGCGCAGGCCGCTTTGAAAGATGGCCACGGTGTGGGTGCCGCAGACCTCCATGAAGCGCATGGGGGTTTGGGCCTCTTTCGTGAGCCGCTCAAGCAGGCTTTTACACAAGGCCGGATCCTTGAAGGCGTCAAAGGAGTTCAAGGTTAAGTCCTTCCTGAAAGAGCTTGATGGTCTCCAGGGCGTCGGCGCGGTCCAGGCGGCGCAGGGCGAATCCGGCGTGAACGATGACATAGTCCCCGACGGCCGGGGCCTCGTCGATGATGTCCAGACGGACCTGGCGCTTGACGCCGCCTATTTCCACGTCGGCGACGTTATCGGCGATGCCGATGATTTCCATGGGAACGGCAAGACACACGGGGGTTTCCTCCGGGATGGCGGTTAATGGGGCGGCGGGTACGTGATGCACGTCAATGCGCAAAGATAAACCCGGCGGGCCGTGGCGTAAAGCCTCCCGGGGAAAAAAGCCGGAATACGGGCTGGCTGGCGGCTTTCGGCATACGAACGGCCACGGCGTATGCCTGTCTCGAATACGCGCCCAGGGCATGGCGATGGCGGAGATTGAGGAAGCTACCAGGCCGGGGTGTCCTGGCCGTGGTAGTAGAATTCCACCCGCCGGTTCTTGGCCCGGGCGTCGGGGGAGGTGGGGGGCACCAGGGGTTGGCTGTCGCCGTAGCCCACGGCGCGCACCCGGGTGGGCGGGATGCCGCCTTTTTCCACGATGTAGCGCACGATGGCCGCGGCCCGGGCCGAGGACAGCTCCCACTTGGAGGGATAGAGCCCGCCGCCGGTCTCGCCGTCGTCGGCGTGGCCCCGGACCACGAGGTCGATCTTGTGGGCCTTTAAGATATCGATGATGCCCTGGAGCATCTTGTCCGAGCCGGGCTTGAGGGTGGCGGAGTTGGGATCGAAAAGCACGGGGCTGTTGACGTTTAAGAGCACGCCCGCCGAGTCGGAACTGACGCCTGAGGTCTGGCGCAGGTTGGGGTCGTTGGCGATGATCTCCTTGATCATGAGCGCCACTTCGTATCGGAGCTTGTTTTCCTGGGAGAGCTTGAACTCCGGCCTCCCCACCTTGGCGTCCTTGGCCATGAAGTTGGGGATCTTCTCCAGGTTGACCACCTTCTCGTTGGTGGGCGCGTTTTTGTCCTGGAAGACCAGGGCCAGCTCGTTTTTCTGCTGCGGCTTGAGCGCCGCCACCAGCCACAAAAGCAGGAAAAAGGCCATCATGGCCGTCACGAAGTCGGCATAGGCCACCTTCCAACTGCCGCCGTGGTGGGCCTTGTGGCCGCCGCCGCCCTTTTTGACGATGATGATGGGACTTGGTTCGCCCGTCTTACTTTTTGCCACGCAGGGCTCCTTCCAGATCCTCGAAGGAGGGGCGCACGTCCTCGGGCACGGCCCGGCGGCCCATCTCAACCGAAAGCATGGGGGAAAAGCCGCTTTGCATGCCTAAAAGGGCCTCTTTGGCGCAGGCCAGAAAGGCCATCCTGCCGCCCGCCTGATGCTCGACGTTGGAGGCGATTGGCCCCACGAAGCCATAACACATGAGGATGCCCAAAAAGGTGCCGACCAGGGCCGCGCCGATGCTGTGGCCCAGGACCTCGGGCGGCTCGTTGATCTTGCCCATGGTCAAAACGATGCCCAAAACGGCGGCCACGATGCCCAGGCCCGGCAGGGAGTCGGCCACCTTGTTGAGGGCCGCCGGGTGAATGAGCTCATGGTGCTCGATGGTGCTGATGTCCAGGCTCATGAGGGCGTCGAAGCGATGGGTCTCGATGCTCTCGGAGATGAGCACCTTGACGTTGTCGCAGATGAAGTCGCGCAGCACGTGGTTGGCGGCCACGGACTTGAAGCGGCCGAAGATGGCGCTGCCGTCGGGCTTGTTGACATGGGCCTCCAGGGCCACGATGCCCTCGCGCCGGGCGATGTTCATGATCTCGTAGAGAAGGGTCAGCAGCTCGAGGAAATCCGCGTTGGAGGCCTCTTTGGCGGTGAACACAGAAAGGGCTTTTTTGATGGAGCCGATGACCACGGACTTGGGCGCGCCTATGAGGAAAGAGCCCAACGCCGCCCCGCCGATGATCAGAAGCTCGATGGGCTGGAAAAGGGTATGCATGCTGCCGCCTTCGAGGATGTACCCCCCGAAGACGGCCCCAAGGACCACCACAATGCCGATGATTGCGAACATATTGTCTGCGCCGCTCCAAAGTCGCGTCGCCCGGCGGGGCGATCCCGCCCGGCATCCCGGTCACTCCGGACCGTCCGGGCGAATGCCGGGGCCGGTCCTTGGGCGGACGATCCGCCTCCAGCCCGAAAACGCCCCGAAACCAGGGCGCAGCGGGCGGCGACGTTCCCCCGTAAAAAAACTCTGTTGAGTGGCTGCAACGAAGGGGAAGGCGAGACATGATCCCCAGCCGGAGCCAGCCGCCTTGCGCCGCTCCATACCAATTGAAACCGACTGTCTCCATCCCGGGAAGGCCCGGCGACGCCCAATCGACGTGCACGCAGCCCCCTGGGATATCGGGATGCTACACGAAATCAAACCGGCGTGAAACCAAAAAAACCGTTCCTGGCCCGGCATCGGGCTGCCTCGTACGGACCTACGCCCCCAGGCCCTCCACGCCCCGGGATACGGCCTCCATGGCCCTGGCGAGGCCCTCCAGGAGGACCCGGGCCTCCTCCACCCGGCCGCTGTCCAGGCTCTCCTCCATGGCCCAGGCCATGTCCCGCACCTCCACGGCCGAGACGTTCCCCGCCGCTCCGGCCAGCTTATGGGCCACATCGCGGGCCTGCTCGCTGCGCCCGTCGGCCATGGCCCGGCGCATCTGCTCCAGGTATTCGCGGCCGCTTCTGGAGAACCCGGACAGGATGCTGCGATAAATCGCGGCCTTGCCGCCAAGCCGGTACAGGCCCTCGTCCACGTCGAGTCCGGGGAGCGTGCGCAGCCGGGCCTCGTCGGCGTCAAAGGCGCCGGGCGCCCCGAAGGGTGCGGCCCCGGCTCCCGTCCTGGCGCAACCCGGCAAACCTGCGGCCGCCGGGTCCGGTTCTCCCCGCCCGGCCCAGGCCAGGGACGCGATGACCGCAAAAAGCCTGTCCCGGTCCAGGGGTTTGGTCAGATGCTCGTTCATCCCGGCGTCCAGGCAACGCTTCCGGTCGCTTTCCGTGACGTGGGCGGTCATGGCCACGATGGGCGTTTGTCCCCCGTGCGGCAGGGCGCGGATGGCCCGGGCCGCCGCGTAGCCATCCATCCCGGGCATGGAGACGTCCATCAGGATCAGGTCGAAGGCCTCGCGCCCGGCCAGGGACACGGCCTCCTCCCCGTCTGCGGCCAGACGCACCGTAATGTCGGCGTCGCCAAGAATCTCCTGGGCCACCAGACGATTGGTGGCGTTGTCCTCGGCCACCAGGACGCGCAATCCCGGAAAATGGGGTTCGGGGGCGTCGCCTTGCTGCGCAACGGCCGGGCCGCCGCGTTCGGACAACGTGGCCGATATCTCCAGGGCGGCGGCCAGCGCGGCCTCCAGGCTGGCCAATCCCACGGGCTTCTCCAGAAAATGCCGCGCCCCTGGAAAGGCATCCAGAAAGGCCTGCCTCGCCCGCCCGGCCTGGGTCAAAACGATCACCGGCACGGGCAGGTCGAAGAGCTGGGACAGGCTGCCGGGCAACCCGGACGACAGGCCGCCAAGCAGAACCCCGTCCACTATGGCCGCGTCCCACGGCGGCTCGGCCCCGGCCACCTGGGAGACCACGTCCTCCCCTGCTGCGGCCGCCTCCGCCGTCGCCCCGAACCGGCGCAGGGCCTTGGCCAGCGCCCGGGCCAGCCCCGGATTGGCCGTGGCCAAAAGGACGCGCCGCCCGGCCAGGGGGGACGCGGCATCCGGCGCCGCGCCGTCCTTGTCCAGCATCACCCGGACCTGAAACACGCTGCCCTGGCCGAGTTCGCTTTCCGCCCACACGTCGCCGTCCATGAGCCGGGCGATGTCCCGGGCGATGGCCAGTCCAAGCCCCGTGCCGCCGTGTTTGCGGGTCACGGAGCCGTCGGCCTGGGTGAAGGCCTCAAAGACGCTATGCAGCTTGTCGGCCGGGATGCCCGGCCCGGTGTCGCGCACGCTCAAGATGAGCTCCGCCCGGGACCCCATGTCCCGGGACAGGTCGGCCCGCAGGACCACCTCGCCGCGTTCGGTGAACTTGAAGGCGTTGGAGACCAGGTTCACCAGCACCTGACGCAGGCGCAGGGGGTCGCCGACCAGGGCCGCAGGCACGTCGGGATCGATATCCAGGATCAGATCAATGTCCTTGTCGGCCACGGCCCCGCGATACAGGTCGAGCACCTCGTCGAGCACCTCCGGCAACCGGAAGCTGATGTGCTCCATGGCCATCTTCCCGGCCTCGATGCGCGAGAAGTCCAGGATGTCGTTGATGACCCGCAAAAGCGAACGGCTGGAGGCCCGGATGACGGAGAGATACTGGCGCTGGCGTGGGGACAGGGGGGTTTTCAGGGTCAGCTCGGCCATGCCGATGACCGCGTTCATGGGGGTGCGGATCTCGTGGCTCATGTTGGCCAGAAATTCGCCCTTAGCCTGGTTGGCGTCCTCGGCGGTCTTTTTGGCCCCGGCCAGCTCCAGGGTGCGGCGGGTGATCAGATCCTCCAGGCGTTCCCCGTGCAGCTTGAGGGCCTGCTCGTTGCTGCGGATGATGGACAGCATCTCGTTGAAGGCCTCGGCCAGATTCCCCAGTTCGTCCCGTCGGTTGGCATCGAAACGCAGGCCGTAGTCCCGTCGCTGGCTGATGCGTTGGGCTACCTGGCGCATGCGCACCAGGGGATCGAGAACAGTGCTTTTGACGAAAAAAAAGAGCATCGCCACCAGCACGACCTCCAGGGCGAAGGTGCGCAGGACGTTGCCGGCCACGGTGGAGAGCAGGGCCTGCTCCATGGCCTGGGTGTGGACAAAGACGCTTAAGCTGCCCAAGTTGCGGCCGCCAAGTTCGATACGTCTGGTGCGGCCGAGCATCCCCTCCCGGTCCCACAGCTCGTCCGCCGCCTGCAGGTCGCCGCCGTCGCGGCGTCTCCCGCCCAGGACGGTCTTGCCGTCTTCGTCGATGACCACCACGGCCCGCAGGTTGCCGTTGACCATCTCGGTCTCGATGATCCTGGTGATCTCCTTGGTGTCCACGTTCCACATGGGATAAAGCAACACGTGGGCCAGGCGCTCCGTGACGCTGTCGGCCAGAATGCGCAACTCCGTCAGGCGCACGGACTTGACGGCGTAATAGTCGTAGAGGCTAAACGCCGCCAGAACCAGGGTGGAGGCCGCCACCAGCACCAGACTCAGCTTGACCTGGAGCCTGTCCTGGAAACGGACCGACTCGCCGCCGGGGCGGGGCTCGACCGGCCGGGGCGGCGTCTCGCCCGGGTCGGCGCTCACGCCACCTCCTCCACAGCCACGGCCCGAAAGCAACTGGGGGGGATAAGCTCCTTGTGCACCGCGAAGCGGGCCTTTTTGCGGGCCTCGTCCGCGTCTGCGGCCGCCACCTCCACCTGGCCCGCGACGTCGCGCTCGACCTTGGTGCGGTACGTAACCTCGTACATGCCGCCCGAGGCCCCGGGCACGATGGAAAGCGGTTCGAAATAGAAATAGGGTTCATCGCCCGGGGCCTCGGGATGCACCCGGCCCTGGGCCGCGAACATGGCCCGCCCCTTGCTTTCGGCGGCGACCACCTCCACGCCCTCGCGATCCTCCAACATTTTCGTCTCATAGCGCACGGCAAAACGCTTCACGGCGTCACTCCTTATCGATCATGTTTCCGCCCCGGAGCGGGACGGGGTCTCTTCCGTTTTTCCTGCGAAGTTGCTATGGTCGCAGCCGCGCGGGTTGCGGCGGGAAAAAGCCCGCCCCCTCAAAACATCCGTCTCCACAATGCCTGAAAAACCGCCCCTCGACGCCCCGTGTGCGGCCGCCCCTGAGGCGCGTCCCGAAGCCATGCCCGGGGCCGACGCCCCGGAGGTGTCCTTCGTGCCCTCGCGGCGGCAGTGTCTGGCCCTGTGGGACGCCTACGACATGCTGCCCAACATCCGGGCCCACAGCCAGGCCGTGGCCTGCATCGCCGAAACCCTGGCCCGCCTGGCCGCCTCGGCCGGGTTCGAGGTGGACGTGGACGCCGTGCTGGCGGCGGCGCTTCTGCACGATCTGGCCAAGACCTACACCATCCGCCACGGCGGCAACCACAGCCAACTCGGCGGGGCCTGGGTCCAGGAACTGACGGGCAACGCCGTCCTGTCCCAGGGGATCATCCACCATGTCCACTGGCCGTTTCCCGTGGACATCCGGACCCATTTCCTGCCCCTGAGCATCATTTACAGCGACAAGCGGGTAAAGCACAACCGGGTGGTCAGCCTCAGCGAGCGTTTCGAGGATCTTTTACACCGGTATGGGGCCACCGAGGACATTCGTCAACGCATCGGCCGCTCCTTCGATCAGGCCCGGGAAATCGAAGAGGCGCTGATACAAACCCTGGGATTCAAACCTGATGCAGATATTGCTCATTGCCGGCGGCTGGTCGAGTGAACGCGAGGTGTCCCTGGCCGGAGCCGCAAAAATCCGGCAGGCCCTCGTGGTCCTGGGACATGACGTCCGATTTCTCGACCCGGCCGAATCCTTCCACGACCTGACCGCCGAGGCCGCCAGGACCGATTTCGCCTTCCTGAACCTGCACGGTTCGCCAGGCGAGGACGGACTCATCCAGGCCATCCTGGATGCGGCCCGGGTTCCCTATCAGGGGACCGGCCCATCGGGGTCGCTTCTGGCCCTGAACAAGGCCGCCGCCAAACAGATCTTTCATTCCTGCGGCCTGCTCACCCCTCCCTGGGAGTTTCTGCCCCGGCCGCCCGCCCCATCCTTCGCCCCACGCTTCGCCCCCCCCTATTTCGTCAAGCCCAATCTGGGCGGATCGAGCGTGAACGCGGGCCTGGCCGCCGACCACGCGGCCCTTGACGCGGCGCTTGCGGCCATCTTCCAGTGCGGCGAGGCGGCCATCGTGGAGCCGGCCCTGACCGGCATGGAGCTGACCTGCGCCGTGCTCGGGGAGACCCCCCTGCCGCCCATCCTCATCAAACCCAAATCCGGCAGCAGCTTTTTCGACTACACCGCGAAATACGCCCAGGACGGGGCCGACGAACTGTGCCCGGCCCCGGTCGCCCAGGAACTGCTCCACCGGCTGGAGGAGAGCGCCCTGGCCGCCCACCGGGCGCTGGGGCTTACCGGCTACAGCCGCTCCGACTTCATCTTGTCCGATGACCGGCTCTATCTTCTGGAGACCAACACCCTGCCGGGCATGACCCCGACAAGCCTTTTGCCCCGGGCGGCGGCGGCGGCGGGCATGACCTTCGAGGACCTTCTGACCCGACTCATCGAACTGGGGCTGGCCAGATTCCGCCATGGCCGCTGAGCCGTCGGCTGCAGGCCGCCCCTGGACTGGACGAAACCGGGGGTTACGGTATATTAAATCCAGTTGACCGGCCGAACGGCCGTTTCCCACGCCGCAAGGCCGCACCCCTATTTTTTCGGAGAACCGCATGAAAGCCATCCTCGCCCTGGAAGACGGCGCCCTTTTCCCCGGCGAATCGTTCACCGGCCAGGGCACGGCCGAGGGGGAAGTCATCTTCAACACCGGCATGACCGGATACCAGGAAGTCCTCACCGATCCGTCCTACCACGGACAGATGGTGTGTATGACCTATCCCCACATCGGCAACTACGGGGTCAATCCCGCCGACGTGGAGTCGGCCAAGATCCATGTGGCCGGGTTCATCGTCAAGGAATGCTGCAAGACGCCCTCCAACTGGCAGGCCACGGCCTCCCTGCCGGACTATCTCACCCGCCAGGGGGTCATGGGCATCGAGGGCATCGACACCCGGGCGCTTACCCGGCATCTGCGCCTCCACGGCGCCATGCGCGGCTACATCTCCACGGACGTGTCCGACCCCCAGGCCCTGGTGGCCGCCGCCCGGGCCCTGCCGTCCATGGAGGGTCTGGGGCTGGCCGACCGGGTCACCTGCGACGGCCCCTACCGCTTCGACGGCGAAAAGCCCGTGCCCGTGACGCTTGCGGACGGGGCTTACGCCTGGCCGGGCCCCGGCCCGCGGGTGGTGGTCTACGACATGGGCGTCAAGTGGAACATCCTGCGTCTGCTTTTGGACCAGGGCTTCGACATCCTGGCCGTGCCGTCCACCTTCACCGCCGACCAAGTCATACGCCTCGCCCCGGACGCCCTATTTTTATCCAACGGTCCCGGCGACCCGGCGGCCCTGACCGGACTCGTCGCGGCCACGGCGGTTCTGGCCGACATCTATCCCACGGCAGGCATCTGCCTGGGGCATCAGCTGCTGGGGCTGGCCCTGGGCGGCCGGACCTTCAAGCTCAAATTCGGACACCACGGCCTGAACCACCCGGTCAAGGACCTGGAGACCGGGCGTATCGAGATATCCTCCCAGAACCACGGGTTCTGCGTGGACATCGCCAGCCTGAAGGATGTACGCCTGACCCACGTCAATCTCAACGATCAGACGCTGGAAGGCTTCGCGCACGCCAAAAAGCCCATCATCGCCATCCAGCACCACCCCGAGGCTGCGCCCGGCCCCCACGACAGCCGCTTTTTCTTCCGGCGGTTCCGCGAGATGGTCCGGGAGCACACCGGCAAATAGCCCGGCGCCAAAACACGAGGCGAACGCATGTCCGCGGAACTCTCCAAGGCCAGAGCCCAGATCACGGCTGTAGGCACCCATCTCAAGCAGGGGAAGGTGTTTCCGGCGGTCACCTCGCTTTTCGAGGCCGTCAACAGCATGCTGCGCTCCCAGCTCATGAAGTCCGAGCGGGACGAGTTCATGCGGATGATCACCGACGCCGTGTATCTGATCAACAACGACAAGGGTTTCCGCTCCTCCTACCCGCTGCTCATGCAATACCAGCCGGGGCAGGAGAAGCAGTTGGCGGAGATGTTGCGCGACGTGCTCCAGGAGTTGCAGCACTCGGCGGTCAACGAGGCCAAGGGGCTCATGCAGGAGAAAAACCAGCGCCGCGAGGCGGCGTTGGAGCGCGGCCGCCTGCTTTTGGCCGAGCAGAAGCATGACGAGGCCCGCGAGGTTCTGGAGAAGCTGGCCCGGGAGCATCCGGACGATTCGGACCTTAAGGCCCGCATCGCGGACCTGTTCATCAAGGGCGAACTGTACGAGGACGCCTTCACCTACCTGGATGCGGCCCTGGATCTGTCCCCGGACCAGATCCACCTCTACAACCGCATAGGCATCGTGCTGCGGCGCCTCAAAAAATTCGACGTGGCCGAGAAGTATTTCATCCGCGCCGTGCCCTACGCCAAAAACGACGCCAACCTCTATTTCAATCTGGGCCGGGTATATGTGGATTGGGAGCGCTTCGACAAGGCCGAGAAGGCGGCGCGCATCGCGCTGCGCATCACGCCTACCTTTGACGAGGCCAAAAAGATGCTCAATTTCTCGCTCAAACGGCAAGGCAAACCCGTCGAGCCGTAGGCCGCCGCCCGCCGTTTCGCCATAGCGGCGTCAGGACTTGGCGCAGCGCATCTTGCGCGACGCCCCGAACCCCAGGCCGTCGGCGGCCGGATCGTCGAAGGCCAAAAACGTGACCCGGTTCTTCCCGGTATTTTTGGACTGGTACAGGGCCTGATCCGCCCGTTTCACCACCTGCTCCATGATGTCGGAGGCAGGCAGCCGGTTTCCGGCAAATATTTCAAAACAGCTCACCCCGAAGCTGGCGGTGATGTTCAGACAGCCGCTCTCCAGGCCGATAAAACACCCTTCCACGCCCTTTTTGAGCTTCTCGGCCACCGCTACGGCGGGATCGCACCCGGTCTCGGGCAAAAGCACGATGAATTCCTCGCCGCCATAGCGGGCCAGCACGTCCGCCCCGCGCAGGCTGCGGCCCAGGACCCGGGCGAACTCACGCAGCACCGTATCCCCCACGGCGTGGCCGTGGCGGTCGTTGATGCTCTTGAAATTGTCGATGTCGAGCATGATGACCGCCACAGGGCGGCGGTGGCGCAGGGCGCGACGGAATTCCTTCTCGGCGATGGTGAAGAAATAGCGCAGGTTATAAAGCCCGGTCAGGCTGTCGGTGATGGCCAGTTGGCGATACTTGAGTTCGCTGGCGCGCAGGAAGGTAAGCGTCCGGTCGAGTTCCTGGACCATGGCGTTAAACGCCGTGGAAAAGTCCCCCATGAAGTCGACGCGCTGGGAGAAATCCCCCTGGGCCACCCGCGAGGCCTGCCAGGCCACGTGCCGCAGGTTGGACTGGAGCATCTTGAAAAACCCGGCGAACGCCCCGCGCACGGCGAGCTCCCCTGACAGATCGCCTGTGGCCAGCTGCTCCGCGAAAAGACGCATGCCGCTTAGGGCCATGGCCAGCGGCAAAAGCCCCTCCACGCCCTCCAGCCGCTGCGGCACGGTCGGCGCAGGCAGGGAATCGAACAGAATCCTGTTCAGATAGGCCACCACCTCGGCGGCCAGTTCGGCATCCCCAGCGGGAGGCGGCGCTTTGTCAGGCATGCTCGCTGACACCTTCATGTCGGCCCTCAGCCAACGACCTCGGCCGTGAATCGGCAGGTCCGGTCGCCCGTGCACCAACAGTCCACTTCCTTGACCACGAACTTCTCCCCGGTGAAGCTGTCCAAAAGCGCCGCCAGAAACCCCTCGTCGTAGACGCACACCTCATAGTTGAGTTCCGGCAGCCCCGAACAGTCCAGGTCCTCGGACACGGTGATGACGAAGGATTTTTGCTCCATGTCCGCCTTCTCCACCCGCAGGATGCCGACGCCCATGTCCTTGAGTGTGGCCTGGACGGTACTGATGAAGACCGCGAAATCCTTGATATGGCTGAAAAACTGCTTGTAGAATTCCTGTCCGGCCAGATAGCCGGACTCGTAAAAAATGGTGTCGGTCTTCACCGTGCCGCAGTGCCTTTCGATGACGTCGCGAAAGGCGTACTGCATGAGCCGGTAGACCTCCAGCCGCGTCATGGGGCCAAGGTTGGGCCTGCCGATGTCCAGATTCCCGATCAGGTCCCAGGAAAAGACGTATCTGCGGTCCTGCATGATGTCTCCAGTGTCGCCATCGATTCTAATCGATTCTATATGATAGGCCTCGAAAATCAACAGTCGGCGCTTGCCGCTCAGGACCCAGGGCCGTCAAGGTCCGGCAAGCCCCACGCCCCGGCCAGCCGGTCCAGGGCCTCTCGCGGCAGTTGGACCATGACCGGGACCTTGGCCGGGTCCAGCAGGCGCAAAAGCGCGACCACCCGATCAGGCGCCATGGCCGTGCACCCGGCCGTGGGCGATTCCGGGCCGCGCCAGGAATGGATGAAGATGCACGATCCGGCCCCGGGGGAGACCGGGTCGGTGTTGTGGGCCACGAACAGGCCGTTTTTATACAGGCCGTCGGCCCGCAACATGCGGTCCGGGCCGGTCCAGTCCGGCGTCCCGGCCGTGGACTCGTCGAAGATCACGTTATACTGGCGCGACTCGGGATTCTCCACGCAGATGGTGTCGGCGGTGACGTGGTGCATGGGCATCTTGGGACGAAATCCAAGGGCCTTGGGATTATAGGAAAAGCCCTTGGTCAGGGCGAAGGCCCCGGCCGGGGCCTTGCCGTCGCCCTCGTGTTTGGCCGGGATGCCGGGCAGGGAGGGGCCTGCCCCGTGCAGCCCGCGCCCGAAGGCCAGCCCCGTGCGGCCCACGGTGACCGGGAAGGGGCCTGCCTGGCGTTTCCAGGCGGCGCCTGGCCCCTGCCGCTCAAAAACGGCCAGACGGCCCGTGATGCTGTCGTAGTCCGGGGTGACGACCAGGACGAGCTGCCGTGCGCCCGAAAGCGGCCGGACGCGCTCCAACTGGGAGAGATCGGCCGGGGCCGGGGGGGGCGCTTGAACGGACGGGGCCGCACCCCCGGCCGGGACCGTGGGTTTGGTGGCGCAGGAGACCGCCGCCAAAAGGGACAGGGTGGCCGCCAGGGCCGCCAGGGCATGAGCTAGGCGCATCGCTTTTCCTTCTCTCATCGGGTCGCTCCAGGGAGGCTCGCCGCTGGCTGCGGGCGAGCAGAAACGTCCATGACAGGAAACCATACCCGCCCCCGGGAATCAACTCACCGCAGGCCCTATTTTTTGCAAATTCCAGCCCCGCCCGCGCGAGCCGTGACACCGGGCCGCATTTATGCGACATCCCCCGACCCGGACAACCCGCAACAAACAGCATCGCCATGTGGACCACGCACCTCAAGCTTCTGGCCTCGGTCGTCTTCTGGGGCGGCACCTGGATATCCGGGCGGCATCTGGCCCAGGCCACCAGCCCCTTTTCCGCCGCCTTCCTGCGCTTCGCCCTGGCCTCGGTCTTTCTATTATACCTGACGCGGCGCATCTGCGGGTCCCTGACCCTGCCGGCAAAACGCGACCTGCCCGGGCTTTTTTTCTTGGGGCTGACCGGGGTCTTCGGCTACAACGCCTTTTTTTTCGCCGGGCTGCGCACCGTTCCCGCCAGCCGGGCCGCCCTGATGGTGGCCGCCATCCCCACCCTGGTCTCCCTGTATTCCGGGCTTGTCCTGCGGGAGCGCTTCGGCCCCGCCCGTCTTGTCGGTATTGCGATGTCGTTTTGCGGGGTGGCCGTGGTGCTCTCCGGGGGCGATGCGGCGGCCCTTATCCAGGGAGGCGTCGGGACGGGGGACCTGCTGATCCTTGGCTGCGTGGCCTGCTGGTCGGCCTATACCCTGGCCGGACGCCGGGTCATGGCCCGGGTGTCGCCGCTTGAGGCCGTGACATGGTCCTGCCTTCTGGGCGGTGTCTGCCTTCTCCCGCCCGCCCTGGCCGGGGGCCTTGCGGCGGACGTGCCCGCCCTGACCCTTACGGACTGGCTGCACCTGGCCTTTCTGGGGATCATGGCCACGGGCTACGGATTTTTCTGGTATTACGAAGGGATCAAGGCTCTGGGGGCCTCCCGGGCAGGGATCTATATCAATCTGGTGCCTGTGGTGGCGGTGCTGCTGGGCATTGTCCTTCTCCACGAACCCTTTGGCTGGCCGCTCATGTTGGGCGGGGTCCTGGTGCTTGGCGGGGTGCGGCTGACCCAGAACGCGCCCGCTGCGGAGTCGGCCGCGCCGCCCCTGGCCAAGGATACCCCGGGGTCGTCCGATTCGCCTTGACTTCCAGGCCCGCCGGGGCCACCAGAGAGCATGACGCCCCCCCCTCATCCGCAAACCACGGGAGGTCCCATGACCCCGTCGCGTAAAAAACTCCTGGTCATCGTCCTGGCCCTTGCCGCCCTTATCGGCACGGGCGTCTTCGCCCTGCGCCTGATCGTCAACCCGTCGGCCTTCGCCCCGGTCATCGCCGGGTTCGTGGAGCGGGCCACGGGCCTGCACGTCTCCATAAACGGCGGCCTGGGGCTGACGCTGTATCCCTGGCTCGGGGTCGAGGTGCGGGGGCTTGTGGTCTCGGAACTGCCCGGCTTTCCCGGCCAGCCCTTCGCCAGCGTGGATGCGGCGGACATCAAGGTGCGGCCCATGGCCCTTTTGCGCGGCGATCTCGAGGTCGAGGGCCTGCGCCTGTCCGGGCTTGCGGTCACCCTGATCCGGGAGGCGGACGGCCGGGAGAACTGGAAGGCCCTGCCCATCGCCAAGGTCTCGGTGGAAAAGGACCACATGGTGGTGGTCAAAACCGACGGCCAGACGTCGTCGTTTCGGTATCTGGTGCAGACGGCGGAGCTGACCGGGGCCAGGGTGGCGTTTGAAGACCGGGCCGCCAAAACCCGGTTCTCGGTCACGGACGTGAACATCAAGGCCACGGACGTAAGCCCGGGACGTCCCTTCACGGCCAGCGTCTCCCTGGCCGCAGCCTCGGCCAGACCCGAGATGACGGCCAAGGTGGCGCTTTCCGGCCTGTCCACGGTGGACCCCCAGGCCATGCGTTTCGCCGTAACCGGGGCCACGCTGCGGGTGGAGGGGTCGGCCACGGGCCTGCCGCTGGCGTCTTTCGCCCTGGAGGGCGCGGGCAGCCTGGATTTCTCCGCCGAGTCAAACAGCCTCACCGGCCGCGACCTGTCCCTGTCCGGCACGGTCAAGGGAGGGCGTTTTCCAGCCGACGGCCTCACGGCGAAGATCGACGCCTCCTTCGACATGGACCTGGCCAAAGGGACCCTCACCTGCCCCGCCCTGGCCCTGGCCCTGCCCCAGACCGGCTTTACGGCCAAGGGCGCCCTGTCGGCCGCCAACCTCCAGGCCAAGCCCCGGGCCACCCTGTCGCTGACCGTGCCCCCCTTTGATCCCAAGCCCCTTCTGGCCCGGGCCGGGGTATCCCTGCCGCCGCGCGCGGACGCCCAGACCCTGTCGAAAGCGGGCCTGACCCTTCAGGTCGACTATCTGGAAAATACCGAGGCCCGCATCGAGGGCCAGCTTTCCCTGGACGGCGCGCCCATACGGATCACGGCCCAGTCCACCACCACCGGCCCCCTGCGCGCCGCCGTGGCCGTAGCCGCCGCAACCCTTTCCCTGGACGGCTACCTGCCGCCCCCGGGCAGCGCCCAGGCCAAGCCCGCCGCCACGACGGAAACCGCCCCCCCGGCCTTCCCGGGTCAGGGCGAGGTCATCGACCTGCGCCTGACCGCCGAACGCGCAAACGTCAAAAAGCTTGCCCTGACCGGTCTCGACGTCCAGGCCTCCCTGCGCCAGGGCGTGGCCGAGGTCTCGCGTTTCCGGGCCGGACTGGCTGGCGGCAGCCTGTCCGGGAGCCTTAGGGCCGACACGGCGAACCCGGCCCGGCCCGTCTCCTTGCGCCTGGAGGGATCGAATCTGGCCGCCGGGACGCTCCTTTCGGCCCTTATCGGCCGCGAGCCCCTGTCGGGCACGGCGGCCCTAAGCGCCGACCTCGCCGCCCAGGCCCGGGACGAAAACACCCTGCTGCGCACCCTGTCCGGCAGGGCCTCCCTGTCCCTGACCAACGGAGTCATCCTCGGGCTCAACCTGTCCCCGGAGATACTGTCCTCGCCCATGAGCCTTCTGACCTTCGGGCTTGGCGGCGGAGACGACGCGCAAAAAGGCGCCCCGGCGGGCACGCGCATCACCTCGGCCAAAATGTCGGCGGCCATCAAAAACGGCCAGGCCACGACCAGGGACCTCGTCATCCAGGCCCCGCCCCACAAGGTCACGGGCCAGGGCACGGTGGACATCCCCGGCCGGACCCTGGACATGCAGATACTGGCCCATGTGGCCGGGGTGGCGGACATCCCGGTGGCCGTCACGGGCAGCCTGGACGACCCCTCGGTCAGGCCCGATCTGGCGGCCCTCCCGGCTGCGGCCGTGACCGGGGCGGCGGGGGCGGCCTATCGGGCCGTCACCGACCCGGGTGGCGCGGCCAAGGGCTTGCTCGACGCCATAAACCCCATGAATCTCCTGCCGTTGGGCCAGAAAAAGAAATAGAAAGGGACGGCCGGATTGCTCCGGGCGTCCCGCTTCTTTCCGTCCAAGGGCCTCGCCGCAGGCGGCGCCCCAGGCGACACTAGGGTTTTTGGGCCACCACTTCCAGCTCCACCAACACGTCCTTGGGCAGCCGGGCCACCTCCACGCAGGAGCGGGCCGGGAAGGGCGGGGTGAAGTACGAGGCGTAGACCTCGTTGATGCGGGCGAATTCGTTCATATCCTTGATGAAAAGCGTGGACTTGACCACGTGTTCAAGCCCCAGCCCGGCGGCCTCAAGCACCGCGCGCACGTTTTTGAGGGTCTGGTGGGCCTGCTCCGCCACCCCTCCGGCGACGATTCCGCCCGTAGCCGGGTCGGTGGGGGTCTGTCCGGACACGAACAGCAGGTCCCCGGCCCACACGCCCAGGGAATAGGGGCCGATGGCCGCCGGGGCCGCATCCGATGTCACGATCCGTTTTTTCGCCATTACCGTGCTCCTTTCCTATTGCGCCGCCTGGGCCTGGGATTTCCCCCCGGGGCGCTTGCGCTTGGGTTCCCACTTGGCGATCATCTGATTCACGCTCTCCACCTGGACCGGCTCCATGACGGCCTTGATGCGGTCGCGCACGGCCTGGGCGTACTGCCGGTCCTCCTCGGGGAGGTTTTCGGCCCGGGTGGCCAGCTCGGCCCAGAAAAAGGCCTTCATGTCATTTTTGGCCACGCCCTGTCCGGAAAAAAACATGCTGGCCACAAGGGCCTGGGCCTGGGGCTTGCCGAAAAGCGCCGCCTCCTGGAGCCATTTGGCCGCCTCTTCGGCGTTCTGGGGCACGCCCTGGCCGTGGTAATAGAGCTTGCCGAGAAGATATTGGGCGTCGGGGGAGCCGCGTTCCGCCGCCCGGCGAAACCACTCCGCCGCCTTGGCCTGATCGGGGTCCACGCCCTGCCCGGCGTAGTACATGGCCGCCACCTGGTTTTGCACGGTGACGTCCCCGGCCTCGGCCAGGGGCAGAAATTCCCGCAGGGCCGTGGCGTAGTCGCCGTCGCGATAGGCCCGCTTGCCCTCCTCCAGACCGGCCCGGGCCGTGGCCGCCAGGGCCAGACCCAAAAAAAGGAACGCGCCAAAAATAAACCGGGCGCGACGAGGGAATGCGGAAAAAACGATCATGGCCGACTCAACACCCCGCGGGTTTTTCCCGGCTGCCGTCCGCCGCCCCGGCCCCGGCGATGAAGTGGCGATAGATGAAAACCGACACGGGCACGCCAAGGAGCATGCCCCACAACCCGAAAAAGACATGGCCGATATAGACGATGATCAGGATCAGAAGCGGGCTTATCTTAAACACCACGGAGATGATCCGGGGGTTTAAGACATAGGCCTCAAACAGGTGCACCAAAACGATCATGCACAGCGCCCACAAGACCAGGACCGGACCGTCAATGTTGAAGGCCACCAGCAGGATGGGCACCGAGGAGATAAACACCCCCAAAACCGGAATCAGGCCGCAGAAAAAGACCATGGAGCACAACAGCACGATGGGATGGATGCCGAGCACCCACAGGCCCACGGCGGTCATCATGGTGTTGGCCAGGGCGATGAGCATCTGGGCCTGGAAGGCCGTGCCCACGGTGACGGCGAACTGGGACAGGCTCTCGGCCATGACCTCGTAGAAGTCCTTGACCCGGGAGTGGCGCAGGGCTGCGGTCTGCCGACGCAGCTTGGGAAAATCAAGCAGGATGAGGAAGCTGAAAAGCGTGCCCAGAAGGAAATAGGAGACGTAGCTGGTGACCTGGTTGAAGCTGCTCACCGCCACGTTGAAAAGCCCCTCCAGATTGGTGCCCGTGAGGTTCTCCACAGACAGGAATTTTTTGATGCGCACCACCGGAACGGCCATGTCCGGGGTCTGCACAGCGGTCTTGTCCAAAAACTTGGAGAGGTTGTCCATCATGTCCGGCAACCGTTGCAGGAAGGTCTTGGTCTCGAAGACCAGCTTGGGCAAAACGAAGGACAAGATGGTGACGAGAAGGGCCAGAAAGACCAGATAGACGGCGATGGTCCAGGCCACGCGATGCACGCGGGTGTGCGAGGCCAGCCAGCAGATGACGTTATTGAAGGTGAAGCACAGGATAAACGTGATGAACACCAGGCCGAAGAGCCCGTAAACCCGGGTCAGCCAGACCAGGGCGAAAAAAAGCCCCCAGATGAAAATGGTCTTGTTGGTGCGGACGAACTGGAGGATGTCGAAGGGCATGGCGCGGTTCCTACCACACAGTCGATGACCAGACAATGACGACGTCGCGGTCCCGGCGGGCGGCGGCGGCGCGGCAGGGGCTCACGGGCCGGGGGGGGCGTCCCGGCGGCCCTCGATCCCGGCGAAGGCGTTGTGGTTGTGGATGGATTCGTGGCTCTCCACCTCCACCGCATACCAGGCCACCCGGGGATGTTCGGACAAGGCCATGGCCACGGACCGGGTCACGTCCTCCACGAAGGCCGGTTTGGCGAAGGCCGCCTCGGTGACGTATTTTTCGTCCTCGCGCTTGAGCAGCGCATACACCGGCGAGGAGGCCGCGCCCTCGGCGATCTCGATAAGCTCCTCAAGCCAGATGAACCCGCGCCCCCGGCAACGGATGCGCACCACGGCCCGCTGGCTGTGCGCGCCTTGCTCGGAGATGGCCAGGGAGCAGGGGCACACGGTCATGACCGGCACGTCCACCCCAAGCGTCAGGGAGAAGGCCTCGCCGGAAAGCTCCCCGGACACCAGGCAGTTGTAGTCCAAAAGCCCGGCGGCCCCGCTCACCGGGGCGGCCTTTTTGGCGAAATAGGGGAAACGGAAGGTCAGGTGGGCGTTTCGGGCCTCCAGGCGGCGGGCCATGTCCAGCACAAGCACCTTGAAGGCCCCGTAGTCGAGCACCCCGGCCCAGCTCTCCAGGGCCTCCACGAAACGGCTCATGTGGGTGCCCTTGAAGTCCGCCGGCAGATCCACGGACAGCTCCACGCTGGCCACGGTATGCTGGCGGCCCAAGGCCCGGTCCCGCACCAAAAGGGGCAGCTTGACGCCCCGGATTCCCACCCGGTCAAGCGGGATGGGCACCTCGGCCGGACCGCGCTGCACGTCTTGCATGTCTGGCTCCCGGTTTGACGGTTCAGGGGACGGCCTGGGCGGGCAAGAACGCAAGGGCGCCCGGCGCCGGTACGGCCGCCGACCCGGCGTCAATACCCCACAATGGCCCGGGAATCGACCCCTTTCCCCGCCGCCGCCGCGGCGCAACCGTGCTAGACGATGTCCTGGCCGGTGGTGGTCAGGGTCAGTTTGCCGTGCTTGACGCCCTTGGTGGAGACGAGCTTTTGCGACAGCTTCTGGATCTGTTCCCCCGGACCGCGCAGGATGAGCACCTCCAGGCAGTTGTGGTGATCCAGATGCACATGCAGGGCCGAGAGGATCAGATCGTGGGTCTCGTGCTGAATCTCCGTCAGACGCTGGGCCAGATCGCTTTGGTGGTGGTCATAGACCAGCGACAACACGCCCGCGATCTCCCGATCGGTCTGCTCCCATTCCTTTTGCACCAACACGTTGCGAATCAGGTCCCGGATGGCCTCGGAACGGGTCTGATAGCTTTTTTCCTGGCAAAGCAGGTCGAACTTTTCCAGAAGCTCGGAATTAAGCGACACGCCGAAACGAATGGTCTTGCCCATGCCTGTCCTCCGCGACCCTACCGGGTCAATTCCCACAGGTTGACGGTGCTGTGATAGTGCTCAAACGGCACCTGGAGCGCGACCAGGCGCGTGACCTGAAACCCTGCCTGCACAAGCCCGCCCCACACCGGCTCGGACACCTTGCGTTCGGGTTCGGCCAGCCAGATGCGGCCGCCCGGGGCCAGAAGCGAGTCAAAAAGCGGCGTCAGGGGGGCGTGGAACCGGGTTTCGTACAAAATGTCGCTGCCCCACATAAAGTCGAAGGCCCCGGGCCGAAAAGCCGGAGCGCGCCAGTCCATGCGCGTGAAAAAGGGGATTTCCGGCAGGTTGCGGGCGGCGTTTCGCCGGGCCTGGCGCACGGCCCGCCATTCGTAATCCATGGCCGCGACCTTGGCGCCGGCAGCAGCCCCGGCCATGGCCGTAAGCCCCAGGCCGCACCCCAACTCCAGGCAGGGCCGACCGGAAATCTCGGCGCTTTTCGCGAAAAGCCATTGGCATAAAAGCAGGCTTGCGGGCCACAGCTCGGCCCAATACGGCATGCGCTCGTCCTCGCCGAAATCCTCGTCCCCCACCCGCTCCCACAGGGCGTCCATGTCCTCTTCCCGTTCGACGCGAAACGTCCGCCCGGCAAGACGCACCACAAGGACCTTGCCGACCCAGGCGGGCGGCGGCCCGGAAAAGACCGGGGCAAAGCCCGGAGGGTTCGCCGGGGGAAAGACATCAAGCACACTTTTCATGGTTTCACGCCCTGGAATTCACCTTTTCCCCGCCCTGGCGGCCCAGATGGAGACACGAATGGGGCTTATGACGCAAAAAGGTGTTACCCTCAAAAGAACACGTACGCAAGCGCTCCGGGAATGCCGACGGCGCGGCGACCGGGATTTTCCGGCCGCCGCCATCCGGGAAAGCCTCTTTTTGCTCCTGCCTGGATTCTGCGGGTTGTGTTTTTTCGCCCACTTGATAAAACCCCCTCACTGCCCGCGCGTTCGCCTCGCGGGCCATGCCAGGCCAGTGGCCAAATCGAGGAACCTTATGAAATCGTCCCCAGTCGTCGTGTCCGCCATACGCACCGCATGCGCCGCGCTGTGTCTCGCCGCCTTCCTGTCGACCCTGTCCGCCGCCCCGGCCCAGGCCATGTCCAAACAGCCGGTCAAGACCCAGGCCATGGAACAGGCCGACCAGCTCATGCCCGAGGCGCTTGAGAGCGACATCAACCGTCTGACGGCTGATTACCGCGAACTCAAGGGACGCTTGAGCGAGGCGGACAACCAGGTGCTCGACGTGGAACGGCGCATCGCCTCCGAGGCCACCCAGGCGGGCAAGGACGCCCTGTCCTCCCTGCATTCCAGCGCCAAGGCCGAGCAGGCCCGGCTCATCCAGGAGGCCGAGTCCAAGAAAATCGAGCTCGACTACCTGCGCGAGAGGCTCAAGGCCAAGATCAAGGAATACCGCGACTAGCGGCCCTCACGAAATGAGAACGGCCGCGCCCGGAAGGCGCGGCCATTAGGCCGATGACAAGGTCATCGGCCTCGAAAATGACGAGCAGGTCGCGGCAAGGCCGCGCCGTAAGCGAGTGATGTTCGTGACTTTCCGCCCGTCGGCCGCAGACGGCGCAAAGCCCTGGCTTTGAAAAAGCCGGGGCTTTGTCATCAATCGGAGGGCCACGCCGAAATCATTGTTCCTGCAAAAGCAACAGAAGCTGGGCAGATGATGCGCTCCAGCGACCCAGCCCTAGCCGCCAGCCTCCTGAAGTATTTTCAGCACCGCGTCCTTGCGCAGTTCAAGGATCAGCATGAACACCTCGCTTCCCCGGTGACGCCGCTCCCACCATTCGGGGTCGGCCAGGGCCAGAATGGCGTCAGCCGCCGCCTCGCGCTTGTCGCGCGGCACCATCCGGATGCGCGTCAGGCACATCTCCCGGGCGTCCGCCCGCTTGTCCGTGGCCGTAAGCAGATCCGAGCCATGCTTTTTCACTGTCGCCTCCCTGGCGTACGCTTGCGGGCCGTCCCGGATGCATGAAAAAACGGCCGCCCCCCATGGTGACCGGCCGCCGTGAAAACCGTCCCTGTCCAGGCGGTCATTGCGACGCCGCCAGATCGCGCAGGACGGCGAGCAATTCGGGCACGCCGCGCACGATCTTGCGGCAGGCGCATTCGATCATGCAGTTGACCAGGGAATGGGCCGTCTCCCCGGCGTTGCGCACATCCGTGCGCAGACCCACCACCGGGACGCCCCGGGCGTAGGCGTAGCCGATCTCCCAGGCCGTGCCGTCGTCCACCTGCACGCCGTCGAGAAGCGCCGCCACCAACCCGCAGGCCGCAAGCTCGGCCGCACAGCCCTGGAAGATGTGTTCTTTGGCCATATGCCCCATGTCGCCCAGTTCCTGGTCGTCGAAAAGGTCCCCGGGCCACACCGGGACAAGGCCCGGGATATCCCGGATGCGGTCCCGCAGTTCGGCCAGAAAGGTGCGCTCGGCATGGGTGAAAAGAGGTCCGGCCAGATAGATGCGCATGGCGGGGAGATATCCGTGTCGCGGCGAAAAGGAAAGACCCGGCACGCGCCTGCGGGCTTCCTGCGACCGCACTCTGGCGCACTTCCTGCTTGAAAAGACCGGACAGGTTGGGATAGCCTGCGCCGCGGGCGACGCAATCCCCGACCGCGCCGCCCGGACCATCACGACGCCATATGCCAGGCGACCTCGAGCCGGACCTGGCGCAAAGGAATTTCAATGAAAAGCGACCGCGAGCTGTGGGATTCTCTCAACAAGATAAGCGAGTTCAACTTCATCTCGCATCTGCAGGACGGGGCGCAGTGGGACAAGGCCGAGTTCCATCTCACGGGCATCCGTTTCGTGGACCGGATGCTGGAGCGCATCGCGGATTACGGCCAGGTCGCACCCAACCGGGCCAGCGTGCTGGAGATCGGCTGCGGCGTGGGCCGGTTTCTCAAGCCCCTGGCCTGCCGCTTCCGTCTGGCCTGCGGCGTGGACATCTCGGAAAACATGTTGCGAAGCGCCATGGAGTATTGCTCCTGCCTGCCCAACATCGTCCTGCACCAGACCGACGGGGCGCACCTCGGTTTCGTCGACGACGGCAGCTTCGACTACGTGGTCAGCGCCGGGGTCTTCCAGCACATCACGGACTTTTCGGCCGTCGCATCCCTGTGCCGCGAGGCCCTGCGCGTCCTCAAGCCGGGCGGCGTGTTCCTGTTCCAGTTCGAGGGCAACCGGATCAAGGACCAGGGCGAAGGCCAGGTCGGGGCCAGGATCACGGCCTCGCGGCTGGACGAGAGCCTGGCCAAAGAGGCCTTCCGCATTCGCGAAATCTCCGTGGACCCCACCGATGCGGTGCGAAACGTGGTGGCGGTGTTGCAGAAAACTCCCGGGGAGACCGCGCCGGGCAGCTTCAAGACCCATCCCATGATCGAGCGTCCCTGGATGGAGGGCGTCTACGACGACATCCTGACCCGGACCCAGATGCACGAACGCCAGTCGCGCCCACCGTTGAAACTGACCTTCTACGACGCTTAACCGGCCCCGCCGCCCTGGCGCTGGCCGCCCTGGGGCCGTTTTGGACGGCTCCGGGGCGCGACGCCACGAAGAACCGATAAAAAACGGCGTTTCCCCTTGTTCCAGAAGAATTCTTCCGGCACAAGGGACACACGCCATGACGGTTCCTCCTCGAATTGGACGTGGCCAGGCCCGGCCGGGAAACGCCGACTCCTCGCCGGGCCGTTTTATTGCAGACCCGGGCGCCCTACCCCCCCCCACGACTTTCGATACGCGAGACAGCGCTGCCGCTTTCCCGGCGATCCCGCCTGACGCCTACTTCAACTCGACCGTCTCGCCCTCTCCCACGCTGAAGGCGACCTTTTGGCCCTTGACCTCGACGACATAGTCCCCGGGAGGCACGGGAAACGAGCTGCGGGAGGCGCTTAGCGTCGTGACCTTTTTTCCGTCCGCCGTGGCGATGTCGATTCCCCGCACATCCAGCCCCACCCCACGCACCACTCCGGGCTTTAAGATCAGCTTCTGCCCCTGCTCCAGTTCCACCGGCCAACGGGCTTCGCCGAATACGACCAGATAGCGCCCGGGCATTACGACCGTTGACGCGTTTGTGGAGCTGACCGATCCCATGGCCTCGCCGGTTTCGGGGTCCAGGATGTCATGGCCGTTCAGAGTGGCGTGCTCCACGGTGATCCGCGCCGGACGCAGGACGGTCTTCTCGCCGGAGACGACCTCCACGCTCTTCCACACGGCCTTGCCCACGGTGACGGTGTAGATGCCCGGCGGCAGGCTGACAGCGGACTTGACGTGGCTCAAGGTCGCCGCCTCCCGGCCGGTCCCGGCCTCGGCAACCGTATGCCCCGTAATGTCCGCCCCCTGCACCTCCAGGATGCCGGGGTCGGTGCGGGGCAGGGGCACGACCGTCTTTGTGGGCGCCGCAGGCCTGCTTACGGCCTGTCCCAGGGCGTCGGCCAGGGTCTTGGCGTCGGCGGCGTCGGTATAGGTCCCGCCGGAAACCCGGGCGATGCATTCCAACTGGGCCTTGGCCGCCGCGTCCACATCAAAGCCGACCACATGGATGACCAGGGACGTCCGGGACTTGGCCAGGGCGGCCGCCGCCGCGCAGGGGTCTCCGGCGCAGGTCTCCTTGCCGTCGCTGACCAGGACCAGGACGTTTTCCCCTTCCGCTTTCGCCGGAAAATCGTTGGCCGCCGTCTCGACGACAAAGGTGATGGGGGTATAGCCCCTGGCGGCGAGGCCCGGCAGGGCGGCTTCGAGTTTTTGTCGATTTTCTCCGGCCGGGGCGAAGGGGACAATCAGGGCGGTGTCCTTGCAGTCGCGCTTGTGCGTCGGCGACTGGTGGCCGTATGCCCTGAAGGCCAGAGTCACGTCATCCGGCAAAGCGCCAAGCACCTTGCGTACGGCGCCCTTGGCGGCATCAAGCTTGGTTTGGCCGCCGGGCAGGACGGCGTCCATGCTGCCAGAGGCATCCAGGATGATCTCCACGGTTTTGGCCTGGGCAGGGCAGGCCATGGCGAACAGCGAAAAGATGGCGACAATCCAGGATGACAGGAAAAAGACTCGGCTGCGTTTCATGGCGCCTCCGTGGTCGCGGGCAAGGGATTTTTTCAGCATACTCCGCAAAACGCCGCCAGACAACGCGCCGCCTCGACACGGGTCAGGCGCGACGCATCCAATAAACTGCGGATGTCCTCGGATTCGCCCATCCTAATTACAGCCGGGCGGAAGTCAATTTTCACGTATTTTGGCCCGGTCCCGGGCTCCATCGGACGGCGACGAATCATGAGGTGGTGCGAGAGGGGGGAGTCGAACCCCCACGCCGAAGCGCTGGATCCTAAATCCAGTGCGTCTACCAGTTCCGCCACTCTCGCACGCGCGAAGCGGTATCCTGTAGCGCATCCGGCCCGGTATTTCAACGGTTTTGACAGGATACCCTGGGGAGGTAGGATGGTTTTGTGTACTAGCTCTGTCCTCTGATAGGGCGAACACTACCCCTCTGGAGGACACAAAAAGGCACAAAGACTCTGATACCCCTCCTAGGTATATCATTTTGTGTCCTCCAAGAGCTTGACCGCTAGGGACAGCCTGGACACGTCCAAGTGAGAGTACCTCTCAGTCATGTATGTCGAGCCATGACCTAGCAGGTGTTGGACATCGAACAGGGATGCTCCACGATTTATAAGCTTTGAGGCATATGTGTGGCGACAGGCATGGAGGCAAAGTTCCTTGTCAGCACCATACCCAAGGGCTGCTTTGGCTTCTGTAAATGCCCTGCTGGCGGCTCCCTTTTTAACCGGGAAGGGCTTCTCCCCTCCCTTCCGGCGTACCTTCAGAATCCTCAAGGCTCTCCTAGTAAGAGGAACCGTCCTGGGTTTTCTAGACTTGGCTTGGTCAGGAAAGACCTTCACGGTTCCCTGCTCAAGGTCGATGTGCCTGGAGTAGGTCAAGTTTAAGGCCTCACTTAACCGTAG